>Ga0247847_1000020_pt1 | contig 62960 bp, 69 predicted proteins | sample PFST25metaG_FD_186002 | JGI IMG/M metagenome (GOLD analysis project Ga0247847, IMG submission 186002) | Peat soil microbial communities from Stordalen Mire, Sweden - P.F.S.T25 | ecosystem: Environmental > Terrestrial > Soil > Wetlands > Peat | place: Sweden: Norrbotten County, Stordalen Mire...
GAAGGCAAGGCAAGGCTCGATCGCTTTGCCCGCCCCCAGCCCGCTGACGCGGATGACCTGCGCAAGGAGCCGGCCGAGACGCTGGCCGAGGAGTTGCGCGCGCGCATGCGCGACTCGGTTCGCGCCCACCTGGTCAGCGACGTGCCGGTCGGCGTCTTCCTCTCCGGCGGCGTCGATTCCTCGCTGCTGGCCGCGCTCGCCGCCGAGGAGTCGACTAAGCCTCTGCGCACCTTCACGATCGGCTTCGAGGAGCGCTCCTTCGACGAGACGGCCGGCGCGCGCAAGGTCGCCGAGCGCTACGGCACCAACCACCGCGAGCTCGTTCTGAGGCCCGAGCCGGAACTGCTCCTGCGCGCCCTGGCGGAGGTCTTCGACGAGCCCTTCGCCGATTCGTCGGCCCTGCCCACCTACCTCGTCTCGCAACTTGCGGCCGAGGACGTGAAGGTCTGCCTCTCGGGCGAAGGCGGCGACGAGCTGTTCGGCGGCTACTACACCTACTCGGCCGACCTCCTTGCCGCGCGGTTCGGCCCGATCGCCCGTCTCGCGCGCCCCTTCGCCGAGCTGCTGCCCAGCTCAAACGCCCGCATCAGCTTCGACTACAAGGCCAAGCGCTTCACCCGCGCCGCGCACCTGCCGCCGCTGGAGCGCCATCACGGCTGGAAGGAGATCTTCACGCCCGAGCTCAGGACCGAGCTGCGCAGTCGCCGCAGCGACTTCGATCCGGTAGAGCTGCTGCGCGAGCGCTACGCCGAGACCGAGCAGGCCGAGCCGCTCGCGCGCCTGCAGGATGTCGATCTCGGCATCCCGCTGGTCGACGACCTGCTGGTCAAGACCGATCGCTCCTCGATGGCTCACTCGCTGGAGGCGCGCGTCCCCTTCCTCGATACCGTGGTCACAAGCCTCGCGTTGGCGCTGCCGCGCCGGCTCAAAGTCTCGGGCTTGAAGAAGAAGATCTTGCTGCGGCGGGCCGCCGAGCCGCTACTACCGCGCGAGGTCGTGCATGGAAAGAAGCGCGGCTTCTCGATTCCGGCCGCGGCCTGGTTGCGCGGCGAGCTGGAGCCGTTCGCCCGCGAGGTGCTCGCGCCGGAGGTGCTGCGCCGACAGGGCTTCTTCGCGCCCGAAGTCGTCGCCGGCCTGTTCGAGCGCCACGTCGCCCGCAAGGAGGACCTCTCGCGTCAGCTCTGGGGCCTGCTCGCATTCACACTCTGGTACGAGGGGCACGTCGAGCACGAGCCCGGCCCTTTGCCCTCGGCGCGATTGCGGGCGATGGTAGCGTGAGCCGGCAATGAGAGTCTGGATCGACATGACGGCGCCGGCGCACGTGCTCGTGTACCGGCCGCTGATGGAGCTTCTGCGCGAGCAGGGCGCGGAGATTGAGCTGACCGCGCGCGACTACGCGCAAACACTGCAACTGCTCGAGCTGCACGGGATGGAGGCCGAGGTGATCGGGCACCACGGCGGGCGCTCGCGGCTCGGCAAGGCGCGCTCGCTCTTCTCGCGCCTACACGGCCTGCGCCGCTGGGCCAAGGGTCGCAACTTCGACATCGCGCTGGCGCACGGCTCGCACGAGCTGACCATCACAGCGCGCCGGCTTGGCATACCCAGCTCGACCACTTTCGACTACGAGTGGGCCACTCTGCAGCACCAGCTCGGCTGCCGCGCCGCGACGCGAGTCGTCATTCCCGAGTCGATCCCGCCCGAGCGAATGGAGCGCTACGGCGTGCGCCCGCCCAAGCTGCGCCGCTACCCGGGCCTGAAGGAGGAGTACTACCTGTCCGACTTCCAGCCCGATCGGTCGGTCGCGGACGCGCTCGGGATCGACGAAAAGCGTGTGCTCGTCATCGTCCGCACGCCGCCGGATGTCTCGCTCTACCACCGCGCCTCGAATCCGCTCTTTCCGCGCGTGCTCGACCATCTCGGGCGCCACCCCGAGGTGCAGGCTGTCGTCATCCCGCGCACCGACGAGCAGCGCGTCTACGTTCGCAGCCTCGAGCTGCCCTCGCTGATCGTTCCCGACGGCGCCGTCGACGCGCAGAGCCTGATCGCCCTCTCCGACCTGGTCGTCTCGGCCGGCGGAACGATGAACCGCGAGGCGGCGGCGCTGGGCGTGCCCGTTTACACGACCTTCGGCGGCAGGCTCGGCGGCGTGGACGAATGGCTGATGCGGGAGGGCCGGCTCGTCCCACTGACCGACCCACGCGCGCTCGAGCTGCGCAAGCGCGACCCCGGCGAGGGCAAGCAGGTGCGGCGCGATCCGAAGCTGATGCTCGAGCTGCTGATGTCGGCGCTCGAGAAGGCCGCCTAGGAGCTCGCCCGCTTCAGTTGATGCCCTGTCGACCGGGTGCGATCGGTGGATGCGATGCTACGACGCAGTGCGCCTCCGAGCGTGCCCAGGCTAGCGGCTGCTGTTCAGGATCTCGGAGAAGCGTATCGAGGTCACGATGTCGTCCGGCGCCACCTCGCGGTTGTAGAGCTGGCTTAGGAACTCGACCAGCTCTTCGGTGCGACGCAGTTCCGGATTGTCGTGTTCGATCTCGCGCGGCGACAGGTCACGTAGCCGCTTGACGTCGATCTTGTCGATAACCGCGTCGAAGACCTTCTCGCGCGGGCTGAAGCGAGCGCCACAGAGCACCTGCACGATATCGCCCTTCTTGTATTTGTCGGACTTGTCGCCCAGGCGAATGGTCGCCGACTTGCGATGATTAATCAGCTGGTCGGCAACGAGCGGAGAGTAGAAGTTGAGCGCGTGCATGGTCGGCAGTCGCTGCATCATAAAACCAGACGGTAGGAAAAGGCCAGCTTTCGCAGGGAGAAGGCACCTTTCGTGACGCCGGAAGCTTTGAGGAGAGAGAACCGAAGCGTCCATCGAGGAGCTGGATCTTAGTGTCCGACACTTAGATTCCTTGCGCTGGGAGGAGCGCGTCGCTAGACTCGATATCGGCACTCCTATGGAGAGAGTGCCAAAGCTATCTGGAATCCAAGAACCAGCTCACTACAGGAGGGCGTACATGAATCTCCAGCCCCTGGGTGACCGCCTTATCGTGGAGGTCCTCGAAGAGGAACAGACCACGGTCAGCGGCATCGTTCTACCCGACACTGCCAAGGAGAAGCCGCAGCGCGGACGCGTAGTCGCGGCCGGTCCGGGCAGTCGCAACGACGCAGGCGAGCGCGTGCCGCTCGACCTCGCCGACGGCGACACGATCATCTTTTCAAAATACGGCGGCACCGAGATCAAGGTCGACGGCACCGAGTACCTGATTTTGCGCGAGTCCGACGTGCTGGCGAAAGTCGTCGGCAAGCCCGCCGCGAAAAGCGCGAAGAAGAAGGGATAACGAATGGCTCACAAAGATCTGAAGTTCAATGAGGAGGCACGTCGGGCGCTCGAGCGCGGCGTCAACACCCTCGCCGACGCGGTGAAGGTGACGCTCGGCCCCAAGGGCCGCTACGTGGTGCTGGACAAGAAGTTCGGCGCCCCCACGATCACCAACGACGGCGTCACGATCGCCCGTGAGATCGAGCTCGAAGACCCGTTCGAGAACCAGGGCGCGCAACTCGTGCGCGAAGTCGCCACGGCCACCAACGACGTCGCCGGTGACGGCACCACGACGGCGACCGTGCTAGCTCAGGCGATCGTGCGCGAGGGCCTGAAGAACGTGGCCGCCGGTGCCAACCCGATGGCGCTCAAGCGCGGCATCGAGAAGGCCGTCGACGCGGTCGTCGAAGATCTCAAGGCGCAGTCCAAGGAGATCTCGGGCAAGGAAGACATCGCCCGCGTGGCCACCATCTCGGCCCGCGAGCGCGAGATCGGCGACGTGATCGCCGACGCGATCGAGAAGGTCGGCAAGGACGGCGTGGTCAACGTCGAGGAGGGTCAGACCTTCGGGCTCGAGCTCGAGTTCACCGAGGGCATGCAGTTCGACAAGGGCTACCTGTCGCCGTACATGATCTCGGACGCCGAGCGCATGGAAGCGGTGCTCGAAGATCCGTACATCCTGGTCGCCAATCAGAAGATCGGCGCCGTCAAGGATCTCCTGCCCGTGCTGGAGCAGGTCATCCAGGCCGGTCGGCCGCTGCTGATCGTGGCCGAGGACGTGGAGGGCGAAGCGCTCGCCACGATCATCGTCAACAAGCTGCGCGGAACCTTCACCGCCGTCGCCGTCAAGGCGCCGGGCTTCGGCGATCGCCGCAAGCGGATGCTCGAGGACATCGCGATCCTCACCGGCGCCGAGGTGATCACCGAGGAGATGGGCCTCAAGCTCGAGAACACGAAGATCTCGCAGCTCGGCCACGCTCGCAAGGTTGTCGTCGACAAGGACGACACGACGATCATCGACGGAGGTGGCGAGTCGGACGCGATCAAGGGCCGGATCAAGCAGCTCAAGGCCGAGATCGAGAACACCGACTCCGACTTCGACCGCGAGAAACTGCAGGAGCGGCTGGCCAAGCTGGCCGGCGGCGTCGCAGTGGTCAAGGTCGGCGCAGCCACCGAGACCGAGATGAAAGAGAAGAAGCACCGCGTCGAGGACGCGCTGCAAGCCACCCGCGCGGCCCTCGAGGAGGGCATCGTGCCGGGCGGCGGCGTCGCACTGCTCAACGCCGTCGAGGCGATCAAGCTCGACGACTTCGCGAGCGACGAGCGCACGGGCGCCGCGATCATCGTGCGGGCGCTCGAGGAGCCGCTTCGTCAGCTGGCCGAGAACGGCGGCTTCGAGGGCTCGGTCGTGGTCAATCAGGTTCGCTCGGCCGCCAAGGGCCAGGGCCTGAACGTCGACGACGGCGAGATGGAAGACCTGGTCAAGGTCGGCATCATCGACCCGACCATGGTCACCCGCTCGGCGCTGCAGAACGCAGCCTCGATCGCCAAGAACATCCTCACCACCGAGGCCGTCGTGGCCGAGGCGCCGGAGAAGACACCGGCCGGTGGGGGCATGCCAGGCGACATGGGCGGCATGGGCGGCATGATGTAGCGCTGAATGCGCATAGCGCATCAGCGTTAGCAGAAGGCCGGCGAAAGCCGGCCTTCTGCATATCTTGGGGTCGGAAGAACGCATCCCTCGATCTGAGAGAATGGCTTTGTGATCCCTTTCTATGGCATCGTCATCGAGCAGTCGCTGACCGATCCGGCCTTCGCCGAGACACTCGACGTCGTCCAGCGAAAGCGCGATCCCAACGGCTCTTGGGTTTTTCTGCTCGTACGCATTGCGTCCGATCGGCTCTTCACCGAGCTCGAGCGGATTCGGCAGGCGCTCGCAGGCGACCAGCACTGGTACGCGCACTTCTTCGCGGGCGAGAAGATCGTGGTCGTCTTCCCGGAGGGGATCATCAGCATGACCACTGACGCCGCAAGTTGGGAGGCGGCCATCGCCCACGGGCTTACACTCGGAATTCCGCGCGAGCAACTCGACTTCCAACCTCATACCGTTGAGCAGATCGAAGAGATGTTCAGCCTATCGCTCGCGGACCTCGGCTAGCGCTCCGACGGGAAAGCCTGGCGAACTATCTCGGCCCCTGCTGCTTGCCGGTGATCGAGCGCCGGCGTACGTCCTCGACGACGCCGCGACCGACGCGCGGCTCACGAAACGCCGTCCCCCGCCACGTCCATTCCGAACACTGACCACAGCCGCGGTTAGCCGAGCGCTCATCTAGGAGCAGTCGAGTCTCAAGCGCCGCAGGCGCTAAGGCTCGTACGAATCGCTAATACCGCGAAAAGCTTCAGCCGGCATGGCCGGCGGACTTTTCGCGGAGAGGAAAAGCGCGCCCGGCACGATTTGAACGTGCGACCTCTGCCTCCGCAGGGCAGCGCTCTATCCCCTGAGCTACGGGCGCCTACTCGCCTAGTGTAGCCCGCCCCCGCGAATTCGCCGGTCGTTCACCTCGCCGACTACGATCGAGCGAACGTGCCGCTCTACCTGACCGAAAACGACGTCAACGATCTCCTCGATGCCGAGTCGGTCAACGCCGCTGTCGAAGAGAGCGAGCTGAGGCTCGCTCGAGGCTCGCTCGAGGTGCTTCCCCGAACGCGACTGGAGCTGGACGGCGGCACCCTGACAACGATGGCGGCGGTCGACCACGAGAGCGGCCTGTGCGGCTCGAAGAGCTACGTCAGCGGGCGGGAGAGATCGTTCCGCCCCGTCGTTCTTCTCCACGACGAGCTGAGCGGTGAGCTCGCTGCTCTGATCGAGGCCCGTCGCCTCGGACAGCTCAGGACCGGTGCCGCCAGCGCGGTTGCCGCGCTCCTGCTCGCCCGGCCCGGAGCGCGCAGCCTGGGCGTGATCGGCTGCGGCTACCACGCCCTAGGGCAGGTGGAGTGCATACGGGCCGCACTTCCGTCGATTACGCGTGTTCGCGCTTTCTGCCGCGACGAAGCGCTGCTGAGCTCCTTTTGCGAGCGCGTCGGGGCGGAGCCGGCGCGCGATCACCAGCAGGCAGCAGGGGCCGAGATCGTCGTCACCATCACCAGCTCGCCCGACCCCGTGCTGCGCGGCGAATGGCTCCAGTCGGGCAGCCTCGTCTGCGCCGTGGGCGCCAACGCGGCCAGCCGCCGCGAGCTCGATAACGCCGTGCTCGAGCGAGCCTCACTCGTCTGCTGCGATCTCAAGTCTCAGGCCATGCTCGAATCGGGCGACCTGATCGAGCCGATCGCCGGCGGCGTCCTCGACTGGCTCGAGGTGCACGAGTTGCACGAGTTCGCGGCCGGCGCGCTCCTGGGACGCCAGTCCGACCAGGACATCGTCGTCTTCAAGTCCAACGGCATCGCCGCCTGGGACCTGGCCGCGGCCGCACTGGTGCTCAAACGAGCCCGGACCGAGCAGCGCGGTCTCGAATTACATCTGTGACCCGGCGCACTCGAGCGGTATCCTCGGGCAGTGCCCAAGAATCATCCTTCTCGCCGTTTCGCCGAGCGCACGCTGACCGGAATCGACGATCAGGGCAACGAGGAGCGCATCGTCCTCTGGATCGAATACCAGCCTGAGGCTCTCTGGGCTGTCGGGCGGGCGGTCAATCCGCAGCTTCGCTCCAGCGACGAGCCGAAGGAAGATGACTACATCTTCCGCGGCTTCGAGCTGGACGATGCTTTGAACGAAGCGAACGGAGCGCTGACGGACGACCTGCGCGTCTCGCGTGAGGAAGGGATCAAGCCGGATCTGGAGCCTTTCGAGCGCGAGAAGATCCTGGCTCGACTCGAGCACTGGTTCTTCCACCACGACGACGAAGCGACGGGTTAGCTCTAGCGCAGGGTTACAGCGTGCCGTCTCGAGGCGCCAGCTTCACCACGAGCTGACAGTCGAGCGCTTCGCCGATTCGCAGCAGCGTGTCGATCCGCGGCGGGCGTCCGCCGCGCTCCAGCCGTGCGATCGCCGACTGCGTAGTTCCGGTCAACTCGGCGAGCTGCCTCTGTGAGAGCCCGCGCGCCTGACGCTGCTCGGATACCTGGTCGGCGATCTGAGCGAAGAACCAACCTCCGTCTCCGACTCCAGCGATGCGTTTCAGCGCTCGCTCCTTCAGCCGCTCGAATGCTCGCTCCTCGGTCATGAGAGAAACATAGCAGCTATGCTATCTGAGTGCGAATCTGGGCCGCGCCGACAGTCACTTCGGCCGTGTGGCATGCTCGTGCCGATGCGAATAGCTCTTATTGTCAACGGCAAGGCCACGCAGGTCACGGATGCTCGCGTTGCCGGCGTCGAGGCGGCCCTCGGCCGCGCCGGCACAGTCGGGACGGTCGAAACTAGCGGCCCGCGCGACGCGACCACGCTGGCCAGGAAGGCCTGCGACACGGCCGACGCGATCGTCGTTTTCTCCGGCGACGGCGGCTACAACGAAGCCCTGAACGGGCTCGAGCGCGATATCCCGATCGGCTTCGTGCCGGGCGGCGGCACGAGCGTCCTGCCACGAGCGCTTGGCTTGCCCCGCGACCCGATCGCGGCGGCAACGCAGATCGCGGAGGCCGTCGAAGAGAACCGGGTGCGCAGGATCTCGCTCGGCAGCGTCAACGGCTATCGCTTCGCCTTCGAGGCCGGGATCGGCCTTGACGCCGAGGTAGTGCGCCGCGTCGACCGACTCGGGCGCGACGAGAAAGGCCGCCGCCCCGGCGACTATGCCTTCGTCCGTTCGGTCGTGGCGGTCATTCGAGAGCGACGTCACAATCTCGATCAGGTGCTCGAGATTCGAGATCTTGGACGGGCCGCGTTCGTAGTGGTCTGTAACGGCGACCCCTCCACCTTCGCCGGCCCCGTACCGCTGCGCTTCGCTCCCGCGGCCCGCTTCGAGCTCGGCCTCGACCTCACGGCGCCGGTGCGCCTGCGACGGCGCTCGATCCTGCGGCTCGGCATGACCGTGCTCACAGGCCACCTGCCGCGCGCCACCGATGCGCTCTACGGGCACAACCTCGATCGCATCGAGGTTGTCTGCGACTATCCGCAGCCGCTGCACGCCGACGGTGAGGATCTCGGTGACGTGACCTCGGCCGTGTTCGAATGTCAGCGCTCGGCGGTTTCGGTTCTGGTCTGAGAGCCTCCGGCGGAACACGAGCATTTCGTCTTGTCCGAGGCTCTAGACCGCCCGCGCTTCGTCACGCTGAAGCTGCTCACCGTCCTTGACCGCTCGCGCCGGCTGGTTTCCCGACAGATGCGACTTGACGGCGCGCCCGAGCAGCGCGGCGCTCACGCGCCCTTCGAGCCGCTCTACGACCCGTCCCTGCTTGACCAGCACGAGCGTGGGCACGGTCTCGACCCGAAAGCGCCCGGCCAGATCGGGGCGCTCGTCGACATCGACCTGCAGCACCCGCAGGTACCTACGCTCCTTCCAGGCGATGCTCGCGACCAGGCTGTCCATTCGGCGCGCCGGCCCCGAGTTCACGGAGAAAAAGAAGATGAGTAGCGGCGACCCATTTACGTTCAAGGCAATCAACCCGATCTCTAGGGCACTTGGTTTTCCCTCGCTGCCGAAGCGCAAACCGACCGGCTCGGCGGACAAGGCGGCTAGACTGCGGACCGTGGGTCTCTGGTACTGGCTCGGTGTTGCGCTCGGTCTCGGAGTCGCACTCGGCGTGGCGATCGGCGCCTTGCCGGCGCCCTTCCGCGGCGCGGCTTTGTTATCCGCCGTCCTGGCGGCGCTGGGCGGATATGCGCTGGCAGCCTTTTTCTTCCTCGGCCCCGTGACGGCGCTCACCGGCGCGGCAGGGGGAATCGCCGGCGGTTTTTGTAGCGCGGAGCTTGCTCAGCGCACATTGCGACGCGGCGGCACTCGCGGAGCAACAGCGATATTGCTCCTGGGCGCCGCGCTGATCGCCGCCGCCTTGGCCTTCGTTCCGGCGCTCGGATACGTAGAGATCGTACTGGCGGTAATACTCGCCCTGCGCCTGGGGCGCGGCGGCAGCGACCGTTTCGCAGGGCTCCGCACCCTCGCACGCGACTGATGCGAAAACTCGTTCTGATCGTCATCGACGGCCTCACTCCGACCGCGCTCGAGCGTGGGATAGAGAGTGGCACCTGTCCGACCATCTCTCAGTTGGCCGCAGCCGGCCAACTCGGGCGCGCGATCTCGGCCTTTCCCTCGCTCACTCCCGTTTGCCTGACCAGCATCGCCACCGGAGCGCTGCCGGGAATCCATCACATCCCGCACCTGGTCTGGTTCGATCGCGAGCAAGGACGCGTTGTCGAGTACGGCTCGTCGTTCGCGGCCGCGCGCCGCTCGGGCGCCCTGCGCTGGTGGCGGGACACCATCTACGCCATGAACGCCGAGCACCTGAGCCCTGAGGCGGTCACCGTCTTCGAGGCGCTCGAGGACGAGGGCCTGCGGGCGGCCGGGATCAACGTGACCTGCTACCGCGGTCGCCAACGGCACTCTCCGCTGGTGCCCGGAGTGGCACGGCCGGTGCTCGGCCCGAGCCGCTTCTTCTTCTACGGTTTGTTCGAGTCGTGCGACACCGGGACTTCCTCGACTGCCGTCTTCAAGCGGGCGAGCGGCTCGGTGGACGGCTACGCAGAAACGGCCGGGCGCTGGCTCGTCACCCGTGACGACTTCGACTTCCTCTTCTACTACCTCTCCGACAACGACTACATATCGCACGCATTCGGCCCCGAGGGCACGGACGAGGGGCTGCGCCGCGCCGACCGCTCGATCGCCACGATCGTCGAGGCCGCCGGGGGAATCGACTCCTTCCTCGAGCGCTACGACGTGCTGCTCTGCTCGGATCACGGCCAGATGCCCGTCCGGGAGGGAGTACGACTGGAACGCTGCTTCGACGACCTGTCGCTGGCCGGACGGCATGCCTTGCGCCGCGCCCAGATCGCTCTTACCGCATCCAACCGCGCGGCGATGGTCTACCGGCTAGCGGGCTGCCCGCTGGAGAGCCCGGAGCTCGCTTTGCGCTTGGAAGGCGATCCGAGTGTTGAGGTCGTCTGCTACCGAGACGGCGCCGACGCGGTCGCCTTGAGGAAGGGCGCCGAGCTCCGTTTCGCCCCGGCCGGAAAGGGCTGGCGAACGAGCGGTGAGGAAAGAGTCCTCGATCAACCCGATGCCCGCGAGCGCCTCTGGTCGGCGCTGGCGAACCCGAACGCAGGCGAGATATTGATCTCGGCTGCGCCGGAAGTCGAGTTCACCGATATCGCTGGCCGCCATCACGCCGTCGGCGGCTCGCACGGCTCGCTCGAGCGAGGCGACTCGGAGGTGCCGATGCTGGCGGTGGGAATCGAGCGGCTGCCCGCGAGCATCGCCGAGGTCGCACCGACTGTGCTCAGGCACTTTGGTATCGAACCACCGAGTTACTCAACCGTCCCGCCACTCGCCGTATGAGCGAGGGCGCGCCGAACATCTGTCGAGCCCGGGTGATCGCAATTGGTCGCGTGCAGGGAGTCGGGTTTCGCTACTGGGTTCGCTCGCGCGCCGCGTCGCTCGGATTGAACGGCTGGGTGCGCAACATGCCGAACGGAAACGTCGAGGCCACCTTCGAAGGTCTGCGCGAACACGTAGAGTTGCTCCTTCGCTGGTGTCGAGAAGGGTCGTCAGTGGCGTATGTCGATCAGTTGGACGTCGAATGGCAGGAGCCGGAAGGTGAGCATGGATTCGCAATTCGCTAAGAGCGACGGCGAGCGCAACCGCGCTCTGGTCGACGAGCGCTCCAGCTCGGGCGACGAGCTTCTGCACCTGCCCGTTTGCGTTGACGGCACCGAGCTCGGGCGCCCGACCGACCTGCTCGTCGATCTCGATCGGCTTCGCGTCGTCGGGCTTAACGTTCGCTGCGAGCAGGGGGCGGAGCGCTTTCTGCCGCTGGCGGCGGCCGAGCTCGCAGGCGAGCAGATCAACGCCTCCTCGAGCCTTGCGTTACTGGACGAGAGTGCGTACTACGGCAGGCACGGTGCCTCGTTGCGCTCGCTGCGAGGAACGAGCGTCGATCTGGCCGGGCGCCTGGTCGGGACTCTCAGCGACATCGTCCTGCGCTCCGACGGCGAGGTGACCCGCATCGTCGTGAAAGGCGAGAGCGGAAACCTGCGCAGGCTGGGTGCCAAGCACGTTCGTATCGGGCAGCGAAAGGCGCCAAGAAGATGACGACCCATTCCGACCGGCCTGATACGGTCGGCTCTCGCGCCGGACGTGCGCTGAGAGCGCGGCATAACTGGATCCAACTCGCGAAGTTCAGCACCGTCGGCGGCAGCGGCTACATCGTCAATCTGGCTGTCTACGCCTTCGCGCTCGACGTGCTGGGGCTCAAGTACTACGTCGCGGCGACGATCTCGTTCCTCGTCGCGGTTGTCAACAACTACCTCTGGAACCGGGCCTGGACATTCCGAGACCAGCGCGGCCACTTCGGCTATCAGGGACTCCGCTTCTTTGTCGTGTCGACGACGGTGTACGCTGCGAACATTCTTCTGTTGTTGGCACTTGTCGCGCTTGGGCTCGGGGAGATCGTCTCGCAGGCCTGTGCGATCGTGCTGGTCACGCCGATCAACTTCATCGGAAACAAGCTCTGGTCGTTCCGAACCTGATCGAACGTTTCCCTCGTAGCCGCTTCTTTTCCGGCGCGCTCCTTGCACTCTTCCTACTGCTCGTACCTGCCGTCGCGCCGGCCGCCGCGGCCAAGCACAAAGAGCCCCCGGTCATCCCGTTCAGCCAGGTCAACAACAAGCGGCTGAACGAGACCTCAGCCCAGACGATCTTCCTGAAGTACCCCAAGGTGGCCGACTGGCTCTCCCGCTATCCGAGCTCGAAGCTGACCTACGAGTCTGTTTTCCAGGTCAACGGGCTCTACTGGCGAGAGCGCGTCTGGGACACGAAAGCCGGGCAAATCGCCGAGGGCCACGTCGACGACGCCAGCGGCATCGTGACCGAGGCCTGGACCGGCCCGCAGGTGGCCTGGGGAATGGCACGGGGGTCGCCCGGCGCCTTCGGGGGCAAGCAGATCAACACGCTGCCGGTGTGGCTCGGATTCTGCGCGCTCTTCTTGATCGGGCTGGGAGACCTGCGACGACCGCTCTCGCTGCGCAATCTCGATCTCCTCGCCTTGCTCTCGTTCTCGGTCAGCCTCTGGTACTTCAACCAGGGACGCATCTTCTCGAGCGCTTCGCTCGTCTATCCGCCGCTCATTTATCTGTTCGGCCGTCTGCTCTACATCGGCATACGCGGTAGGCCGACCCGCGTGAGCCGGCCGGTCTGGCCCGTTTGGCTGCTGGCGGCGGTGACCGTATTCACGATCGGTTTTCGCATCGGGCTCAACATTCGCGACGGCAACGTGATCGACGTCGGCTACGCGGGAGTGATCGGCGCCGACCGCATCGTGTCGGGCGAATCGCCCTACGGTCACTTCCCGATCGAGACTCTGAAGGGGAAGACGCTGAAGGCCTGCGGCGCTCCCGACTCCGAGGGAAATGTGCACGAGCGGATCCAACCGAACGGCCGCTGCGAGTCGATCAACCCGGAGGGCGACACCTACGGCCCGGTGGCCTACCTCGCCTACATTCCCGGTCTCAAGCTCTTCGGCTGGTCACACAAGTGGGACGACCTGCCGGCGGTGCGCTTCACGACGATCCTGTTCGATCTGCTCTCTATCGGCGGCCTTGTTCTTGTCGGGCGCCGCTTCGGCGGCGCGCGGCTGGCGGTGACACTGGCCTTTGCCTGGGCCGCCTACCCGTTCACGCAGTACGTCTCCAGCTCGAACACCAACGACGCGATCGCCCCCGCCTTCCTCATCTGGGGCTTCTGGCTCGTCAGCTCGCCCTGGGTGAGAGGAACGGCGGTCGCCCTCTCGGGCTGGACAAAGCTCAGCTCGCTGATCGTGGCTCCGCTCTGGGCGACCTATCCGGAGGCGCTTCGGCTGCGCAGTCTCGGTAAGGCGGCCCGCTTCGTCGCGGCGTTCCTGGTCACCAGCGTCGCCTCGCTCTCGGTGCTCGCGCTCGAGCCCAGCTTGAGGAAAGCGATCTCCACCTTCTGGAACAAGACGTTCCACCGCCAGATCGGTCGTGAGTCGCCGTTCTCGATCTGGGACTGGCGCCAGTACCACGCCGCCGGGATACCGAACTTCCACATCGTTCAGATCGTGCTGATAGCGCTCGTGCTGGCGCTGGCCGTGGCCAGCGCCTTTTACCCGCGCCGGCGCTCGCCCTTACAGCTTGCGGCCCTCACCGGCGCGCTGCTGATCGGGCTCGAGCTTGTCATGACTTACTGGTTCTACACCTATATCGTTTGGTTCTTCCCGTTTGCCGCCGTCGCGTTACTGGCCGGCGCAGGCGGCATCGTTCACGCGAGGAGAGACGCTGAGCAGGTTACGTGAGCTAATTCGCGCGGAGACCACTACGCGCTCGATACTGCTCACGGCTTGCCTCGCAGGAGTGCTCTTCCTCGGCTCCTGGGCCGTGATCCATCACGGCGTCTTCGCAAAGCATCAGATCATCGACACTCCTGTCTACCAGCGCTACGGCGACTGGATGATGCACGGCAGCCTTCCCTACCGTGACTTTGCGATCGAGTATCCGCCGGGCGCCCTGCCCGTCTTCGTACTCCCCGCTATCGGCAATTCCGGCGGCGCCAATCCATCAGCCGAGCCCGACCGGGTCAGAGCGGCATACCGTCGTAACTTCGAGTTTCTGATGGCCGCCTGCGGGCTGGCCACGCTGGCCCTGATGGCTGGCGCGCTGCGCTATCTTCGCTTCTCGAACGGTCGCGCGGCGGGCGCGCTGGGGCTGTTAGCGCTCAGTCCGCTCTTGCTCGGCCCCGTGATCCTCTCGCGCTTCGACCTCTGGCCGGTACTGGTTGCCATGATCGGCCTGGTGGCGATTCTCATCGGGCTCGAGTGGATCGGTTTTTTGGCGCTGGGCCTGGCGACGGCGGTGAAGATCTTCCCTGTTGTGCTGCTCCCGATCGCCTGCATCTGGGCCTGGAAGCGGTTAGGCCGGCGCGAGCTTGCCGCTTGCCTGGGAATCTTTCTCGCGGCGCTCGCGGCCTGTTACGTGCCCTTCGTAATCCTCGCGCCGCACGGCGTCTGGCATTCCATCTCGGTGCAGTTGGGGCGCCCGCTGCAGATCGAGAGCCTGGGCGCTGCCACGCTCGTGGTCCTGCACCATCTCTTTGGCTTGGGGGTGAGCACTGTCTCCGGCTCGGGCTCGCAAAACCTGGACGCGAGCGGCGCCGGCACGATCGCGATCGTGCAAACAGTTCTTCAGGCCGCCGCGCTCATCGGCACCTGGATCTGGTTCGCCAGGGGCGAGGCCAGCGGCGAGCGGCTTGCGCGAGCGAGCGCCGCCGCGATCGTGGCCTTCGTGGCCTTCGGCAAGGTGCTCTCGCCTCAGTACATGATCTGGCTCTGCCCCTTCGTGCTGCTCGTACGGGGCAGGCGTGGCATCGCCGGCGCGGCGCTGCTCGTGGCCTCCCTCGTGCTCACGCAGCTCTGGTTCCCGTACCGCTACTGGGATTACGCGCTCGGCTTCGAGGCCCTGCCCAGCGCCTTCGTCTTCCTGCGTGACATCGCGCTGGTCGGGCTTTTCGCCACCCTACTTACCGATCTGCGCCCGCGCGGCCAGGAGTCGCCCGCGCTCAAGCCGGCGGTTATTCAGAGTCTCTCCCGTTAGGAACTCGCGGACGAGGCGGTCGAGGCGTGGATGCCGGCGGTCGCACGGGCTGCGAAGGCGCACTGGTAGTGCGGCGAGCGGTTCGGGTGGCCGCCGGCGCCGCGGAGCGGTCGCATCGGTCGTGCGGGCCTAGCGGGAGAGGCTCCTAGGTCGGGAACCTGAACGCCTCGCAGCTGGTCGCGCGACCGTTTGCGTCGCACTCCACGAGCGCGCCCTCGATTCGCACGCCGCCCTCGGCGGGCTCGAAGCGCACGTGCATGCCCGTTCGCATCCGCTCGATCGCCAGCTCGGCGCGGACGCCGATCACCGAGTCGTGCGGTCCGGTCATGCCGGCGTCGCTGATGGCCGCGGTGCCACCCGCGAGCACGCGGGCGTCGTTCGTCTGCACATGTGTGTGCGAGCCGAACACAGCGGTCACGCGTCCGTCGAGCCAGCGCGCCAGCCCTACCTTCTCGCTCGTGGCCTCGGCGTGAAGGTCGACGAGCACGACGCGGGTCCGCTTCGACGCGGCCTCGACGAGCTGGTCGACGACCTCGAAAGGCCCGCAGGCGGCGTTCATGAACAGGGCGCCGAGCAGGCTGATGACCGCGACCTCACTGCCGTCGGCCGTCGCCAGCACGCTCATTCCCGCGCCGGGCACAAAGCGCGAGAGGTTCGCCGGACGTACTACGCGCTCCGTAGTCGCCAGATAGGGGACGATCTCCTGCCTGCGCAAGGCGTGGTTTCCGAGCGTGATCGCGTCGGCGCCGGCGGCGAGGATGCGCTCGGCGTGCCTGGGCGTGAGGCCCGCTCCGTTGGTGGCATTCTCGGCGTTGACGACGCAGAAATCGATCGCCAGCTTCTCGCGCAGGCCCGGCAGCTCCTGCTCGAGTATCAGCCGTCCCGGCGAGCCGAAGACGTCAGCTAGAAAGAGGATGCGCAAACGCCGCCCGTCCTCGCCCTAGGGAACGATCGCTATCGCGGCCGAGTGGACTTCGATCGTCACGTGATTGCCGGCGTCCTGGGTGTACTGGGCGAGCTTCTGCTTCTCGAGCTTGGAGAGGTCGATGATGCTTCCCACCCGCGTGCGGCTGGCCTGGACCGTACTGCCGATCTTGAGTGTCGGGTCGCCTGCGATTCTCGTCATCGAGACGATCACGGTCGCGTCGGTGTCGGGCCGGATATCGACGCGCACGCCGCGCGCACGCCCGTTGACGACGTATGGCCCGACCTGAACGACCTTGCCGTCGACGGGCGCGTAGACGTCGGTGCCGGGCGCCGCGCCGATATCCAGCGCGCCGTTACCGGTTCCCGTTCCACCCGACAACTCATAATAGTTGAGGCCGCTGCCGCTCGAGCCCGAGATGCTGTGGAAGAGGCGAGCGAGAAGTCCCTCGTTTACCTGCGTGCCTTCGGGCGAGAGAGCGATGGCGCCGGATACGGCGTGATAGCCGATCGCCGTCACCGCCGCGCGCGCGACCGGCAGCTTGATCGGAAGCGCACCGGCCCGGGCGACGACTATCGGTACCGTCCCCCCGCCGTTGATGGCTCCCTCGTTAGTTGCGATGGTGCCCAGCGGCGAGACCGGACGACCGCTCGTCCAGGCGCTGAGCACGAGAATGAGCGCGACAATCGCAGCGGCAACTCCCAGAACGGCCTGCCAGACGGTACGCCGAGAACGGCTCGCGTGAGGGGCCGACTCGTGCAGCCGCCGCGCGCGCCGACCCTGCCGGCGCGCGTGTGCACGGTAAGGCATGAAGGCCACCGTAGCGGAGAGGTGTCACGCTTTCAAATTACGAGCACTACCGTCGCCGTCGGCACGAGCGGTACGATCCCGGCTATGGCGGACGGGGCGATCAGAATCGCGATTCCTCGCTGGATTCAACTGGTCGGCCTACCGCTCCTCCTGCTGCTCGCCTGGACGCTCGCGAGCACCGTCGGGCGCGCCGTTTTCCTCTTCGTCCTGGCCGGGCTGATAGCCCTGCTCCTGAACCCGATCGTGCGCGCACTTAGCCGAATCTGGATCCCGCGCGGAATAGCCATCGCGGTCGTCTACCTCGCCTTCGCCGCCGCCGCAACCTTCTGCGTCATCGCGCTGGCGACCGTCGGCACCGACCGCGTTCGCTCGACCGCCCACCGCGTCGACAGCTATTTCACGACAAAAAACCCCCGGCACCAGACGGGCGCCGAGCGCGACGTCGACCGCCTGCAGATCTGGCTCAACACGCACCATCTCAAGCGAGTCAAGATCCGCAAGCAGGGGCTGGAGTTCGTCCGCAGCATCAACATCAAGGGCGTGACGTCGAAGGCGATTAACCTGATCGAAGGCGCGGCGCTGAGCGCGATCACGATTCTTTTCAGCATCCTCCTGGTCGTCGTCGTCTCGATCTACATGCTGCTCGACATGAACCGGCTGGGTACGGTGATCGACCGCAGATTTCCGCCTAAAAAGGGCTCGCCGCCGCTTCTGGCGCAGCTCGAGCAGGCGCTTGCCGGCTACGTGAAGGGTCAACTTCTCCTCTCTCTGATCATCGGCGCCAGCGCCGGCGTCGGCCTCTGGCTGTTCGGCGCGACGGGCCTGCTGCCGGGCGGCGACCGCTACGCGCTCTATTTCGGGATCTGGGTCGCCTTCACCGAGTTGATCCCCTACCTCGGGCCCTGGCTGGGAGCGATCCCGCCCTTCATCTACGGGCTCGTCCTGCATCCGATCTCAGCGCTCTGGGTGTTTTTCCTCTTCCTCGGCATCCATCAGATCGAGGGGCATGTCGTGGTGCCGAAAGTAATGGGATCGGCGCTCCGCCTGCATCCCCTGCTCGTCATCTTCGGGCTGCTGGCCGGAGCGGAGATGTACGGCGTGCTCGGCGTCTTCGTTGCCCTGCCGCTGCTCGCCGTGCTGCGCGCGCTGTGGGAGTTCTTCTCTGAGCGAATCTCCTTCGAGACCTGGGAGCCTGCCGCCGCTACGACCCCGGGAGTGTCGCCCGTCCGGCCGGCGGCCAAAGGGACAGGTGCGAAGCGGACGACGCCCAGACCGGTGAGCGGCAAAAAGAAGAAGGCCGAGGAGTAACGCGTGGCCGAGACGCTGCTTGCGGCTCGCACCATCTCACGCCGGTTCGGGCGGGTGATCGCGCTCGAGCCGATCGATCTCGAGCTCCGCTCCGGCGAAGCCGTGGCGCTCGTGGGCCCGAACGGGGCCGGCAAGTCGACGCTGATGGCGATTCTGGCCGGGGCGCTGAAGGCGAGCGGAGGCCGACTCAGCGTCACCGGCTCGGCCAAGGTCGGCTGGCTGCCTCAGCGACCCGCGCACTACGGACGCCTGACCGCGCTCGAGAACCTGGTCCTCTTTGCCCGCCTGGAACAGATGAAGCATCCCGAGCAGCAGGCCGCGCAGATGCTGGAGCGCTTCTCCTTGCCCAGCGACCGCCTGAGCACCTATCTCTCGATCGGGAACCGGCAGCGGCTGAGCCTGGCGATCGCGCTGCTCGGCGACCCGAACGTGCTCTTGCTCGACGAGCCGACCGCTTCGCTCGACCCGAAGCAGCGCGCGCTGCTCTGGAGCGAGGCCCAGCGCCACATCGAAGCCGGCGGCGCCATCTTCTTCTCGAGCCAGAACCTCGAAGAGGTCGAGCGCCATGCCACGCGCGTGATCGCACTCGACTCCGGCCGGCTCGTCTTCGGCGGCGGCCCCGAGGAATACACCGTTTGGGAGCGTGAGCCGTGAAAACCCTGCGCGATGCCGCGCTGCTCGCCCGCAAAGACCTCATCTCGCTGCGCCGGGCGCCTCTGGTGGTGATCCTGCTGGCCTGTTATCCGCTCCTGATCGCGGGACTCGTCGGCACGGTTGCCGGCTACGCCAACTCGCGCCCGCGCATCGCCATCGTCGACCTCGATCACATCCCGGCCAAGACCAAGGTCGCCGGGCACACGTACCAGATCAAGAACCTGATCGACGAGGTGGCCAAGAACGTACGCATCTCCTGGATGACCAAGCCCGAAGCGGCTCAGGCTCTGCGCACCGGCGAGGCGGTGGGGGTGATCACGATTCCCAAGGGCTTCATCGCGCAGCTGAAGAGTGTTGTCAGCAGCCCGCAGGTCGAGTTCGAGACCTCGCAGGGCGGTATCTCCTCGCGCGTGATCCAGCAGATGCAGGCGCTCATCTACAACCTCAACCGCAAGCTTCAGGACGCCTACGTGAAGGACGCGATCGGCTACATCTCGGTCATACGCAACGGCGGTAAGGCCGATTTCCTCGGCTCGAATTACAAGGTGCTGGGGATCAAGAAGGCGCGCGCGCTGCTGGCGGGGGAGAAGAACAATCCCGATGCGGCCAAGATCGTCCGTTTCCTCGACACCGCGGAGGGCGCGCTGCGGGCCTCGGAGGTCTCGGCCAAGGCCGTCGCCCAGCCGATCAAGCTGGCGACCGAGACTCGCAACGGCCGCGGCTGGTTGCTCTCGGCGCAGATGCAGGCCTACGCACTGGCACTGACGGTGAGCATCCTGGCGCTGGCGCTCGGCGCCGCGGTCACCGCCTCCGAGCGCGACGAGAACGTCGCCTGCCTGCTCGGGCGAGGGCTGGTCTCGCGCCTCTCTCTGCTCGCCGCCAAGATCGCGCTGGCGACGATCATCTCGCTCGCGGTAGGCAGCGTGATCCTGCTCGCCTTCGGCATCATCGTCGACGTCGGCGGCATCGCCGGCGGCCAGCCCTGGCAACGGGTTCCGCTGGTGCTGGTCGGCGTGACGCTCTTCGGCGCGGCGTTGGGCGCAATCGGAACGCTGATCGGAGCGCTGGCCCGCGAGGGTCGTTCGGCCACGCTGGGGGCTCTGTTGGTGGCGCTTCCGATCGTCCTGCTGGGCTTGATTCCGCGCGAGGTCGCGCCGCCCGCCGGCTACGTCAGCGACATCTTCCCCTTCAGCCACGGCGAGCGCTTCTTTTCCTCGGCGCTCTATGACCTGCACCCCTGGGCCACGATCGGCCCCGAGGCTCTCTGGCTGCTCGGACTGCTCGTCGTTTGGGGAGCGCTGGCGCGGCTGGCCCAGCCGCGGTTGACCGAGGCCTGATGAGCAGCAAGAAATTCGAGGGTGAGCTATGGCAGCGCCTAGTCGAGGAGGGCGCAAGCGAGAGCGCGCTTTGGGCCGAGCTACTGCTGCCCGAGCCGGAGCGCTCCGAGCAGCTCTCCTTCTCGCCGCTGGCCACGCCCGAGCTGGCGCTGGGAATCGAGACGATCTACGAGGGCTACCTCGTCCACTACGGGCGCTCGCGCCTCTTTTCTCAGACCGACCCGAACCTGGCGCTGCTGCTCGGTGACCGCCTCTATGCTCGCGGCCTCGTGCATGTGAGCGAGTCGGGAAGCGTGGCCGTGGTGGCCGATCTGGCTACGTTGCTCGAGCTCTGCGCCCGCTTGCAGGCCGAGCGCAAAGCGGGCGACGGCGCCCTCTGGGCCGCCGCGGTTGCGCGGCTCGGAGAGGGCGGTCTGAGCGATGCGGGAAACGCGCTCCTCCGTTCCGGCGAGCAGGAACCGCTCCTGCGCATGGCCCGTGAAACCGCCGGCCGTGAGCTGGTTGAGCGAGCCCTCGCGATCCACGCCGAACAGTTCCGAGGGCTCAGCTAGCAGATAGGACGATCGGCCACGCCCGACGGCCGCAGCGCCTCGCCAAGCCGGTTGCCTAGACTGGCAGCGTGGCGCCGCCACTGGATCTCCGCGAATGGATCGCCCTGCTCGAGCGCGAGGGCGAGCTGACGCGCGTCGCCGCCGAGGTCGATCCCGAGCTGGAGATCACCGAGATCGCCGACCGGGCCGTGAAAGCCGGCGGGCCGGCGCTTCTGTTTGAGCATCCGAAGGGCTCGCAGCTGCCGCTCCTGATCAACCAATTCGGGACCGAGCGGCGGATCTGCCTCGCACTCGGGGTCGAGAAGCTGGACGACGCGGCGGGCAAGCTCGCGTCGCTGTTGGAGCTGGAGCTGCCCCGCGGCGCCCGCGCCAAGGTGCGCAAAGCCCTGGAGCTGAAGTCGCTGGCGACGAATGCCCAACCGCGCAGGGTGCGCCGCGGCGCCTGCCAGGAAATCGTGCTCACAGGCGACGAGATCGATCTGGGCCTTTTGCCCGTGCAACGCTGCTGGCCGGACGACCCCGCTCCCTTCATCACCTTGCCGGCTGTGATCACACTCGATCCCGAGACGAAGGCCCGTAACGTCGGCATGTACAGGATGCAGGTCGTCGATCGCCGTACGACCTTCCTGCACTGGCAGGTGCACAAGGACGCGGCGGCGAGCTGGCGCGAGATGGAAGACAGGCTGGAGGTGGCGGTCGCGATCGGGCTCGATCCGGTCACCACCTACGCCGCCACGGCGCCCCTTCCGCGCGGAATCGACGAGCTGATGCTGGCAGGGTTGCTGCGCGGTCGCCCGGTAGAGCTCGTACCGGCCAAGACCGTTCAGCTGGACGTGCCGGCGCAGGCCGAGATAGTGCTGGAGGGATACGTGGAGCGCGGCGAGGTCGGAAGCGAGGGACCGTTCGGCGATCACACCGGCTTCTACTCCCCCGCGGGCCCCTTCCCGCTCTTCCACCTGAGCGCGATGACCATGCGTGAGGGAGCGATCTACCCCTCGATCGTCGTCGGCAAGCCGCCGGCTGAAGACGCCTGGCTGGGCAAGGTGACCGAGCGCCTCTTTTTGCCCGTGGTGAGGAGCGCCGTGCCCGAGATCGTCGACTTCGACCTACCGGTCGCCGGCGCCTTCCACAACTGCGTCATCGTCTCGATTCACAAAGACTTCCCCCACCAGGCGCGCAAGGTGGCAAGCGCCGTCTGGGGCCTGGGCATGCTCAGCCTGACCAAGGGCGTCGTCGTCGTGGACGAGCAGGTCGATCCGCATAACTACGAGGACGTCTTCTTCCACCTCTGCGCCAACGTCGATCCGAAGCGCGACGTCTGGATCGGCGAGGGGCCGCTCGACCAGCTCGATCACTCCGCCTCGCGCGAGAGCTTCGGCGGCAAGATCGGCATCGACGCGACGAGAAAGAGCGCCGAGGAAGGAGCGCGCGAGTGGCCGCAGGAGATCGAGATGAGCGCCGAGATCAAACAGCTGGTCGAGCGACGCTGGCACGAGTACGGCATCGATCTCTAACCTAGTAGAGCACGTTTCGTTTGAGGACCCGTCGACTGGTGGCTGCGATGCTAGGACGCAGCGCCTCGTTCGTAGCGGCGCTACGGACGAAGCCGAGCGCGGCCAGTGGGTGGAGTGCTTCACTTGGAACGTGCTCATCGAACTAGACGGGAGCTCGCGAAAGCGGCACCCTCTGCAGGGAGACATTTCCGTTTCTGAGCTAGATCGCGACTGGAGTTTCCGCAGGCGATGGTCTCGCCCGGCTAATCTCGCTTGAGATATCAGTGAAAGTTTTTATTGGCATAACGGGTGCTTCAGGAGCACCGTACGCGTCGAGGCTGCTCGAGCAACTCGCGCGGCGCGACGACTGCGAGATCGGTCTGTGCGTCTCGGACGCGGGCGTGCAGGTGCTTGCGGCGGAGCTGTTCGGCGACCTGCGCCTGCCCCGCGAAGAGACGATCAAGCGCCTCTTAGCGCCGCTCAAGGGCGACGTTCAGGTATTCGAACCCGACGACTACAGCGCCCCCTTCGCCAGTGGTTCGGCGCGGGTGGACGCCTTCGTCGTCTGCCCCTGCTCGATGTCGAGCGCCGGCCAGATCGCCGCCGGCGCCGGCTCGAATTTGATTCACCGCGCCGCCGCGGTGGCGCTCAAGGAGGAGCGAAAGCTGGTGCTCGTACCGCGCGAGACGCCGCTCTCGGCGATTCAGCTGGAGGCGCTGCTGAAGCTGCGCCAGGCCGGCGCGACCATTCTCTTCGCCGCTCCCTCCTTCTATCGCCGCCCCGAGTCGGTGCAGGAGATTGTCGACACGGTGGTCGCGCGCGTGCTCGACCAACTCGGCCTCGAGCATGATCTGGCGACTCGCTGGGGAGAGGAAGAGAGTTGAGCGTCGCCAGCGACAGCCTCGAGCCCGAGCAAGTTCGGACGATGTTCGACCGCATCGCTCCGGTCTACGACCAGATGAACCGACTCATGACGGGCGGGCTTGACCGGCGCTGGCGCGACGCGACCGCCCGGCGGGTGGTTCAGCCCGGCGACACGGTGCTCGACGCGGCCTGCGGAACCGGCGATTTGGCCCTGGCCGATCTCCGCGCTGGAGCAGCCCGCGTCGTCGGCGTCGACTTCTCCGAGCAGATGCTCGAGCGGGCCGCGCGCAAGTCCAGCGCGATCGAATGGGTTCAGGGCGATCTCTGCAAACTTTCCTTCGCCGACGGCTCTTTCCAGGCGGTGACGATCGGCTTCGGCCTGCGCAACGTCGCCGACCGGGAAGGTGCGCTGCGCGAGCTCAGGCGCGTGCTGGCGCCGGGCGGGCGACTCGGCATCCTCGAGATCACCAGGGTGCGCGGGCCGCTGGCGCCCTTCTTCCGGATCTGGTTCGAGGGCCTCGTCCCGCTTGTGGGGAAACTTCTTCCCGGCGGCTCCGCTTACGCCTATCTCCCCGCCAGCGTGCGCCGCTTCCCCGCTCCGAGGGAGCTCGCCGCCCAGATCGCGCAGGCCGGATTCGGGGATGTCCGGTACAGACTGCTGGCGGGAGGAATCATGGCCCTGCACGTGGGGGTGGCGAGATGAGCGCCGTCCGTTCCTATGAGCCGCTCGATCTCGTGCGCGACGCCCGCGGCTTGAAGGACTACCTGGCGGCCGTGGAAGAGCGGCTCGACGAGCTCTTCGCCGGCGGCATGGGAGCCGTGGATCTGGCGGCACAACAGGCGCTCCGCTCGGGCGGCAAGCGCCTAAGACCGATGCTCTCGTTCCTTTCCTCGCCGCCCGGTCAGGTTCCACCCGTAGCCGCGGGAGTGGCCGTCGAGCTGGTCCACCTCGCCTCGCTGATGCACGACGATCTGCTGGACGGCGCCACCGTGCGCCGCGGTGCCCCCACCACCTGGAACGAGTTCGGTCCGCAGGTGGCGCTGGCAAGCGGCGACCGTGTCTTCGCGCTCGCCTTCAGAGAGCTGGCTCGCGAGGACGAGCTGCACGCTCTGGCGACACTGGCCGAGACGGCGCTGGCGCTGGCGCGCGGCGAAGCCCTGCAGCGCGAGCTGCGCTTCGATCCCGACACCAGCGTCGAGTCGCAGCTGAAACTCTGCTCGCTCAAGACCGGCTCGCTCTTCTCGGCCGCCTGCCGGCTCGGCGCCGGCGAGGAGAACAGCCCACTCGGCGACTACGGCCTGGCGCTCGGCATCGCCTTCCAGATCGTCGACGACGTGCTCGACTGCGTCGGCGAAGCGAGCGAAACGGGCAAGGCGCCCGGAACCGATCTGCGCGAAGGCATTCCGACCCTGCCGCTGCTCTTCGCCGCCGAGCGGGACGAGGTGGTGCGTTCAGCGCTCGCCGGAGGCTCTTGCGAAGGCGTCCTCGAGCGCGTCACCGACTGTGGCGCGCTCGAGCGGGCGCAGACGATCGCGCACGAGTACGCCGACAAGGCCTGCAGCTGTCTGACCGGTGACGTGCGCAGCCGCGAGCTCGCGGCGCTGGCGCAGGCGGTGGTGGAGAGAAGACGATGAGCGCCGCGACGAAAACCGAAGCGGCCGCGCTCGAGCGGGTGCGTGAGAAGGTTGAAGCGGGCGAGCGCCTGGACGCCGCCGACGGCCTGGCTCTGTATGAGACGAGCGACCTGCTCGGGCTGGGCGAGCTGGCCGAGCAGGCGCGGCGGCTGCGCGGCGGCGGAGACGAGGTCTACTTCGTCCGTAACCTGACCCTCAACCAGACCAACGTCTGTCGCGTGAAATGCCGGTTCTGCGCCTTTGCCCGCGCGGTCAGGGAGGAAGGCGCCTACACGCTCAGCCCTGCCGAGCTGGCCGCCGAGGCGAAGCGCTCCTACGAGCAGGAGCCCTACAACGAGCTCCATCTCGTCAACGGCGAGAGCCCGCAGGTCGATTTTGCCTGGTACCTGGAGACGATCCGCGCGCTCAGCGAAACGCTGCCGGAGGTGCATCTCAAGTGCTACTCGGCGAGCGAGATCCACCACATGTCCAAGCTCTCCGGGCTCCCCTACGAGCAGGTGCTCACCGAACTGAAGCGTGCCGGGCTCGACTCGCTCACCGGCGGCGGCGCCGAGATCTTCTCGGCCCGGGTGCGCAGGCTGATCGCGCCGGGCAAGGAGCCGGCGGAGAACTGGCTCGAGGTTAACCGGGTCGCGCACGGGCTCGATATTCCAACCCACTGCACGATGCTCTACGGCCACGTCGAGACGCTCGCAGAGCGTGTCGAGCACCTGCTTCGCCTGCGCGAGCTGCAGGACGAGACGGGCGGCTTCCTGGCCTTCGTCCCCTTCGCCGTCCATCTCCAGAACACCCGGCTCGACCCCGATCTCCTCCCCACCACCGCGGTCGACGTGCTGAGGACGATCGCCGTCTCGCGCCTGCTGCTCGACAACGTCGCCCACGTCAAGGCCTACTGGATCGCGATGGGCCTGCCGCTGGCGCAGATCGCACTCGAGTTCGGCGCCGACGACGTCCAGGGCACCGTCGGGCAAGAGCAGGTTTTCCACGCAGCCGGCGCCCGCACCGAGACCGAGCAGGCCGTCGATCGGCTGGTGCGCTACATCCAGGCCGCCGGCCGCGTCCCGGTCGAGCGCGACACCCTTTACAACGAGCTTCGGCGCTGGGACTAGACCGTGATCAAGCTCGGACGGATCTGTTACGTGAACATGGCGCCGGTTTACTACCGGCTGCAGGCCGAGGTCGAGGAGGTCACGGGCGTCCCGACCGAACTGGCGCGGAAGCTGCTGGCCGGCGAGGTGGACGTGGCGGCGATCCCGGCGATCGAGTACGCCCGCCACGCCGAGGAGCTGGAGATGCTGCCGCGCCTCTGCGTCGCCTCCGACGGCGCGGTGGACTCGATTCAGCTCATTTCGAGCACCCCGCCCGATAAGCTGCGGCGGATCGCGGTCACCCCGGAGAGCGCAACCAGCGTGGCGCTGGCGAAAGTCCTCTTCCCGCGGGCCGAGCAGGTGCCGCTGGGCGAGGAGGCGCCGGCGAAACTCCTGATCGGCGACGCGGCGCTGAAGAGCGCCTTCGAGGATCCCACACCGCACTACGACCTCGGCCGACTCTGGCGCGTGCGCACGGGGCTGCCGATGGTCTTCGCGGTCTGGGCGTACCGGAAAGGCGCGGGCGCAGGCATGCACGAGCTGGAAGAGGCGCTCATCGCCTCGGTCAAGGCCGCCCGCGCCGAGCCCGAGCGGCTGGCGCAGGAGGCAAGTGCGCTCTACGACTACCCGGCCGGCTTCCTGGCCCGCTACTTCGAGAAGCTGCGCTACGGCTTCGGGCCGCGCGAGCGCGAAGGCCTGCTCGCCTTCTACCAACTGGCGCACGAGGCCGGAGTGCTGGAGCGGGTGCCGGAGCTGGCAGCGAGCGTGATCGCCGAATGAGCGCCTCGGAAACCGCCCGGTCGACGGTCAACGAGATCCTCGAGCGCACGCTGGTTGACGGCGAGCGCCTATCCGACTCGGACGCCCTCACGCTGCTCGAATCGCGCGAGCTGATCCGGATCGGAAGAGCGGCGAACGAGATCCGGAGTCGCAAGAACGACCCCGGCCGCGTCACCTTCGTCGTCGATCGCAACATCAACTACACCAACATCTGCACCGTCCGCTGCGAGTTCTGCTCCTTCTCGACCGACCCCGGCGACCTGCGCGAGGGCTACCTGCTGCCGAAGCCGGTCATCTTCAAGAAGATCGAGGAGACGCTCGCGCTTGGCGGCACCGGCATCCTGATGCAGGGCGGCCACCACCCCGATCTCGACTTCGCCTACTACGACGACCTCTTCCGCTCGATCAAGGCGCGCTACCAGATCCACCTGCACGCCCTGTCGCCCTCCGAGGTGCTGCACATCTCGCGCCGCTCGAAAATGCCGGTGCCCGAGACGATCCGGCGCCTGCGCGAGGCCGGGCTGGACTCGATTCCGGGCGGCGGAGCCGAGATCCTGGTCGACCGGGTGCGCCGCTCGCTCTCGCCGCGCAAGGCCAAGACCGACGAGTGGCTCTCGGTGATGCGCGAGGCGCAGCTACAGGGGCTCTCGACCACGGCGACGATGATGTACGGCCACATCGAGACCCTCGCCGAGCGGGTCGAGCACATGCGCCGCATCCGCGAGCTGCAGGACGAGACCGCGGGCTTCCGCGCCTTCATCTCCTGGACCTTCCAGCGCGACGGCAACCGCCTGCAAGAGAAGGTGCCCGAGGAGGCGCGCCCGACCCCGTTCGATTACCTGCTCACCCAGGCCGTCAGCCGCCTCTACCTCGACAACGTGCCGCACATCCAGGCCAGCTGGCTCACCCAGGGCCTCGCTATCGGGCAGCTCGCGCTGGCCTTCGGCGCCGACGACATCGGCTCGACGATGATCGAGGAGAACGTCGTCGCCTCGGCCGGCACGCACTACACGACGACAACCGAGGAGCTCGCGCACCTGATCCGAGCCTTCGGGAAGACGCCGGTGCAGCGAGATACGTACTACGAGCCGGTCAAGACCTGGGATTAGCCGCACCCGGCCCGTGTCACACCCCGGCCCGCTAGGCTCCCCTGCGTGATCGAGCAGCTCCTCGGCACCCGCCCCTTCCAGATCGGCATCGTCGTGCGTGACGTGCGCGAAGCCGCCGCCCGCTACACAAAGCTGTGGGGAATCGACGACTGGATGATCGTCGAGAACGGACCGCAGAACATGCACAGCCTGCACTACATGGGCGAGCCGGCCGACTTCTCGATGCGCCTGGCGCTGACGGGCTCGGATCCGCAGTTGGAGCTGCTGCAACCGCTCGAGGGCCCCTCGATCCTGGCCGACTGGCTCGAGCGCCACGGTGAGGGACTGCACCACATGGGCGTCGAGGTCGCCTCGGTGGACGAGACGATCGCGCAGATGGCCGCGGCCGGAATCAAGTGCGTGCAGCACGGCCATGGCTTCGGCGCCGACGGCTCGGGCGCCTTTGCCTATTTCGACACCGAGGCCGAGCTGGGTTGCTACCTCGAGGCGATCGAGCCGGCTAACGAATAACCGAGCCTGACTGCATCTAGACTGGCCCGCGGTGCTCCTCCTAGCTTCGATAACCGGCTCGCTGACCGACTTCATCACGACCCTGATCGGTAATCACGGGGTCGAGGCCGTGTTCGGGCTGACGGCGCTGGCCGCCATTCTTCCGACCGGCGGCGAGCTGGTGATGCTCTACGCCGGAGCCCTGGCGGCAGGCGCCTTCTCGCAGTCGGTCGTGGTCTTCGGGCACCACGTCAACACGAGGCCGGCGGCGTACCTGACGGTTGTCGCCGCGGGAATCGCCGGAGATACGCTCGGCTCGCTCTGCGGCTGGGCGATCGGGATCTTCGGCGGTCGCCCTCTGCTCGAGCGCCACGGGCGCTGGCTCCACCTCTCGCACGAGCGGCTCGAGCGCGCCGAGCGCTGGTTCGAGCGCTTCGGCTCGATTGCGGTGCCGCTTGGGAGGATCACTCCTTTCGCCCGCTCGCTCGTCTCCGTTCCCGCCGGCGTGTTCCGAGCGCGTTTTGGCAGCTTCGCCATCCTCACCACGCTCGCATCGATCGTCTGGTGCTTCGCCTTCGCCTCGATCGGGTTCGCGCTGGGCACGAAATGGCGCACCGTTGAGCGAAGTTTCCGTTACGTAGACATCGCAGTAGTCGTCCTGATACTGGCCGCAGTCGCCTTGATCATTCTTCGCCGGTGGCGCGCGGGTAAACTGGCGAACCGAGATGTCCAAGATCCCACTGATTGACGTCAAAGGCGAGTTCGCGCCGCTCGTCGAGGAGTTGAAGACGCGCTTTGCCGAGGTGCTCGAGTCGGGCCAGTTCATCCTCGGCCCGAACGTCAAGGCCTTCGAGGCCGAGGCAGCCGACCATCTCGGCGTCGCCGACACGATCGGCTGCGGAAACGGAACCGACGCGATCACGCTGGTGCTGAGCGCGCTCGGGATCGGCCCTGGTGACGAGGTCATCTGCCCGGCCTTCACCTTCTACGCCACCGCCGAGCCGATCGCGCTGCTGGGTGCTACGCCCGTCTTCGCCGACATCGAGCGCGAGACGATGAACATCGACCCCGCCGACGTGGCGCGCAAGATCACGCCCAAGACCAAGGCGATCCTTCCGGTGCACCTCTTCGGCCGCCCGGCCAAGATCGACGAGTTGAAGGTGCACGGGCTACCGGTGATCGAGGACGCGGCCCAAGCTTTCGGCGGCGGCGACGTGGCCAAGAAGGGCATCGCCGCGACCTTCAGCTTCTTCCCGACCAAGAACCTCTTCTGCCTCGGCGACGGCGGCCTGGTTGCCACCAACGACGAGGAGCTGGCGGCTCGGGTGCGCATGCTCCGCTTCCACGGCTCGCGCGACAAGAAGCTGTTCGAGTACGTGGGCTACAACTCGCGCCTGGACGAGATGCAGGCGGCGTTCCTGCGCGTCTTCCTGGGCCAGATCAAGGGTTGGAACGAACAGCGCCGCGAGGCGGCCGCGCGCTACGCCGAGCTGGGCCTGGGTGAGCTGCTCGAGCTGCCGAAGGACGAGCCCGGCCACGTTTACCACCTTCTCTGCACCCGCAGCCCCGAGCGCGACAAGTTCAAGGGCGCGCTAGCCGCCGCCGGCATCGGGCACGCCTGCCACTACGTCGTGCCGCTGCACCTGCAGCCTTCAATGGCGCACCTCGGCTACAAGGAAGGCGACCTGCCCGAGACCGAGCTGGCCGCCCGCGAGAACCTCTGCGTGCCGCTGTGGGCTGGAATCGCCCGCGAGCAACAGGAGCGCGTGGTCGCGACATTGCAGGGCGCTGTCGCCACGCCAGTCCCGTGAACCTGCTCAATCGGCACCGCCTTTGGCAGGTCGGCGTCGACGGTGTTTTCGTTGCCCTCGCCTGGTTCGCGGCCTTCCTGCTACGCCTCGGCTGGCCGGTTAACAGACCCTACGACCGCTTCATCCAGCTTCGGGTTTTCGTTCTCGTCATCTTCCTCACGCTGGCGATCTTCGTGCTGCTCGGTTTCTATACGCGCTGGTGGCGCTACGTCTCGACGCGCGACATCTGGGCGGCGGCCAGAGGCGTGACGATCGCCTGCATCATCACCGACCTGGTCGTCTACTTCGCGCGTATCCCGCCGCGGGGCTATTCCTTTCCGCGCTCGGCCGCGGTGATCGATTGGGTGCTGCTGCTCGCGCTGATAACCGGCTCGCGCGCCCTGACCAGGACATTGCTCGAACGCCCCGGAGCGGGCGAGCGGATCGCGCACGGCAAGGAGGTCATCCTCGCCGGTGCCGGCGACGCCGCCAGCGTCACCCTGAGAGAGCTGCACAAGTACCGCCACCTCGGCTACACGCCGATCGGGATCGTCGACGACGACCCGCGCAAGCAAGGGATTCGACTGCACGGCGTCAAGGTGCTGGGCAAGATCGCGGATCTACCGCGCCTGCTGCGCGAGAATCACCCCGACGAGGTGCTGATCGCGATGCCGTCCGCCTCTGGCCAGACAAGGCAGCGGATCGTGGACATGGCCCGCGAGGCGAAGGTGCCCGTCAACACGCTGCCGGGGCTCTACGAGCTCTTCTCGGGCGAGCTGACCACGCAGATCCGCCCCGTGCAGGTCGAGGACGTACTCGGGCGCGAACAGGTGGAGGTGGAGTTCGAGAAGGTCGCCGGCTACCTCGCCGGGCAGACCGTGGTCGTCACCGGCGCCGGCGGCTCGATCGGCTCCGAGCTCTGCCGTCAGATCGCGCGCGTCGGGCCGAAGAAGCTGCTGCTGGTGGAGCGCGGCGAGAACCCGCTGTTCGAGATCGATCGCGAGCTGCGCCAGGATCACGGGTTTACGAACTGTGTCGCGGTGCTCGGCGACGCGGGCAATGCCGAAAAGATGCGGCCTCTGTTCGAGCAGTACAAGCCGCAGATCGTCTTCCACGCCGCGGCCTTCAAGCACGTACCGCTGATGGAAATGAACCCGCTCGCGTCGGTGCGCAACAACCCGCTCGCCACCCGCTCGCTGGCCAATGTCGCCCGCGACACGGGCGTCGAGCGCTTCGTGCTCATCTCCACCGACAAGGCGGTCGAGCCGCAGACGGTGATGGGGCAGTCGAAGGCGCTCTGCGAGTGGATCGTCGAGGCTATGGGAGCGCGCGAGGGCAACGGGACGAAGTTCATCGCCGTGCGCTTCGGTAACGTGCTCGGCTCCTCGGGCAGCGTGATCCCGATCTTCAAGCGCCAGATCGAGAAAGGTGGCCCGGTCACGGTCACCGACCCTGAGATGACGCGCTACTTCATGACCATCCCCGAGGCCGTCTCGTTGGTGGTACAGGCCGGCGGCATGGGCGCGAGCGGCCAGGTGTTCGTGCTCGACATGGGCAAGCCGGTGAAGATCATGGAGCTGGCCCAGAACATGATCCGCCTCTCGGGCAAGGAGCCCGGGCGCGAGATCGAGATCGCCATCTCGGGCATCAGACCTGGCGAAAAGCTGCACGAGGAGCTGTGGGGCGGGCACGAGACGGTTTCCGGCACCGAGCACCCGAAGATCCGCAAGCTGACCTCCTCCGCGATCGACGCCAAGTGGCTCGAGGGCGAGCTGGCCGTCCTATCGAAGCTGGTCGAGGCGGGCGACGCCGAGGGCGTTGCGAAGCGTTTGGCGAAGGTCGCGCGGAACGCACAGCGGATTCAGAGCGTCGAGACGCCGAAGGCCGCGCCCGCCAAGGACGAAGTCGGCACAGTCTCGGAACAGTCTGTTAGTTGATGCGTCACAGCTCGGCGGCTAGCTTGTCGCCATGAGGACGCAGGGGATACTCGACGGGCTCAACCCCGAGCAGAAGCGCGCCGTCCTGCAAACGCGCGGAACGGTCTGCATCCTTGCCGGCGCGGGCTCGGGTAAGACGACGACGATCACGCGCCGGATCGCCTGGCAGGTGGCCAGCGGCGCCTTCCCGGCCGAGCGGATTCTGGCGGTGACCTTCACCGACAAGGCGGCGACCGAGATGCGCTCCCGCCTCAAGACGCTCGGCGCCGACGGCGTCGCGGCCCGCACCTTCCACGCCGCCGCGCTCGGGCAGCTGCGCTGGCTCGCGCCCGGGCGGCTGGGCGAGATCCTGCCCAGCAAGGGCCTGATCGTACGCCGGATCGCCAACTGCCTGCCCCGCCCCCATTGCTTCCGCCACGCCTCCGACCTCGCCGGCGAGATCGAGCGGGCCAAGAATCGCCGCATCTCGCCCGCCAACTACCTTGAGACGCTCGGCGAGCACCAGCCCCCGCTTCCGCCCGACCTGATGCTGCGCGTCTACGAGACCTACGAGCGCGAAAAGCGCGAGGCCGACATGATCGACTTCGAGGACCTGCTCGAGCTGGCGATCCGCCTGTTCGAGGAAGACGAGCAGGCCGCGGCGCTCTTCCGCGAGCGCTACCACGCCTTCACGGTCGACGAGTACCAGGACGTGAACCTGCTCCAGCAGACGCTGCTCGATCTCTGGCTCGGAGGTCGCGAGGAGCTGTGCGCGGTCGGCGACGACTACCAGGCCATCTACGGCTTCACCGGCGCCACGCCCGATTATCTGCTGGCCCTGCCCGAGCGCTTCGTCCGGGCGACGGTGGTGACCCTGGAGTCGAACTACCGCTCGACGGCGCAGGTGCTGGAGCTGGCAAACAGGCTCATTCCCAAGTTGGGCGGCGCGGTCAAGTCGCTCCGAGCCACGCGGGAAAGCGGAATCGAGCCCGAGCGCCACGTGCTCGCCAACCCCGCCGAAGAGAAGAAGTACTTGGTCGAGCGGATCGCCGCGCTGGCCAGGGAGGGCCTAGCCTTCGAGGAGATGGCCGTACTCGTTCGCTCCAACGCGCGCGCGGCCGACTTCGAGGAGGCGCTGGCCGAGGCGGAGATTCCCTTCCAGGGCTCCTCGCTGCTCGAGCGCGAGGCGGCGCGCTACCTGTTGCGACGGGCAGCTTCGCTCGGGACCGGCGAGCTGGCGAGCGGGGTGCGCCGAATCGCTCACGCGCAGGGCTGGGTCGAGACGCCGCCGAAGCGCCTCGGCGACCGGGAGATGACGCGGCTCGCCGATCTCGGCCGGCTCGTTCGCCTGGCCAAGGAGCTGGCGGGCGGCGAGCTGGACGGAACGGGCTACGTCGCCGAGATTCGTCGCCGCTTCGACCCCCGCGCCGCCGGCCGCGGCGTCCACCTGCTCACCTATCACCGGGCCAAAGGGCTGGAGTTCACGGTCGTCTTCCTGCCGCGCCTGGAGGAGAAGGAGATTCCCTGCGCGCTCTCCTCCAGCAAGCACGAGGAGCTGGCCGAGGAGCGCCGCCTCTTCTATGTCGGGCTGACGCGGGCCAAGGACCGACTCTTCCTGAGCTGGACCGAGAAGGCGCGCCCCAGCCGCTTCCTCGGCGAGCTGGGCCTGGTCGAGGCCCGGCCGATGGCTCTGGCCGATATTGAGTCTCGCCCGGCCGGCTTCGAGCCCCTGCGCGCCTGGCGTCGCAGCCGCGCCCAGGAGGACGGGGTTCCGGCCTTCCACGTCTTCTCGAACCGCGCCTTGGTGGAGATCGCTTCTACTCGCCCCGGCTCGCTGGCCGAGTTGGCCGAAGTGCGGGGAGTCGGACCGCAAAAGCTAGAGCGCTACGGCGAAGAGGTACTGGCGGTGCTTTCGTCCGAGGATAGACCGCTCGAAGACGTTTCTGCCTAGCCGCGGCGCCAGCCCGCCGGAGCATGCCCCCACCAGCGCCCGTCGCGGTGACTGACCTCGACCGGCATGGCGAAGCAACGAGAAAGCGCCTCGCTGGTAAGCGTCTCCTCGACGGGGCCCGAGGCGACGACCTCGCCGCCGTGCAGGAGCAGAGCGTGCGTGGTCGAGCGCGGTAGCTCCTCCAGGTGGTGTGTGGCCAGCACTGTCGTCAATTCGGGATCGCTGGCGGCGAGAGCTTCGAGCGCGGCGAGCAGCGCCTCGCGCGCGGGCAAGTCGAGAGCCGAGGCCGGCTCATCCAGCAGCAGCAGCCGCGGCGAGCTCATCAGCGCCCGCGCCAGCAGCACGCGCTGGCGCTCGCCCTGCGAGCAGATCCCGAGCGGGCGCGCGGACAGGTCGGCGCAGCCGAACAGCTCGATCAGTTCCTCGGCGCGGGCCTTTACCTCGTCGTCGTAGCGCTCCCAGAGCGGGATCCGCGTACCGGTCGCACCGGTCAAGACAATCGTCGAGATTTCGTATCCCTCGTCCAGCTTGCGATCGAGCCGCGCCTCCACGACGCCGATCCGCTCACGCAGGCGCCGTACGTCGGTCCTGCCCATGCGCTCGCCCAGCAGTTCGACCCGGCCTTTTGTCGGGTGCATGACCGCGGCGGCAAGCGTGAGCAGCGTGCTCTTACCGGCACCGTTCGGACCGAGAAGCGCCCACTGTTCGCCGGGCTCCACGCGCCAGTCGATTCCCGAAAGCAGCCAGGTCTTGCCCCGGCGCACGCCGACGCCTTCCATCACGATGGCGGGCGTCTCCGTCACGAGCCGAGTCGCTCGATCTCATCCAGGCAGTCGCGCAGGCCCTGGCGCCAGTGCGGCAGGCGAGGCGTCTCGGGCTTTTCGCTGCGCAGAACGGAGTAGGCCGGGCGCGGAGCGGGACGGTTCAGCTCGGCGGTCGTGATCGCCCGCACCCGGCAAGAGAGCCCGGCTTGCTCGAAGATCGCCTCGGTGAACTCCTTCCAGCTGCAGTCGCCGTCGGCCGCGACGTGGTAGATGCCGAAGGGAAGCTCGACTATCCGGCGCGTCGCGGCGGCCAGGTGGCCGACGTAGGTCGGGCAGCCGCGCTGGTCGTCCACCACGGTGACCTCCTCGCGCTCGGCGCCGAGCTTGAGCATTGTGCGCAGGAAGTTGTGCCCGCTGGCGCCGAACAGCCACGAGCTCCGCATGATCCAGGCCTGCTCGCCGGTGGCCTGCTCGCCCGCCAGCTTCGTCCGTCCGTAGACGGAGAGCGGGTCGGTCGGGTCGGACTCGAAATAAGGCGAGCCCTTGCCACCGCTGAAGACGTAGTCGGAGGAGTAGTAGACGAGCGGAGCGCCCAGCGCGGCGACGTTGCGCGTGCCCTGCACGTTAGCCCGCTCGGCGCCGTCGGGATTAGCCTCGGCGCCGTCCACGTCGGTCCAGGCGGCGGCGTGCAGAACGAGATCGGGCGCGGCGAGCCAGGAAGGTGCCGCTTCGGCGACGTTCCACTCGGCCAGGTCGACCCCGGTCACCCGGTCGGCGGCGAACGCTTCGGCCAGCGAGTGACCGAGCTGTCCGGCCGAGCCGGTGATCAGGACGCGCCGAGATCCCGTGCCGAGAGAATCGGTGATTGCGTGCTCCAGAGGTGCTTGACGCGCGGATCGGCCCACGAAATACCCTGCTCATCGGGGTCTTTCGGGTCGTATTCCTCGGTCACGTGGTAACAGAACAGGATGTCGGTCAGGGCTTCGAAGCCGTGCGCGTGGTAGCCGGGCACCCAGACGGCGACCGGATTTTCCTCGCCGATGTCGAGCGAGAAGGTCTCGCCCGACTCGCGGTCGAGCAAGACGACGCGCGCCATGCCCTGCACGCAGACGAACAGGTCGTCCTGCCCGCGCTCGTGGAAGTGGAGGCCTCGGATCACGCCCTTACACGAGTAGGAGACGTTCGTCTGCTTGACCGGGCGGGGCAGGAGGCTGTCGCGCCGGATCTCGCAGAACCAGCCGCGCTCGTCGGCGAAGCGCTTGAGGGGAATCAGCTGCATGCCCGGGAGCAGGTGGGGCTCGGCGCCGGTCACTGCTTGTTGACTCCGTTCTGGCGCACGAAGTCGTTGACGGCGTAGTAGGCGTCGATCGACTCGCCCGCGTCACCCCAGAAGCCCTCGATCAGGTCGTACTCCATCTCACCCTGCTCGACGTACCAGTTGTTCACGTCGGTGATCTCGAGCTCGCCGCGCTTCGAGGGCTCGAGCTTGGCGATCACCTCGAAGACGTCGGAGTCGTAGAAGTAGACGCCCGTCACGACCAGGTCGCTGGGCGGATCTTCGGGCTTCTCGACGATGCGCACGATCCGCCTGTAGCCGTCGAGCTCGGGGACGCCGAGGTGGCGCAGGTGCTCGGGGTCGCTCTCGCGCGCCAGTAAGACGCGGGCGCCCTTCTCCTGCTTGCAGAAGCTCTCGACCGACGGCTTGAACGAGCGCTCGAGCACGTTGTCGGCCAGCATCACGATCATCCGCTCGCCGCCCACGAAGTGCTCGGCGAGCCCGAGCGCCTCGGCGATGCCTCCCGGCTGCTCCTGGTAGCCGTACTCGAGCCGCGAGATCCCGAACTCGCGCCCGTTTCCGAGCAGGCGCAGGAACTCGCCCGCGTGCGTGCCACCGCTGACGAGCATCAGGTCGGTCACCCCGGCCTGCACCAGTGCCTCGATCGCGTAGGAAACCATCGGACGGTCGTAGATCGGAAGCAGGTGCTTGTTGGTGATACGCGTGAGCGGGTGCAGGCGGGTGCCGGAGCCGCCGGCCAAGATCACGCCCTTCAATCCCTTTGCCATGGGCTGGATGCTACGCGTTCAGAACGCGTTACGAGGCATTTCGACGACTACGCTGCCCCGCTGAGCGACTCGCCGCGCTCGGCCAGCGAAAGCGAATCCTCAATGGCGCCCTGCCCCCCCATCCGAATCGCGAACGGTAGCGAAGCTCGGGCCAACTCCATGCGGTTGTTCTTGGCCGGCAGGCGAGTTTCGCCGCGGTGCAGCAGATCGCTAGGCTTGGAAAGTCGCTTCGAGGGGGTAGAACTAAGACGTGAGCGAGCGCAAGCAGGACGATTCGCGCAACGAAGCCGAAGATCAGTTCGGCCGGCTTATCGCCGAGCTCTGGCACGGGCAGTTCGCCGGGCGCCAGCATGGCTTCTGGCCGCCGGTCGACAGCTACCGCACCGAGGATCCGCCGCAACTCGTGGTGGTGGTCGAGCTTCCGGGAATCGACCCCGAGCAGGTGCAGATAGTGCTGCAAAACGGGGCACTGGTGATCGCCGGCGAGCGCCTGCGGCCGAGTAGGTGCAACCGCCGCTACCAGCAGATGGAGATCGACCGCGGTCCCTTTCAGAGGCGAATTCAAGTTCACGAACAGGTAGACGCCGCGGCGGCCAGCGCAACCTACGAGCGCGGCCTGCTGCAGATCACTTTGCCCATCGCCAAGCGCGCCAGCGGCGCCGTGCGGGTGCCGATCGACGTGAGGTCGAAGCCATGAGCGCCGTCGGAGACGAGCGGGCAGTCGGCGGCGCGGCGCCCGTCCCGGGCGAGCGTTTCGAGTTGCCGCTCTTGCCGCTCAAGGAGACCGTCGTCTTTCCCGATTCGATGATGCCGCTCGCCGTCGGGCAGGAGCGCTCGGTCAAGCTCGTCGACGACATCGTCAGCGGCGAGGGGCACGTGGCGCTGATCGCTGTCCGGAAGGAGGATGTCGAGGAGCCGGGTTGGAACGACATCTACTCGGTGGGCGCCGAGGCAGCGATCTCGCGGATGCTCAAGATGCCCGACGGGACGCTGCGCCTGCTGGTACAGGGCGTGCGCCGTATTCGCCTGCTCGAGCCGGTGCGCGACGATCCCTACCTGGTCGGGCGGTTCGAGGCGGATCCGGACGTGATCGACGTCTCCGACGAGATCGAGGCGCTCACCCGTAACGTACAGTCGCAGTTCGCGCGCGTCATCCAGATGGAGCCCTACCTGCCCGACGAGCTGGCGATCGCGCTGGCCAACGTCGACGATCCGGGCCTGCTTTCCTATCTCGTCGCCTCCAATCTGCGCCGGCTGACGCTGGCCGAGCGCCAGCAGTTGCTCGAGCAGACCAACGTTGCCGAGCGGCTGCGCTCGCTCTCGCGCATCCTCGCCCGCGAGGTCGACGTCGGCGAGCTGGAGTCGAAGATCCAGACCCAGGTGCAGTCGGAGCTCGACCAGACCCAGCGTGAGTTCATCCTGCGCCAGCAGCTGAAGGCGATCCAGGACGAGCTGGGCGAGACCGATCCCGATCAGGCCGAGATGAAGGAGCTGCGCGAGCGCGTCGAGGCCGCCGATCTGCCCGAGGAGGCGCGCACGGCCGCCGAGCGCGAGCTGGGCCGGCTCGAGCGCCTGCCGAGCGCCGCCGCCGAGTACGGCGTCATCCGCACCTATCTGGAGTGGATCGTCTCGCTGCCCTGGCAGACCGAGAGCGAGGATCATCTCGACCTCGAGCGCGCCAAGCAGATACTCGACGAGGACCACTACGACCTCGAGAAGGTCAAGGAGCGGATCATCGAGTACCTGGCGGTCTCGAAGCTCAAGGGCGACGTCTCGGGCCCGATCCTCTGTTTTGTCGGCCCGCCCGGAGTCGGGAAGACGTCGCTGGGACAATCGATCGCGCGGGCGCTGGGGCGCAAGCTGGTGCGCATCTCGGTAGGCGGAGTGCGCGACGAGGCCGAGATCCGCGGCCACCGCCGCACCTACATCGGCGCCATGCCCGGAACGATCATCCGCGCGCTCCGAGATGCGGGAACGCGCAACCCCGTCTTCCTGATCGACGAGATCGACAAGATGGGGATGGACTACCGCGGCGACCCGGCCAGCGCGATGCTCGAGGTGCTCGACCCCGAGCAGCACTCCAGCTTCCGCGATCACTACCTCGATCTGCCCTTCGATCTCTCGCGCGTGCTGTTCATCTGCACCGCCAACCAGGCCGAGACGATTCCGCCGCCGCTACTCGACCGGATGGACACGATTCAGCTCTCCGGCTACACGGAGGAGGAGAAGCTGGGCATCGCCAGGCGCTATCTGGTGCCAAAGCAGATCGAGGCGCACGGCCTGGGCGCCAAGCAGGTCACCCTCTCGGACGAGGCGCTGAGGCTGGTGATCAGCGAGTACACGCGCGAGGCCGGTGTACGCAATCTCGAGCGCCAGCTCGCGGCTCTCTGCCGCAAGGCCGCCCGTCAGATCGCCGAGGGGAAGAGACGGAAGATCTCGGTCGGCGGGAAGGAAGTGCGCGAGTGGCTGGGGCCGCGGCGCTTCGCCGGCGAGGTGCGCAAGCGAACGGCCGAGCCTGGTGTCGCCACCGGGCTGGCCTGGACGCCGGTGGGAGGCGTAATTCTGTTCATCGAGGCGACGGCCTACGAAGGCAAGGGGCACCTGACCCTCACCGGCCAGCTCGGCGACGTGATGCAGGAGTCGGCCCAGGCCGCGCTTTCCTACGCCCGCGCCCATGCCAGCGAGCTCGGGATCGAGGATGGGTGGTTCACGAGCCACGACCTGCATCTCCATGTCCCTTCGGGCGCGGTGCCCAAGGACGGGCCCTCGGCCGGAATCACGATGGCGACCGCGATCGTCTCGCTGGCGACGCAGCGCCCGGTTGCCGGCGACCTGGCCATGACCGGCGAGATCACGATCACCGGCCAGGTGCTTCCGATCGGAGGTTTGCGCGAAAAACTGCTCGCGGCGCAGCGGGCCGAGATCAAGCGCGTGATCGTGCCGCGCGAGAACGAGCCCGACCTGGAGGACCTGCCCGACGAGACGCGGAAAGCCCTGAAGCTGGTTCTCGTGGACAACGTGGGCGAGGTGCTCGAGACCGCACTAGCGTCGAAGAGCGAGACGGGCCCCGCCTCGATTACCCGAATCGAGCGCGAGGCGGCCTCGGCCAAGCCTTTTGCCGCAAGCCGTAAAAAGAGTAAGAAACAAGGGTGAGTTTGAATAACGACCTCGGAGAGCCGATCCTGTACGGTGCTATTAGGAAAGAGACAGCGATGAAGCCATGTTGCGAGCGATGCGGGGGAAAGAAAATGAATAAGAAGACTGAGAAGCTTTCGGACGCGGCGACCAACGTGCGCCCCTACGTCGAGCGCGCGCTTAAGGACGAGGAGCTCCGCGACAACGTGCGGCAGGCGTTCCAGGCCGCCAAAGAGGTGTACGGAGAGCTCGTCTCCAAGGGACAGGTCTCGAAGGCCGCGGCTCACGCCGTGACCGACCGCGAGGTTCAGGAGAACATGCGCACGGCGGTCGAAGAGCTGCGCCACGCGGCCTCACGCGTACAAGGCCAGGAAGACGAGCCGCACCGCGGCCGGAATACGACCCTGCTGTTGAGCGGAATCGCGCTCGGAATCCTGTTCAACCCGGTGACGGGGCCTCAGGCCCGAGCCTGGCTGCGCGAGACCGTGCTGGGGCCGCTGGAGGAGATCGCCTACAGCCCGGACGACGACTCCGGCTCGGATGACGACTCCGCCGCCTAATCAGTCTGGGTTCTTCTAGTCGCGCGGCGTTTCGGACTGCGACGAGGAGTTGAGCACGGTCGCGAGCGAGCGGCTGTTGAGGCTTGGTAGCTCCGAGATGTCGGTCGAATGCAGAAGCACGGCGCCGGGCTGCTGCGTGCTCACCCCGGCCGCAATCTGCTTGGCCCAGGAAGCGGTTCCCTTCGGGAAGGCGATGTCGCGCAGGTGCTTGAGCGCGAGGAGCCATTTATAGGGATCGACGGCGCTTCTGTTGTAGCCGTAAGGAAGCAAGTACGCAGGATGGGCCTCGAAGTGGAGGTGCGTAGGCGTGGTGATGGCGTCGCCGGTGTTACCGACGAAGCCCAGCACCGCACCCGCCTTCACGCGCAACCCGTTTACGGCCAGAGGCGAATAGGCCGAGAGATGCGCGTAGTAGAACGTGTTGCCGTCCTTGTCGCGCAGCCAGAGGCGATTGCCACCCAGGGTGTTCCAGCCGACCGAGAACACCGTTCCGTCTGCGACCGCGAGTATCGGCGTGCCCATCGGAGCGAAGATGTCGATTCCGTGGTGCCAGCCGGTATCCGCTCGAGGCGCTCCAAACGAATCCGAAAAAAAGGCCTGCCCGTAAACCGGAAAGACGTGGCCTTTGCGGGTGATCTTGAGCTTCAGGTTGGAGGGAATCGGCTGCACCTTGGTGTTCTTGGACTTGTTCTTCTTGTTGGAAGTCGTCGTCGTGCTCGTGCTCGTGCCGGTGTTGTTGCTGTGGGACTTGGGGATCGTTACGGTTGAGGTCACGGTCTCGGATTGGGCGAAGGCAGAAGCCCAACCGATTACGATCTCGCTTCCGGCCGGAAGTCCTCCATGATCGGCGACCACGTGCAGATCGAGCGTCTGCATCGTCTCGTGGCGCCCCTTGGTGTTCGGATCGCCGCCGCTGGTCGACTTCAGCAGAGCCTGGATATAGCCCCAGTCGCCCAGTTGGATGCGGCCGTTCGTGCTCAGCGCGATCGGCTGGCCGAGGTAGGTGGCTCCCTCGACGTCCGTCTCGCTGGTCGCGCCACTTGCCTGCTCGGGGGTGGCGGTGGCCATCGCATAGGCGAAAACGCGCGAGATCGAGATCTCACCGTTGAAGAGCTCGATGCCATCGAGCTCGCTCGACGCGGTGCCGGTGGCCACACCGCCCGTGTCGGTCGCGCTGGCGCTGGCCGAGGTCGATTGGGCGCGAACGATCGAACCGTCGGCCGGATAGTTGTAGGCGACAAGCGGGACCGACGCGCTCGGCGGCGCAGATGCCTCGGGCGTGCTGATGACGCCCTGTCCGGGGACGGAAATCTTGATCGCGACAGCGTGCGCTTCGGCCCCCGCCTCGGATGTGGCGGTCACAGCGCGAGCTGTCGCGGTGACGATTAGGACTCCAAGAGGCAGGAGCCAGATGAGACGTCGTCGCAGCACGTGACCCATTATTGGCGAAACCCCCGGCGCTCGCTCGACGAGGCGCCGAATAGAGTGACGAGCGAGCGCCCAGGCGTGAAGAGGCGCGCCGATCGAAGCGTCACTTTCTGCAGTCTGAGCAAAGGCCGGTCAGCTCGACTGTGTGCGCCGTCGCAAGGAAGTCGTGTTTCGCGAACACCCTCTCCAACCAGTCGGACAGGCCTTGCTCGTCGATCTCGATGACGCGGTGGCAGTTGGCGCAGACCAGATGGTGATGATGCGTCTCTCCGCAAAGCCGGTAGCAGAGCTCTCCTTCGTTGTGAGCAAGTGTGTCCACGACCCGCTTCTCGCTCAGCAACGAGAGCGTCCGGTAGACCGTCGCGAGGCCGATCGTCGCTCCGCTCCGCTCGCGCAGGCGCTTCCACAGCGTCTGCGCGGTCGCGTCGTTGGGCTCGACGGCCAGCTCGCGAAGCACCTCCAGTCGCTGCCGGGTGACCTGGACATCGTGCCGCGCCAACAGATCGGCGAAATCCTGCTCTGTCGCTTGCGCTGGTTTCATGCTGAGCGTAAGATAGCCGATGTGATAACGAGAATCATTCTCACCGCAATCGTATCACCCCCTTTCGCATGATTGCGTCCCTGCTCGATCTCCAGCTCGCCTCGATCGCTTGGATTGCGATTCCGCTGGCGGCACTGACGACCGTCTCGACTCTGCTCGGCGGCACCGTCGCTCTGCGCTACCGAAAACAGATAGGCACGATCATCGCGCTTACCGGTGGCGTGGTCGTCGCGGTCGCCCTGTTCGACGTGCTGCCCGAGGCGATCGACGCCGTGAACGACTCCGATCTCGTTGCGACGCTGATCGGTGTCGGCTTCCTCTTCTTCTTCCTGGCCGAGCGCTATGTGGTGCTGCACCACCGCGACGAGACCGAGCAGGCCCAGGCCCACGCGCAGGTGGGCGCGCTCGGCGCGGCCGGACTGTCGGTGCACAGCTTCATCGACGGCCTCGGCATCGGGCTCGCCTTCAGCCTGAGCACCAAGCTGGGACTACTCGTCTTCTTGGCGGTTATCACCCACGACTTCGCCGATGGCTTCAACACGGTCACCTTCGTGCTCCGGCAGTCGGACAACCGCCGCCAGGCGCTGCGCTGGCTCGCCACCGACGCGCTCGCCCCGCTCATCGGCGCAACCGTGGGCTCCTTGCTCAGCATCTCCGAGCACCACCTCGGCTACCTGCTCGCGCTCTACGTGGGCTTTTTCCTCTTCATCGGCGCCACCGACCTGCTGCCCGCCGCACACGAGCACCCGTCGACCAAGAAGGTGGCTCTCACGGTCGCCGGCTTCGTCTTCGTGTTCGTGATCAGCCTGGCGGGGGCTCGCTAGCTGCGTCGTCACGTAGAGCTCGCCAGCCCATTTCGAGCGCGATCGCGATCACCAGTAGGCCGAAGAGGCGCTGAAGAGAGCCCGGATTCAGCCGCTCGGCCAGTAGACCGCCGCCGACCACCCCGACCAGCGAGCCAAGGCCGAGCTTCCAGACCGAGGCCCAGCGGATGTTTCCGTAGCGGTTCTGGCGCCAGCTGCCGACGAACACCACCGGAACTATCGCCAGCAGCGAGGTCGCCTCGGCCTGGTGCTGACCGAGCCCCAGCATCAGCAGCGCCGGGACGAAGAGGATGCCGCCGCCGACTCCGAACAGTCCGGCCAGAACACCGGCGGCCGCGCCGATCACGATTGCCAGGGCAATCGTCATCCGATCACCAGCTTGAGCCCGATCGCGGCCAGAAGTACTGCGAAAAGCGCGGTCAGAACGCGGCTCTGCAGGCGTTGCTGGAAAGCGGAGCCGAAGACGGCTCCGGTCGCCGCGGGAATGCCCAGCAGCAGCGCGTAGAGCACGCGCACCTCGCCGTACCAGAGATAGAAGATCGCGCCGGCTACAGCGGTGATCCCGATCGCCGCGAGCGAGGTGGCGGCCGCGACCTTGGGCCGCTGACCGAGCCAGATCAGAGCGGGAACGATGATCGTGCCGCCGCCGACTCCGAACAAGCCACCGTAGAAGCCCGCGAAGAGACCAATGAGAACGATCACTATCGTCGTATCCTAGAGATGCCCCTATCGAGTGAAGTTCCGCGCACACCGCCGCCGTAAGCAACAGCAAGAGATGGAACAGAACCGCCTCCTCATCGACCTCGCCTCCGATCCCGCGCATGCCGCGCTGCTACTCGACGTCGATGGAACGCTGGCGCCGATCGTGCCCCGCCCGGACGACGCGCATATGCCGGATGAGACTCGCTCGCTGCTGCGCGAGCTCGCGGCCAGGTACGCACTGGTGGCCTGCGTCAGCGGGCGCTCGAGCGCGGAGGCCCGGCGCATCGTAGGCGTCGAAGAGCTTCTCTACGTCGGGACGCACGGGCTCGAGCTGGCGCCCGGCGCCGCGGTCTGGCGAGATCAGATCGAGCGCTTCGCCGCCACCGTCGATTGGCCGCCCGAGTGGATCGAGAACAAGAGCCTTTCGCTTTCGCTCCACTACCGTCAATCGCCCGAGCCCGAGAAGTCGCATCTGGCGCTGGAGCGAATCGCAGAGGCGGCGGAGGAGGTCGGCCTGTACTCCCGCTTCGGACGCATGCTGCTCGAGATCCTGCCGCCGGTGGACGCCGACAAGGGAACCGCGATCCGCTCGCTGCTCGACGAGCGCGGGCTGACGCGGGCGCTCTACGCCGGCGACGACACGACCGACCTCGACGCCTTCCGGGCGCTCGAAGGCCTGGAGCTGGGAATCTGCGTCGCGCTTACTTCCAGCGAGGCGCCTGCGGCACTGGTCGAGGCGGCCGACATCGTCCTGGCCGGCCCGAACGAGCTGGTCGAGTTACTGCGCGCTATCTGACTTTCCGCCGAAAGTCCGCCTCCCTTTGGGAGGCATGATGACTTTCGGCGGCGAAAAGCACCGTCAGCCGGGGGACGGCGTTTTGTTAGCCAGGTCCGCCATGTCGGTCGCGGCGGCCACTTGACGTCTCAGACGCCGGCGGCTTGTAGCAACGCCTGCCAGGTGAGGCGAATGTCCTCTTCGCTGGTGCGCACGTTGCCGATCGCCCAGCGGATCACAAAGCGGTCGCGCAGGCGCGTGTGTGAGAGGAAGGCGACGCCGCCCGAGTTGAGGCGGTGGAGCAGCGCCTCGTTCTCCTCGTCCGAGCCCCTGAGGCGGAAGCAGACGGTCGAGAAGGGGCGCGGTGCGCAGAGCTCGAAGCGATCGTCGGCGCGCACCAGCTGTTCGACCAGCTCGGCCTGGGCAATGGAGTTGCGAATCGCTTTCTGTAGCCCTTCGCGCCCGTACCAGCGCAGCACGGCCCAGAGCTTGAGCGCCCGCATGCGCCGGCCCAGCGCCGGCCCGTACTCCATCAGGTTGAGCGCGTCCTCGGGCGTGCGCAGGTACTCGGGCACGAGGCTGAAGGCGGCTCGCAGGTCGTCGGGGCGCGCGGTGTAGAGGCAGGAGCAGTCCATCGGCGTGAGCAGCCACTTGTGCGCGTTGACGACGAAGGAGTCGGCCAGCTCGATCCCCTCCAGCGCCCAGCGAAACTCGGGACAGACAGCGGCCGAGCCGCCGTAGGCGCCGTCCACGTGCAGCCAGGCGCCGTGCTCCTTGCACAGCCGTCCGATCTCGGGCAGCGGATCGACGGACGTCGTCGAGGTCGTGCCGACCGTGGCCGTGACGGCGCAGACATCGCCCTTGGCCAGCTCCTGCTCCAGCAGGTCGGTGCGCATGCGAAAAGCGTCGTCAACCGGAACCGTGCGCAGCTCGAGCTCGAGCAGGCGGCAGGCCTTGGCGACCGAGGAGTGAGCCTCCTCCGAGCAGACGACCGCGCGGCGCCCACCGCCGGCCTCGCGGGCCGCGGCCAGCGCCGAGAGTGTGGAGGTGGAAGCGGTGTCTTCGATGTGCCCGAACCACTCGCTCGGCAGGCCGAGCAGCTGCCCGACCCAGTCGAGCGCCAGCTGCTCGAGCTCGGTCGCGGCGGGCGAGGAGCGCCAGAGCATCGCGTTCACGTTCAGCGAGGCGATCAGCATCTCGGCCAGGATCCCGGGCTCGGAGGCGGTGGTCGGGAAGTAGGCGAAAAAACGCGGGTGATTCCACTGCGTCAAGCCGGGCAGCAGGATCTTTTCGAGGTCGTCGAGCACCGCCGTGAAGGGCTCGCCGTGCTCGGGCGGCTGCGCGGGAAGCTGTGAGCGCACCTCGCCGGGCTCGACCTGGGCGAGCACGGGCAAGTTCGGCAGGCGTTCGAGGAAGCTCTCGATCCACTCGCTCGTCGCCGCGGCGCTGGCGCGAAAGCTCAGCAGCTCTTCCTGGATTTCAGAACCTGTCTCCAGGGGCGTGTGTTCACTACCTGCTCGCTCGTCAGCCATGCTCTCCTCGCTTGTGCCAGGGCCAGCTCGATGCTCATCAGAGTCACAGGCCGGTGCCCATCACTTGAGATGATGATCTTAGCCCCTGCCTCAGCCGCAAGGCGCGCCTGAGTGTCGCGCAGATCGAGCCGATCGGGCTGTCCGTTCATCTCCAGCGCAGTTCCCGTCTCGACGGCCTTGGCCACCAGACGCTCGATATCCACCGCGGGTTGGCGCCCGCCGATCTTGCGCGCGGTCGGATGCGCGATGCCGTCGACGTTGGGATTGTCCATCGCGCCGAGAATACGCTCGGTCGGATTGCGCTCGAACGAGGTGTGAACGGCGGCCAACACCCAGTCCAGCCGCGCCAGCTCCTCGTCGGGCAGATCGAGCGAGCCGTCGGCCCTGATCGCCGACTCCGTTCCGCTCAAGATGCGGAACGGCGCCAGCCTCTCGTTCAGCGCCTCGACCTCCTCGAGCTGGGCGTCGAGCCTTCCCTCACGCAGCCTGTCGCCGTGGTCGGTGATCGCCATGTACTTGTAGCCGCGCCCGATCGCGGCGCGGGCCATCTCCTCGATCGAGGCGCGCCCGTCCGACCAGGTGGAGTGGACGTGCAGGTCGCCGCGCAAATCGCCGAGCTCGATCAGGCGCGGCAGCGAGCCACTGCGGGCAAGCTCCAGCTCGTTCGTCCCCTCGCGCAGCTCGGGCGGGATGAAGGAGTAGCCGAGGAACTCGTACAGCTCCTGCTCGCTCACGAAGCGCGCGACCTCGCCCGTCTCGACCGTAGTGACGCCGTACTCCGAGATCGAGAGCCCACGGCGAACCGCGTCCTCGCGCAACTCGATGTTGTGCTGCTTGGAGCCGGTGAAGTGCTGGAGCAGGTTGCCGTAGGCGTCGGGTTGCACGACGCGCAAGTCGAAGTGGAGGCCGCCGTGCCCCACGACCTCGGCCTTGGTCTCTCCCGCGCCTGCGACCTCGGTCACCCAGTCCATCCGGGTGAACTTCTCGATCAGGGCGCGGGGGTCGGTGGCCGTGGCGACGAGATCGATGTCGTGCACGGTCTCGCGCCGGCGCCTGATGCTTCCCGCGTCCGAGACCTTCACCGCCTCGGGCAAGGCGGCGAGCTGGGCCAGAACCTCCCGCGCCGCCTCGAGCGCCCGCCCCAGCAGCACTCTCTCCTCCACCGGCTCGGCGCCCTGCTCGAGCGCCTTCAGCACCTTCGCCTCGATCGAGGCGCCCAGCCCGGGTAGCGTCCGCAGCTGCTCCTGCTCGGCGGCGCGGCGGAGCTCCTCGGGCGTAATCAGGCCAAGCTCGAGCCAGAAGCGGGATGCCGTCTTCGGCCCGATGCCCGGCAGGCGCAGGAAGGAGACGACGCCGGCCGGGATGCGCTGCTCGCGCTCGGCCAGGGCGTGGATCTTTCCGTCGGCGGCGATCTCGCGGATCTTGCCCTCGATCGTCTTGCCGATTCCGGGCAGGTCGACCGCGCGGCCGGCAAGCGCCAGCTCGACGACCGAGCCCGAGCCGTCCTGGATCTGCTTCGCGGCGCGCCGGTAGGCGTTGATACGGAAGCTGTCGCCGCCTTCGAGCTCGATCAGGTCGGCGAGCAGCTCGAACTGGGCGGCAACGTCGTTGTTCGTGGGCGTCCGGGCCGGCATGGCATCGATGTTATGCCCTACGTCGCCGGCGAGAACAGCTCGAGCTCTGCGTCACCGTAACCATCCCGCGCGCCACGGTTCCGCGTCGCGAGTCGACGGGCTTGACAACTGGCTCACCGCTCGATCAACTATCAATGCCGCCGCCAATGTTCCTCAGAGGGAGACTCGATGCGCTCGAGATTCGGACAGACCAGACGAAAGCGCCTCACAATCGGTGCAATCGCGGTTCTTCTCATCGGTGCGCTGACGGTGGTCGGTCTGGCGATCGCCGGCACGTTCAATTCTTCGAGCCCGAGCTCGAGCCCGGTCATCGCTGTCTCCAACACCGCCCCGCTCGCGAAGGGAGCCCCGTCCGCGCCGATCGGCTCCCAGCTTAGGGCGTTAATAAGGAAGCTCGGGAAAAGCGGCGTCGACAGCAAGGTCAAGAGCGTTGAGATCGTGCCTACGACACTCGCGCGCGCGAAGGCCGCCAATGGAGATTCGCCCGCTCACGGCCGGCTAGGAGCTCGACCGGTTTACCTGGTGGTTCGACACGGAAGCTTTTCGTGCGAGCACACTTGCCCAGCGCCGACGGGACTCAAGTTCACAGGACCGCCGAACTCCGCCGAGACTCTGATCGTCGACGCGACAACGAATGATGTGGTCGAGACGGGATTGGGTGGTTTGGACCTCGTTGGTCTCGGGCCGGTCACGAAGGTGACCAACCTGCCGCGGTAATCGCCGGCGCTCGCCCTGCGCACCGGGGGCTATCCGCACCACGGCTCGGGAGCTGGCTGCTGAAGAGGCCGAAAAAGACAGCGAGCCCGTGGATGAGGAATGATTCGGGCATGCGCGCCTGCGTCTGCCTCCCCACCTACAACGAGAAAGAGAATCTCGAGCGGATGCTTCGCGCCCTTGGCGGCGTGCTCGGCCCGGATGACCGGGTGCTGGTGATCGACGACGGCTCGCCCGACGGCACGGGCGAGATCGCCGAGAGCCTGAAGGCGGAGCTCGGCTTCGTCGCCGTGCTCCACCGCGAGCAGAAGGAGGGCCTGGGTCGCGCCTACATCGCCGGCTTCGGCTGGGCGCTGGAGCACGGCGCCGAGCTGGTGCTGGAGGTGGACTGCGACTTCTCGCACAATCCCGCCGACGTACCGCGCCTGATCGAGGCTGCAGGCGATGCCGACCTGGTGCTCGGCTCGCGCTACGTTCCGGGCGGCGGCACCCGCAACTGGAGCCGGATCAGGCGCCTCATCTCGACCGGCGGCTCCTTCTACGCGCGAACGATTCTGCAGATCCCGATCCGCGACCTGACCGGCGGCTTCAAGTGCTACCGGCGCAAGGTGCTGGAGACGATCGAGCTGGAGACCATCTCGGCGCGCGGCTACGCCTTCCAGATCGAGACGACCTACAGGGCTCTACGCGCCGGCTTCCATGTCGTCGAGGTTCCGATCGTCTTCTCCGACCGCGAGCTGGGCGGCTCGAAGATGGGCAAGAGCATCGTGCTCGAGGCGTTCTGGAAGGTGCCGCTGCTGAAGCTCGGGCGCTGGCGGCCGGCAGCCCGTTAGCGGAAGTGATCCCAACCGGAGAGCTCGACCGGCTCGCCGCCGCGCAGGAACACCACTCCCTCGCCCTCCTCGCAGCGGCCGATCACCTTGAAGCGTCCGGGCTCGGGCACGGCGGCCAGCAGCTCGTAATCCTCACCGAAGGCGCAGGCGTATGAGTAGACGTTCTGCTTGAAGTGAGCGGCGATCTTGGCCGCGCCCCTGGCGACGGGCACCAGTTCGAGCTCGATCACCAGGCGGCAGCCCGAGCGCTCGGCGATGCGCAGCGCGTCGGAGGCCAGCCCGTCGGAGATGTCTAGCATCGCGTGGGCGCTGCGGGCGAGCTCCTTTCCCTCCTCCACGCGAAGGGGCGGGCGCAGGTGCCGGCGGGTGAGCGGACTGGTCAAGCTCGCCTGCAGGCAGTAGAAGCCGGCGGCCGAGGCGCCGAGCGGCCCAGTGACGACGAGCAGATCGCCGGGCCGGGCGCCGTCCCGCCCGGGCACGCGCAGGGCGCGACCGAGCGCGGTGATGCTCAGATAGAGGCGCTCGGCCGAGGTCGTGTCGCCGCCGAGCACCGGCACTCCGGCCTGGGCAATCCCCTCGTAGAGCTCAATCACGTCGTTCACTTCGCTCTCGCCGGGCAGCCCGAGCGAGACGATCAGGGCTTCCGGCTCCGCGCCGGAAGCAGCCAGATCGGAGATGTTGACCGCCGCCGCCTTGTAGCCGAGGTCGCGCCAGCCCGTCCAGTCGAGGCGGAAGTGGACGCCCTCGACGAGCGCGTCCTGGGTGACGACCAGATCGGGCGCGAAGCGCGCGGCGTCGTTCTGAATCCGCTGCACCAAGCCGCGCTTCTCCAGCTCACGCAGAAAGCCGAACTCGCCCAGCTCAGAGAGCCGCATCGATCGCCTCGATGATCGCTTTGGAATCGCGGGCGGCGCGGATCACGGCCACTCCCGCCGCGCCCGCACGGATGCAGTCGGCGGCGTTCGCTGCATCGACGCTGCCGATCGCCACCACCGGAATCGAGACCGCCGCGCAGATCGCAGCCAGTCCGTCCAGCCCGATCGCTGCGGCGGCGTCGGTCTTGGACGGCGTCGCCCAGACCGGGCCGGCGCCGATGTAGGCCGCTCCCTGCTTCTCCGCCTGGGTCGCCTCTTCGACCGTCGAGGCCGATAGCCCGATCATCAGTCCGGCGACCAGCGCCAGCCCAAGGCCCGAATCGCTCTGGCCGAGGTGAACGCCGTCGGCCGCGAGCGCGATCGCCGCCTGTACGTCGTCGTTGACGATGAAGGTGGCCGGCAGCTCGCGAAAGGGAATTCCCTGCTCGACAACTTCGCGTGTCGAAGCGTCCTTCAGCCGCAGCTGCACCACCGTGGCGCCGCCGGCGACTGCGACTCTGGCCGTTTCGAGATCGTCGACGACGGCATGCAGCTTCATGAGATCTTGGCCCGTGAGTCGAGCGTGGCGGGATCGAGGTTGTAGAGACCGTCGTAAAGGGCGGCGTGGAAGGTACCGGGCCCGTTCGCGCCGACCGCGGCGTCCTCGGCCGCTACGCCGTAGGCGGCCAGCGCTTCGGTGGCGGCCTCGAGCGGCTGCTCCGGCTTCGCCGCCAGGAAGCAGGCCGTGATCGCCGTGGACATACAGCCGGTGCCCGTGACCACACCGAGCAGCTCATGCCCGTTGGCCACCCTGAATCCGTGCTCGCCGTCGGAGATGCGATCCACGGGGCCGGTGACCGCGACGACACAAGCGAGCGAGGAGGCCGCCGAGCGCGCGATCGCCTCGGCCGGAGAGACGGCCCCGAGCGAATCGACGCCGCGCATCTCTGCTTTCTCACCGATCAGCGTCGCCACCTCGCCCGCGTTGCCGCGTATCACGGTGACGTCGACCTGATCGAGGATCCGCTTGGCCGTCTCGGTACGGAAGCTCGTGGCGCCGGCGCCGACGGGGTCGAGCACGACCGGTACGCCGGCGACGTTCGCCGCCCTACCGGCCAGCAGCATGGCCTCGATCCAGGGTGTCGAAAGGGTGCCGATGTTGAGCACCAGCGCTCCGGCAGAGGAAGCCATCTCCTCGACCTCCTCCGGGGCGTGCGCCATCACCGGCAGCGCGCCGATGGCGAGCGTCGCGTTCGCCGTCTCGTTCATCACGACGTAGTTGGTGATCTGGTGAATGAGCGGCCTACGTGCACGCAGGGTGCTGAGCGTCGCTCCCGGCGAGATGGTCATTCCTGCGCCTCCAATCCGAGTACGTCGACCGGGCCCTCTCCGGTGCCCAGCCAATCGAGCCCGTTCGCTACCGCAAGCGAGGCGACCCGGGCGGCTTCCCGCGCGGCTTCTGGCAAGGGGATTCCTTTCGCTAGCAGCGCTGTCAGCGTCGCCGAGTGAGTGCAGCCGGCGCCGTGGGTCGAGAGCTTCGCGTGCCTGGGAACGGGAATCTCGTAGTGCTCGTGCCCGTCGAAGAGATGATCGACCGCCTCCTCGCCGTGCCCGCCGGTGACGATCACCGCCGCCGGCCCGAGCGCCTGAATGCGCTCCGCCAGCTCCCGGCGTGGTCCGCGCTTCCCCGCCAGCACGACCGCCTCGTCGAGGTTGGGAGTCACCACCGTCGCCAGCGGCAAGAGCTCGCTCACCAGCGCCGAGACGGCCTCAGGCTGCAGCAGGCGCGCGCCCGAGGTGGCGATCATCACCGGGTCGACGACCAGCGGAACGCGGTGCTGCGCGAGAAAGTCGGCGACCGCCGCGATGATCGGGCGCGAGAAGAGCATCCCGGTCTTCGCCGCGTCCACGCCGATGTCCGAGAAGACGGCTTCCAGCTCGGCCTGCACGAACTCGGCCGGCGCCTCGTGCACGGCGGTCACACCGACCGTGTTCTGCGCCGTCAGGGCGACGATCGCGCTCATCCCGAAGCAGCCGGCGGCGGCGAAGGCCTTCAGATCGGCCTGGATACCCGCTCCGCCGCCCGAATCGGAGCCCGCCACTGTCAGACATCTAGCAACTGCCACTCGGAACCCCCCTCAGAATGAAGACCCGCCGATTGGCCGCGATCGGTGGATGCGATGCTAGGACGCAGTGTCTCATTCGTAGCAGCGCTACGGATGAGACCGAGGACAACGCAGCGCGCCGCCGAGCGCGGCCAAGCGGCGGAGTGCTTCGGTTTGAGGTGAGTTCCAAAAAACTCCTCCCTTCGCTGGCATTATCCAGATCAGGTTCTTCGGGTTTGCTCTCAGCCCCGCGGGGCACCCCGGCGGGCACAGGGTACCATCGCACTCGGGGGTGGAAGAAGAGCCGAAGGCGGCGAAAACGGCTCACTGGCAACCTGAGCTCACGCGCACCGAAGAAGAGCTGGAACTCGCTCCTTACGGGCGAAGAGCTCGCGTACCGCGGCGAGGAACCGGCTCGAGGCGCCCGAGAAGAGCCGCTGCCCACCGAGCTGGAGCCGCGCTTGCGCGAGTCGTTGCTCGGGCTCGGAATCGGCTCTCTCTACTCGCACCAGGCCGAGACCTGGCGGCTGGCCCAGGCCGGCTCGAGCCTGATCGTCACCAGCGGTACCGCCAGCGGCAAGACGCTGGCCTTCAACCTGCCGGTGCTCGACGCGCTCGTGCGTGAGCCCAAGCAGCGAGCGCTCTATCTCTACCCGACCAAGGCGCTGGCGCAGGATCAGGCCCGCGCGCTGGGAGCGCTGCGGGCGCCGAAGGTGCGCGCGGCGATCTACGACGGCGACACGCCCAGCGAGCAGCGCTGGCAGATCCGCAAGTGGGCGAACCTGATCCTGTCCAACCCCGACATGCTGCACGTAGGTGTGCTGCCCCACCACGATCGCTGGGGCGACGTGCTGGCCAACCTGCGCTACGTGGTGGTGGACGAGGCGCACGTCTACCGCGGCGTATTCGGCTCGCATGTGGCCAACGTGCTCAGGCGCCTGCGCCGGCTGGCGCGCCTCTACGGCGCCGAGCCCCAGTTCCTGCTCGCCTCGGCGACGATCGCCAACCCCGGCGAGCTGGCCAAGGAGCTGACCGGGCTGGAGGTCGAGGTCGTGGCCGAGGACGGCGCGCCGCGACCCGAGCGCACGCTGGCGCTCTGGAACCCCGAGCTGATCGACCCCGAGTTGGGGCTGCGCGCGAGCGCGCTGGGCGAGGCGTCGAAGCTGCTCGCAACGCTCGTCGAGCGCGGCCAGCGCACGATCTGCTTCGCCAAGAGCCGCAAGGTCGTCGAGCTGATCCACCGCTTCACCAGCGACCGCCTGCCCGCAGAGCTGGCCAGTCGGATCGCGCCCTACCGGGCCGGCTACACGCCCGAGCAGCGACGCGAGATCGAGCGGCGGCTCGTGGCGGGAGAGCTGCTGGCCGTGACCGCGACCGACGCGCTCGAACTGGGCATCGACGTGGGCACGCTCGACTGCGCGATCTCGGTCGGCTTCCCGGGCACGGTCGCCAGCTTGCGCCAGCAGTGGGGCCGCGCCGGGCGCCGCGAGCACGGCCTGGCCGTGATGATCGCCAGCGAGGACGCGCTCGACCAGTTCTTCATGCGCGACCCCGAGGCGCTGATCGGGCGCCGCGTCGAAGCGGCCATCCTCGACCACTCGAGCCCGCGCATCTCCGGCGGCCATCTGCTCGCCGCCGCCTACGAGAATCCAATCGGGCCCGAGGACGCGGACATTCTCGGCCCGGAAGCGCTGGAACAGGCCGCCGCGCTGCCCGAGCTGCGGAGTACCCCGGCCGGCTTCGTCTGGCAGGGGCGCGACTTCCCGGCGGCGCGCGTTGCGCTGCGCTCGACCGACTCCGGGAGCTTCACCGTGATCGAACAGGGCACCGGCTCGGTGCTCGGGCTGGTTGAGCGGGCCCGCGCCTTCTCGACCATCCACGAAGGTGCGATCTACCTACATATGGGCGAGGCTTACCTCGTACGAACGCTAGACCTGGAGGCCGCCCGCGCCCTGGTCGAGCCCTTCTCGGGCGACTACTACACGCAGGCCAAGCGCGAGACCGAGACCGAGATCCGGGAGGAGTTGCGCCGCGAAGAGCGCCTCGGAGTAGGGCTCTGTTTCGGCCGCGTCTCGGTGACCGAGCAAGTGGTCGGCTACCAGCGCCGTTCGATCCAGACGCAGCGCGCGATCGACCTGACACCGCTCGAGCTGCCGGCCACCTCGTTCGAGACCGAGGCGATCTGGTTCTGCCCCACCCCCGAGCAGCTGGAAGGGCTCGAGGAGCTGCCGCTCTTGCTCGGCTCGCTGCACGCCGCCGAGCACACGCTGATCGCCCTTCTCCCGCTCCGCGCGATGTGCGACCGCTGGGACATCGGCGGCCTCTCCACCAACCTGCACGCCCAGACGCTGCAGCCGACGATCTTCGTCTATGACGGCCACGCCGGCGGCATCGGCATCAGCGAGCGCGGCTACGAGGTGTTCGCCGACTGGGTTGCCGACGCCGCGGCCCTGCTCAAAGGCTGCCCCTGCGAACGTGGTTGTCCGTCCTGCGTACAGTCGCCCAAGTGCGGGAATTTGAACGAGCCGCTGAGGAAGGCCGGGGCGCTGAAGTTGCTCGAGCGGATGCTCGCTAGCGCTCGCGGTTGAACAGCCGCCGCAACCGCTCGAGCAGAGACGGCCCGCGCATCTTCGCCAGCGCCCGCTCCCGCTCCAGCGACTTCTTCGCCCAGGCGCGCTCGCGTTGTGCACGCGTCGAGATGCTGCGCTTCCAAATCACAGGCCTCTGCTTCGGCATCAGCTCTCCAGCGCCTAGAGCGCCAACTCGACCGCCTCGTCCGGGGTAGCTGCGCGGAGGAATCCCTCGCCCTCCACCGCCACACCGCCCGCGAGTAGCACGACCGGCCGCCCCAGCCGGCGCGCGAAGGCGATCTCGCTCAGCGTCCCCCAGCTCCCGCCGACGGCAATTACCGCCTCGCCCGAGGCCGCGACGGCGAGGTTGCGAGCGTGCCCGGTGCCGGTCGCCACACTGATGTCGATCCACTCGTTGGCCTCGTCCGGCGACTCGCCGGGCAGGATTCCGATCGTCCTTCCTCCGGCCTGCTTGGCCCCGCGCGCAGCGGCCGCCATCACCTCGGCGCCGCCGCCGGTCACGACCGTGCAGCCGCGACCTGCGAGCAGGCGCCCGACCTCTTCGGCCTGCGCCTCCCACTCGCCGCCGCTGCCGATTACCGAGATCTGAATCGCACGCACTTCGAGAGCCTATCTCGCCGTGTCCTCAAAAAACTGAATCGTCTCTCGCGTTCTCGGGGCGCCCGGGAGGCCGGCCGCGCCCGGCCGCACGACGCCGCCGACCGAGGACGCGAGATGGTAGAAGACCAGTATGGAAAAGGCAGGTTGCTACCGATGACGTCCTCCGACGAGCTCGAGCGCATCGTCGCCTTCTGCCGCGACCTCGACGAGCGCTGCTCCGAGCGAATCTTCTCCTCGTTCCTGGCCACCGCGCTCCTGTGCGAGTCGCTGCCGCTCGTGTACGACCGCAACTTCCTGCGCGTCGAGGACGCCGGCGCCAACGCAAACGAGCTCGCGGCGCTCGCCGACCGCATCTACGGGGCGGCCGGTATGCCTCACCGCAAGGTCATCACCGACTCGACCGAGATCGGCGAGCGACTGGCGCCGCAGTTCGAGAGCATGGGCTGGAAGGTCGATCGAACGATCGCCATGATCCACTCCGGCTCGGTCGAGCAGGAGCCTTTTCTGCTGGTGGCCGAGGTCGAGAGCGAGGAGATGATCCCCCTCTGGGAGGAGGAGAACCGAGCGAGCCATCCCGACGACGAGGAGCTGGTCGCGCAGTTCACGCAGCAGTATCTGCTGGTCGAGAGAAAGATCGACTGCCAGTACTTTGCGCGCCGGCTAGACGGCCGGGTCGTGAGCGGTTGCCAGCTCTTCTCCCGCGGCGGTACCGCACAGATCGAGGCGGTCGGCACTCTGAGCGAGTACCGGAACCAGGGCCTGGCCAGCTCGGTAGTCAGGCACGCAGCCTGGGAGGCCTTCGCTTCAGGCCACGATCTGGTCTGGATCATGGCCGATGAAGACGACTGGCCGAAGGCGCTTTACGCGAAGCTCGGCTTCAACCCGGTCGGACGCTTCTTCGGTTTTACCCGCAAGCCAAGCTAGGCCTGCAGAGATCAGCTCGCGGACAGGCGCGCCAACGCCTCTTCGCGGCTGGCGGCGATCGGGAAGACCTGGTCGAGCCCGGTGATCTCGAAGATCTTGTTGATGTTGCGATCGCTGCAGACGAGCGAGAGGTCGCCGTCCTTCTCGCGCAGGCGCCTCACGCCGCCGACGAGCACGCCGAGGGTGGTCGAGTCGATGAAGGTCGTACCGGTGAGATCGACTACGACGTGCTTGGCGCCCTCGGCTACGGCGTCGATCAACTGCTGCTTGAACTCCGGTGCGGTGTAGAGATCGACCTCGCCGCTGAGCGCGATGACGAAAACTCCTTCGCTTGGCCTCTCGCTGACTATGTCGAAGTCCATCTCGCCGCCCCCTTTTTCGCGCTCGTAAGGCCCGGTCTCACTCTAACCCTTCGCGCCGAGCTTCCGCAGCTGAGCTACAGCCTTCTTCACCTGCGCGGCGCGCGAGTCCTTCGGCACCAGCTTCACGAAGATCTTGTATGCATCAAGCGCAACGGTGTAGTCGCCCGCACTGTAGGCCGCCTCCCCGAGCTGAAGCTCGGCGTTGGCCCGCCCATAGATGTCCGCCGCCGGCGCCGCCTTGGCCTGGAGCTTGCTGGTGCTCTCCCAGTCCTTCGCCGCCGTCGTGTACGAGGCATAGGCGCTGTTTATTTTGGTGATCTGCAGGCTCGAGTAGGCACTGATCAGTGTGTCGGTGCCGGCCAGAGAGTCGAGCGGATCGGAGCTGAGAGGTCCGTAAACGATCGTCATGCCGGATTTCAGGCTCAAATATCGATCCCAACGCAGAGTCGCGACCTCTTGTTGCAGGCGGCTGAGCGCCGAAAGTGCGCTCGTGTCCTTCGGCTTCAGCTTCAAGTACTTCTTGTAGGTGTTGGTAGCGTCGCCGCGTCTTCCCTTGCCGTCATAAGCCAGAGCGAGCGCGGCCAGGTAATGCGCGTTGTGCGGATGCTGGGCCACGTCCTTCTCTGCCGCCTTGATCGGATCGCCGCCGCGCATGCCGAGCAGCTGCTGAATGACGTCGCTGCCGCCGCTGCCGCTGCCCACGCCGGCGAAGAGGAAGCTGAAGGCGAAGGCGAAGATGACGACGATGAAGGCCCACTTGGCGCCTCGGCGCAGGCGCATGAAGAACATCGTGTTCTCGAGCGCGGGAGAGTAGCTGCTCGTGCTGGCGGGGGGAGCCGCGGCTTTCTTTACGGCCCGGCTGCGCGCGCTTTGCTGCCGCCGGCGAGCATTCGCCCTCTGGCGGTCGCGCTTGCGCTGCGAAGAACGTCCCACTCGAACTCTCCCTTCTCGTACTTCGTCTCGCCGTCTACGACGGTCAGCACGACTCGTTCAGGACTGCCGCCGAGAACAACGGCAGCCTGTGCATCTTCCCATGGTAGAAGCGACGTTTCATCCAGCGCCACGATAGCGATATCTGCGCGCTTGCCGGGGAGGAGCGAGCCGATCTGATCGGCGATTCCGAGCGCCCCGGCCGACCCGAGTGTCGCCAGCTCGAGCGCACGGGCCGCCGCGAGTGCCTGCGAGCTGTGCTCGCGCGCGCGAGAGAAAGCAACCACCGAGCGAAGCTCCTCGAACATGTCGAAGGAGGGCGCCGAGGCCGGGCTGTCGGTTCCGATACCCACCCGGACGCCCGCCCGGAGAAGGTCGGCGAGCGGTGCGATGCCGCAGCCCAGAAAGCCGTTCGAGCGCGGACAGTGCGCCACCGCGACGTCGAGCGAGGCGAGCAGCTCGATCTCCTCGGGATCGAGGTCGACGCAGTGGGCGGCGATCATTTCCTTGCCGGCGGCGTGCGCGCGGGCGAGCGCTCTGATCCCCGTCTCGCCGAGCGGGGGCAGGAGCTCGTCGCCCATCGCACCGAGCGGTCCTTCGCCGCGCGTGAGCCAGGCCCGCTCGGCCGCACTTTCGGCCAGGTGCGTCACCACCGGCACGCCCAGCTCGCGAACCGCCGCGTACACCTCGGGTGAGACCGTGTAGGGCGCGTGCGGAGAGATTCCCAGGCGAACCTGCTCGGACAGCGCGGGCGCCGCGATTTCCTTCAGCGCCTCGAAGTGCGCGAGCGCCGCTTCGGGGTCGGCGCCGAACACCTCTAGCCCGACAATCGCCTTCAGCCCGAGCTCCGAGCAGGCGCGAGGCGATGCAGCGTTGTAGCTGGCATCGACGACGGTGGTGATTCCGGACGCGAGGCACTCCGCCGCGCCGAGACGAGCCAGAGCGACTACGTCCTCGAAAGTGAGGTTCAGCTTGCGCTGGAGGTGCAATGCTATCCAGCCGCCGAAGTCGAGCCCGTCGCCAAAGCCCGTGTAACCCGAGTATTCGAGATGAACGTGCGCGTTGACGAGGCCGGGCATGATCGCGGCGCCGGGGAAGCGGCGACCGGCGCCCAACTCGGCGCTGGTGCCGAGCCGCGTAATACGGCCGTTCTCGAACGCGATCGCGCCATTCTGGATCGGCGCCCCCTCGATCGGGAGCAACCAGTCGGCTGAGTAGATCGTCTCCACGGCGATGGCGATGCTAACAGGGAACCGCTCGCCGAACGCAGGCCCGTTGAGCGGGTGCGATCGGTGAGTGCGAGACTAGGATGCAAAGCCGTATTCGCGACCGGCGGCCGCGGATTCGACCGAGAACGACTCGCCGCACTGCCTTGCGCCACCGCTGGATGGAGCGCTCCTTTTGATTGAGAATCAGAACAGCGACGACCCGGTTCGAGAGATTCGGATCGAGCCGGCGGTGGAGAGCGACGCCGAGTCGTTGGCGGCTGTCTCGCGCCGCGCCTTCGAGCACGACGTGAACTACGGATCGCCCGGGATCAGCGGCCCGCCCGGCTACGACTCACCCACCTGGCAACGCCAGGCGATGAAGAAAGGCCGTTACTACAAGATCCTGGAGGGCGACCGGATCGTGGGCGGATTCATCGTCTTCCCGCTCGACGGGGAGAAGGCCGAGCTCGGCCGCGTCTTCATCGAGCCGGACTGTCAGAACCGGGGTATCGGCGGTCGGGTGCTCGCCTTCGCGGAGAGCGCTTTCCCACGGGTGAGGCACTGGGCTCTCGACACGCCGAGTTGGAACCTCAGAACCCAGTACTTGTACGAGAAGGCCGGCTATGTGAGAGTCGGCGAGATCGACCCCGCTGGGCGCTTCACCCTCATTCAATACGAAAAAAAGCTCGCGTAATGAGCGCAAACCGAGAGCTGATCTCGGCCGTTCGCAGCGGGCTCGCCGCGCACGCCGATCCGATCAAAGCGCCGCAGATGCAGGCCTATTTGAAGACTGACATGCCCTGTCTAGGTGTGACGGTGCCGCTGCAGCGTGAGATCGTCGCGCGAGCCGCCGGCGAGTTCCCGATCGCGAGCTTCGAGGACTGGCGTGACACGGTGCTCGAACTGTGGCGCGGCGCCGAGCAGCGCGAAGAGCGTGGCTGCGCGGGCTTCCTCGCCGGGCAGCGCCAGTACCGGGCGTTCCAGACGATCGCCGCCCTGCCGCTCTACGAGGAGCTGATCGTACGCGGCGCCTGGTGGGATCTCGTCGACGAGATCGCGACGCACCGGCTCGGGCCCCTTCTTCTCTCCCATCCCGCCGCGATGCGGCGGAAGATGCTCGACTGGAGCCGCGACCGCTCGCTCTGGAAGCGGCGCAGCTCGATCATCTGCCAGCTGACGCTGAAGGAGAAGACCGATCTCGAGCTGCTCTACGCCTGCATCGAGCCCAATCTTTCCGACAAAGACTTCTTCATCCGCAAGGCAATCGGCTGGGCGCTCAGGTCGTACGTCTACACCGACCCGGGCGAGGTCGCTCGCTACGTACGAGAGAACGAGATCCGGCTGAGCCCACTAAGCAAACGAGAGGCGCTCAAGAACATTCCGGACAACTAGGCTGAAGAAAGCCGAGAGAGGGGGAAGACGAATGAGCTATCGCTTCATTGACGTTAACGAGGTGGAGCCGCTGTTCAACGGCCGTGTCCGGCCGCTGCGAAGGGCGCTCGAGATCGAGTCTTTCGGGGTGAACGAGTTCTCTCTGGCGGCGGGATCGACCACCTATCCGGAGCACGACGAGCTGAAGACCGGCCAGGACGAGCTGTTTGTCATGCTCGAGGGAAACGGCACGATGACGATCGACGGGGAGAGCTTCGAGCTCCTGCCCGGCCGCTACGTCTACGTCACGCCCGAGTCCAGGCGCCATATCGATCCCGGCCCGAACGGACTGCGCTATCTCGCCTTCGGCGCGCCGGCCGACGCGAAGCACGGCGGCAGGATCTGAGCATGACCCGCGCCTACCTGATGCAGCTTGGCACCGTGCCCTACCGCGAGACCTGGGACCTGCAGCGCTCGCTGGCGGCTGCCGTTTCGCAGGGCGCGATCCCCGACACCGTGATCTTCTGCGAGCACTTGCCCGTGATCACCGCCGGGCGCCGTACCGAAGCGGGCGAGCTGCACGTCCCCGCCGGAGCGGAAGTGGAGATCGTCGAGACCGATCGCGGTGGCAAGTCCACCTACCACGGTCCCGGGCAGCTGGTCTGCTACCCGATCTTCGATCTCCATCGCCACGGCAAGGACGTCAAGCAGTACGTGCGCCGGCTGGAAGAGGCGATCATCCAGACGCTCGAGCCGCTCGGCATCGAGGCGACGCGGATCGAAGGTCTGACCGGGGCTTGGCTGCAGAATCCGCCTCGGAAGATCGCCTCGATCGGCGTGCGCGTTGCGCGCTGGGTGACCACGCACGGTTACGCGCTCAACGTCGATCTCGATCCGGCGCCCTTCACGAGCTGGATCACCGCCTGCGGCCTCGAGGACGCGTCTTTCACCACCGCCAGTCGCGAGTTGGGGCGCCCACTGACGGTCGAGGAGGTGCGACCGCTCGCCGCCGCCGCGCTCGCGCAAGTGTTCGAGCTGGAGCTGGAGGAGCTACCCGTGGAGGACGGCGAGCCCGGTCTCTGGCCACAACCCGTCCACGCCAAGCTGGGCGCGAAAGCCGGCTGAGATGTCGCTTCCCGTCGGAGACCGTCCGCGCCGGCCCGAGTGGATGAGGGTGCGCGCTCCGAGCGCCGACTCGCTCTACGGCGACGTGCGCCGGCTCCTGCACGGGCAGCACCTGCACACCGTCTGCGAGGAGGCGCACTGTCCGAACGTGGGCGAGTGCTGGGGTCGGGGAACGGCCGCCTTCCAGATCCTCGGCGACACCTGCACCCGCGCCTGCCGCTACTGCAACGTGCACTCCGGCAAGCCCGAAGGCCCGCCCGACCCGGACGAGCCGAGGCGCCTGGCCGAGACCGCGGCGCAGATGAAGCTCGGCCACATCGTCGTCACCTCGGTCGACCGCGACGACCTGCCCGACCGCGGCGCTGCTCAATTCGCCGCCACGATCCGGGCGCTGAAGGAGCTTCTCCCGGGCGCCTCGGTCGAGGTGCTGACGCCCGATTTCGCCGGCTACGAGGAGGAAGCGCTGGCGCTCGTCCTGGCCGAGCAGCCCGAGGTCTTCAACCACAACATCGAGACGGTGCGCCGCCTGCACCGCCGCATGCGCGGCGCCAAGGCGAGTTACGACGGTTCGCTTCGCCTGCTTGCCCAGGCGAAGGAGGTAGCCGCTGATCCGGTCGCCAGCAAGTCCGGCTTGATGGTCGGACTGGGCGAGACGAACGAAGAGATCGCGGAGACGCTCGGCGACCTGCGCCGGCACGGCGTCGAGATCGTCACCATCGGCCAGTACCTGCAGCCGACTCCCAAGCACGCGCCGATCGAGCGCTGGGTGCACCCGGAGGAGTTCCGCTCCTTCGGCGATCTCGGGCGCGAGCTCGGCTTCCGCTCGGTCTTCTCGGCGCCGCTGGTTCGCTCCAGCTACCGCGCCGAGGAGCAGTTGGGCGGCTAGGTCAATCCTCGCCGCGGTTTGAACTTCGCGCAGATCGGGGCAAATTCAGACCGTGCCCCGGAAATTCGACTTACCTCAGCGCGTCGCTCTACTTCGCATCGTCTTCGGCGTGATCTGGCTAATCGACGCCGGAGTGAAGATGAACCACGTCTTCGTCAACGAGTTCAAGGCCGATTTCACCGAGGGCGCCGCGGGTCAGCCCGGTTGGCTCCACTGGTGGTTTAGCTTCTGGACTCACGTGATCAATACGAGCCCGTCCGGCTTTGCCTACATCACGATCGTGCTCGAGACATTGCTCGGTCTTTCGCTCGTGTTCGGCTTCGGCAGGCGATCCGGCTACCTCGCGGGCTTTGTTTTCAGCCTGGCGATCTGGGCCATTCCCGAAGGCTTCGGTGGCCCTTACTCGATGAGCTCGACCGACATCGCGCAGGGAATCATCTACGCGCTCGTCTTCGCAGCGCTGTACGGACTCGAATCGATCGCCGAAGCTAAGCCCGCCTGGGCGGTCGACACGTGGATCGAGCGCCGCTTTTCGTCCTGGCGCCCAATCGCCGAGCCGTAGCGTCGCGACTCAGCGCGGATTGATCGCAGTCAGTGTCTCGGCGTGAAGCAACCCGTTGGTCGAGACGCCGCTGCCGCCGTCGATCACCGCCCGCCCCGCCAAATCGGTGAACTTGCCTCCCGCCTCCTCGACGATGATCTTGAGCGGGGCGCAGTCCCAGATCTTCACCGCCGGGTC
>Ga0247847_1000021_pt1 | contig 62665 bp, 74 predicted proteins | sample PFST25metaG_FD_186002 | JGI IMG/M metagenome (GOLD analysis project Ga0247847, IMG submission 186002) | Peat soil microbial communities from Stordalen Mire, Sweden - P.F.S.T25 | ecosystem: Environmental > Terrestrial > Soil > Wetlands > Peat | place: Sweden: Norrbotten County, Stordalen Mire...
CGCTCCGCCCGGAGCGCCCCGTCCTATAGCTCCGCCTCCCGGTCCGCCCACCGCACCGCCGATAGCGCCTCCAGCTACGGCGCAGCCTCCGCGCCCGCCTGCGGCTCCGCCCGGAGCGCCTGGAGCAACCCGTCCTATAGCTCCGCCTCCCGGTCCGCCCACGGTACCGCCGGTATCGGGCGCGGTCGAGCCGGTTGCCGGGCAACCTGTGGCTTCTGCTCCGCCGGCTCCCTCTCCGCTGGAAGCGCTGCGCGCCTCGGTCACCGAGGACGTGAGCGGCGAGACGCCGGAGAAGAAAGTCCCCTTCTACAAGCGCGAGATCTCCTTCGGAGGCAAGAAGAAGAAGAAGAAGGAGAAGGCCCCGAAGGGCAAGGAGATCGCGGCAGCCGCCACGGCCGTCGCTGCCGGAGTTGCGGGTGCCGAAGTCGCCGAGGCTGCTCCGGCTGCGCCCGCAGCGGCGCCGGAGAAGAAAGTCCCCTTCTACAAGCGCGAGCTCTCCTTCGGAGGCAAGAAGAAGAAAGAGAAGGCGCCGAAGGGAGGAGAGATCGCGGCAGCCGCACCGGCCGTTGCTGCCGATGTTGCGAGCCCCGAGGTTCCCCCGGCCATTCCGGCCGCGCCCCTCGTTGAGCCCGCGGCTGCGCCTCCGGCTGAGCCCGCTATCGCGCCCGTCACGCCGCCCGTCGCGGAGCTGGAGAAGAAAGTCCCCTTCTACAAGCGCGAGATCTCCTTCGGAGGCAAGAAGAAGAAGAAGGAGAAGGAGAAGGCCCCGAAGGGCAAGGAGATCGCGGCAGCCGCCACGGCCGTCGCTGCCGGAGTTGCGGGTGCCGAAGTCGCCGAGGCTGCTCCGGCTGCGCCCGCAGCGGCGCCGGAGAAGAAAGCTCCCTTCTACAAGCGCGAGCTCTCGCTTGGGCACAAGGGTGCCACCGGCGCGGCGCCTCCGAAAGGCAGTGCGCTACGGCAGAAGGCCCTCGTGGGCGTCAAGATCGGCGCCTCGGGGATCTCGGCTGCACGTGTGATGCGTAACGGGGACAAGCTCGAGCTGCTAGATCTGGTGCGCGAACCGCTCCAGCGAGGCGTCGTGGTCGCCGGCGAGGTTCGCGACGCGCAGGCGCTTGCCACGGCGCTGGCTCATCTGTTCGAGGCCCATCGGTTGCCCAAGAAGGCGGTCAGGCTTGGTGTCTCCAACAACCGAATCGGCGTTCGTATCATCGAGGTGTCGGGAGTGATGGACGCCAATCAGCTCCAGAACGCGATCCGCTTCCGGGCTCAGGAAGTACTGCCGATCGCGCTCGAGGACGCCGTGCTCGACTATCAGCAACTGAGCGAGAGCGTAAACGCCGATGGCGAGCTCGTCCGCCGCGTTCTCCTCGTGGTCGCCTATCGCGATCTCATCGATCGCTACGTCGTAGCTTTCAAGGAGGCCGGAGTGCGTCTCGTCGGGATCGACCTCGAAGCCTTCGGACTGCTGCGAGCGTTGATTACGGCCGGATCAGAGGCGCGATCGGATGCCGCCCATGTCGTCGTCTCGATCGGGCATGAGCGCTCGACCTTCGCCGTATCCGACGGGCATATATGTGAATTTACGCGTGTGCTCGAGTGGGGAGGCTCAACCCTCGACGTCGCCATCGCGCGCCAGCTCAATCTCGCCCCGTCCGAAGCCGAGCCGATCAAGCATTCGCTCTCGCTTGACGGATCCGAGCAACCGCTTCAAACCGGTGTTACCCAAGAGCAGGTCGCCACGGCGGCCGACATCGTACGGCGCCAGCTTCAAACCTTCGCGCGCGAGCTCGTATCGTCGCTTCAGTACTACCAGAACCAGCCCGATTCACTGGGCATCGGCGACATCGTGATCACGGGCGGGACATCGCTCTTGCCGGGCTTGGCCGTTGAGCTGCAGCGCCTGATCGGAGTGAGCGTGCGGGTCGGCGATCCGTTCGAACGTGTCAAACCAGCCAGGGGAGTTGCCGTCGACGAGAGCCAGCGTTCCCTGGCGGCGGCTATCGGCCTGGCGATCGAGGATTGAGCTGAGGGATAGATCTGATGCGAGCGGTCAACCTTCTACCTAAAGACGCGGAACGTGCCAGGCGCACAACTCCCGACCCTGCGCTGTTGGTCGGAGTCGCGGGTCTCGCCATCGCTTTAGCGGTGCTCTTCTCCATGTACATGAGCGCAAGCGGGAAGGTCCAGGACAAGAAAAGTACGCGCGGCGATCTGCAGAATGAGTACGCGATGCTGGCGAAGGTGAACCCGCCGCCGAAGGTCCTCCCCATCCAACAGAAGGTAGCGTCGCTTGAAAACGATCGAATATCCGCGGTCGCGAGCGCTCTTTCCTACCGCATTCCCTGGGACGACATTCTCGGTCAGATCGCTCTCGTAATGCCATCTGGCGTCAAACTAACGACGCTGACCGCAACGACTCCGGTATCGGCGAACCCGCTGTACTCGTCGACTAGCACGACTGGGACAACGACTACGTCCACGACTGGGCTCAATATCAGCGGCTGGGCTTACTCCCAGGAGTCTGTGTTCCTTCTCATGACGCGACTCAAGGTCCTTCCGCCTCTGACCGATGTGACGCTCATCTCGAGCGCGAAAAACTCCACGGCGTCGCCCGTGACTTACACGTTCTCCATCTCGGCCCAGATACTGGCGCCTGGAAACGCATCATGAGCCCTGCACTCGCACTGAAGAAAAAGACACCCGTCGCGATCAGACTCGCTGTAGTGCTGGCTGGCCTGGTCGTGCTCGCCGCCGCCGGCTACTTCCTTCTCGTCGGGCCGAAGCAGAACCAGGTCAACTCGCTTTCGAAGCAGATCACGCAACTCAATCAGCAGATACAAGCTTCGCGCACGCAAGCCACGCAGGCCGCCGGGCTGTCGAAGATTCTCGTCGCCGATTACTACAAGCTCGGGACGGCGATGCCCAGCGATCCCGAGGTGGCCGAGCTCTCTCTGCAGCTCTATTCCGTCGCCAAGGCCACCGGCATCAGTTTCGACTCGATCACCCCGGGAACGGTCGCCGACGCGAGTACCTATCAGGTGATACCGGTCACGGTGGTCTTCCAGGGGAGCTTCTATGATCTTTCCGATTTCCTCTATCGCTTGCAGTCATTGGTACTCGTCGAGAACCACAAGTTGAGCGCAAAGGGCCGCCTCTTCACAGTCGACCAAGTCTCTTTCGCCGAAGGCGACAAGGGCTTTCCCCAGATCAAGGCAACGCTTGCGATTGACGCCTACGTATACGGTCACCCCGTCGCGACCGCTACGACACCAACGTCGACGACCTCGACAACGACCACATCAACGTCGACGACCTCGACAACGACCACATCTTCCACGACATCCGCGACGGGAGGGGGGTGAGTTCTGATGGCTTCGAAGCAGCGCGCGGACAAGCAGAAGGAGAAGGAGAAGAGGGAGAAGATCATTCTCGTTGCGCTCGTCGCGGTACTGGTCATCGTAGGAGCTATCGAACTGCCGAGCATGCTCGGGGGCAAGAAAGCCTCAAGCCCTAGTAGCTCGGTCGCTCAAACGACGACGCCTACTACGTCGTCGGTAGCGAATCCGGGCGGGACATCCACTTCTGGAGAATCGGCCTCGATCGGGGGGCTTCCTGACGCGAGCCGCTATCAGGCCCACGCTGGGCAGCTGAGCGGGTTCAGTCTCTTCAACAACGGGAATCCGTTCGGGAGCGCCACGAGCTCCTCGAGTGAATCGACCACAGCGTCGTCGACCACAGCGTCGTCGACCACGACCACTAGCGGCAAGACCAAATCGACCACCATTTCCACTTCGAACACCCAGTACGCAGCCGCGAGAATCTCGGTCAACGGCACCTCCGAGGATGTCACTCTAAATGCGACCTTCCCGTCCACATCGCCCGTATTCGTTCTCAATTCGATAATGGCGAAGAAGATCGAGATCAGCGTCGCAGGCGGGTCGTTCTCGAGTGGCCAGTCGACGGTGACAATCAAGAAGGGCAGGAGCGTAGTGCTCGTGAATACCGTCGACTCGATGAGGTACGCGATCAAGTTCGCCATTGCTCTGACGGCGTCGCAAGCGTCGTCATCGACGGGCACCACGACGAGTGGCACCACCACGAGTGGCACCACGACGAGTGGCACCACCAGCAGTACGACCTGATGTAGTTCGCGCCTGGTCTTTAGTGAGATTCGGAAACTGCCGATAAAGCGAAGCGATGCCCAGCTTCGCATATAGCGCAATCAACGCGCAGGGAATCGCGAGCGCCGGCGAGCTCCAGGCGGCGGATCTCGAGTCGGCGCGCGAGCAACTTCGCCATAGGGGGTTGCTTGCCGAACGCTTGGAGCGGGTTGCCGAAGCTGCCGGCAAGGCCACGGCGACATCCGGCAAGAGGGTTACGGCGAAGGCTCTCCAGGTGTTCTCGCGCCAGTTCGCGACGCTGATCGCCGCGGGCGTTAGTGTCGTAGCGGCGCTCGTGATTCTCGAGGAGCAGACCGAAGACAACAACCTTGCGGTTGTCATTGCCGACGTTCGCGCCAAAGTCGAGCGTGGTCTTCTCCTTTCGGAGGCCTTGGCCTCACATCCGAAGGTCTTCGACACGCTTTATATATCAATGGTCGAAGCCGGCGAGGCGGCCGGCGTTCTCGACACGGTGCTCGATCGCGTTGCAGTTCAGATCGAGAAAACCCAACAGATCAAGCGGCGCGTCAAGGGCGCGATGATTTATCCAATAATGGTTTTCTGCTTCGCCACCGTCGTTCTGATCGGAATGCTGGCATTCATCGTTCCCATCTTCGTGAACATGATCAAGACGAACGGTGGTCAAATCCCGACGCTGACGCAATTCATCATGAATCTGTCGAACATCGTGCGCGCCTGGTGGTATCTGATCTTTCCTCTCCTAGGATTGACGATCTGGGGCCTTGCACGCTTCAAGAAAACGCAAGCAGGGCGAGATCTCTGGGATGCGCTCATACTCAAAATACCGGCGCGGATCGGCGCGACCGTTCTCAAAGTTGCGATGGCCCGTGTCTCGCGCACACTCGCGACGCTGATCGCCTCGGGCGTAGACATCATCAAGGCGCTCGACATCACCGCTCATACTTCGGGTAATGCGGTCGTTGAGAAGGCGTTGCTTGACGTAAAAGAGAGAGTGCAGGAAGGCATCCCGATCGCCCAGCCGCTACTCGAGAGCCCGCTCTTCCCGATCATGATCAGTCAGATGATCAAGATCGGCGAAGAGACCGGCGAGTTGGAGTTGATGCTGTCGAAAGTCGCCGATTTCTACGAAGACGAGGTCGATACGGCCATCGCGTCGCTCACCTCGATCATCGAGCCTTTGATGATTATCGGCGTCGGTTCCATGGTCGGCGTGATCGTGATCTCCATGTACCTGCCGATGTTCAGCATGCTCAAGTCGATTCACTGACCGTCGACAGCGCCCAAGTGGAGAAAAGTCGTACGGCGAGGCTTTTCGACCCCTTGCCGGGCTGAGCGATCGCCGCCGGCTTGACCCAGAAACGCCTGCTGCTACGCTTCGAAAGCCGTTAACCATCACGAGCGGTCGAGGGATCTGGCCCGATGACACCGCCGCAACCGGAGTTTCGGCTCGACAGGTGCGAATTCCAGCCGCAAGCCGGACCGTCCCGGGCCGAGGAGCGGGAAGATGGAGAAACGGAGCGCCCGCCATGCCGGCGGGAGCAAGAAGGGCCTCCGGGATAGGAGGCCTTTTTCGTTCCCGGGACATTTCCAGGTATGGAAGGGAAGGAGCAGGAGATGAGTGAATACCGAACCGAGACACTGGCACTGCATGCGGGCCAGGAGCCGGATCCGACCACGGGCGCCCGCGCGGTGCCGATCTATCAGACGACGTCGTACGTTTTTGACGACACAGAGCACGCGGCCGACCTGTTCGCGCTCAGGGTGCCCGGCAACATCTACAGCCGAATCGGGAATCCGACCAACGCCGTGCTCGAGCAGCGGGTCGCGGCGCTCGAAGGCGGCGTCGGCGCGGTCGCCACGGCCTCCGGGCAGGCAGCGAACACCTACGCCGTGCTCAACATCACGCGCGCGGGCGAGAACATCGTCTCGGTCTCGACGCTCTACGGCGGGACCTACAACCTGTTCGCCCACACGCTGCCGCAGTACGGAATCGAGGTGCGCTGGCTCGACCCCGACCAGCCCGAGAAGCTGGCCGAGCTGGTCGACGACAAGACGCGCCTCGTCTTCGTCGAGACGGTCGGCAACCCGAAGCTGAACGTCGTCGATCTCGACGCCTGGGCCGCGGCCGCGCACGAGAATGGGCTGCCGCTCGTGGTCGATAACACCGTTCCCACGCCGATCCTCTGCCGCGCCTTCGATCACGGCGCCGACGTGGTGGTGCATTCCGCGACCAAGTGGATCGGCGGGCACGGCACTTCCATCGGCGGCCTGGTGGTCGATTCGGGTCACTTCGACTGGCAGGCGCGGGCCGACCGCTTCCCGGGCCTGACCAAGCCCGACCCCTCCTACCACGGGATCGTCTGGACGGAGGCGCTGGAGGAGGCGGCCTATATCGGACGCGTGCGCACAGTCCTGCTCAGAAACACTGGCGCGGCGCTCTCGCCCTTCAACTCCTTCCTCTTCTTACAGGGGCTGGAGACGCTACCGCTGAGGATCGAGCGGCACTCGAGTAACGCCCTTCAGGCAGCGCAGCATCTCGAAACGCACCCGGGCACGGCCTGGGTGAGCTATCCGGGGCTGGAGTCGAGCCCGTACAAAAAGGTCGCCGACCGGATTCTCAGCGGCGGCTACGGCGGTCTGGTCAGCTTCGGCATCAAGGGCGGCCGCGAGGCCGGCGCGCGATTCATCGAGGGCCTGAAGCTGTTCAGTCATCTGGCCAACATCGGTGACGCCAAGTCGCTCGCCATTCATCCTCCGACCACCACCCACGCGCAGCTGGACGATGAGGAGCTTGCCGCCGCGGGCGTCACTCAGGACTTGGTGCGCCTCTCGATCGGGATCGAGCACATCGACGACATCCTGGCCGATCTCGACCAGGCGCTCGAGCTCGCGCTGAGCGCGGAAAGCTGAGACGGGAGTAGAAGATAGGCAGACACGCCATGGCAGGAAATAACACGTGACACACGAGACGCTGGGATCGAACGCCGGCAGGGGAGACAGCGTCGGCCTGGTCGAGACTCAGCACGTTCGCCTCTACGACGAGGGCGATCCGTTGCTGCTCGATTCGGGCCAGACGCTCGCTCCGGTCGACGTCGCCTACGAGACCTACGGCGAGCTGAACGCTGAGCGCTCGAACGCGATCGTCATCTGCCACGCGCTGACGGGCGACGCGCATGTTGCCGGGCACCACGGTCAGCCCAAGACGGACGGCTGGTGGGACTCGATGATCGGGCCCGGCAAACCGGTCGATACCGACAACTACTTCGTGGTCTGCTCCAACCTGCTCGGCGGCTGCTCGGGCACGACCGGGCCGTCCTCGATCGACCCCGCAACGGGCAAGCCCTATGGACTCCGCTTCCCTTACTTCAGCGTCCGCGACCTGGTCGAGGTGCAGCGCTCCCTGGTGCGAAAGCTCGGCATCGAGCGCCTGTATGCGGGCATGGGCGGCTCGCTGGGCGGAATGCAGATTCTACAGTGGGCGCTCGATCATCCCGAGGAGATGGAGCGCGCGCTGCTGATCTGCGCCTCCTCGCGCCTGACGCCCGAGAACATCGCCTTCTCCTCGGTCGCGCGTAACGCGATCATGCGCGACGCCAACTTCCAGGACGGCGACTACTACGGCACCGATCGCCAGCCCGACTCGGGCCTCTCGGTGGCCAGGATGCTCGCTCACATCACCTACGTCTCCGGGCAGGCGCTGGAGAAGAAATTCGGGCGCGAGCGCCGCGATACCGAGGGGCCGACCTTCGGCATCGACTTCCAGATCGAGTCCTACCTCGATCACCAGGCGGACAAGTTCCTCGGTCGCTTCGACGCCAACACGTACCTGTACCTCTCGCGCGTGATGGATTATTTCGATCCCTTCGCCGACGAGGCGGCGGCGGTCGAGCGGCTGCGCAACAACCCGACTCGCTTTCTGGTGGTCAGCTTCGACACCGACTGGCGTTTCTCGACGGCGCACTCGCTCGAGATCGCGCGCGTGCTGGAGGAAGCGGGCTGCAACTCACTGCGCGAGGAGATCGCCTCGCCTTGGGGCCACGACTCCTTCCTGCTGCCGGTGCCGGCCTATCACCAGCTGGTGCGCGACTTTCTCGCCGGCAAGCGATAGCGGCGAGCGGTCATCCTCCTGATACCCTTAGGGGGTATCCATTACAGGGAGGTCGAAGGATGAGTGAGCGAGTCGAGCTCGTTGTCCCGGACATGAGTTGTGGGCACTGTAAGCGCGCAGTCAGCGAGGCGTTGAGCGCGCTGCCCGCGGTTACGAACGTCCAGGTTGATCTGGAGACGAAGCAAGTGGTAGTCGAGGGCGAAGGCCTCAATGACGCGACCCTTCGGGCCGCGATCGTCGCTGCCGGCTACGAAGCCGAGCCGTGAGCGCAGCGGCGACAGAGAACGCCGAGCTGATCGAGCTCGAGCTCGAGGGGATGACCTGCGCCTCCTGCGCGTCCAGGATCGAGCGGAAGCTGAACGCGCTCGAGGGCGCATCGGCGACGGTCAACTTCGCCAGCGAGCAGGCTTACGTGCACTTCGACCCGGCGCGTCTCCGGGCCGACGATCTGATCGCGGCGGTCAAGAGCGCCGGTTACGACGCCCGCGTCTACGACCGCGAACAGGCCCACGAGCACGAGCTGAGCGGCTCGCGCTACGGCGCCCGCTTGCTCGTCGCGGTCGCACTCGGCCTGCCCGTTCTGCTCATCGCCATGATCCCGCCGCTTCGGTTCTCAGGCTGGGAGTGGCTCGCGCTGGCACTGGCGACGCCGGCCGTCTTTTGGGCGGGCTGGCCGTTTCACCGAGCCGCCGCGCTCAATCTGCGCCACGCGAGCGCGAGCATGGACACCCTCGTCTCGCTCGGCACACTGAGCGCCTGGGGCTGGTCGGCCGCCGTGGTCGTGCTCGGCCTCGACGCGCCGAGCTACTTCGAGGCGGCGGCTGTGATCACGGCACTCGTCCTGCTCGGCCGCTATCTCGAGGCTCGTGCCAAGCGCCGCTCGGGGAACGCCATCCGCTCTCTGCTCGAGCTGAGCGCCAAGGAGGCCACGGTCTTGCGCGACGGGAAAGAGGCTCGAATTCCGGCCCGGGAGTTGCGCGTCGGCGATCTGCTGGTCGTCCGCCCTGGCGAGAAGATCGCGACCGACGGAGTCGTCGAAGACGGGGCCTCGGCGGTCGACCAGTCGTTCCTTACCGGAGAGGCGGTGCCCGTGGAAGTCGCTGTCGGCGATGCCGTGGCGGGCGGGTCCGTCAACAGCTTCGGGCGCCTGCTCGTGCGCGCGACGAAGGTCGGCGCGGAGACGGCGCTGGCCCAGATCGGGCGCCTGGTCGAGGAGGCACAGGCCGGCAAGGCGCCGGTGCAGCGCTTGGCCGATCGCATCTCGGCCGTGTTCGTGCCGCTCGTGCTCGCGATCTCGCTGGCGACGCTCGCGGCCTGGCTTTTCGTTGGCGCGGGCGCGGGCAGCGCCTTCAGCGCGGCGGTCGCGGTGCTGGTGATCGCCTGCCCCTGCGCGCTCGGCCTCGCCACGCCGGCGGCGCTAATGGTAGGGCTCGGCCGCGGCGCTCAGCTTGGAGTTCTGATTCGCGGCCCGGAGCTGCTAGAGCGCACGCGCCGGATCACGACCATCGTCCTCGACAAGACCGGAACGGTGACCGAGGGCCGGATGAGCGTGGCCGGAGTGGTGACCGGAGCGGGCATCAGCGAGCCCGAGCTGATTCGCCTGGCCGGCGCCGCCGAGGCCTCGAGCGAGCATCCGATCGCGCGGGCACTGACCGAGTACGCGCGGGCGCGCGAGGCGTCGCTGCCCGACGTCGAGCGCTTCGTTAGCGCGGCCGGGCTTGGCGTCGAGGCGCAGCTTGAAGGCCGCGTCGTGCTGGTCGGCCGGCCGGTCTTCTTACGCGAGCGAGGGCTCACCTGGCCCGAAGGGCTCGAGGCGCGAGTGGAACAGCTCGAGGGCGAGGGCACGACCGTCGTAGCCGCAGGCTGGGACGGTGCTGTGCGTGGACTCGTCTCGCTGCGCGACGCCACGAAGCTGTCGAGCGCGGCGGCGATTCGCTCCTTCGAGCGCCTGGGGCTCGAGCCTTTCCTCCTCTCCGGCGACAACGAGCGCACGGTGCGCTCGGTTGCTCGCGAGCTGGGCATAGAGCGTGCGCGAGCAGGAGTCCTTCCCGGCGAGAAGGCGGCTGTGATCCGCGAGCTGCAGGCGGCGGGCGAAGTGGTCGCGATGGTCGGAGACGGCATCAACGATGCGCCCGCGCTGGCCCAGGCCGACCTGGGATTGGCGCTCGGAAGCGGAACCGACATCGCGCTCGAGGCCGCCGACGTGACCCTGACCTCGCCCGATCTGCGCGCCGTCTCCGATGCCGTCGGCCTGGCGCGCAGGACTCTCGGCACGATCAGGGGCAACCTCTTCTGGGCCTTCGCCTACAACGTCGCCGCGATTCCGATTGCGGCGGCCGGTCTGCTCAACCCGATGGTCGCGGCGGGGGCGATGTCGGCCTCGAGCCTGCTGGTCGTCGGTAACAGCCTCAGGCTGCGCCGTTTCACGAGCCTGCGGCTCGAGACGGGAAGTGAGTTGTGAGCGAGCACGCCTATCCGGGCTACCTGGAAGAAAAGGACGCGCTGATCAAGCGCCTGCACCGCATCGAGGGCCAGGTGCGCGGAATCGAACGCATGGTCAGCGAGGAGCGCTACTGCATCGACATTCTCACTCAGGTCGCGGCGGTGACGACGGCGCTCGAGAGCCTTGCTCTCACCATCCTCGATCGGCACGTCCGTCACTGCGTGAGCGGCGCGCTGGCCTCCGGCGACGCGGAGGTCGCGGCCGAGAAATCGCGCGAGTTGTTCGAGGCTGTGCGCCGTTTCGCCAAGACCAGCTAGACTGGTGTGCGGCGGCGGGTTACGCCGCTATTCTTTCGCGCTCAGAAACCCTTAAAGAGACATGGCAAAAACCGGAGTCAGAGTCGCTGTGACGCTCGCCTGCACGGAGTGCAAGCGGCGGAACTATCAAAGCGAAAAATCGAAGCGGAACACGCCCGACCGGGTGGAGTTCAACAAGTACTGCCGTTGGTGCGGGAAGCACACCCTGCACCGGGAGACCCGCTAGCGGGGGAGAGGCGATGGCGCGCCCAACTCGTCAACAGCGCCGTGCTCGCCGCAGCGAGCGCAGCGAGTCGTCTCTCGCCGAGCAGGCGCGTTCCTCTCGGCAGTCGTCCACGCTGCGGACGCAGAAGCTCGGCAGCGAGCCGAAGGTTGCGCGCCCGCGCCGCTTCCGCTTCATCGGGGAGTCGGTAGGCGAACTGAAGAAGGTCGAGTGGCCGGGGCGCCAGCAGCTGGTGCAGGGAACGCTCGTCGTGCTCATTGCCTGCGCGATTGTCGGCGGCTACCTGGCGATTGCCGATCTCGCGTTCAAGCATCTAGTCCAAAACGTTCTTCTGGGTTAATAGGAGACTCCAGCGCATGTTCCTTTGGTACGTGATCAACACCTATTCCGGGCACGAGAACAAGGTCAAGGCCAACCTCGAGCACCGGATCATCTCGATGAACCAGCAGTCGCGCTTCCGGCGCGTCGTGGTACCCACCGAGAGCGTGATCGAGACCAAGGACGGCCAGAAGGTGCAGGCCGAGAAGCGTGTCTTGCCCGGCTACGTGCTCGTGAACATGAATCTCGACGACGAGGCCTGGATCCTGGTCAAGAACACACCGGGCGTGACGGGCTTCGTCGGCTCCGGCGCCAAGCCGGTACCGCTCTCCGAGGGCGAGATCGAGCGCATCCTGCACACCGGTAAGGGCCAGACCGAAGGCGCCCGCCCGCGCGCCCAGGTCGAGTTCTCGCTCGGCGAGTCGGTCAAGATCACGTCCGGCCATCTGGCGGACTTCGACGGCGAGATCGTCGACGTCAACCCCGATCAGCAGAAGCTGAAGGTGCTGGTCAACATCTTCGAGCGCCAGGTGCCGGTCGAGCTGAGCTTCGAGATGGTGAAAAAACTAGATTGATCCAGCGCCAGACCTCGGTCCGGCTCGGGTGGGCAGTTTGTAAGTAACACGGTGTACGTAGAAAGAGCGGGCCAGCCCGGAGAATCGCCGGGCAGGGCGTTCAATCCGGTAGCATCCGCTGCCGCGACATGAGTGATCCGGCCCGGCCGTACGGGCGTTCAAGAGAAAGAAAACAGAAGTGGCCAAGAAAGTCCTGACGTTAATCAAGCTCCAGATTCCCGGTGGCCAGGCCAACCCGGCGCCGCCTGTCGGTCCCGCGCTGGGTCAGCACGGGCTCAACATCATGGACTTCTGTAAGGCCTTCAACGCTCAGACGCAGGCCGACAACGGCCGCATCATCCCGGTCGAGATCACGGTCTACGAGGATCGTTCTTTCACCTTCATCACCAAGACGCCGCCGGCTGCCGTCCTGATCAAGGAGGCGCTGCGGTTGGAGAAGGGCTCGGGCGAGCCCAATCGCACCAAGGTGGGGAAGTTGACGCGATCGCAGCTGCGCCAGATCGCCGAGACGAAGATGAATGACCTGAACGCCAACGACGTCGAGGCCGCGATGCTGGTCATCGCCGGCACCGCGCGCTCGATGGGTGTCGAGGTGGAGTCGTGAGCGGCCGCGGCAAGCGTTACGCCAGCGCGCGCACCCAGATCGATCGCGAGCGCGCCTACTCGCCGCTCGAGGCGATTCAGCTACTCAAGGGGTTCGCCGACGCGAAGTTCGACGAGACGGTCGAGATTCACTTCCGTCTCGGTCTCAACGTTCGCCACGCCGATCAGCAGCTGCGCGGCACGCTGATGCTTCCCAACGGAACGGGCAAGAATGTTCGCGTCGCCGTGTTCGCCGAGGGCGAGAAGGCCAAGGAAGCCGAGGAAGCCGGCGCCGACGTGGTCGGCTCCGCCGATCTGGCCAAGCGCGTGACGGAGGGCTTCACCGATTTCGACGTCGCCATCGCTACGCCCGACCAGATGGGCAACGTCGGCAAGCTCGGGCGCGTCCTGGGCCCGCGCGGCCTGATGCCGAACCCCAAGACAGGCACGGTCACTTTCGACATCAGCAAGGCCGTGGGCGATGCCAAGGCCGGCAAGGTCGAGTACCGCACCGACCGTGGCGCCAACGTGCATGTATCGATCGGAAAGCGCTCCTTCAGCGAGCGAGCGCTGCTCGAGAACTACGCCACGCTGGTCGAGGAGATCATGCGTGCCAAGCCGGCGGCGGCAAAGGGCCGCTACATACAGTCGATCACGTTGACGACGACGATGGGCCCCGGCATCCACGTCGATACGACCAAGGTCAGAGAAATATCCGAAGAGCTCGAGGAGGAGCAAGCGGTTAACGCTTAGTCAACCAAGCCCGTCGCCAAAGACAGCTGGCAGCTCTTAGAGCAGAAGCCCAGCCCAGGCGGCCCGGAACGGCTCATCGCCTCTCTCCGAGCTCGCCTCTAGTGCGGGCTCGAATTATTCGAGGAGGTGATCAGATGCTTAAAACCGACAAGGAACGCGTTATCGCCGAGTTGGCCGCACGTCTCAAGGAAACCGAGACGCTGGTTGTCACCGACTACCGCGGCCTGACCGTGAGCGATCTCGCCGAGCTCCGCGCCAAGCTTCGTCAGCACGGCGCCCGTTTCAGCATCGTCAAGAACACGTTGGCGAAACGAGCCGCTGAAGAGGCCGGTGCGTCGAATCTGCTCGTGTATCTCGAAGGGCCGACGGCAATCGCGTTCCTGGAGTCGGACGGCGATCCGGTGGGCGTGGCCAAGGTGCTTGGAGATACCGCCAAGGCGACCAAGGTCCTGAGCATCCGCGGCGGTGTCCTACAGGGCGCCGAGATCCGTGCCGAGCAGTTCGCGGAACTGGCCAAGCTGCCTCCGGCAGACGTCCTGCGCGCTCAGCTCGTAGGCGCTATCAGTGCCGCGCCGACGGCCATCGTCGGCCTGTTCGCGGCTCCCTTGCGCGATCTAGTCGGAGTGCTGGACGCGCGTGTCAAGCAACTGGAATCTGAAGATCAGTAATCAGGAAGGGGTAGTTCACGTGCCAACCGATACCGCGAAGCTTGTTGATCAGCTCGGCAAGATGACTGTGCTCGAGCTGGTAGAGCTGAAGAACGCGCTCGAGGAGACCTGGGGCGTTACCGCCGCAGCGCCGATGGCCGTAGCGGCCATGCCGGGCGCTGCGTCCGCCGGAGCCGAGGAGGCAGCCGAGGAGCAGACGGCTTTCGACGTCATGCTCACGGCGATCGGCGACAAGAAGATCCAGGTCATTCGCGTAGTGCGCGAAGTCGTTCCGGGTCTCGGCCTCAAAGAGGCCAAAGATCTGGTCGAGAGCGCGCCCGCCGCGATCAAGGAAGGCGTCACCAAGGACGAGGCCGATCAGGTCAAGGCCAAGCTCGAGGAGACCGGCGCCACGATCGAGATCAAGTAACTGAAGCCGAGGCGGTTAGGGACCGAGCTCTTCTGTCCCTAACCGCTCGCTCCCTAGTGAACGCCGGCGCAGGGCGCCGCGTCCTTCCGCCAGATCGGAGCGCTCGCGTGCGCCGACACGGGACGCGATCCGGCGAATACAACGCGACCCGAGGTCTCGGTTATCTTCGCCCGCCAGGGGCCGTTACTGCAGAAGGCGATTCGAATTGAGCGCGATTCACCTACCTTCAGCGGAACGTATCGTTTAGCCGCGCCCGGAAACGAGAGCGCAAGCGTTATTGGGCCGATCCCTCTGGGAGCCGTAGCGTGGAAGGAAAGGAAACCCACCAGACGGCCCCCTGTTCTCGTCGGCCACAGCGTTAACGCGGCGCGCGGGCTGATCCAGCCCGAGCTGAAGCCGAACGCGTAGAGGGCGAAGCGCGGCCGGCCTCGAGGCAGCCAAAGCGCGAAGTTTGTAGAGCGGCCGACCTCGATTGCTCCCCGCAGGGTGATCGTGTGGTTTTCGTCGTCGATCACTACAGGGCCGGTGAGTGGTTTCCCCTTTATCGAGAGCGCGCCGTCACCGTCTATCGTCTCAGGGTTCTTCCGCTCGAAGCTTGACTCCTCCGGGGGCCGAGTTATAGTGGGCCGGCAGGCGGTGCACGTCACCGTCGGGTATCCCTTGCGGAAGGGTCACTTCTTTCGCTACCGTTCAGAGTTGCGCCAAGTTCCGCCTGTCCGCATTTCTGTATTAGACGCCGTTAAGGGAGGCTGTCTCATTTGATTAGCACCGTTGCCGCGCCTCGCGTGCGTAAGAGTTTCTCACGCCTCAAGCACGTTCTCGACCTCCCCAATCTCATCGATATTCAGAAGGCCTCGTTCGACTGGTTCTTGAGCGATGGTCTCAGGGAGACGATCGACGACATCTCGCCGATCGAGGACTACACAGGCACGCTCGCCGTCGAGTTTGCCGACTATCACTTCGCCGATCCGCAGTTCTCCATCAAGGAGTGCCGCGAGAAAGACCTGACTTATCAGGCGGCGCTCTCGATGACCGTCCGCTTCGTCAACAAAGAGACGGGCGAGATTCGCGAGCAGACCGTCTTCATGGGCGACTTCCCAATGATGACCGAGTGGGGCACCTTCATCATCAACGGCACCGAGCGCGTGATCGTCACGCAGCTCGTGCGCAGCCCGGGCGCCTACCTGATGGAGCCCAAAGACGCAGCGAAGCAGGTCTTCATCGCCAATTTGATGCCGAGCCGCGGTTCCTGGCTGGAGCTCGAGATCGACAAGAAGGGCATCTGCTACGCCCGTATCGACCGTAAGCGCAAGTTGCCGATCACTACGCTTCTGCGGGCGCTTCCGGCCGAGGATCCGACCACCGGCTACAAGCTCGACACGAGCTCGAACGAGGCGATTCTTGCCTTCTTCAACGACTCGCCTTACATCCAGTACACGCTCGAGAAAGACCCCTCCACACGTGAGGAGGAGGCTCTGATCGAGGTCTTCAAGAAGCAGCGCCCGGGCGAGCCTCCCACGCTCGAGAACTCGCGCAACCTGCTCAGGTCGCTCTTCTTCGATCCGAAGCGTTACGACCTGACCAAGGTCGGCCGCTACAAGCTCAATCAGCGTCTCGGCGTCGGCGTGCCCGACGACGTGCGCGTTCTCACCACCGAGGACATCGTGGCCCTGGTGCGCAGGCTGCTCGACCTGCCGGTCAAGCTCGGTCTTGATCACGAGGCGAAAGACCTCGCGGCCGAGGCGTCCTCGATGAACCGTGACCCGATTCGCGGCGAGCTTGACGAGTACGAGCACTTCGGCAACCGTCGTCTGCGCACGGTAGGCGAGCTGATCCAGGAAGCGTTCAGGGTCGGCCTCTACCGCATGGAGCGCGTCGTGCGCGAGCGTATGACCACCGAGGACGTGGACACGATCACGCCGCAGACGATCATCAACATTCGACCCGTCGTGGCGGCGCTGAAGGAGTTCTTCGGCTCCTCGCAGCTCTCGCAGTTCATGGACCAGACCAACTCGCTGGCCGGGCTCACGCACCGGCGGCGCCTGTCGGCGCTCGGTGCCGGCGGCCTCACCCGCGAGCGCGCGCCGATCGAGGTGCGCGACGTGCACACGACCCACTACGGGCGCATGTGCCCGATCGAGACGCCTGAAGGCCCGAACATCGGCCTGATCGGATCGCTCGCCTCCTACGCGACGATCTCGGAGTTCGGCTTCATCCAGACGCCCTACCGGCGTGTCACCAAGGGCAAGGTCTCGGACGAGATCGTCTATCTCGACGCGGCCGAGGAGATGAACTACACGATCGCCCAGGCCAACGAGCCGGTCGATCCCAAGACAGGGAAGTTCGCCAACGACATGGTGCTGTGCCGCTCGCGCGAGGGCGAGGCGGTAACCGCGGCGCCCAAGGACATTCAGTTCATGGACGTCTCGCCGGCTCAGCTGGTGAGCGTGGCGACGGCGCTGATCCCCTTCCTCGAGCACAACGACGCCAACCGAGCGCTGATGGGCGCGAACATGCAACGGCAGGCCGTGCCACTGATGATCACCCAGGCTCCGCTCGTCGGAACCGGGCTCGAGCACCGCGCCGCCGTCGATACCGGCGACGTCGTTCTGGCCTCTCGTGGCGGCACCGTCGTTGATGTCGACGCCGAGAAGGTTGTCATCGAGGCGCGAGGCGGCGACCAGGAAGAGCACGCGATGACGAAGTACATGCGCTCGAACCAGGGCACGCTCATTCACCAGAAGCCCGTCGTCACGCTCGGTCAGAAGGTGAAGGCGGGCGAGGTGCTCGCCGACGGTTCCTCGACCGATCATGGCGAGCTGGCGCTCGGTGCCAACCTCCTGGTGGCCTTCATGTGCTGGGAGGGATTCAACTTCGAAGACGCGATCGTCCTTTCCGAGCGGCTGGTCAAGGAGGACGTGCTCTCCTCGATCCATATCCACGAGTACGAGGTGGACGCGCGCTCGACCAAGCTCGGCGACGAGGAGATCACCCGCGACATCCCCAACCGTTCGGAAGATTCGCTGCGCAACCTCGACGAGCGCGGCATCGTCCGCGTCGGCGCCGAGGTCGGCTCGGGCGATCTGCTCGTGGGCAAGGTGACACCCAAGGGCGAGACCGAGCTGACCGCGGAGGAGAAATTGATTCGCGCCATCTTCAAGGAGAAGGCGCGCGAGGTTAGAGACACCTCGCTCAAGGTGCCGCACGGCGAAGGGGGCGTCGTCATCGACGTCAAGACCTTCTCGCGCGACGCCGGCGACGATCTCTCGCCGGGCGTGAATGAGCTCGTGCGCGCCTACGTGGCCACGAAGCGCAAGATCTCCGAAGGCGACAAGCTGGCCGGGCGCCACGGTAACAAGGGCGTCATCTCCAAGATCGTCCCCGAAGAGGACATGCCTTTCCTAGAGGACGGCCGGCCGGTCGATATCGTCCTGAATCCGCTTGGCGTTCCTAGCCGTATGAACATCGGGCAGGTGCTCGAGACGCATCTCGGCTGGGCGGCGGCGCACGGAGTCTTCTCCGATACGACGAGCGCCGAAGGATCGCCGCCGATCGGCGGGCGCCAGAAAGTGTCCGGGCGCATGGAGGTAATCGCCGCGCCCGAGCCGAGCCCGGTGGCCACCGCGGTCTTCGACGGCGCGACCGAAGAGGACGTCGACAACGCGCTGGTCGAGTGGACGAAGCGGGGCGACTCGGCGATCACGATGGTGGTCGATCCGAAGCGCCCGAAGGGCCGCCACTGCTCGGGCAAGGTGCGCCTGTTCGACGGCAAGACCGGCGAGCCCTTCGAGCAGAAGGTGACGGTCGGCTTCATGTACATCCTCAAGCTGCTGCATCTGGTGGACGACAAGATCCACGCTCGTTCCACCGGCCCCTACTCGCTCGTCACCCAGCAACCTCTGGGTGGTAAGGCGCAGTTCGGCGGCCAGCGCTTCGGCGAGATGGAGGTCTGGGCACTCGAGGCCTATGGAGCGGCCTACACGTTGCAGGAGATGCTCACTATCAAGTCCGACGACACCGTCGGCCGGGTCAAGGCCTACGAGGCGATCGTCAAGGGCGAGAACATCGCGGAGCCCTCGATTCCCGAGTCCTTCAAGGTGCTGCTCAAGGAGATGCAGTCACTCTCACTGGATGTGAACGTGCTCTCCGAGGAGGGGCAGGCCGTTGAGGTGAGGGAAGAGGACGACGAGCTTCTGCGCGCGGCGGAGGAGCTTGGCATCGACCTCTCGCCCGGCTCGCTCAGAGCTGCGGCGAGGCCGCCCACGGCCGAGGAGGTCGAAGAGGGTCAGGAACGCGTCGACGAAGCGGGGGAGATGTCACTTCCCAGCGACGAGTCGCTGGGCGATCTCGAAGAGGTCGAGGTCAAGCCCGCAGCCTCCGAAGTGACCGTCGAAGAAGAGGGTGCCTGATGGTCGGCGAGACGAAATTGCAAGCAAGACACAGAGAGAGCGGGGGAACGAAGTTGCGCACCCTTACAGAGGCCGTTCGTGCGGTCGGAGGTAGGCGGAAATGATCGACATCAACGAATTCGACGCCATCCGCATCGGGCTCGCGTCTCCGAAGCAGATCCGCGACTGGTCGCACGGCGAGGTGACCAAGCCCGAGACGATCAACTACCGCACGCTCAAGCCCGAGCGCGACGGTCTCTTCTGTGAGCGCATCTTCGGCCCGACCAAGGACTGGGAGTGCTACTGCGGCAAGTACAAGCGCGTTCGCTACAAGGGCATCATCTGCGAGCGCTGCGGTGTCGAGGTGACGCGCCAGAAGGTGCGCCGCGAGCGCATGGGCCACATCGACCTGGCCGCGCCCGTCTCGCACATCTGGTTCTTCAAGGGCGTCCCGAGCCGCATCGGCTACCTGCTCGACATAGCTCCGCGCGAGCTCGAGAAGGTGCTCTACTTCGCGGCCTCGATGGTTACCGCCGTCGATGTCGAGAAGCGGGCGACCGATCTGGCCGAGCTCGAGGACAAGGTTCGCGCCGAGTCGGAGCGCGTCAACGTCGATCGTGACGAGGCGCTGGCCGCGCTCGAGGGGCGACTGACCCGCAGGCGCGAGTACTTCAAGACCAGCAAGGAGCGCGACTTCGACGAGGACGACGACTTCTGGACTCGTGGCCTCGGCAACTGGGCCGAGGAAGCTGTGCTGCCCGCCCTTCCCGATGTGCGCGAGCTTGTCTCGGGCATCTTCGTCGAGCTGGTCGACGTGATCACCACCGAGGATTCGAAGCGGATCCGCGAGCTCGTTCGCAACGCCGCCATTCGCGACGACAGGCGCCTGAGCCCGCGTGAGCTGGATGCCGTCGCGACCGCCGCGGCGCAGATCCGGCTGGCACTGGAGCCGCTTCATACTCAGCTCGCCAAGGCCTCGGGCTCGAAGAAGGGCGCGCTCACCAAGCATCTGAACAAGATCAGAGACGCGCTTCTCTCGGGCACCGAGCTGAGCGGAGAGGACGCAGAGCTGGTCGCTAACGTCGAGCCCAAGACGCTCGAGCGTACGCGCGTGCTCGGCAACGGACTACTCGCGGACGTGCTCGCACAGGCCGAGCCGGATGCCGACCAGACCGCTCTGCGCGAGCTGGCCAACGATCTCTGCCTCAAGACCGACGGACGTATCCAGAAGGAAGACCTGGACGCGGTCGTACAGTGGGCGCTGAAGGTGCGCGAGATGTATCTCGACATCGAGTCCCGCCGGCAAGACACGCGCGAGGCCGCGGTCGACGGCGTCAACCGGCTCGAGCAGACCTGGCTTCTGTTCAAAGATCTAGAGCCGAAGATGGTCGTCAACGACGAGCAGCTCTTCCGCGAGCTCAAGGATCGTTTCGGCTCCCCCTACGGCTTCGGGGTGTATTTCCGCGGCGGCATGGGCGCCGAGGCGGTGCGCGACCTGCTCAAGGATCTCGATCTCGACGCCGAGGCGGCGTCGCTCAGAGACACGATCCGTACCTCAAAGGGTCAGAAGCAGCAGCGGGCGATCAAGCGGCTCAAGGTCGTGAACGCCTTCATCACCTCGGGCAACCGCCCGGAGTGGATGGTGCTCGAGGCGGTTCCGGTCATCCCGCCGGAGCTGCGGCCGATGGTGCAGCTCGACGGTGGCCGTTTCGCCACCAGCGATCTGAATGACCTCTACCGACGTGTGATCAACCGCAACAACCGTCTGAAGAGGCTGCTCGACCTGGGCGCGCCCGAGATCATCGTCAACAACGAGAAGCGAATGCTGCAGGAGGCCGTCGACGCCCTATTCGACAACGGGCGCCGCGGCCGCGCCGTCACCGGCCCGGGCAACCGCCCGCTCAAGTCGCTCTCCGACATGCTCAAGGGAAAGCAGGGCCGCTTCCGCCAGAACCTGCTCGGCAAGCGCGTCGACTACTCGGGCCGCTCGGTGATCGTCGCCGGGCCGAGCCTGAAGCTTTACCAGTGCGGGCTGCCCAAGATAATGGCGCTCGAGCTGTTCAAGCCCTTCATCATGAGCCGGCTGGTCGAGCGCAAGAGCGTGCAGAACATCAAGGCGGCCAAGAAGCACGTCGAGTCGATGGTGCCGGAGGTCTGGGATGTGCTCGAAGAGGTCATCGCCGAGCATCCGGTGTTGTTGAACCGCGCGCCGACGCTGCACCGCCTGGGCATTCAGGCCTTCGAGCCGGTGCTCGTGGAGGGCAAGGCAATTCAGGTGCATCCGCTCGTCTGCCACGCCTTCAACGCCGACTTCGACGGCGATCAGATGGCCGTGCACGTTCCTCTCTCGGCAGAGGCGCAGGCCGAGGCGCGCATTCTCATGCTCTCGGCCAACAACATCCTCTCGCCCGCGAGTGGACGCGTGCTGGCGACGCCGACCCAGGACATGGTGCTCGGTATCTACTACCTCACCTACTGCGAGACCGACCTTCCGAACAGCAAGGCCGAGGATCTCGATCCAAGGCCGAAGCGTTTTCAGAACGAGGAGGAGGTCGAGTTCGCGATCGATTCCAAGCAGGTGACGCTGCAACAGCCGATCGAGTACCGCTGGAAGGAGAACGTCATCCTGACCACGGCCGGCCGCGTCATCTTCAACGCCGAGATCGACCGGGCGCTCGAGTATGCCGTGCACGTCGAGGTCGAAGGGCCTTTGCACGAGTTCCTGAACCTCACGCTCTCGAAGAAGGAGCTGGGCGACTTCATCGGGGGGATGGTCGATCGCTACGGCGCGCACGCGGTGGCGGCGACGCTCGACAAGATCAAGCAGCTCGGCTTCCACTACGCGACGCTTGCCGGTATCACGATCTCCAAGAACGACATCGTCATCCCGACCTCGAAAGAGCAGATCCTGGCCGGCTACGAAGAGCGGGTTGCCCAGGTCGCAGCTCAGTACGAGCGTGGCCTGATCACCGAGGAAGAGCGGCACGAGTCGATCGTGAACATCTGGACGGAAGCGACCGACGCTGTCGCCGACGCGATGGAAGACACCCTCTGGGAACTGAACCCCGTCTTCATGATGGCCAACTCAGGCGCCCGCGGCTCGTTCAAGCAGATACGCCAGCTGGCCGGTATGCGCGGCCTGATGGCCAATCCGAAGGGCGAGATCATCGAGCGTCCGATCAAGGCCAACTTCATGGAAGGCCTGTCGGTGCTCGAGTACTTCATCTCCACCCACGGCGCCCGCAAGGGTCTCGCCGATACGGCTCTTCGCACGGCCGACTCCGGCTACCTGACCAGGCGGCTCGTGGATGTCTCGCAGGATGTGATCGTGCGCGACGACGACTGCGGTACGACCGATTTCGTCGAGTTGCCGATCTATCTCCCCGAAGGGCAGAACAAGAACCTCGGCGGACGCGTGCTGGCCGCGAACGTCTGCCGTCCGGTCAAGGACGGTAAGCCCGGCAAGACCGTTATCGCCGAGAAGGGCACCGTGCTGAGCAACCCGGTCCTGCGCATGATCATCGAGGAGTTCGGCGAGTATGCGGCGACGGCATCGCTGCCGGTGCGCTCCGTGCTCAAGTGCCGCAGCGAGGTCGGCGTTTGCCAGGCCTGCTACGGCATCTTCCTGGCCACCGGCACGATGTGTGAGATCGGCGACTCGGTAGGCATCATCGCCGCGCAGTCGATCGGTGAGCCGGGCACTCAGCTCACCATGCGCACCTTCCACACCGGCGGCGTCGCCGGCGCCGATATCACGCACGGCCTGCCGCGCGTGGTCGAGATCTTCGAGGCCCGCAACCCCAAGGGGGCGGCGCGGCTGGCTGAAGTCCCGGGCAGAGTCGAGATCGAGTCCACCGACCGCGGTTACCACGTGCTTATTCATCAGGACGGTGTCGACGACAAGGGCGAGCAGCTGCAACCCAAGGAGTACACGTTCGCGCGGCGGAGCCGCCTGCTCGTCACTGACGGCCAGATGGTCGAGCCCGGTGACGCACTCAACGAGGGCTCACTATCGCCGTCAGAGCTACTAGAGCTGAAAGGCCCGACCGCAACCGAGCTCTACCTCGTGGGCGAGGTGCAGAAGGTCTACAAGTCGCAGGGTGTTGATATCCACGACAAGCATGTCGAGTTGATCGTGCGCCAGATGCTGAAGAAGGTGCGCGTCGACAACTCGGGCGAGACCGAACTCTTACCGGGTCAGCTGGCCGATCGCTCGTTCGTGAAGAGAGAGAACGCCAAGGCGCGCGCCGAGTCGAAGGAAGAGGCGACCTACGAGCCGCTCATCCTCGGCATCACCAAGGCATCGCTCGCAACCGAGTCGTGGCTGTCGGCCGCCTCCTTCCAGGAGACGACGAAGGTGCTGACCGATGCCGCGATCGAAGGCAAGACCGACCGTCTGGTCGGGCTCAAGGAGAACGTGATCATCGGCAAGCTGATACCGGCAGCGACAGGTCTCAAGCGCTACCGCACGATCGAGATCAAACCGGCCGACAAGGTGCCGGTAGCCGCCTTTGTCCGCCCCGAGACGGGCGAGCAGCTACTCGCCGAGCTCGAAGAGATCGGCTCTGATGCCGGCGGCGGGCTCGCCACGCTCTTGGAGGAGGAGCCGGGCGGGAGCGTCGAGCTCGAGACCGAAGCGGCCGGCGAGAGCGATCACGACGCGGATAACCCGTCCGAAAAGAAGTAAAGAAATCGTTGTTGAAGGGGCAGTCGCGCGGCCAAGCGAGTCTCGCATCTGCCCCTTCAGCACCTGTGGTTGCAGGGACTTTCATTACTCCGAAAGCTGCGGGAACGGTACGGAGCGCCTGGCCTCCTGCAGGAAGCTACGGCTCTGCGCTACCCTGTCTATCTGCCGGCTCGACTCTCCGGTCGTAAGCGGGTAGAGGGGGCGGTGGCTGTTTGACGCTAGAGCTGGCCTCCGCTAGCATCCGCAGTCCGGTTGGCGGGTCGTCGCCCGCTGGCCTTTGCTGTGTAAGAAGGCAGTACCACGAACTTTATGCCCACCGTAAATCAGCTCATCCGAAAAGGTCGCGTCTCGAAAAAGGCGAAGACCAAGACGCCCGCGCTCCGCAATGCTCCGCAGAAGCGCGGCGTCTGCACACGCGTCTACACGACCACGCCCAAGAAGCCGAACTCGGCTCTGCGTAAGGTCGCGCGCGTGCGCCTGACGAACGGTATGGAGGTCACGACCTACATCCCCGGCGAGGGTCACAACCTGCAGGAGCACTCGGTCGTGCTGATCCGTGGCGGTCGTGTCAAGGATCTTCCGGGCATTCGCTACAAGGTCGTTCGAGCAGCCCTCGATACGGCCGGCGTTGGCGATCGTCGCCAGGGTCGTTCGAAGTACGGCGCCAAGAGGCCGTAGGTAAAGATGCCGCGCCGAGCCGAGATAAAGCCCCGTACGATCGAGCCCGATCCGGTCTTTAACTCCCGCCTGGTGGCCCAGGTGATCAACCGGGTGATGCGCGAGGGCAAGCGCTCCCTGGCCGAGAAGGTCGTCTACGACGCGCTCGCGATCGTCTCCGAGCGCTCCGGGAAGCCCCCGCTGGAAGTTCTCGAGCAGGCGATCAAGACATTGACGCCGGTGCTCGAGGTTCGCGGACGCCGAGTCGGCGGCGCCAACTATCAGGTTCCGGTCGAGGTTCCGCCTCGGCGCGCGCGCACGCTGGCTGTGCGTTGGCTCGTCACTTTTGCTCGGCAGCGCCGTGAGAAGCGAATACCGGAGAAGCTCGCCGGCGAGATTCTCGACGCGCTCGAGCAGCAGGGCGGAGCTTTCAAGCGCAAGGACGACATCTACAGAATGGCGCAGGCCAACCGGGCCTTCGCGCACTACCGCTGGTGATGGCCACGATGACGAAGACCAGCACGGCCACCGGCCTTGAGCATGTGCGCAACATCGGCATCATGGCTCACATCGACGCCGGTAAGACGACGACGACCGAGCGCATCCTCTATTACACGGGCCGCACTCACAAGATGGGCGAGGTGCACGAGGGCGCCGCGACCATGGACTGGATGGCCCAAGAGCAGGAGCGCGGGATCACGATCACGTCTGCGGCGACGACAGCGGAGTGGCGCGGTTTTCGTATCAACATTATCGATACGCCCGGGCACGTGGACTTTACGATGGAGGTGGAGCGCAGCCTGCGCGTTCTCGACGGCGCGGTCGCCGTCTTCGATGCCGTGGCGGGCGTTCAGCCGCAGTCCGAGACGGTCTGGCGTCAGGCCGACCACTACGAAGTGCCGCGTATCGCCTTCATCAACAAGATGGATCGCGTCGGCGCTGATTTCTTCGCCTCGGTTAAGTCGATGGTCGATCGCCTGGGAACGGTTCCCGTTCCGGTGCAGATCCCGATCGGGCAGGAGGATCGTCACATCGGCATCGTCGACCTGATCGAGCCGCGTGGCGTTGTCTGGAACGACCAACTGGGCGAGACCCCCGAGATCATCGATATTCCGGCCGAGCTCGCCGAGCAGGCGCACATTTATCACCACCTGCTGATCGACAAGGTGGCCGAGTTCGACGACGAGTTGATGGAGGCCTTCGTCGAAGACGAGGACTCGGTGACCCCGGAGATGATTCGTCGTGCACTCAGGCGTGGCACCTTGGCAAATGCCATCACGCCCGTTCTGCTCGGCTCCGCCTTCAAGAACAAGGGCGTGCAGCCGCTCCTCGACGCGGTCATCGATTTCCTGCCGAGCCCCCTTGACGTTCCGCCGGTAAGTGGTATCGACCCCAAGAGCGGCGAGGAGATGGAGCGGTCAGCTTCGGAGGACGAGCCCTTTACGGCGCTCGCCTTCAAGGTCATGTCCGATCCTTTCGTCGGCAAGCTCACCTACTTTCGCGTCTACGCCGGCAAGGCGATAACCGGCCAGCGCGTGCTCAACGCCTCGAATGGCAAGACCGAGCGCCTCGGCCGCATCCTCCAGATGCACGCCAACCACCGCGAGGAGCGGGCCGAGATCGGCCCCGGCGAGATCGCGGCCGCGGTGGGGCTCAAGTTCACGACCACCGGCGACACGCTCACGGGCGAGAAGGCGCCGATGCTGCTCGAGACGATGACCTTCCCCGATCCGGTCATCTTCATCGCCATCGAGCCCAAGACCAAGGCCGATCAGGACAAGCTCACCAACGCCCTCGCGCGCCTAGCTGAAGAGGACCCGACTTTCCGCGTTCGCCAGGACGAAGAAACGGGCCAGACGATCATCGCCGGCATGGGCGAGCTGCACCTCGAGATCATCGTCGATCGGCTGATGCGGGAGTTCAACGTCGAGGCCAACATCGGCCGACCGCAGGTCGCCTATCGCGAGACGGTCTCGAAGCGAGTCGAAAAGATTCGTGGCAAGTTCGTTCGCCAGACCGGCGGCTCGGGCCAGTACGGTGACGTCGTCATCAACCTGGAGCCGGCTGCCCCGGGCGAGGGTTACTCGTTCACCGACAAGATCGTCGGCGGGAAGATTCCCAAGGAGTACATCTCATCGGTCAACGCCGGGATACAGGAAGCGATGGCGGCGGGCGTGCTGGCGGGCTTCCCGGTCGTGGATGTCAAGGTCGAGCTCGTCGACGGTTCCTACCACGAAGTCGATTCGAGCGAGCGCGCTTTCAAGATCGCGGGCTCGATCGGTTTCAAAGAGGCGATGAAGCGCGCCAATCCGAAGCTGCTCGAGCCGACGATGGCCGTCGAGGTCGAGACCCCGGAGGATTACCTCGGCGACGTGATGGGCAATCTCAATGCGCGTCGCGGTCGCGTCGAGGAACTCCAGCCGACAAAAACCGCCCAGTTGGTGAAGGCCAGTGTGCCTCTGGGTGAGATGTTCGGCTACGCTACCGATCTTCGCTCGATGACACAGGGTCGGGCGAATTTTACCATGCAGTTCGATCACTACGCGGAAGTGCCCAGCGACCTTCTGCATAGTATGTTGCGAGACCAGACCAGCTAAGGATTCTCCACCAGTCAGACAAGAACGTTTTTCCGGAGGAAAAAACATGGCAAAGCAGAAATTCGAGCGCTCCAAGCCGCATCTCAACATCGGCACCATCGGTCATATCGACCACGGGAAAACGACGCTGACGGCGGCTATTACAAAGGTCCTACAGGACGAGGGTTACAACACGACCTTCCGCTCCTTCGATTCGATCGACAACGCGCCTGAAGAGCGCCAGCGCGGAATCACCATCAACACGGCGCACGTCGAGTACGAGACGGCGAATCGTCACTACGCGCACGTCGATTGCCCAGGTCACGCCGACTACATCAAGAACATGATCACGGGCGCCGCCCAGATGGACGGCGCGATCCTCGTCGTATCCGCCGCCGACGGCCCGATGCCGCAGACGCGTGAGCACATCCTGCTCGCCCGTCAGGTCGAGGTGCCCTACATCATCGTCGCGCTGAACAAGGCCGACATGGTCGACGACCCGGAACTGCTCGAACTTGTCGAGATCGAAGTGCGTGATCTCCTCACGAAGAACGAGTACCCCGGCGACGATATCCCGGTCATTACGCTCTCGGCGCTCAAGGCGCTCGAAGGCGATCCGGAGTGGACGCCCAAGATCGACGAGTTGATGGCGGCGGTCGATTCCTACATTCCCGAGCCTAAGCGCGACGTCGACAAGCCGTTCCTGATGCCGATCGAGGATGTCTTCACGATTACAGGCCGCGGAACAGTCGTGACCGGTCGCATCGAGCAGGGGCAGATCAAGAGCGGCGAAGAGGTCGAGATTGTCGGTATTCATCCCGAGGTCGCCAAGACCGTCGTCACCGGGCTCGAGATGTTCAACAAGACTCTCGACTTCGCCCAGGCCGGCGACAATGCGGGCGCGCTCCTGCGCGGTATCAAGCGCGAAGACGTTGAGCGTGGGCAGGTAATTGCCAAGCCGGGCTCGATCACTCCGCATACACACTTCAAGGCCCGCGTCTACGTCCTCTCGAAGGACGAGGGTGGACGCCACACGCCGTTCTTCGACGGCTACCGGCCGCAGTTCTATTTCCGCACGACGGATGTGACCGGTTCGATCAAGTTGCCGGAAGGCCAGGAAATGGTCATGCCGGGCGACAACACGGACATGGATATTCAGCTGATTCAGCCCATCGCCATGGTTCAGGGCCTCCGTTTCGCGATTCGCGAGGGCGGCCGCACCGTGGGCGCCGGCGCAGTAACCGAGATCATCGAGTAGGAGTAACAGGAAGCGTTGGACTAGGGAGAGATCGAAACGACACCTCGGTGCTCGGAGATCTCTCCCACTAACCAGGAGCCGTAGGCTTGCCACAACACAAAATCCGAATTCGCCTCAAGGGCTACGACTACCAGCAGCTCGACAAATCTGCCTCGCAGATCGTCGAGACGGCTCAGCGCACCGGCGCGACAATCACCGGGCCTGTTCCCCTGCCCACCGAGCGCAACGTCTATTGCGTGATTCGCAGTCCGTTCAAGGACAAGGATTCGCGCGAGCATTTCGAGGTGCGAACGCACAAGCGCTTGATCGATATTCATTCACCAACCCCGAAGACGGTCGATTCGCTGATGCGGCTCGACTTGCCGGCGGGCGTCGACATCGAGATCAAGCTCTAGGTGGATTGGAAGAGAAAGTGAAAGGGATAGTCGGCAGAAAGCTCGGAATGACCCAGCTCTTCGATCCGGAGAGCGGAGTCGTCACGTCCGTGACCGTGATCGAGGCCGGTCCCTGTCCGGTCGTGCAGGTCCGCAAGCCCGAGACGGACGGCTACGAGGCGGTTCAACTCGCTTTCGAGCCGGTTGCCGAGCGCAAGATCTCGAAAGGCGAGCTCGGTCACCTGCGCAAGACCGGCGCCGGCGCGCATCGGCACCTGGTCGAGTTCCGCGGCCCGAGCGATCTGAATAGCGGCGACACGGTCACCGTGGAGATCTTCCAGCCCGGCGACAAGGTCAAGATCGCGGGAATCGGGATCGGCAAGGGCTTCCAGGGCACGATCAAGCGCCACAACTTCGCCAGCGGCCCCAAGTCGCACGGCTCGCACAACATTCGTAAGCCGGGCTCGATCGGCGCCTCGGCCTGGCCCGCGCGCGTCATGAAAGGCATCCGCGGGCCTGGACGCATGGGCGGCAAGCGGGCCACGCAGGTGGGCTTGACGGTGCACGAAATCGATGTCGAGCGAAACGTGATCATGGTCAAGGGCTCGGTACCCGGCCCGAAGAACGGCATCGTCGAGGTCCGCGAGGAGGCGAGATGAGCCCCGAGTCAGAGATCAAGGCTCCGTTCCTCAAACTCGGCAAAGCCTCGGGCGAGGTTTCGTTGAGTCAGGCCGTGTTCGCCGCGGAAGCCAAGCCGCATCTGCTTCATCAGGCGGTGCGAGCCGAGCTGGCGGCGGCACGCCAGGGCACGCGCGGCGCTAAAAGCCGTGGCCTGGTCGCCGGCGGTCGTTCCAAGCCCTGGCGCCAGAAGGGCACCGGCCGGGCGCGCGCGGGAACCACGCGAGCGCCTCACTGGACGGGCGGCGGCGTCGCCTTCCCACCCACCGCCCGTGACTTTGGCTTCAAGGTCAATCGCAAGGAACGCCGGGCGGCGTTCGCAGGAGCGCTCTCGGAGCACGCTCGTAACGGCTCGATCGCCGTCATCGACGGCGCCGCGTTGAGCGAGCCTTCGACGAAGAAGGCGCTCGAGTTACTCGCCGGCTGGCAGCACGAGCTACCGCTCCTGATCGTCGTTCAGCCCGACGAAGAGACGCTCGTCAAGAGTTTCCGCAACCTTCCCCGCACTTTGGTGGTTCCGGCCAGCAAGCTCGAAGTCGTCGCGCTGATCTGGGCGCGCTCGCTGCTGGTCAGCGAAGCCGCGCTACCGCTGGTTCAGACCAAGGCCGAAGCAGCTCCGTCCGAGGGAGAGTCGAAGTGAAGCTGGATCCGACCCAAATCTTGATCGCGCCCGTGGTCTCGGAGAAGAGCTACCACATGATCAGCGCGCGCCAGTACTGCTTCCGCGTGCATCAGGACGCCCACAAGTTGCAGGTGCGCCAGGCAGTGGAAAAGCAGTTCGGCGTCGAGGTCGAGTCGGTCAACATCGTCTCGGTACCGTCCAAGCCGAAGCGGCGCGGCGCGAGTCGCGGCCGCCGGCCCGGTTGGAAGAAGGCCATCGTGAAGCTGCGCGAGGGCCATTCGATCGAAATCTTCCAGGGCGCCCAGGTCTAGCAGAGAGGATCGAGCGAGATGGCAGTACGCAGATACAAGCCAACCACCCCGGGACGCCGCTTTATGTCGGTTGCGACCTTCGACGAGGTCACCAAGACGACGCCCGAGAAGAGCTTGCTCGAGCCGATTAAGAAACAAGGCGGCCGCAACGTCTACGGTCGTATCACGACCCGCCATCAGGGCGGCGGCCACAAGCGCCGCTACCGCCTGATCGATTTCAAGCGGCTCAAGGACGGCATTCCGGCCAAGGTGGCCGCGATCGAGTACGACCCCAATCGCTCGGCCCGGATAGCTCTCCTTCATTACGTCGACGGCGCCAAGGCCTACATCCTGGCTCCGGCGGGCCTGATCGTGGGCGCAACCGTCGAGTCGGGCCCGAGCGCCGACATCAAGCCCGGGAATGCGCTGCCGATCGCCAACATCCCCACCGGCACGATGCTGCACAACGTCGAGCTGAAGCCGGGCAAGGGCGGCCAGATCGCACGCAGCGCCGGCGCGAGCGTCCAGCTGGTCGCCAAGGACGATCCTTACGGCGTGCTGCGTCTCCCCTCGGGCGAGATGCGCCGCATACCGCTTACCTGCCGGGCGACGATCGGTCAGGTCGGAAACGTCGACCACTCGAACATCACCATTGGCAAGGCAGGACGCAACCGCTGGCTCGGTAAGCGCCCCACCGTGCGTGGATCGGCCATGAACCCGGTTGACCATCCGCACGGCGGCGGCGAGGGCAAGTCGAAGGGTGGGCGCCATCCGGTGACCCCGTGGGGCGTGCCCACGCTCGGTAAGCGCACCCGCAGCAAGCACAAGGCATCGAACAAGTTGATCGTCCGTCCGCGCAGGCGCGGCAAGGAAAGAAGCCGCTAGCCCGCCGGGCATGCGTGCAGTCGAGACCGACACAGAGAGGGAACTGAAGCGTGAGTAGATCGTCGAAAAAAGGGCCGTTCGTTGAAGAGCGCTTACTGGCGCGGATCAAGAGCATGAACGACTCCGGCAGCAAGCAGGTCGTCAAGACCTGGTCGCGCGCCTCGACCATCTTCCCGGAGATGGTCGGACACACGATCGCGGTCTACGACGGGCGCAAGCACGTGCCCGTGTTCATCGACGAGGCCATGGTCGGACACAAGCTGGGAGAGTTCGCCCTCACGCGCACCTTCCGCGGTCACGCCGGCGACAGGCAGGCGAGGGTCAAGAGGGCCTAAGGCAAGCAAGATGGCAAAGACGCAGACACCAACAGTCTCCGAAGTGCGGGCCCAGGCGAAGTGGGTTCACTGCTCGGCGCGCAAGGCGCGGCTCGTGCTGGACACGATCCGCGGCCGCAGCGTGCCCGAGGCGCGAACAGTTCTCGCTTTCTCGACCCGCGACGCCGCGCGCGACATCAACAAGGTATTGCGCTCGGCCGTCGCCAACGCCGAGGCCAACCACGGCTACCTCGGCGACGAGATGGTCATCTCGGCCTGTTACGCGGACGAGGGCCCGGTGCTGAAGCGCTGGAAGCCGCGTGCTCGTGGCCGCGCCGACCACATGATCAAGGGAACCTGCCATATCACGATCAGGCTGACGTCGCTGACGCCGCCGCGCGAGCTCGCCAAGCCGGCGAAGCCTGCCGCGCCGAGCGCGGATGAGACGAGCAAGGCGCCCGAGGCGACCGTTGCGCAAGCTCCCGCGGCGACCGAGGCCGCCGCAGTCGAGGCAAAGCCGAAGGCACCGCGCAAGGCAGCCGCCAAGCCGCGCGACAAGAAAACTGACAAGGGCGAGGCCAAGCCGAAAGCGGCGACCGAGCGTAAGCCCGCGAGCAAGAAAGCAGAGGAGTAGGGATGGGTCAGAAGATTCACCCGGGCGGTTTGCGCGTCGGCGTCATCCAGAACTGGAAGTCGAACTGGTTCGCCGGTCCGAAGGAGTTCGCGAGCTGGCTGATCGAGGACGTGCAGATTCGTGACCACATCTACGGCAAGCTCGCCCACGCTGGGCTTTCGGACATCCTCATCCGCAAGGACAAGCAGCGCGTGACTGTGGACATCTACACGGCGCGCCCGGGCATCGTGATCGGCAAGTCGGGCGTCGAAGTGGACGCCTTGCGCCGCGAGCTGCACGCCATCACGCACAAGAACGTCCACATCAACATCAACGAGATCAAGCGTCCCGAGCTCGACGCGAAGCTGGTTGCCCAGTCGGTCGCGGAGCAGCTGCAAAACCGAGTCAGCTTCCGCCGCGCGATGAAGCGCGCGCTGGCCTCGGGTATTCGCTCGGGGGCGCAGGGAATCAAGATCGCCTGCTCCGGGCGGCTCGGCGGCACCGAGATGAGCCGGTCGGAGAGTTACTCCGAGGGCCGCGTACCGCTGCACACGATCCGCGCCGATATCGACTACGGCTTCACCGAGGCCCGCACGACCTTCGGTCGGATCGGCGTCAAGGTTTGGATCAACAAGGGCGAGATCATGCCCGAGGGCTATGAAGGACTCCAGGGCGGCCGTGAGTCGCGCCTGGGCGAGCAGGATCAGGCCCGACGCCGGGGTTCCGGCGGCGGCGAAGGGCTCGCCGGCGGTCGCGAGAGTGGTCGCGGACGCAGTGTCGATCGAGAAGGGCTCGGGCCCGTGCGCAAGCGCCGTCGCTCCGGCTCTCGCGGACAAGGGGGTCCAAGCGGCAGGCCGCGTCCCGACGCTTCGACCAAGCCGGCCGAGGCAGCACCGCAGGCTGCAGCAGCTACTGACGAGCCCGTGACTCCGTTCGAGAAGGCGGAAGTCGTAGCCGCAAAGCCCGAGGTCAAGACGGAGAAGCCCGCGACCAAGGTCGAGAAGCCCGAGGTCAAGGCGGAGAAGCCGAAGGCCGTAGCCGAGAAGCCGAAGCCCGCGGCGAAGAAAGTAACGCCACCCGTTGAGGAGACAAAGGCGACGGCCGCCAAGGCCAAGCCCGCGGCCGAAAAGGCCAGTGCTGCTCCGAAGGCTGCGACCGCCAAAGCCAAGCCGGCTGTCAAGGAGACAAAGGCGACAGCTGCCAAGGCCAAGCCTGTGGCCAAGGTAAAGCCAGCCGCGAAGAAGGCTCCCGCGAAGAGCAAGGCGAAGGCCGCCGAGACCAAGACTGCTACTAAGCCGGCCGCCAAGAAGACGGCGCGCAAGAAGTCCGAGACCGAGGCAGGTAGCTAATGCTGCTTCCGCGCAAAACCAAGTTTCGCAAGATGCACCGTGGGCGGCGTCGTGGCTATTCCAAAGGCCAGACGACCGTGCAGTTCGGCGACTTCGGGCTCAAGGCGCTCGACGCCGGCTGGATCACCAACCGGCAGATCGAAGCTGCCCGTATCGCTATGACACGTAAGATCAAGCGCGGCGGCAAGGTCTGGATCAACGTCTTCCCAGACAAGACCTACACCAAGAAGCCGGCCGAGACGCGCATGGGCAAGGGCAAAGGGTCGCCTGAGGGATGGGTCGCCGTGATCAAGCCCGGGCGGGTCATGTTCGAGCTGGCTGGAGTTGACGAGCCGCTTGCGAAAGATGCGCTGCGTCTGGCGGGCCAGAAGCTTTCCGTCAAGACGAAGATCGTCGCGCGGGAGAGTGGTCCGTATGAAAGCTAAGGAAATACGCGAGCTGAGCGACGCGGAGCTGGAGCAGAAGTTGATCGACACGCGCCAGGAGCTCTTCAATCTCCGCTTCCAGTCCGTGACGGGTGCGCTGGAGAACCCGGCTCGGATTACGCTCGCGAAGCGTGATATCGCGCGCATCATCACGATTCGCGCTGAGCGCCAGGCGGCGCCGGAGAGGCAGTAAGTAGATGGCAGAGAACAAGAGCAATTCGAGTGAAGACAAGGTCGAGGCCGAGGCCGCAGCCGAGGTGAACGAGCAGGCTGCGGAGGTTACGCCTGAGGCCGAGCCGGAAACACCGGAGGCCGAAGCGACGCCGGAGGCCGAAGCCGAAGTAACGCCCGAGGCCGAAGCGGCACCGGAAGCTGACGCCGAAGTAACGCCTGAGGCCGAAGTAACGCCCGAGGCCGAAGCCGAAGCGACGCCCGAGGCCGAAGCGGCACCGGAAGCTGACGCCGAAGTAACGCCTGAGGCCGAGCCGCAAACACCGGAGGCCGAAGCGACGCCCGAGGCCGAAGCCGAAGTAACGCCCGAGGCCGAAGCAGCACCGGAAGCACCGGCAGCCGAGGCTGCGCCGGACGCGCCAAAAGCCGAGGCTGCGCCCGAACCAGAGGTTGCACCCGAGCAGCCGGCCAAGCGCCCTCGCCCTCGCCGTCATATTCCTCGCAGCGAGCGCCGTCAACGTCCGGCGAAGGTACGAGCCGCGAAAACGGCCAAGAAAGGCGTTCGCAAGCCGCTCGTTCGACTACCCAAGCCGGAGACAGAGCGCGGAAGTCGCCAGGAACGCCGAGGCGTGGTCGTCTCTGCGGCGATGGACAAGACGGTCGTCGTCAAGGTCGATACGCTCAAGGCGCACACTAAATATCGCAAGGTAGTGCGCCGCTCGAAGAAGTATCACGCTCACGATGAGGAGAACGCGGCCAAGGTCGGCGACATCGTTCGCATCGTCGGGACGCGCCCTCTTTCGGCCACCAAGTTCTGGCGTGTCGTGGAGATCGTGGAGGTCGCAAAGTGAGAACGGAGGCGACCAGATGATTCAGCAGGAGTCGCGTCTTCGCGTGGCCGATAACTCCGGTGCGCGCGAGCTTCTCTGCATTCGCGTCATGGGCGGCTCGCACCGTCGCTACGCCCGCGTGGGCGATATCATCGTCGCTACCGTCAAGTCGGCAACGCCGCAGGGTCAGGTCAAGAAAGGTGATGTCGTCCGGGCCGTCGTCGTGCGCACCAAGAAGGCCTACGCCCGCGAAGACGGCACCCAGATCGCTTTCGACGAGAACGCGGCCGTGATCATCGACAACCAGCGCAACCCGCGCGGAACTCGCATCTTCGGCCCCGTCGCCCGCGAGCTGCGCGAGAGGAACTTCATGAAGATCGTCTCCCTGGCACCAGAGGTGTTGTGATGACCGTCAAGCTAAAAATCAAGAAGGGCGACCTGGTCGAGATCCTGAGTGGTAAGGACAAGGGCAAGCAGGGACGCGTGATCGAAGCGCGCCCGCGTGAGCACCGCGTCGTCGTCGAGAACCTGAATCAGATCAAGCGCCACACCCGGCCACGGGCGATGAAGAACGCCAGCCGCATGGGCAGCCCACAAGTCGTGCCCGGCGGGATCATCGAGAAACCGGCTCCACTCGACGTGTCGAACGTGATGCTCGTCTGCCCCGTCTGCAACCAGACGACCCGGGTCGGCGTGAAGGTCGTAGAGCGCCATGGCGAGGTGCGCAAGGTGCGCGTATGTCGGCGCGAAGAATGCGGTCAGGAGCTGGACAAGTGAGCCCGAAGAAGACCGACATCCCGAGGCCCCGGCTCAAGGAGCGCTACGAGAGCGAGCTTCGCCCGCGGCTCAAAGACGAGCTGGGCTTGAGCTCGATCATGCAGGTGCCCCGGCTGACGAAGATCACGCTCAACATGGGTGTTGGCGAAGCCAAGACCGACATGAAGGTGCTCGACTCGGCGATCGAAGAGCTGACCATCATCGCCGGTCAGCATCCTCAGATGCGGCGCGCGCGCAAGTCGATCGCAGCCTTCAAGCTGCGCGAGGGCATGCCCGTCGGCGCCAGGGTGACGCTGCGCGGAGCACGCATGTACGAGTTCCTCGACCGACTCGTCTCGGTGGCGCTGCCGCGTATTCGCGATTTCCGCGGGCTTGACCCGGGTTCGTTCGACGGTCGCGGTAACTACTCGCTCGGCGTCCGCGAGCAAATCATTTTCCCCGAGATCAACTACGACGACGTCACTCAGGTCCGGGGGCTCGACGTCACGATTACGACCACGGCCGAAAGCGACGAAACGTCGCTGGCGCTCCTGCGGGGGCTCGGCCTGCCATTCGCCACAGAAAGAAGGGAACGTGGCTAAGAAGTCACTAGTAGTCAAGCAAGCCAGGTCACACCGCTTCAGCACGCGTAGGTACTCGCGCTGCCAGCGCTGCGGCCGACCGCGCGCGGTTTTCCGGAAATTCAAGCTCTGCCGCATCTGTTTGCGCGAGCTTGCTCACGAGGGTGTCATTCCTGGGATGACCAAGAGCTCCTGGTAGGAGGGTGCGACCGTGCAGACCGATCCAATAGCCGACATGCTCACCCGTATCCGCAACGCCAACAAGGCGCTGCAGGAAGAGGTACGCATGCCGACCTCGCGCATCAAGGAGTCGATTGCGCGCATCCTCGTCGAAGAGGGTTACGTTCGCGACCTTCATATCGAGAAGGGCGAAAGCTTCGACTCGCTGGTCATCCAGCTCAAGTTCGGGAGCAACCGCGAACGGGTCATCAGCGGCCTGCGCCGTGTCTCGCGTCCCGGGCGCCGTATATATGCCAAGGGCGATCGACTGCCACGCGTGCTTGGCGGCATGGGCACCGCTATTCTTTCCACCTCCAAGGGCCTCATCACGAGCCGACGCGCTCAAGAGGAAGGCATCGGAGGCGAGGTCATCTGTTTTGTTTGGTGAGAACCGACGAGAGTCCGGCGCTTATCGCCGGCGAATGAAGGACGTTTACTGACGTGAGTCGTATTGGCAGAAAACCGATTGAAGTGCCGAGCGGAGTGACCGTCACGATCGCGCCTGGGCGCGTTGAGGTGAAGGGTCCGCTGGGCACCCTCTCGCAGGTCGTACCGCAGCGGATGAAGATCGAGCAGGAGGAAGGCCAGGTCATCGTGACCAGGCCGACCGACCGCGGTGACGATCGAGCCCTGCACGGCCTCACCCGGACGCTCGTCGCGAACATGGTCGAGGGAGTCGAAAAGGGCTTTTCCAAGCAGCTCGAGATTCAGGGCGTCGGCTACCGCGCGACGCTCAAGGGGAAAGACCTCGAGCTCGCCGTCGGTTTCTCGCACCCTGTCTTGATCAAGCCGCGCGACGGAATCGACTTCGAAATCCCCGTCCCGACGCAGATCATCGTCAAGGGCACCGACAAGCAGATGGTGGGGCAGACCGCGGCCGAGATTCGCGCCGTGCGCCCGCCCGAGCCCTACAAGGGCAAGGGCATTCGCTATAGCGGCGAGTACGTGCGCCGGAAGGTTGGCAAGAGGGCATGAGCACTCTCACTCCACGCGAAGCCCGCATTCGCCGCCATCGGCGCGTGCGCAGCAAAGTCGCCGGAACGGCCGAGCGGCCGCGCCTGGCCGTCTTCCGTTCCAATCGGGGCATCTCCGCCCAGCTCGTGGACGACGAGAGCGGTCGTACGCTCGCCTCGGCGACCTGGAAGAGCCTGCCGAAGAGTTTCAAGGGCAACAAGACCGCTCAGGCGTCCGAGGTTGGCAAGCGCCTGGCGGCGAGCGCGAGCAAGGCCGGGGTCGCGACCTGCGTCTTCGATCGCGCCGGTTACCTCTACCACGGTCGTGTCAAGGCGCTCGCGGAAGCGGCGCGCGAAGGAGGACTCAAGTTTTGAGAAACGTAGAGACATCCGAGCCGCGTGAGCTGAAAGAGCGCGTGATCGAGATCAACCGTGTCGCCAAGGTCGTGAAGGGCGGCCGGCGTTTCTCCTTCACCGCACTGGTGGCAATCGGCGACGAAATCGACCGAGTTGGCGTCGGGTACGGGAAGGCGCGCGAGGTTCCGCTGGCGATCACCAAGGCGGTCGAGGACGCCAAGAAGAACATCTTCACCGTGCCCAAGCACAACACCACGATCACGCACGGGACGATCGGAAGGTTCGATGCGGCGCGCGTGATGCTCAGGCCCGCCAGCGAAGGTACCGGCGTCATCGCCGGTGGTGGCGTGCGAGCGGTGCTCGAGCTGGCCGGAATTCACGACATCCTCGCCAAGAGCCTAGGCACGACCAATCCGATCAACATGGCCAAGGCGACGGTCAATGCTCTCAAGAGCCTGCGTCGCCCGGAAGACGTGGCGCGCATTCGCGGCAAGTCCATCGCCGACGTGCTGCCACTGCGAAAGCCCGCCAAGACGACGGAGGCATCTGTCTGATGGCTCGTCTGCGCATCACCCAGACTGGAAGCGTCATCACTCAGAGCCCCCGGCACCGCGGGACGATGCGCGCGCTCGGACTCACACGCATCGGCCGCTCGGTCGAGCACGAGGAGAGCCCGGTGCTGACAGGCATGCTCCAAAAGGTCAGCCACCTCGTGAAAGTCGAGAAAGCGCGATGACAGCCGAGCTGAACCTCTCGAATCTTTCTCCGGCCCAGTCGCGCAAGTCGCGCAAGCGAGTCGGGCGCGGCCAAGGCTCCGGAAAGGGGCGCTACTCAGGCCGCGGACTCAAGGGGCAGAAGTCCCGCGCCGGCTCGCACAAGATGCGCGCGGGCTTCGAGGGCGGGCAGATGCCGCTGGCGATGCGCCTGCCCAAGCTGCGCGGCTCGACGTCGAAGGACGCCATGCCCGTTGGTCCCTTCCGCACCGAGACTCAGCCGGTCAACGTTCGCGATCTCGAGCGTTTTGACGCCGGAAGCGATGTGACCCCCGAGCTGATGCTCGCAGAGGGGCTCGTCTCGAACAACCGCGTCGACATCAAGGTGCTGGGCGACGGTGAGCTGACGAAGAAGCTGACCGTCACGGCGCACCGTTTCTCGGCCGGCGCGAAGGAGAAGATCGAGAAGGCGGGTGGCAAGGTCGTGTGCCTGCGCGAGTCGGTTGTCAAGACCTCGCACAAGAAGCGCGCCAAGGCGAAGCCCGCGCCGAGTGAAGAGAAAGCTCCGGCCGAGGCTCCGGCCGACGAGCCGGAGGAGTAGCGAGGACCCATGCTCTCCTGGCTCACCAATGCCTGGAAGGTTCGTGAGCTTCGTAAGCGCGTTCTCTTCACGGCGCTGATCCTTGCGCTTTACCGGCTTGGCTGCTGGATGCCGGCCCCCGGCGTCGACTCCAGCAAGATCAAGGACGCCTTCCAGAACCAGGGTGGCACCGTAATCAGCCTGATCAACATGTTCTCGGGCGGGGCGCTCTCGAAGTTCTCGCTCTTCGCGCTCGGGATCATGCCCTACATCACGGCCTCGATCATCCTGCAGCTGATGACTGCGGCCGTACCCCAGCTGGAGCGGATCCAGAAAGAGGGTGAGTCCGGGCAGGCGAAGATCACCCAGTACACGCGCTATTTCACCGTCGCTCTTTCGCTGATTCAGGCAATAGGCTGGACGTATCTCTTCCATCGCCAAGGCGACCTGCCCGGGAACATGGGCCGCTACCTGCTGATCATCCTCACGCTCACGTCGGGCTCCATGCTGCTGATGTGGCTCGGCGAGCTGATCACCAAGCGAGGCGTTGGCAACGGCATCTCGCTGCTCGTGTTCGCCTCGATCATCGACGGCCTGTACGGAGGACTTCAGGTCTGGCTCAACGGCACCTCCAGCGAGCGGCTCTTCTTCCCGCTGCTGGTGCTCGGTGTGATCGTGGCTGTCGTCTACGTGCAGGAGGGACAGCGCAAGATCCCGATCCAGTACGCGAAGCGTGTAGTCGGCCGTCGTATGACCTCTGGCGGCGCGACCTACATGCCGCTGCGCGTGAACATGGCCGGCGTGATCCCGGTCATCTTCGCTGCGGCGATCATGTCCTTCCCGCCCACAATCGCACTCTTCTTCCCGAACACATCGCACTTTATAAATACGCACTTCCAGGCTACGAGCGACCTCTATCTCAGCCTCGAGGCGCTGCTGATCATCGGCTTCACCTTTTTCTATACGGCCGTGCAGTTCAACCCGGTCGACCAGGCCGACAACCTACGCAAGAACGGCGGCTACGTGCCCGGTATCCGGCCTGGCCCGCCGACAGCGCAGTACTTCGATCGCGTGATGACGCGCCTTACTTTCCCAGGCTCGCTCTTCCTCGCCCTGGTCGCGGTGTTCCCGGTGCTCGTGATCAAGTATTTCGGCTTCTCGCAGTCCAGCCGACGAGCTCTCGGTGGAACCTCGATCCTGATCGTCGTCGGCGTTGCCTTGGACACCATGCGCCAGATGGAATCGCAGATGATGGCGCGCTCCTATGAAGGGTTCTTGAAATGAGTGAACTGAGCATCGTGATGCTGGGCGCCCCGGGCGCCGGCAAGGGCACCCAGGCGGTACGCATCGCCGAGACGCACGGAATTCCGCACATCTCGACCGGCGAGATGCTGCGCGCGGCGATCGCGGCAGGCTCGGAGCTGGGTCAGAAGGTGAAGGGGATAGTCGAGAGCGGCGCGCTCGTTTCCGACGAGCTGATCGTGGAGGTCATCCGCGAGCGGCTGTCTCAGCCTGATGCCCAGAACGGTTTCGTCCTCGACGGCTTTCCGCGCACGATCGTTCAGGCCGAGGCGCTGGACGCGCTCCTGGCCGAGCTCGAGCGCCCGCTCCAGATCGTGCTCGAGCTAGAGCTCGCTGAGGAGACGGCCGTTAAGCGCATGCTCGGGCGCGCGCTCGATGAGGGCCGAGCCGACGACACTCCCGAAGTGATCAAGAATCGGTTCGCTGTTTATCGCCGCGAGACCGAGCCGCTCTCCAACTACTACCGCAACACGGGGATCCTCGTCGCCGTCGATTCCTCGCCCGGTATGGACGAGGTGTTTGCCGAGATCGAGCGTGTGCTCGACGGCGTCAAATGATTATTCGCAAGTCGGCGTCCGAGATCGAGCGGATGGCGAAGCCAGGCGAGCTCGTAGCGCGTACGTTGGCCTTGCTGGGCGCCGCGATCGCGCCGGGCGTCACTACCGCCGAGCTCGACGCTCTGGCCGAGGAGTTCATTCGCTCGCACGGCGCCGAGCCGACCTTCATGGGCTACCACGGTTACCCGGCCTCGATCTGCGCCTCGCCGAACGAGATGGTCGTACACGGCATTCCGGGCCGCTATACGCTCGCGGAAGGAGACGTTCTGTCGGTCGACGTCGGTGTGACACTGAACGGCTTCGTAGGCGACGGCGCCTTCACCTTCCCGGTGGGAGAGATCGATCCGGCGGCACGCAGGCTGCTCGAGACCTGCAGCGCAGCGCTCGCGGCTGGAGTCAAGCAGGCCAGGGTCGGCAACAAGCTCAGCGATATCTCGCACGCCGTACAGGCGACGACCGAGAGCGCGGGCTTTTCGGTTGTGCGCACTCTCGTCGGCCATGGTGTTGGCCGGGTCATGCATGAGGATCCGCAAATCCCCAACTACGGTGAGCCCGGGCGCGGGCCGGAGCTGAGAGTGGGGATGACGCTGGCGATCGAACCGATGATCACGGCCGGTTCGCCGGACGTCTTCGTGCACGAGGATGAATGGTCGATCTCGACCGTCGACGGCTCGTTGGCGGCGCACTTTGAGCATTCGATTGCAGTCAGCGAAAACGGGCCGCGAATCCTCACCGCCGCGCCGAACGTAGATTTAGCCGCAATAGCTGGGCTTTCGGTGAGTTGACGACGGTCGAAGAGTGCGAGAATACGGCTGTAGCTGCTACGATTCCCAGCCGCGGCGCAGCGCGTCCGAGTGCGCGCGCGTACCGCAGGCATTACCGCGCTCAGTTGAGCGCGGTTTCCGTGAGAAGGATGGCGAAGAGCGAAGAGAAAATCGAGGTCGAAGGCGAGGTCGTCGAAGCGCTCCCGAGCACGATGTTTCGGGTGCAAATAGATGGCGGACACAGCGTGCTTGCGACCATCTCGGGGAAGATGCGCAAGCACTACATTCGAATCCTCCCCGGCGACAAAGTGAAGGTCGAACTCTCACCTTACGACCTGACACGCGGCCGGATCACCTACAGACACAGGTAAAAAAATGAAAGTTCGTCCCTCCGTAAAACCGATTTGTGAGCGTTGCCGCGTCGTCAAGCGTCACGGTGTCGTAAGGGTGATCTGCTCCAACCCACGCCACAAGCAGCGGCAAGGGTAAGAGGACTAGTCGATGGCTCGTATTGCTGGCGTCAACCTGCCGAATCAGAAACGACTTGAAGTCGGGCTGACCTACATCTACGGAGTAGGGCGCTCGACATCGCTCAAGATCTGCACTGACTTGGGGCTGTCGCCCGACACCAAGGTGCGTGATCTCACCGACGAGGAAGTCACAAAGCTCCGCAACTACATCGATCAGAATCTCGAGGTCGAGGGCGATTTGCGGCGCGAGCGACAGCAGGCAATCAAGCGTTTGATCGAGATCGCCTGCTATCGCGGGATCCGCCATCGCCGCGGCCTGCCGGTGAACGGTCAGAGGACGAAAACGAACGCACGCACTCGCAAAGGCCCGAAGAAGCTGATCGGCAAAGGCAAGAAGGGGAGATAGTTGGCACCTCCGAGAAAACCGACTCGCGGTCGTACCCGTCGCCGCGTCAAGAAGAACATCGCCATCGGCCAGGCGCACATCAAGACGTCGTTCAACAACACGATCGTCGCGCTGACCGATCGCGAGGGCGCCGTTATCGTCTGGGAATCGGCCGGCTCCGCGGGCTTCAAGGGGTCGCGTAAATCGACGCCGTTCGCGGCGCAGGTGACGGCGGACTCCGCCGCGCGCAAGGGCATGGAGCACGGATTGCAGAAGGTCGAAGTCTTCGTCAAGGGCCCGGGATCGGGTCGTGAGACGGCCATTCGCTCGCTTCAGGCCGCCGGGCTGGAGATTCTCTCCGTGAAAGACGTGACGCCGCAGGCTCACAACGGCGTCAGGCAGAAGAAACGGCGCAGGGTGTAACGGTAATGGCACGGAATCTAGGACCAAAATGCAAGCAGTGTCGGCGCGAGGGCCTCAAGCTGTTCCTCAAGGGCGAGCGCTGCCTGACCGAGAAGTGCGCCGTCGAGCGACGCAGCTATCCGCCGGGCGAGCACGGTCGCGGTCGCATCAAGCAGAGTGAATACCTACTGCAGCTGCGCGAGAAGCAGAAGGCACGCCGCTACTACGGCCTGCTCGAGAAGCAATTCCGCGGCTACTACAAGAAGGCGGCGCGCGGTTCGGGCATCACCGGCGAGACCCTGCTGCGCCTGCTCGAGACCAGGCTCGACAACGTGGTCACCCGCCTTGGTTTCGCCTCGTCGCGCTCGCAGGCCCGCCAGCTCGTTCGCCACGGGCATTTCCAGGTGAACGGGCGCCGCGTCAACATCCCCAGCTATCAGCTCAAGCCCGAGGACGTGATCATGGTCAAGCCCGGCTCCGACGCCGAGTCGTTGATCCGGGACGCCACCGATCTCACCGCCTCGGTACCGGGCTGGATGCAGGCCGATCACGAAGGCCTCACAGGAACGATTTTGCGCTTGCCTGAGCGCGAGGAGATCGACACACAGGTGCAGGAGTCACTAATCGTCGAGCTCTATTCGAAGTAACCGACCGGTACACGTTTTAGGGAGAGGGAAAGGAACGGCAACTTGGCTACTCGCACGAGCCTCATGGAATTCCAGGTTCCCAAGATCGTCCACGAGGAAGTGGACGAGCGCCGCGGCATCTTCGTGATCGATCCACTCGATCGCGGCTTCGGCTACACATTCGGGAACTCACTTCGGCGCGTGCTGCTTTCCTCGCTAGAGGGCGCCGCCGTCACCTCGGTGAAGATCGAGGGAGTCGCACACGAATTCACGACCATCCCAGGTGTACGCGAGGACGTGACCGACATCGTCCTCAACCTGAAGAACCTGATCTGTCGCCTCTACGGCGACTCGCCAGAGATCGAGGTACGGCTCTCGAAGAAGGGACCGGGCCCCGTCACGGCCGGCGATCTCGAGGCGCCCGCCGATCTCGAGCTACTGAACTCCGAGCTGGAGATCGCCCACCTGTCCGAGCGCGGCAAGCTCGAGCTAACGCTGACAATCGGGCGTGGCCGCGGCTACGTTCCGGCCGAGCTCAACCGTGGGCCCGAGCATACGATCGGGGTCATCCCGGTCGATTCGATCTTCTCGCCGGTTCGTCGCGTCGCCTATGACGTCGAAGCCGCCCGCGTCGGTCAGCGCACCGACTACGACAAGCTTCGCCTCGACATCACCACCGACGGTTCGATCGATCCGCGCGAAGCGGTGGCGCAGGCGGCCGAGATTCTCATCCGGCAGCTCGCCATCTTCACCGATGTGGAGAAGATCGAGGGACTGACGCAGGTCGCCGCCGCCGAGGCCGCGCCCGAGGCGACGGTCGCGCACGGCATGGAGAACTTCCCGATTGAAGAGCTCGAGCTGGGCGTTCGCTCCTACAACTGCCTCAAGCGCGTCGGCATCGAGACAATCGGCGATCTCGTCTCCAAGACCGAGGCCGAACTGGGCGCGATCCCGAACTTCGGCAAGAAGTCGATCGAAGAGGTCAAGGAGACGCTCGCAGCTCACGGCCTGAACCTGCGCGGCGAGGACTGATCGAGAACCATGCGGCACCAGCACAAAGGCAAGAAGCTCGGGCGCGACTCTGCGCACAGGCGGGCGATGTACGCCAACCTGGCCTGCTCGCTGATCGAGCACGGGCGCATCAAGACGACCGAGACCAAGGCCAAGGCCGTCAAACCGCTGGCTGAGCAGATGATCACGCTCGCCCGGCGGGGCGACCTGGCCGCTCGCCGGCTGGCGATCTCCAAGCTGCGCTCGGTCAACGCCGTGCACATCCTCTTCAGCGAGGTCGCGCCGCGCTTCACCGATCGCCCCGGTGGCTACTCGCGCATCGTCAAGATCGGGCCCAGGCAGGGCGACGCCGCCGACATGGTCTATCTCGAGCTCGTCGATTACGTGCCCGGGATGAACGACTGAGCTGCGCTAACCGAGAGGACAGGCCGGCCTGGCCAGTTCGTCAATCGGCGCACTATTAGTGCGCCGAGGCGCGATTTCGGCCGCCGAGGGACGGTATTTTGGAATGACCCCGCGGGCGGGTGGCTTGGTGGCGGGCGAAAAGAGAAGTGCTAAGAAACGCAGGCGAGGACGTCTCGACGATGTGCGGCGTCCTTTACCTTAGGCTGTTCACGTGCTCCTGCTGGCCGCGATCCTGCTTGCAGTATTCGTTCTATCGGCGCCCTGGAACGGGCTCGTGCTGGTTTGCGGGCTCCTCGGCGAGACGGGCGAGGTGGTCTTCGGAATCTGGTATTCGCGCCGGCGCCGCACCACGGCCGACGCCGAGAGGATGATCGGCGTCACGGCGAAGGTGGTCGAGCCCTGCCGTCCGCGCGGCCGCCTCAGCTTCAAGGGTGAGCTCTGGGATGCCGTCTGCACCGAGGGCGCGGATACAGGCGAGCGCGTGCGGATAGCCGGCATGGACAGGTCGACGTTGTTAGTAGAGCGAATCGGGGCCTCGTGAAGGCGCCGGCCGACGAACTGACGATCAGGCGCTTCTGTGAGCGCGACCTCGATCAGGTCTTCGAGCTGGTGCGCGAAACGATAGAGACAAGTTACGCCGGCGTCTATCAGCCCGCCATCATCGCTTTTTTCCACGATTATCATCAGCGCGAGAACATCGTCTCGGATGCCGAGGGCGGGCACACCGTCGTAGTGAATTCAAATGGCGCTTTCGTTGGTACAGGCACCCGGGTCGAAACGGACGTTCGCCGCGTGTTCGTACGACCCGATCGTCAGGGCCAAGGCATCGGCCGGTTGATCATGGCCGAGCTGGAATCCGCCGCGCTCAAGGCGAATATCGATCGGCTCGGTCTGAGCGCCTCGCTCCCGGCGAAGGATTTCTATCTACGCCTCGGCTATGAGGTTGTCTCCGAGGAGGATTACGAGGTCGCTCCTGGCCAGCATCTCGAGTACTACGAGATGGCAAAAGAGCTTCGCCGCTAAAGAAACAGACCGCGTTTGCCATCCCTCAGGCATATGGACAGGCAAACGCGGACAATCGAGGATGTCTACGGTCGCCGCTACCAGAGTTTCCGCGGCGCTCTGGCAGGCATCGTGGGCAGCTACGAACTCGCTCACGATGTGGTGCAGGAGAGCTTTGCCCGGGCTCTTAAAAGCCGGGACGATTTCCGGGGAGACGGGCCGATCGAGGCCTGGATCTGGAAGATCGCCTTGCGGGTCGCGTACGAGATGCGCGACCAGGCGAATGAGGTGCAGCTTGCAGACGCGTTTGAGCCCGAGCTCCCGCAGCCCGACCTCGATGAGAGGCTGGCGGCCGCGCTCAAGGAGTTGTCTCCGCGCCGACGGCTGGTGATCTTTCTCCGCTACGTCGCCGATCTCGATTACCGCGAGATTGCCCGTGTCTGCGAGATAAGCGAGGGGACGGTGGCAGCGACACTGGCGCAGGCCAAGACCGCGTTGGCCGCGTCGCTGGATGACTCGAATCCAGGACCGCGAGAGTTGCGAGAGGCGGCGGAACGATGAAGAGGAAAAATGCAGACAACCTGGACCGGATGCTTTCCGAACGCCTGGCGAAGGCCGTTGGCGAGGAGAGGCGAGCGGACTGGCTCGACGTGCTCGAACGCGCCGAAATGAGCCGGACACTGCGGCACTGGTCGCAGCGCCGCGTGCTTCTCGTGTCCGTCACCGTCGTACTGGCCGCTGCTGCCTGTGCCGGGAGCACGGGCGTCATTCCCTGGCTCAATCACCATCCGTTGAAGGTCGAGGCTCCCACGCGAGCGGCTCCCTGTCACGCGAGCGGCCTCCGCGTGCATCTCGACTACACCGTCAATCCGCAAGAAACCGATGGTCAATTCACGCTCGAGAACGTGAGTCGTGGCGCCTGCTCGCTCGCCGGTCGTGCACGAGTGGCGTTGATCGACCCCCGGGTGAGCGGACCGCGCCTAAACGTCATCTACAAACCGCAGCCGAAACCGCAACCAGGCGCCTTGGATTTTTGGCCTCCGAGCTTGTTGCGGGCTGTCCCACCCGGGAAGGCCGTCGTCGCCAGCTTCACCTGGCGCAACTGGTGCGGTCCTAGAGCGGTGCCCAAAGCGGTCGAGCTCCGACTTCAGGACGGCGAGAGGATCGTCCGCTCTTTCGCCTCGTCGCACCAAGAGACCCCGATCCAACCCGGGCTCAGCAAAGTGGCGCCCCGCTGCAATCGACCGCGCGGGCGGACGTCATTCGAGTACTCCGATTTCTTTCCCGCCTGGACGCCGGACAAGATCCTCTCGACCTATCGGCTCAACTCGGTGCTGCCGCTGCGCGCCAAGTTCATCACGAAGGGACTAGAGACGATTCGCGAGCGGGTGGCACCCGGTATGCCAGCGGGGACGTTTTTCCGCCTGCAACGCGGCTCGGTCTTCCACTATCGAATCGCGCTCCGGAGCACGAGCCGGCGCCCGTTCCACTTCACCAAGTGCCCGCTCTATAGAGAGATGCTCACGGGCCATAACAACTCGAGCAACGCGTACCACTCCGAGGCACTCGTGCTCAACTGCTCTCCCGTCGGGATGATCAAGCCAGACGGACAAGCCTACTTCGCGATGGAACTGCACGTTCCGAAGAACCAGCAGCTTGGCGAAAGCGACCTGATGTGGTTGCTCATGGACGGGAACTCCGCCAGCAGATCGCCCGATATCAATACTTGGGTGGTCCCGTGAGGCGCCGCGTCCGTTTCCGACTCGCCTACGACTCCGTTTGGGAAACGCGCGCCACTGCCGGGCCGCACTCGACGACGCGAGCGCGCCTGTCTCGGTCGCGCCCGTAGTCGCCGGCTACGAACGCAACACTGCGTCCTAGCCTCGCACTCACCGATCGCGCCCAGTCGACGGGTCTTCATTCCGCCTGAGGATCTCGATAACGGGGAGCGAGGAATGGCCGCCTCTCGGCGTGGCGACTAAAGATCGTGTGTAGCCGCCGCCCCAGACGGGAAGAACGGCAACCGTGTTCGACTACGTGGTCGTCGGGGGAGGACGCGCGGGTATCTCAGCAGTTGAGGGGATCCGCGAGCTCGACAGCTCCTGCTCGATCCTGCTCGTCGGCGCCGAGTCTCACCTTCCCTATGATCGTCCGCCGCTGAGCAAGCAACTCTGGACGGGCAAGAACGAGGTCTCCGACCTCTTCGTCCACGATCGCGCCTACTTCGAGCGCGCGAGCGTCGAGCTGGCGAGCGGCGAACGGGTAACCGAGATCCAACCCGGCGAGAAGACGATCCTCACCGACCGAGAGCGGAGCGAACGCTACGGGAAGCTGCTTCTCGCCACCGGCGGAACACCGCGCCGGCTGCAGATTCCGGGCGCCGAGGCCGAAGGCGTCTACTACTTCCGCACGCTCGACGACTACCTCGAATTGAGTCGCGATCCCGAAGGGCAGTCGATTCTCGTCGTAGGCGGAGGTTTTATCGGCGCCGAGATCGCGGCGGCGCTGAGCATGCACGGCGCGCATCTGACGATGTTGTTTCCCGGCCGGTTGATGCTGGAGCGCGTCTTCCCCGAAGCGCTCGCCCGCTCGATCCAGGAGCAGTACGAGCAGCGCGGGATTCGTATCCTGAGCGAAGACGCGCCGGTCTCATTCGCGTCCAGAGGTGGCTGGCTGGCCGTCGAGACGCGACGAGGCGTGCATCTGGCCTGCGACTCGATCGTGGTCGGAGCCGGCATCGAGCCGGAGATCGAGCTAGCCCGCTCGGCCGGGTTGGCGATCGAGAACGGTATCAAGCTGAACGAGCTGCTCCAGAGCTCCGACCCCGACATCTTCGCCGCCGGCGACAACGCCAACTTCCCCTATCTGGCGCTGGGCAAGCGGATGCGCGTCGAGCACTGGGACAACGCGATCGCGCAGGGGAAGGCGGCCGGGCGCAACATGGCCGGCGCCGGAGAGCCGTACGAATACATGCCTTACTTCTTCTCCGACCTGTTCGATTTCGGCTACGAAGCGGTCGGTGACGTCTCCTCGTCGCTCGAGACCTACGCCGACTGGCAGGACGAGAACGAGACCGGTGTCATCTACTACCTCGAGGACGGAAGGGTGCGGGGCGTGATGCTCTGCAACGTCTGGGGGAAGCTGGACGAGGCGCGAGCACTGATCCTTACCGGTGCGCATGTGAGCGAGCGCGATCTGCACGGTGCCGTCCACGCCTAGATCGAAACGGAGGGAGAAAGATGACAGAACACGGAGAGTTGCTCTCGCAGCAAAAGGCAGCCGAGCTGATGGCCTCGGTTCCTGATTGGACGCTCGGCGAAGACGTCATCTCGCGTGAGCTCAGGTTCGAAAACATCCGCGAGGCGATGGCGTTCGCGGAGCGGGTTGTCGACCTCGCCGAGGAGCAAGATCACCATCCCGATATCTACATTTCCATCAACTATCTGACCCTGGTTCTCTCCACACACAAGGTCGGAGGATTGACGCAAAGCGATTTCACACTTGCGGCAGCCATCGACCGTCTGCTCTGATCTCTACAGCATGGAAGCAGTTGCTCGGAGACTTACGGGTAAGAACGCGCTCGTCACGGGTGCGGCCAGGCGCATCGGTCGCGCGATCTCGCTGGCGCTGGCGCGGGAGGGCGCCAACGTCGCCCTCCACTACTCGAGCTCGGAACGGGAGATCGCCGAGCTGGCGGCCGAGATCGAGGGTCTTGGCCTACAGGCGGTTACGCTCCGCGCCGATCTCTCCGATCCCGCTGAGCTGGTAGGCCTGGTTGAACGCGCCCGCGACGCGCTCGGGAAGATCGAGATTCTCGTCAACAACGCCTCCATCTTCCCGTCCGACACGCTCGAGACGATCGAGATCGAAGGGCTGGAGCGGAATCTCGAGATCAATGCCTGGGCGCCGCTGGTGCTCACCCGCTCGTTCGCCGCCCAGACGGAGCGCGGCCATGTCGTCAATCTGCTCGACTCGCGCGTCTCGGGCTTCGACAGCGGCCACGTCTCCTACATCCTGAGCAAGCACGTCCTGGCCGCGTTGACGCGGATGAGCGCGCTCGAGCTGGCGCCCGGGATCGCCGTCAACGCCGTTGCGCCCGGACTGATCCTGCCGCCGGCCGGGAAGGACGAGGAATACGTCGATCGCCTGGCGCAGACCATCCCGCTCAAGCGCCGCGGCGCCCCCGAGGACGTCGCCGCCGCCGTCGTATTCCTCGTCACCAGCGCGTTCGTCAGCGGCGAGACGATCTACGTAGACGGCGGACGCCATCTCAAGGAGAATGCTCCGGATGGACCGGATCGTAATAAGTGATCTCACCTGCCGCTGCGTGATTGGTGTCGAGGAATGGGAGCGGCGCGAGCCCCAGGATGTGCTCGTCTCGCTAGAGCTGGAGGTCGATCTGTCGCCGGCCGGCAAGAGCGACCAGATCGAGGACGCGCTCGACTACCGCGCGCTCAAGAAGACAGTGCTGATCGAGGCGGAGGCTTCGCACTTTCACCTGATCGAGGCGCTGGCTGGGCGCGTGGCCGAGATCTGTCTCGAGGACGTTCGCGTGGAAGAGGTGAAGGTGCGGGTCGAAAAGCCGGGCGCGCTCCGCTTCGCTCGCACGGTCGCGGTCGAGATCAGCCGGCGCCGGTGAGCGTTCGCGCCTTCATCGCCGTCGGCTCCAACATCGAGGCCGAGCGCAACGTCGGCGACGCGCTCGAGCTGCTCGGCCAGCGCGCGCAAGTCGTCGCCGTGTCTCGTTTCTACTGGACGCCCGCGCTGGGAGCGCCGGGCAGTAGTCCGGATTTCCTGAACGGTGTCGTCGAGATCGAGACCGAGCTCGAGCCGCGCGAGCTGAAGCGGAGCGTTTTGCTCGAGGTGGAAGCCGAGCTCGGCCGCGAGCACGACATCGAGAAGTACGCTCCGCGCACGATCGACCTCGATCTGGTTCTCCACGGCGAGGTCGTCTGCAAGGAGGCGGGGTTGGTTCTGCCCGCCCCCGAGATCCTCGAGCGCCCTTTCGTCGCCCTGCCCCTGCTCGAGCTCGAGCCGAAGCTCGTGCTGCCGGGAGCAGATCGTCCGCTCAGCGAGCTCGCCCGCGGGCTATCGTCCAGCGAGATGGCGCCGGCGGAGTTGTTCAACGCTCGCCTGCGCCGGGTAGATCGATCTGGGAAGGAGAGCGCGTGAACAAGAAAAGAGTGCAAGAGCTGATCCGCGAGCTCCTGCTCGAGCTCGGCGAAGATCCCGAGCGCGAGGGCCTGTTGCGAACGCCGCTACGGGTCGCCGAGTCGTACGAGTTCCTGACCTCCGGCTATCAGGCCGATCCGAAGTTGCTGATTAACGAGGCCGTCTTCGCCCACGACGCCGACCAGATGATCATCGCCCGCGATATAGGTGTGTTCAGCCTCTGCGAGCACCACATGCTGCCCTTCTTCGGTCGCTGCCACGTGGGCTACATCCCCAGCGGCAAGGTGCTCGGCGTCTCCAAGATCGCCCGCCTGGTGGACATGTACGCCCGCCGCCTGCAGATCCAGGAGCGTATGACCGAGCAGATCGCGCACGCTATCGAGGACGCCGTCGAGCCGCGCGGCGTCGGCGTGATGATCGAGGCCCGCCATCTCTGCATGACCATGCGCGGCGTCGAGCAGACCAACTCGCTGATGGTCACCTCCTCGGTGCTCGGCACCTTCCGCTCGTCCGAGGTAACGCGGGCGGAGTTCATGGCGCTGATCAGGCAGTCGCAGTAGCGGCGCACACATTCCGTCATTCTTTGCGGACTTGTTGGGAAGCGGAATAACACTCGGATGATTTTCCTCATACGCCACGGCGAAACGATCTGGAACGAGAATGGTCGGCAGCAAGGGCACCTCGATTCGCCTCTCACTGTTCGCGGGATCTCGCAAGCACTCGCTGTCGGGCGTCTCTTGAGGGATCTACTCCCGGAAGGGCAGGCCCTGTCTATCGAGACGAGTCCACTCGGCAGGGCGCGTCAGACTGCGTCAATCATTTGTTCCGAGATTGCCGTCGACACGCGGGCCCTCGTTGTTGAGCCCCTGTTGATCGAGCACGATCTGGGATCGTGGCAAGGGCTTACGCATGCCGAGATCGAGGAGCGGTTTCCAGGCGCTCAGGCAGAACGGAGCCGCGACAAGTGGAACTACACGATTCCAAACGGAGAGAGTTACGCGCAGATCGCCGTCAGAGCAAAGAAATGGCTTGAGATTCGACGCGATACCTCAGTAAGGATTGCGGTCACGCACGAGATGCTGAGTAGAACCATCCAGGGCGATTACGCACATCTGCCACCGTCTGAGACTCTGAGTCGGTGTCATTCTCACGATCGAATCTACCGACTCCGGAATGGCGAGATCGAAGAACTGCGCTGCTGATGGTTCAGACCGCTGCAACTAATCAGGCAGTCGCAGTAGCGGCTACGCCGATCGCGGGACGAAGTCGGGCCACGATTTGGCGCGAATCCGACGAAGGCCGCCCGCGATTCTTCCGCGCAGAGTGGTTACGGGTACGGCGGCTTCATTGGGAGGCGTTACGGCCAGGCTAGAATCCAGCGTCGTTCCAGGGAGATACGGCTCTTGTGCGAGGTGAGATCAAGTGACGTCCAGACGGTTGAGTCGATCGGCAGGTGAGACCGCCGCGGAACGGCTCGCCGTCGGCGCGACGCCGCTGAGGCTGGACGCGAAGGCAGTCGGCGGCGGGCTCGTCGATCTGGACGGTGAGCGTTTCTACCGCGTCTCGAACTGCGATGCGATGCCTCCGTTTCTCGTCAGCCTCGTCAGTGACTCTGACCTCTGGCTGTTTATCGCCTCGAACGGAGCCCTCAGTGCCGGACGCCGCAGTCCCGACCACGCGCTCTTCCCCTATACGACCGACGACCGCCTCTACGACAGCTCCGAGATAACCGGGCCGAAGACCGTGCTGCGCGTCCTCCGGGGCGACACGGTGTGCTTGTGGGAGCCTTTCTCTCAGCGCTACGAGGGCCTCTACAGGATCTCGCGAAACCTCCACAAAAGCGTCTTCGGCAACAAGATCCTCTTCGAGGAAATCAATCAGGACCTCGCTCTTTCGTTCTCCTACGCCTGGCTGTTGAGCGACAGGTTCGGTTTCGTTCGCAGGGCCACGCTCGCCTCGCTGAGCGAAGAGCCTCTCTCGATCGAAATCCTGGACGGGCTCCAGAACCTGATGCCGCACGGGATCGTCCAGCGCTTCCAGATGGAGTTCAGCACGCTCGGGGACGCCTACAAGCTGGCCGAGCTCGAGCCGGAGACAGGCCTCGGCCTGATTCGGCTCAACGCCATCCCCGTCGATCGTGCCGAGCCGAGCGAGGCGCTCCGTGCAACCACAGTTTGGTCATACGGGCTCGAGCCGACCGCGCGCCTGCTCTCGACGGTGCAGCTCGATCGGTTCCGCCGCCTCGGTGAGGTGGAGCAAGAAGGCGAGGTGAGGGGACGACGCGGTGCCTACTTCCTCTCGGCCCGCCTCGATCTCGCGAGGAACGAGCGCAGGACTTGGTACCTCGTGGCCGACGTTGACCAGGACGCCGCCGATACCTCCGACCTGCTCACGCTGCTGCGGGCGGGCGGCGACCTCGGGCGGGATATCGAGCAGGATGTGGAGCGCGGTACGCGCGAGCTGGTCAAAGTGGTCGCGAGCGCCGACGGTCTGCAGGCGAGCGAGGACGAGCTCAGCCAGTGGCGGCATTTCTCGAACGCTCTCTTCAACGTCATGCGGGGCGGCGTGCCGGATCGCGGATACTGGATCTCGCGCGCTGATCTCAGCTCGAGCATCGTCACGGCAAACCGCGAGGTCGCGCGACGGCAGGATGCGTTCGCGCACTCTCTTCCCGACTTGCTTACGCATCGCGAGCTGATCGCGCGCGTCAGCAAGTGCGACGACGCCGATCTCGTCCGAATCGTCAGCGAGTACCTGCCGCTGACCTTCAGTCGCCGCCACGGCGACCCGAGCCGCCCCTGGAACTTCTTCTCGATCGAGATCAAGGATGAGTACGGCGAGAAGGCACTGAGTTACGAGGGGAACTGGCGCGACATCTTCCAGAACTGGGAAGCGTTGGCGCTCTCCTTCCCGGGTTACGCCGAGAGCATGATCTTCAAATTCCTCGACGCATCGACCGCCGACGGCCATAACCCGTACTGGATCAGCCGCGACGGCTTCGATTGGGAGCGGCCCGATCTCACGGGTGAATGGTCGTCGATCATCGGTTACTGGGGCGATCACCAGATCATCTACCTACTCCGTTTGCTCGAGCTGTCGGCTCGCTATCACCCGGGACTGCTCGAAGGACTGCTGACGAGGAAGGTGTTCAGCTTTGCCGACGTTCCCTACCGGATCCGCGACTACGAGGCCATGCTTGCCGACCCGCAGCACACGGTCGACTTCGATGCTGCGCTCGATCTGGAGATCACGTCCCGTGTGCGAAAGCTTGGTCACGATGCGAGAGCGCTGCCCGACGGGAGGGGTGGCATACAGCACGCGAACCTTGCCGAGAAGCTTCTGATCCCGACGCTGGCCAAGCTGACCAGCTTCGTTCCCGAGGCCGGGATCTGGATGAATACCCAGCGGCCCGAGTGGAATGACGCCAATAACGCCCTCGTCGGCCATGGCGTCTCGATGGTCACGCTCTACCAGCTCCGGCGCTTTCTCGCCTTCGAGCGCGACCTGTTCGCTTCGCTGGACGGAAAGCCTGTGGAGCTCTCGGCTGAGCTGATGGAGTTGCTGGAGGCGGTTACGAGAGCGCTCGAAGAGCATGGCGAGCATCCCGCGGGCGCGGTCTCCGATCGGGAGCGCATGTCTGCACTGGACGCGCTGGGGCGAGCCGGCTCCACCTACCGCTCACGGATCTACGACGGCGGGCTCTCGGCGGGTCAGGCCAGCGCTGATGGAGACCAGCTCGTGCGGTTCTTCGACCTTGCGCTGCGACACATCGACCACTCGATTCGCGCCAACCGGCGCGACGACGGCCTCTATCACGCCTACAACCTGATCAAGATCTCCGACGAAAGCATCGAGATCCAGCGTCTTCCCGAGATGCTCGAGGGCCAGGTGGCGGTGCTTGCCTCCGGGGCGCTCTCGGCGCGGGAGTCGCTGGAAGTCCTCGACGCCCTCAGGCAGAGCCGTTTGTACCGAGAGGATCAGGCGAGCTATCTTCTCTATCCCGACCGACCGAGCCAGAGCTTTCTTGAGCGGAACACGATCCCTCAGGAGAGCATCGAGCGCTCGCGGCTACTGACCTCGCTGGTCGAGCACAGCGATAGGCGCATCGTCGTTCGCGACCGGGCCGGCGCCGTCCACTTCAATGCCGCCTTTCGCAATGCGCGCTTGCTGGAGGAGGCGCTCAGGGCGCTCACGGGCGAATTCGAGGCGCTGGCCCAGGAGGAGATCCCGCTACTGCTCGAGATCTATGAGCAGCTCTTCAATCAGCGCTCGTTCACGGGCCGCTCCGGCAGCTTCTTCAAGTACGAAGGGCTCGGGTGCGTCTACTGGCATATGGTCTCGAAGCTCCTTCTCGCGGTCGAGGAGGTGCTCGAGAAGGCCGCGGAAGGAGGCGAAGAAAGGTCGCTGATCGACAGCTTGAGGAAACACTACGAGGAGATCCGAGAGGGGATCGGCGTCCATAAGTCACCTGCCCTGTACGGTGCGATCCCAACTGATCCCTATTCACATACGCCGAGCTTCATCGGGGCGCAGCAGCCGGGAATGACGGGACAGGTGAAGGAAGATCTGATCGCGCGCTTCGGCGAGCTTGGCGTGCGCGTGCAGGAGGGTCGACTCGGGTTCCGTCCCGACCTCCTACAAAGGAGCGAGCTCCTGTCGCAGGCTCGCAACTTCACCTGTTACGACAGCGAGGGAGAGGCGCGCAGCCTCGAGCTCGTGCCGGGCACGCTGGCCTTCACGATTTGCCAGCTGCCGGTAGTAGTCCACGGCGAAGGACCGCAGCGGATCGAGTTGACGAGCGCCGACGGCAGCAGCGAAACTCTCCAGGGCCTCGACCTCGACCCGGAGACGAGCACGGCGATCTTCGAGCGCACCCGGGAAGTGGCCCGCCTCGATGTCTTCTATGCGCTCGACGGCGAGCGCGGGCGGAGCCGGCCAGGGTAGCGCCCGCCTCTGTCCCCTGGCACGGTCCCTTTCGCACTCGCGCATTTCCCGATTAGGATCGACAGCGTGGAGGGAGGCGTGGCGGCCTCCCAGTCGGACGGCAAGACGAAATGGAGGCGTCGGAAAGATGCAAACACTGGAAGCGATCCACAAGCGCTGCAGCCTCAAGCTGCACCTGTCAAAGAAACCCGTTGAGCCGGAGAAGCTCGAGCAGGTGCTCGAGGCCGCGCGGCTCGCGCCCTCGGCGCGCAACCTGCAGCCCTGGCACTTCGTCGTCGTGCAGGGCGACGAGGCGATCGAGGAGCTGGCGCTGGCCTTTTCCGAGTCGAACCAGGTGGTGCGGGAGGGATCGACGCTGATCATGGTCTGCGCGCGTGAGGAAGACGACGTGTCCCCCGGCGGCAGGCCCTACTACCTCTTCGATCTCGGCCTGGCTGTCGAGAACCTGTTTCTCGCCGCAACCGACCTCGGTCTCTGTACCCACCCGATACTGAGCTTCGACGAGGACGAGGCGAGGCGCATCCTCGAGATTCCGGAGGAGTACCGCGTAGTTCTGGCCACGCCGCTGGCGTATCCGGCCGAGGCGAGCTACGACGAGGCGGCGGTAGACAAGCTGGGCGAGCGCACGAGGAAGGATCTGGCCGAGATCATCCACTACGGGAAATGGGGATCGTGAGGGGCGGATTGGGTTGCGCTGGCGAAGGGCAGACCAAGCTGAGTTGCGTTCGAGCGAAATAACAGGAGAAGAGGCAGAGATGGCAGAGATCACGAAGGAACAGCTGGTCGAGTTACTCAACAAGGACCTCGGGCTGGAGTACACGGCCTGCGTGCAATACACGCAGCATCAGGCGGTGCTGAAGAGCGCGATGTACCAGTCGATGCAGAAGGAGCTGATCATTCACGCCCAGGAGGAACTGGCCCACGCGACGATTCTGGCCGACCAGATCGATTACCTGGGCGGGGTCCCGACGGTGGAGATGCCGCTTCCGAAGGCATCGCCCGACAACGTGACGATGCTCGAGCAGGACCTCGAAGGCGAGAACGACGCGATCGCGCGCTACATCGCGCGTGTCAAACAGGCGGAGGCGCTCGACCTGTATCACCTCGCGCAGCAGGTACGGGGCATCCTCGCGACCGAGCAGGAGCACGCGATGGATCTCGAGCAGGCGCTAGGTAAGTAGACCAGTCGCCAAGAGCGTCCGAGGAGGGTCGTGACAATCCAGGTAGAGGCGCGGCGCGTTCGCTGATATACCGATGTAGATCGGCGTAAGAAAAGAGGCGCTCATGGGTATCGGATCGATGCTGAAGATGGCCCTCTCGCCAACGCCCAGGTGGATCAAGGGCGTGGAACAGAACGGCCAACCGGCCTTGGCGACTGTTCTGTCAGACCCCAAGGAAATCATCGAGGGCGTTGCCGGCTATCGCGCCAAGAACGGCTGGACTGACTTCGAGGCCGACGTGCAAACCGAAGTTGGAGAGCGGTTCGCGGCGACGACGAAATGCCGTCTTTCGCAGGCTCTCGCCGGGAGGATGGAACCGGGGATGAAAGTGAACGTCCGTTTCGACCCGGACGACAGGGAGCGAGTTGTGCTCGTCGACGACGTTCAGACGCTGCTCAACTACCGGCTCAAGCTGCAGTGAGAAAGAGCGGGTAGTGAGTGGGTCTGTTCTCCGAAAAAAGTAAGACCATCGACCTCGGCGGTGAGCCGATGCAGTGTCTGGTGTGCGGGAACGATCACTTCTGGCAGCGAGATGCGCAGCTGAACACCGCCGGATTGACTTTCCTGGGTCTTGATTGGGCGAATGCCTCGGCTGTCTGTTGCGTCTGCGACGGTTGCGGCTACATCCACTGGTTCCTGCCGAAGTAACGAAAATGAAAGCATGGCGTTCGAGCGAAGGAGAGCGCACGATGATCGATCACACGGGTTTCAACGTCTCCGATTACGCTCTTAGCAGGGCTTTTTATCAGAAGGCGCTCGCGCCGCTCGGCTATCGCATCTGCCTCGAGCTGGAAAGCAGCGCCGGCTTCGGCGCGCAGCGGGGAGGGAGCGACGACCTCGGCGGCGACTTCTGGATCGGCGCCGGCGAGCCGCAAGCTCCGCGCATGCACGTAGCTTTTCACGCTGCGAACGAGGAAGAGGTGAACGAGTTCTACCGCGCTGCGATCGAAGCCGGTGGGAAGGACAACGGAGCGCCGGGCGAGCGCCCGCACTACCACCCCGGCTACTACGCCGCCTTTGTGCTCGACCCCGATGGCCACAACATCGAGGCCGTGTATCACGGCACCGCAGCGTGAGTATCGTGGGCGAACCTCGTTTCCCGAACCTCAGGCCGGAAAACAGCGTCCTCCTGGTGATCGATGTCATCAACTCCTGCGCGCATCCCGATTACGAAGACGCGGAGCGGGGCATTCATTTTCGCAAGATCCGGCAGATGGTTCCCGCCCTCTCGGCGTTCGTCGCCTCCTACCGGCGCCTCGGCGGACGGGTCATCCTGACCACGACCGTACCCTGGCGCGAGCCCTTTCTTGCTGAGAACATCAACGATCTCTACAAGGAGAGCGAAGACGCGCGCTACTGGTCGACCGACGAGAGTGGGCGCGCCGAACTCTTCTACGAGATACCGACCGACGCCGCGACTGTCTTCGCGAAGAACAGCTACGACGCCTTCACGAACGAAGAGCTCGTCGCGACGCTTGAACGAATGAACGCTCGCTACGTCATCGTGGCGGGAGTGTTCGGCGACGGCTGTGTGATGGCCAGCATCTGCGGTGGGTTCTCCAAGGGGTACCGGCTCGTGATCGCGGAAGATCTGATCGAGACGACGGATGACGAGGATCGCCAGGCTCTACAGCGGTATCTGAAGCGGAGAACATGGCCTTTGATGTACGGGGCGACGGTGGAGTCGCAGCGGATACTGGAAGCTCTGTCGCAGTAGCCTCGAGACACGGGCATCGAGGACGGAGGCAGCACGCGAAACGCCACGAGCCTGCGCCGCGCGCCTTGCGAAATCTGATGGTTGGGCTTAAATGGGACGCCGGCGCTGGGCGGATATCTCTTGCCGAGCCCGAAAGTAGTGACTTGAGTGGGAACGATCGAGACGCATATCGACCTGGAGAAGGATCTCACGATCCATACCGTCAGCGGTGAAATCTCCACCGACGACATTCTGCGCAAGATTCGCTCGTATTACGAAGGCGAAGTCACGCGACTGCTCCTGTGGGATTTCAGCGGCGCTGATCTCAGGAGCGTTACCGCATCGGATGTGCGGGGTTTCGCCGACCTGACGAATTCCCTCAGCGCGGCGCGAGCCGGTGGGAAGACCGCGCGGGTCGTCTCAACGACGGTCGCCTACGGCTTGAGTCGAATGTTCGAGCTTTCGACAGACGACTCCGACGACCGAATTGCCGATAGGACATTTCGTGACAGAAAAAAAGCCCTGGAATGGTTGGGTTTTCCAGCGGGCGACATCTAGCGCGAGGCGAACTGGTCGCACGCATTCGCGTTAGTCTCCGCCCGTGCGCCTGAAGTTGACGATCGAGTACGTCGGCACCGCCTTTCACGGCTGGGCCGCGCAGCCCGGGCTGGAGACCGTGGAGAGCGAGATGCGCAAGGCGCTGGAACGCGTCTTTCCGGGCTACGAAAGTCTGGCTGTCGCCGGTAGGACCGACGCCGGCGTGCACGCGCTCGGTCAGGTGGCAAGCGTCGAGGTCAAGACCGGGCCGCCGCCGGAGCGCGCCGCCGCCGCGCTCAATGCGGAGCTGCCGCACGAGGTGGCGGTGATCTGCGCCGAGGAGGCGCCGGCCGACTTCCATGCCCGTCATTCGGCCCGCTCGCGCAGCTACCGCTATCGCATCTACCGTCGCCGCCTGCCCTCGCCCTTCGAGAGCGGGCGCAGCTGGTGGTTCCCTCGCCCTCTCGACGAGGAGCGGCTTGCCCACTCGGCCGAGCTACTGCTCGGCGAGCACAACTTCCGCGCCTTCACTCCTACCGAGACCCTGCACAAGGTCTTCCTGCGCAATGTAATGCGCGCCACCTGGTTCCGCCGCGACGACGCGCTCGAGCTGGAGATCACCGCCGACAGCTTTCTCAGGCACATGGTGCGCTCGCTCGTGGGCACGATGATCGAGCAGGAGCCCGACGAGATTGCGGCCCTGCTCGACGGCCGCCCGCGCAGCGAAGCGGGTAATACTGCGCCGCCCTGGGGCCTTTATCTGGAGCGGGTCGAGTACTGAGCCACCCCGGGCTCTGCGGCTACGATGGCCGACGATGCTCCTCGGAACGGCCCTCTTCGATCTCGACGGCACCGTCATCGATACGGGGCCGCTGATCGCGGAGTCTTTCCGCCATGCGATTCGCACAGTTCTGGGCAAGACGATCGACGACGAGGAGATGCTCGCCTACGTCGGGGGTTGGAGCTTGCGCGAGCAGATGGTCAGGCTCGCGCCCGATCGCGCGCAAGAGTTGGTCGAGGCCTATCGCGCCTACAACGAGCCTCGGCACGCCGATATCGAGTTCTGCTCGGGAATGTGTGAGCTGCTGGTTGAACTTCGCGCGGAAGGCGTGCGGCTTGGTCTGGTTACTGCGAAACGCCGCTCGACCGTGGAGATCGCCTTCCGCTATCTACCGCAGCTCGAGGGTCTCTTCGACGCGATCGTCTGCGCCGAGGACACCGAGCGCCACAAGCCCGACCCCGAGCCGCTGTTCCTCGCCTTGCGCAGGCTCGGAGGCGAGCTGGGCAAGGCGGCTTACGTCGGCGACTCGCCCTTCGACGTCGAGGCGGCGAAGGCGGCCGGCCTACGCGCGATTGCCGTTACCTGGGGCGGAATTCACGGTGAAGAGCGCCTACTCGCCATGGGTCCCGACGCGCTCGTTTCGACCACAACAGCGTTGAAAACTGCGCTGGAGGTTTCTCCGGCCTAGCCCGCGGCTAGATTTCCAGCATGGCCGGGCAATCTGCCGAGGAGCGCGTCCGCGAGCTGCGCTCGCAGATCGAGCACCACAACTACCGCTACTACGTGCTCGACGACCCCGCGGTCTCCGATCCCGAGTACGACCGTCTCTTCGACGAGCTGAAGGCGCTGGAGGCAGCCCAGCCGGAGCTCGCCAGCCCCGACTCGCCCACGCAGCGCATCGGCGCGGCGCCCTCCGAGCGCTTTCGGAAGGTACGCCACCTGCAGACGATGGGCTCGCTGGAGAAGGTGACGAAGGGCGAGGAGTTGCTGAAGTGGGCGGAAGACGTACACCACCGCCTCGATTCCGACGAGCCGATTGCATTCGTGACCGAGCCCAAGATCGACGGCTCGGCCATCTCGCTCGTCTACGAGAACGGTCGTTTCGTGCGCGGCGCCACTCGCGGCGACGGCGAGCAGGGCGAGGACGTGACCCAGAATCTGCGCACGATCCGCTCTATCCCGCTGGCGCTGCGCCTGGCCTCCGGCGAAGAGGCGCCGCCGCTGCTGGAGGTGCGCGGCGAGATCTACCTTCCGCTCGAGGGCTTCCGGCGCTTGAACGAGCAACTCGAGGCCGAGGGAAGAAAGCCCTCGCCCAACCCTCGCAACGCCGCCGCCGGCTCGCTGCGCCAGCTCGATCCGCGCATTACCGCCTCTCGCCCGCTGGCGATCTGGGTCTACGGCGTCGGCGTCGGCGACGGGCTCGGGCTCGAGACGCACTGGCAGGCGCTCGGCTGGCTTCGCGAGCACGGCTTTCGCGTCAACCCGGGTGCCGAGCGGCACGAGTCGATCGAGTCGGTGATACGCGCCTGCGGGGAGTGGGAGCGGCGGCGAGCCGAGCTCGACTACGAGATCGATGGGCTCGTCGCCAAGCTCGATTCCTTCGCTCAGCAGGCGATTCTCGGATTGCTGCACCAGCGTCCGCGCTGGGCGCGCGCCTTCAAATGGGCGCCGACGACGGCCCAAACCGAGTTGCGCGCAATTCACGTTCGCGTCGGGCGCACCGGTGCGCTCAACCCCTGGGCCGAGCTGGAGCCGGTGGAGGTGGGCGGCGTCACGGTCTCCAGGGCCACGCTGCACAACGAGGAAGACATTAACCGCAAGGACCTGCGCGAGGGCGACACGGTGATCGTGCAGCGCGCCGGCGACGTTATTCCGCAGGTGGTCGGGCCGGTGTTGCCGCATCCGGCCGGAACGAAGCCCTTCCGCATGCCGGCGCGTTGCCCTATCTGCGGCGCCGAGATCGCCAAGTCCGAAGGCGAGGTGATGCACCGCTGCCCCAACCGCGCCTGCCCCTCGCGCGGGCTCGAGACGCTGATCCACTGGGTGCAGGCGGCGATGGACATCGAGGGCATCGGCGAGAAGTTCGTGCGCAAGCTCTGGAGCGAGGGACTGCTTCGCTCGATGCCCGATCTCTACCGTCTGCGCGCCGAGCAGCTGATCGAGCTGGAGGGCTACGGAGAGATCTCGGCGCAGCGGGCGATCGAGGCGATCGAGCAGTCCAAGCAGCAGCCCTTCTTCCGCGTTTTGTTTGGGCTCAACATCCCCTACGTCGGCTTCGTCACCGCGCAGGCGCTCGCTTACCACTTCGGCTCGATCGAGAAGCTGGCCGCCGCGACGCAAGAAGAGATTCAGGCCGTCGAGGGAGTCGGCCCGGTCGTGGCCGAGGCGGTCGCGGAGTGGTTCGCCGACGAGGAGAACACCCGCCTGGTGGCCGAGCTTGCCGAGTTGGGCCTCCGGCTCGAGCTGACAGGCGAAGAGCGACCGGTCGAAGGGCGGCTCTCGGGCAATACGTACGTGATCACCGGCACGCTCGAGCACTTCAGCCGTGCCCAGGCTCAGGCGGCGCTGGAGGAACGT
>Ga0247847_1000023_pt1 | contig 58700 bp, 57 predicted proteins | sample PFST25metaG_FD_186002 | JGI IMG/M metagenome (GOLD analysis project Ga0247847, IMG submission 186002) | Peat soil microbial communities from Stordalen Mire, Sweden - P.F.S.T25 | ecosystem: Environmental > Terrestrial > Soil > Wetlands > Peat | place: Sweden: Norrbotten County, Stordalen Mire...
GGGGTGGGGGGAGGAGGGTGGATTAGCGAGGCGCCCCGAGCTCCGAGAAGCGCAAGCCGGGGCAAGAGAAACAAGGACTATGAATCGGCGATCAACGCGTTCAGCGCCCGTCGCGCTTCGTCCTCGCTCAGCTCGACGCCCCAGACCGGCTTCCCGGGCGCCTCGAGCAGCACGAACTTGGGCTTTCCGCCCGCGACCTTTTTATCCCGGAATAGCGCGGTCCAGGCCGCTTCGCGATCGACCGGGACGGGCTTCGGCGCCAGCACCTGCTCGACCTCTTCCAGCCAAACGGGATCGAGCCCGCGCTCGATCGAGATCCGGAGCGCGGCCACCAGCCCGAGCGCGACCGCCTCGCCGTGAGTCGGGCTGCCGAAGGCGCCGGCCGTCTCGAGCGCGTGCGCGAAGGTGTGACCCAGGTTGAGCGTGGCGCGGATGCCCTGCTCGCGCGGGTCGCGCAGGCAGATTTCGAGCTTATGGCAGGCGGAGCCGCGCACCATCTCGGCGTCTGGCAGCTCCCAGAGCTTCTTCCCGGCGAGCAGCCCGGTCTTGACCAGTTCAGCCATGCCCTCACGCCGCTCCTTCGCGGGGAGGGTGGCGAGAAGATCAGGATCGATCACCGTGCGCGCCGGCCAGTGGAAGGCACCGACCAGATTCTTGCCCTTCTCGATGTTGATCGCCGTCTTGCCGCCGATACCGGCGTCCACCTGCCCGACCAGCGTGCTCGGTGCGCTCAGCCAGGTGATCCCGCGCATGTAGGTGGCGGCGGCAAAGCCGCCCACGTCGGTCACGCAGCCGCCGCCGAGAGCGACAAGAAGATCGCCGCGCTCCAGCGGTAACTCCTCGAGCAGGCGCTGGAAGCCGGCGAAGGTCTTGGCCTCCTCGCCGGGCGGAAGGACGTGTGTCGTGGCGAGCCTCTCTCCCAACGCCTTCTTGGCCGCGGCGCCGTAGAGGTTCTCAACGTTCTCGTCGGTGACGAGCGAGATGTTGCCCTCCCCCGGCGCCAGCTCGCCCAAGCGAGCCAGTGCCCCGGCCGAAACCTCCACCCCGCCCGCGGCCAGGATCGCGCTCTCCAGATCAGACGAGACGGCATCAGCGCAGTCGTAATAGACGGGCAGTCGCTCGGCGTGGAGCTTGCGAAAGCTCTCCTCGTCGCGTGCCAGCGGACGTTTGCCAGAGCCCGAGACGCGGTGCCAGGCCTTGCCTAGATCCACTTCGACCAAGATCGTGAAGGCACGCTCTCTAAGCGCTTTTCTTGTCTCCTCGGCGCCGAGCGCGCCGCCGCCGAGCGCGATCACCGCAGGTTCGCGCGTCTCCAGCAGGTCGCGGATGCGTTTTCCCTCGAGCCATCGGAACTCACTTTCGCCGCGCGCGCTGAAGATCTCACTGATCGGCGTTCCGGCCTCGCGCTCGATCTCGGCGTCGACGTCGATGAAACTGCGCCCGAGCGCGAGCGCCAGGTCGGAACCGAGCGTCGTCTTGCCCGCCCCCATGAAGCCGGTGAGGGCGATGTGGAAATCGAGAGCGTGGGTCGGGCGGACGTTCACGGGCACCATCTTCCTCCGCCCGCCACCGAGCCACCCGCCCGCGGGGTGTTGAAAAAGTACCGTCCAGCGGCGCGAAGAGACGCGCACGCACGTGCCGACTTCGTGCCAGTTTCTCGCCGAGTGCTCAAACCGTCTGCGAGCACGAACATTCCTACCTCGGTGACCAGTCGATCCGCTCGAGGTAGGCCTTGAACGAGCCGACGAAATCGTCGAGAGCGTCGCCGCCGAACTTCTCCTTCGCCGCCTTGGCCAGCTCGAAGGCGACCGCGGTCTCGGCGATCACAGCCAGCGCCTCGACGGCCGTCGTGTCGGAGCGCTCGACCAGCGCCTCGGCGGGCTCGCCTGTTGCCACGTCCACCGAGCGGAGCGGCTTCATCAGAGTCGGGATCGGCTTCATCGCGGCGCGCACGACGACGTCCTCGCCGTTCGTGACGCCGCCCTCCAGGCCGCCGGCGCGGTTCGTCCCGCGGTAGTAGCCGAGCTCGTCGCGGAAGATCTCGTCGTGCGCCTCGGAACCGGGCAGGCGCGCGAGCGCGAAGCCCTCGCCTATCTCCGCTCCCTTGACGGCCTGAATGCCCATCAGCGCCTGAGCCAGGCGACCGTCGAGACGATCGTCCTTGTCGGCGTAGGAACCAAGCCCGGGCGGGACGCCCCTGGCGCGCACCTGGACGATGCCTCCAAGGGTGTCTTGCTCGCGCCGCGCCCTGTCTATCGCCGCATGCATGGCGTTCTCGGTCGTCGCGATACCGATCTGGAGCACCTCGCCCGAAACCTCGATCCCGATCTCGCGCAGGAGTTGCTTGGTCACCGAGCCGGCGGCGACAAAGACGGCCGTGTGCCTGGCGCTGGCCCGCTCGAGCACGTCGCGGATATCGTCGAAATCGTGCTTCTGTAGCCCGGAGAGATCGGCGTGACCAGGCCGCGGCAGGGTCACCGGCTTGGCGCCCTTTCCTTCCGGCTCGCCCTCCGGTGGCCAGGGATTCATGCCCCAGGCCCAGTTCGAGTGGTCGCGGTTGCGGACGACGAGCGCGAGCGGCGTGCCGAGCGTCTTACCCTGGCGCAGTCCGGCCAGCACTTCGATCTCGTCATGCTCGATCTGCTGCCGCGGCGAGCGACCGTAGCCCTGCTGGCGCCGGCTCAGATCGGCCTCGATCTGTTTCCGATCGACTACCAGCCCGGCCGGTAGACCACTCAAAATCGCCACGAGCGCGGGCCCGTGCGACTCTCCGGCGGTGACGAGAGAAAGTGTCATGTCACCAATCTATTGGCTGGAAGTCGATCTTGCCAGGGCTCGGTTGCTCTACCCCGATCAGCCTTCGGGGCGTATGGCGGAGCGCATGACGTCGATCGGCGCCTCGATTCCCGTCCACTGCTCGAAGGAAGCGGCGCCCTGGCGCACCAACACCTCCAGCCCATCCACCACGGTTGAGCAGCCCGCCTGACGCGCCGCCGCGATCAAAGCCGTGGCTAATCCATCGGGCGTGTAGGCGAGATCGACGACCTGCTGATCGGCGCGCGGCGGCACGGGCAGCTCGTCCTTGATCGGCGTCGCGTTGATGATGATCTTTGCCTGCTCCCCGTTCGGCGGCCAGGCGAGTTCGCGCACCTCGAGCTTGGGCGCGAGCGCTCGCACGAAGGCCGCGAGCTCCTCTGTGCGCTCGGCGCTGGAGATCGTGAGTGAGGCGATTCCCGCGTCGACCAGCGCCGCCGCCAGAGCCTGAGCCGCACCGCCCGCGCCGAGCATCAGCAGATCGGCGCCTACCGGCTCGACCGCGCTGGTTACCGCTAAGCCGTCGGTCGAGGTGCCGAAGAGAGTGCCGTCCTCGCGCACGATCACGGTGTTGACCGAGCCGCCGCGCGCCGCAACCTCGGAAAGCTCGTCGCAGAGCTTGCAGACTGCCAGCTTGTGCGGAATCGTCACGTTGGCGCCGACAAAGCCGAGCGCGCCCAGCCCGCGCAGGGCATCCGCGAGCCCGGCCGACTGTACGTGCAGCGGCACGTAAGCCCAGTCGAGGCCGCAGGCCTCGAAGGCGGCGTTCTGCATCCGCGGCGAAAGCGAGTGCGCCACCGGATCGCCAATCAGACCAACCAGACTCGTCGTGCCGGCGATCACTTGATGTACCCCCATTTCTGCTCGTGGGCGACGAAATCCGCTTCGCTCGCGGTGAAGTATTGGCGCTCGGTGCCCGGCTTGCGCAGGTAGTAGAGGTAGCCGTGGCGCCGGTCGGGATGAGCCGCCGCCTGCATCGAGGCCAATCCGGGGTTGGCGATCGGCGTGGGCGGCAGCCCGTAGCGACCGTAGCGCTCACCGGTGTTGTAAGGGCTCTTGCTACTCAGATGCGGAGTCAGCGGCTGGGTCGGCTTCAGTTTGAGCCCGTAGCGAAGCGTCGCATCGATGCCGAGGTGCATATGCGCATGGAGGCGGTTGTAGATCACGCCCGCCACTTTCGCCCGCTCGTCGGGCGAGAATGCTTCCTTCTCGACCATCGAGGCGATGATCAGCACGTCATAGCGAGTCAGGTTCTTGGACTCCGCGTAGTGCAGGTCGAGCTTCTTCCAGGTGCCGCGGAAGGCGACGAGCTGGTCGCTGACCAGCTGACTGGTCGGAGTCGAGCGGAGGAAATCGTAGGTGGCCGGGAAGAGGAAGCCCTCGAGCGTGCGCGGTTTTCCATCACCGGCGTAGCTTCCGGGCAGCGGCGAGCTTCGGGTCAGCTCCTTGTATCTGCTCGCCGAGAGTGCCGGTTTGATGCCTCGCTCCTTGCGCGCTATCTGGTCGACCGAAGAGATGCGCGCGGCCATGTCCAGGCGCGTGAAGCCTTCGGGGAAGACGATCTTGAGCGGCTTGACCAGCGTGGTCGTTGTCGAGCGGGTATGCGAGCGACGATCGAGCGCGACCTGAACGACCGCGTACAACAACCCGATCAGTCCGCCTAAAACGAGCAGCGCAATCAGGCGCCGGCGCACGATCAGCCAGCGGTTCGGCCGTCGACCGGGGATCTTGTACCCGGGCGGAAGGCTCAGTTTTCGTGGCGGTTCAGCCAAGTCAGGAAGCTCTCCAGTAGGTGGGCGGCGGCGCGTGCGTCCTCGGGCGTATCGGACGCGGTTCGCGCGGCCAGAACGGTGGTCAGGCGCTCGTCGTACAGCTCGACCGGCACCGCCACGCTGTCACGTAGGCTCTTGGCGAAGGCCTCGGTCTCGCGCGCCTGCTTGCCGTGCTCGCCGCGCAGCGTCAAGGGCAGGCCGACGACGATCTGCTCGGGCTGCTCCTCGGCGATCAGGGCGAGTAGGCGCTCTGTGCCGGGCTTCGTCCTGACCTGCTCGACGACCGTGAGCGGACGGGCGATCAGGCCGCTCGGATCCGAGACGGCGACTCCCGTCCTGGCCGATCCATAATCGAGCGCAAGCACCTTCACCGCAGGCGATTCTATCCGTCTGGCTCGTGGCGCCGGTTCGGCGTTCGGGGGCCGGAGCTCAGAGCGCGCCCAGGATCGCCTCGGCCGCTGCCTGAAGCGCCTCGGGCAGTTTCGTGGCGTCCTTGCCTCCGGCCCGCGCCATGCCCGCTCGTCCGCCGCCGCCGCCGCCGACATGCGCCGCGGCGGCGCGCACAACCTGCACGGCGTCGAGCCCGCGCTCCTCCAGCGACTTGTCGAAGTTGCAGACCAGGTGCACGTGACCGTCCTCGACCGCGCCGACCACAACGGCGGCGGGCGCGTTCTTGTTCTTGAGCTGGTCGGAGACAGCGAGCAGGCCCTCCGCATCGACGCCCTTGACCTCGGCGACGACAATCTTGACTCCGTCCTGTTCCTCCTCACGGGCTATCGTGATCTCGGGCCCGGCGCTCTCCTTGGCTGCCGGCTTCTTCTTGGCCTCCTTGCGCAGCTGCTCCAGCTCGGCCTGGAGCTTTTCGGCCTCGGCCGCGCGCTCGCGCAACAGGCCGACCGCCGCGCCCGAGGTGACGGCTTCGATCCGACGCAGGCCCGAACCGATCGAGCCCTCCGAAACGATGACGAAGGCGCCGATCTCGGCGCTCGTGCGCACATGCGTGCCGCCGCACAGCTCGCGCGAGACGTCCTTCACTTCGACGACGCGCACCATGTCGCCGTACTTCTCGCCGAACAGCGCCATCGCCCCCAGCGCGCGGGCCTCCTCGATCGGAGTCACGAACGTGTGCACCGGATGGTTGGCGAAAACGTCCTCGTTCACGAGGCGCTCGATCTCCTCGCGCTCGGCCGCCGTCAGCGCCTTGTCGTGCGAGAAGTCGAAGCGCAGCTTCTCGGGCCGCACGGCCGAGCCGGCCTGACGCGCGTGCTCACCGAGCACCTGCTGCAGCGCCTTGTGCAGCAGATGCGTCGCGGTGTGACTGGCCATCGTCGGGAAGCGCGCCGACCAGAGCACTACCGCCCGCACCCGCTCGCCGGCCTTGAAATCCTCGCCGCGGAAGAGCAGCGCCTGATCGTCCTCGAAGCGGAAGGTCTGCTCGAGCTCGGCCCGCGCTCCGGTCTCCTCGCTCTCGATGAAGCCCTGATCGCCGACCTGCCCGCCGCCCTCGGGATAGAAGGGCGACTCCCTCAGCTTGGCCAGGAAGAGCCCCTCTTCGAGTTCTTCGAGCGCGCCGATCTGGGCCAGCACCTCGGTCTTCTCGTAGCCGACGAACTCGGTCTTGAAGCCGGCGCCTTTCGAGAGCTCGGCCGCGCGCCTCTCCTCACCGCGGGCACCGGCGCGAGAACGTTCTTTCTGCTCTTCCATTCGCTCGGCGAAGCCCTCCTCATCGAGCGTCATGCCGCGCTCGTGGGCCAGCTCGCGGGTCAGCTCGAGCGGGAAGCCGTAGGTGTCGTGGAGCTTGAAGGCGTCCTCGCCGGAGACCTTTTTACCTTTGACCAGCTCCTCGAACAGGCGCATGCCGCGCTCCAGCGTCTGCGAGAAGCGCTCTTCCTCGGCCGTCAGGACCGCCTCGATCTCCTTCGCGTGCTCTTTCAGCTCCGGGTAGACGCCACCCATCTGCTCGATCACCACGTCAGCCAATCGAGCCAGGAAGGGCGCTTCGAAACCGATCCGCGAGCCATGCTGGACGGCGCGGCGAATGACTCGGCGCAGCACATAGCTTCGACCGAGATTGCCGGGCTTGACGCCCTCGGCGGCCAGGAAGACCATGCCGCGACCATGGTCGGCCAGCACCCGGTGCGCCTTCGTCGCCGCGTCCGACTCACTGCTGCTCGAGCCCGAGGCCTCGCTCACCCAATCCATGATCTCCCGGAAGGAGTCGATCTCGTAGACCGAGTAGACATCCTGGAGGATCGCGGTGCCGCGCTCCAGCCCCAGGCCGGTGTCGATGTTCTGGCGCGGCAGCGGCGTCAGGTGCCCGTCGGCGTGCTGATCGAACTCCGTGAAGACGAGATTCCAGAACTCCAGGAAGCGATCGCACGAGCAGCCCGGGGCGCAGTCCGGCTTGCCGCAGCCCTTTTCAGGGCCACGGTCGTAGTAGATCTCCGAGCACGGCCCGCAGGGGCCCGTCGGACCGGCCGACCAGAAGTTGTCCTCGCCCAGGCGGACGATTCGCTCGGCCGGAATACCGACCCGCTCCCAGGCGGCGATCGCGGCCTCGTCGGCGCCGAGCGAATGCTCGGGGTTGCCGCGGTAGACGGTCGCCCAGAGCTTCGCCGGGTCGAGCTTCATCTGACCAGTCACGAACTCCCAGGCCAGCTCGATCGCCCCGTCCTTGAAGTAGTCGCCGAACGAGAAGTTGCCGAGCATCTCGAAGAAGGTGAGATGGCGCGCCGTCGTGCCGACCTCGTCGATGTCGGTGGTGCGGAAGCATTTTTGTACCGAGGTCAGGCGCGCCGCCGGCGGTTCCTCGAGCCCGAGGAAGTAGGGCATCAGCGGTTGCATCCCGGCGGTCGTCAGAAGTACCGACGGGTCGTAGGTCGCGGGCACGAGTGAGCTCGAGGGCCGCAGGACGTGGCCCTTGCTCTCGAAGTAGGAGAGGTAGCCCTCTCTCAGTTCAGCGGACGTGCGCACGCCGTGATTGTATGCGTGCCGGGCGACCCGAGCGCTCGCCGAGCGCTGCGACGATCGCGGGCGTTTCGCCGCGCTCGCGGCCGCTACTCGTCGCCGGGCCCGTCGCCGAGCTCGGGGGCTATCTCGCTGCGCGCCTTCTCGAGCGCGCGACGGATCAGCCTCGAGACGTGCATCTGCGAGATGCCGATCTGCTGCGCGATCTGAGACTGAGTCAAGCCCTCGTAGAAGCGCAGGCGTATGATCTCCCGCTCGCGCGCGTCGAGCACGCGCATTCCCGGCTCGAGCACGGCCCTGTCTTCCGAGATCTCGTATTCGTGCTCTTCGGTGCCGATCGATTCGAGCGGGTCGAGCTCATCGTCGTCGTCGCCGCTCGGTCCAACCGAGAGCGAGAGCGGCGTATAGGCCCGGCTGCTCTCGAGCGCCTCGAGCACCTCTTCCTCGCTCGCCCCGGTCGCTTCAGCCAGTTCGGGGATCGTCGGCGAGCGGCCGAACTCGCCGGTCAGCTGCTCGACGACGCGCATCAACTTGATGCTCAGCTCCTGCAGGCCGCGCGGAACCCGTACCGCCCAGCCGTGGTCGCGGAAGTGGCGCTTGATCTCGCCGATGATGTTCGGCGTCGCGTAGGTGGTCAGCTCGACGCCGCGGTCGAGGTCAAAACGGTCGATCGCCTTGATCAGGCCGATGGCGCCGATCTGGATCAGGTCGTCGAGTTGCTCGCCGCGCGAGGCATAGCGGCGCGCAAGCGAGCGAACCAGCGACATGTAGCGCTCGATCAGCTGCTGGCGCGCGGCGTGGTCGCCCTGTTCGTGGTAGCGCCGGAGGAGATCTCTGTCTTTGGCGTCCATCTACGACCTCGTTCGAGCTTCGAACGATTTCCCTTCGGAGGCCGCCGATAGCCCCGGAAAGCACTCTGCGGGCACGCTGACGATCATTCGCCAGGCCTCAGTGCACGCCGTCCGGATGAACGATTGCCTTGCGCAGTACGACCCAGTGCTCGCCGCCGCTCTGCGCGACTTCCACGCTGTCGGTGAGAGTCGAGAGCACGCGGTGCAGGCAGACGCCGTCTTTCTGGCACTCGAGCTCGGTTAGAAGCCGATCGTCCGCCGGCCCAAAGCGCGTCTCCAGCTGGTCGGGCGAGGCGCGGAAGACGAGCTCGAGCCGTCCGTCGGGACGCTCGCGCCCGAGCAGTTCAGTCAGCGCCAGCTGCCAGTCTTCGATGTCCTCGACGGTCAGTTCGAGGCGCGCGGCCAGCCCGGCCAAGACGAGATAGACGACGCTGTGCCAGCGCGCCTCGCGAGGCAGCTTGAGGACGATCTCATCCAAAGCCCTACTCCTCGCCCGCGTTCTTCTCCTCTTCGGCCGCGGACTCGAACTCCTCGGCGAAGCGGTTCTCTCGTTCCTCGGCGGCGAAGCGCGCCGCTGCCATGGCCGCCGCGAAGTCGCGCTCGACCCTGAAGGCCGCGAGACCGTGCACGAGCCCGGCGCTCAGGGCCGCGATCTTCCTGGCCGGCAACTTGACGGCGCCGGCGACGGCCCGCATGCCGGTGTCGATGCTCCCGACGGCATCGACCGCACTGTCGGTCACGACGTCGAGCTTGTCGAGCTGGTCGTTGACGCGATCGATCGATCCGCCCGCCTTGTTCAGGACCGGCACCAGTTCCTTCTCGACGCCCTTGACCAGAGAGGAGACGCGACCGAAGACCCCGGCCAGGCGAAGGAGCGAATAACCGAGCGTCAGCCCGACGGCGATCAGGAAGAACGCGAGTGCCGCGTAAGCGATGCTGCCGGCTGTGGACGAAAGAAGCATCGAGACAGAGTGATCTTAGGTTGTTCTAGCGGACGTGACCAAACCGAACCCAGCCACGACCTCGTCATCGTAGAGCACCGCGGCCTGTCCGGGAGCAACCGCGTAGGCGGGCTCGAGGAAGCGGAGACGAAAGCCCACGGCGGTCGGCTCGACCTCGGCCGGCAGAGCGGGCGAGCGGTAGCGAAGTTTTACCTGGACGCGCTCGAGTGGCAGGTAGAGCTTTCCGCGCGCGCTCACGCTACGCCGGGCAAGCGCCGGCTCGGGCCCGGCCACGACCAGGTTCTTCCCGGCCCGGGTTCGCAGCACGTACAGCGGCCCCAGGCTCGAAGCGATGCCCAGTCCGCGCCGCTGACCTGGCGTGAAGCGCCAGTAACCATCGTGACTGCCGAGATGCTTACCGCCTTCGTCGACGATCTCGCCACGGCTCGCGACCAGACCGCGACGCTCGAGGAAGTCGCGATAATCGGCGCCGGCCAAAAAGCAGGCCTCCTGGCTCTCGGGCCTCTTCGCAACCGCGAGCTCGGCGGCCGCCGCGCGACCTCGCGTCTCGCTCTTTTCGAGCTCGGCAAGCGGGAACCAGAGCCGATCGAGCAGTCGTGGGTCGAGCGCGGCGAGCATGTAGGACTGATCCTTCTCGTGATCTCGGGCCCGGGCCAGGAGCAGTTTTCCCTGCCGTTCGACGAGGCGCGCGTAGTGGCCGGTCGCCAGTCGCGCGGCCCCGGCGCGGCGAGCGAAGGCCAGCAGCCGATCGAAGCGGAAAGAGCCGTTACAGCGAACGCAGGGGTTTGGAGTCTGGCCCGCCGCATAGCTGCGAACAAACGGCTCCACCACCGCGCGACAGAACTGCTCGCGCAGGTCGAGCGTCACGTGCGGCAGCCCCAGCTGGTGGCAGGTGGCCCGCGCCAGGCGCACCGCATCCGGCGAGCAGCAGGCTCGCTCGCTGTCTGGCCCGTCCGGGTCGAGCCAGAGCCTGAGCGTGACCCCGATCGCCTTCGGCCCCGCCTCGAGCAGGGCGACAGCGCTATCCACGCCGCCGGACATAGCCACCGCCACGCGCTCGGGATCAAGCGCCGCGCGGAAGACCTGCCCGATCGCCGCCGCAAGCGCCTCGACCACGAGCGGCTCGCCCCCGACCGCAGCCGCTTCGAGCAGGCTAAGTCCCTCGAGCCTCTCCTCCAGTCCATCAGCGTCGGCTTCGATAATCCGCTCTCCCTGCAGACGCAACCGCACCGACGCCCACTCGCCGCCAATCGTCGCATCGCCGAAAACGGTTCTCACCCAGTCAGGCTAGCCGAGCGAAGGGTCTTCCCCCGGGCCGCCGCGACCTCTCGGTGTCAGACACCGTTCAGAAGACAGCGTTGGTGTCAACGGAAATCAGTAACGAGAGTGGAACTCTTTTCCCACAGCTGCAGGCACCTCAGATCATGGCCGCCGCAGCCGACATGCGCGGCTGCGGCTCACTCAACGCCATCCTCCGAACCCCTACACCACGAACACTGACCACAACTCACGGCCAGCCCGCCTCGCTCTTAAGGAGCAGACGAGACACACGCGCCGCAGGCGCGGAGACTCGTACACAAAAATAATACCGGCGAAAGTCGAAGCCCGCTTTCGCGGGCCGACTTTCGCCGGAGTACCACCCTGCCGCAACATTCGCGCCCAAGTGAACCTGGATAGCCAGGTGGGTGCCCTGCCTCGCTCTGGCGACCTCGCGAGAGGTGGCGCCGCGGCTCGGACGCAGGCTCCCTATTACTTGGTGTTGGTTCTACGTTGTTGCACGAAGCTCCGTACAGGGTCGAACCGTCTTACTCTAGCTCGCACGCCCAGTGCTCAGCTCGGCCCTGGTCAGCGGGCGAAGCGCCAGCGGACCTCGGTCGCGCCGCTGATGTTGAGCTTGACCGCGAGCGCGGGAGTCAGGTCGAGCTCCCGGCCGGGGACGTAAGGCCCGCGCGCGATCACTTGGGTCAGCACCCGCACGTTGCCGTAGGCGATGAAGATTCTCGTGCCGCAGGGAAGGCTCGGATGTGCCACGCCGAAGGTCGTGACACGAATCGCCACGCCGCAGTCCGTCTTCTTGCCCGGATCGGTCAGCGAGAGGATGCCGGCGCGAACTTCATTCCAGCTGGTGCCCGGAGCGGGTACCGCGGTCACCGTTCGCTTCGTGGACGCCGACTTCGAGCCGAAGTGATGCACGAGCGCAAGTGCCACCAACACAGCTATCAGCGCCACGCCGGCCAGCACGCCGACTCGCTGGACGATGAGTCTCACGGGCAACCTCGAGCGAGAGCGCGAGCCGGATCAGCCGAAGAGGAGCTTGACGCGAAGCCGGCGAAGCCGCTCGTGTGCACGGAGGCGGCCACTAGCTCGCGGGGCCGTGCATGAGATCGGCAAACGATTCGCGCACGAGATCATCGAACTGCGGTGGAAGCTGGCCGTCCGAATCGGCGAACTCGCGCAGGTAGACGAGCAGCATCGAGCGTTCGTAGTCGCGCTCCGGGTCGGGCGTGGCCTGAGCGCCGAGAAGCCGCTCCAGCTGCCAGACATTCCAGCCGCCGACGGAGCCGGCCGGCTTGCGGGCGTCGGGGCCGGCAGCGATGTCCGCCATCAGTGAGTGCGGTCGTGCAGGCCGTACGGGCGCCGGCTCACTCCGAGGCGCGCTCAACGCCTCGGAAACAGAGCGGAGGGCGTCTACGGCCAGGGGTGGCGGCGCGGGCTCCTCTCGCTTCGGAGGCTGCGGTTGCGGTCTGCGAGCCTCTGTCTGCTCGATGCGCTCGACAGGTCTTTCGGGTGAGGTGCTCGCCGCGGGAGTAACGGGCGCGGGCCGAGCGTCCGGGACCGCGACCTCCGGCGGCGCGCCGGCGACCTCCTTCTCCCTCTCGCGGCCGTGCAGCCTGGCGGTCAGGCGCTCTGAGATCGAGTGGCCGGCGGCGGGCTCGTCTTCGCTCGGCTTTTCGACGACCGGCGACGGTTCCGGCTTCCGGCTCGAGTCGCCGGGCTTGCGATAGGGCTCGCTCTCCTTGCGGAATGCGCGCCGAGCCTCGGCTCGCTCGCGCCGGCTGAGGTTGTCGAGCCAATTCTCATAGATGAACACGAGCCCGTAGGCGGCGAAGATGATGAAGACGAGGACGACCGCCGGCGGGTTGAACACGCGCCAGGCGATCAGCCAAACCGCAATCAGAAAGACGACTTCGAGCAGAAAGCTCGGTCGAAGACGGTGTTTCCCCAGCATTCTTCAGCGATCTCCATCGAGAGCGGGACATAACTCGGCCGACTCAGCGCCGAACCTGACCAGCTCATTGTCCATTTCGAGAGCGCGCCAAGCAAGGGCCGACGCGCAGCGGAGCGGGTGGAAGCGAATCAGAAGTGGCGCCGCGGCTCGTCTTCGCCGGGGCCTTTCTGATCTGTCTCGTCTTCCCCTTCGATCTCTTCCTCTTCCTCGGAATCGGCGTCGCCAAAGGTCCAACCTTCGTCCTCGCTCTCGCTCGGCTCGCCCGCGCCTTCGGTCTGCTCGCTACTCGGCTCCTCGATCTCCGACTCCTCGACCGTGGTTTCCTCGGACGCGAACCCTTTGACCTCGGGCTCCGCGGCCATCGGCGGCTCGACCTCGGGCTTTTCTTCGACCTCGGGCTCCTCCTCGGTCTCGAGCTCGGCCGGTGTCGCCGCGGCGGCGGCCGCGCTAGCCTGCAGCATCGAGGTGGCCTGTCGCATCACGCCGCCCGGAGAACGGGCACTCTGCGCCTCGCGATCGGCCGCCTGGACGAGCGATTCCGCCACTCGACCAACCTTGTCCTCGCCGAGACCGGCGGCACCGAGCAGCTGCTCGGCACCCTGCTGGGCGCGCGTCATGATCGAAGCCGCCTGGGCTCGTGCCCACTCCAGCGTTCCTTCGACCTCGGCGCGAGCCGCGTTGGTGAGCTCGGTTGCCTGGTGCCGCGCCTGCTCGAGCAGCTTGTTACCGCGCGCTTCGGACTCGCGCAGCTCCTGAGAAGCCTCGCGCTGGGCGTTGGCGAGCAGCTCGCGCGACTCGTTGCGAGCGACGCCGAGGATCTCCTGGCGCTGGCGCTCGGACTCCTGGCGGAAGCGCTCGACCTCGACTGTGCGAGCAGCCATCTCCTGCTGGCGCGTCCTGATCTCCTCTTCAGCGCGTGAGAGCTGCGTTGTGGAGGCGGTCTGGGCATCGCGCTCGAGCGCATCGGCGAACTCGGCGGCGGAACGGATCAGGTGCAACGCGTCCATGCGAACCGCGTGGCCGCTGGACTCCATGCTCGAGCGACCTGCCGCCTGCAGTACGCGAAGCTGTGCCTGAAGCTGGGCTACGTGACGCTGGAAGGCATCGAACGCACTTCGAACCTGATCGGGGTCATATCCGTGATCGGTGAACGGAACGTCCTCGATCCGCGGGAGGGACGTCAGCGCCGCCGGTTGTGCTCTTCCTGGATCTTGCGTCGACATGGCTCGCTCTCCTCGCTCACGCGTGATTACAAAACAGAAATTCGCTTAGGGATGAAGTATGCCTGCTCCATCGGTTGAATTGCCCACCGGACTTAGGCCGACCGCGTCGGGCCAGCGCGGGAGGCTCTCAGTGAGGAGGCATGACCGCCTTGATGCCCAGCTCGCGCAGGTGCTTCGGATCGGCCTCCGAAGGAGCTCCCGTCATTGGGTCGGCGCCGGCCTGGTTCTTGGGAAATGCCTGCGTATCGCGGAGATTTGGCTCGTGGCCTAGCACCATCAGCATGCGCTCGATGCCAAACGCGATGCCTCCGTGCGGCGGCGCGCCCATGGCGAGCGCGTCGAGCAGGAAGCCGAACTTGCTGCGCTGCTCTTCGGGCGAGATGCGCAGCAGCTCGAAGAGCTTCTCCTGCAGCTCGGGCTCGTGGATCCTAAAGGAGCCGCCGCCCAGCTCGACGCCGTTTCCGACCAGGTCGTATGCGAGTGCCTTGGCGGCGCCGGGATCGCTCTCGAGCAGCGCCTCGTGGCCCGGCGCGGGGCGGGTAAAGGGGTGATGGACCGCGTCCCAACGCTTATCGTCGGCATCCCACTTCAAGAGCGGAAAGTCTGTGACCCAGAGGAAGCGCCAGGCATCCTCGTTGATCAGGCCGAGCTCCTCTCCGAGCTTGAGCCGCAGCTGCCCGAGAGCGCGCGCGACTGCCGCCGGCTCGCCGGCGCCGAATAGGACGGTGGTTCCGGGTGCACTACTGAAGAGCTCCAGCTCGGCCGGAGAGAGGAACTTGACGATCGGCGAGTGCGGCTCGCCGTCTTCCCCATAGACGATGTAGGCTAGCCCGCCCGCTCCCCACTCCTTGGCGAACTCCTCCAGCTTGGCCAGCTCCCCGCGCGAGTACGCGCAGGGCACCTGCAGGAAGCGAACACAGGGCGCCTTCGCAAAGACGCCGAATTTCGATTCACGCGTGGCCTCGGTCGCCTCCTGGATATCGAGCCCGAAGCGGAGGTCGGGCTTGTCCGAGCCGTAGCGTGCCATCGCCTCGTCCCAGCTCAGGCGCTGGAAGGGCGGCTCGAGCTCGACCCCGAGGCACTCGCGCCAGACCGCCTGAAGCATCCGCTCCATCAGCGAGAAGAGCTCGTCCAGGTCGGGGAAGGCAACCTCGGCGTCTAACTGGGTCAGCTCCTGCAGTCGATCGGCGCGCAGATCCTCGTCTCGGAAGCAGATGGCGATCTGGTAGTAGCGGTCGAAGCCTGCCACCATCAGGATCTGCTTGTAGAGCTGCGGCGACTGGGGCAGCGCGTAGAAGCGCCCGGGCTGTAGCCGCGCCGGCACGAGGAAGTCGCGCGCGCCCTCGGGGGTGGGCTTGCCGAGAATCGGGGTCTGGATGTCGAGAAAACCGGCTTCCTCCAGCACGCGGCGGATGACACCGATCATCTGCGCGCGAAGGGCGATGTTCTTTTGCATGCGGTCGCGGCGCAGGTCGAGCCAGCGGTAGCGCAGGCGCAGCGTCTCGTCGACGTTCTCCTCGTCGAGTTGGAAGGGAAGCGGCGGACAGCGGGAGATGATCTCCAGCTTGTCGACCCGCAGCTCGATCTCGCCGGTCGGGAGCTTCGGATTGACCGCCTCGGGGGCGCGCGCCACGACCTCGCCCTCGGCGCGCAGCACGAACTCGTTGCGAATCTCGTGCGTGAGCTGAAAGGACTCGGGCGCGCGCGCGGGGTTGATCACCAGCTGGCAGACGCCGGAGCGGTCGCGCAGGTCGATAAAGACCAGCCCGCCGTGGTCGCGGCGCGTGTCGGTCCAGCCCGAGAGGGTCAGCTTCTTTCCGATCTGCTCGCGGCGAACCTCGCCGCACATCAGGTCACGCCACTTCACAAAAGGTCCCCTCTTGGCCCAGCGAGTACGTTCTTAACGATTTCGTCAAATGGGGTTACTGGCTCGCCCCGGTATTTCCCGGAGCCTACCCACTCGAGAAGAGCGCTCTTCGAGTAGAAGGAAACGAGACAGCGCGCTCCAAGTCGTTGGCCCTGAGTTAGCTGACCCTTAGTCGAACGCGACGCATAGTCCATATCTGCCGCAAGTCCGTTCTCGCGGAGTTCTTCCAGGATCTTCACCATCAGAACGCGATCTGCCCCTTCGGCGGCAATCAAGAAGGCGTCAGTTCCGTCTTTCCCGACCTCGCTCTCCCCGGCGCTCAGGACGATGCGCTCGATCCCGCTGGCGAAGCCGACCGCCGGCGTCGGCGGGCCGCCGATCGTCTCGACCAGGTAGTCGTAGCGTCCGCCGGCCGAGACCGCGTCCTGGGCGCCCAGCCCGGGCGCGACGAACTCGAAGGCCGTGCGCGTGTAGTAGTCGAGCCCGCGCACCAGCCGCGGCGCGACCTCGTAGGCGACGCCGCAGGCATCGAGGAAGGTCTTGACGGCCTCGAAGTGCTCGCGGCACTCCGCGCAGAGCGCATCCCCGATCGTCGGCGCGCCTTCGAGCAGCGCGGCCAGCTCGGGATTCTTGGTGTCGAAGACGCGCAGGGGACTGGTCTCGCGCTTGTGACGTGCCTCGGCATCGAGCTCGGAGGAGTGCTCGTCCAGCCACGCTTCGAGCCGCTCGAGGTAGGCCGGGCGGCAGGCGCGGTCGCCGATCGAGTTGAGCAGCAGGGTTGCTTCGATGCCGAGCGCCTTCAACCAGGCGTGCTGGAGCGCGATCAGCTCGGCGTCGAGCGCTGGGTCCTCGCAGCCGATAGCCTCGACCGAAAGCTGCCAGAACTCGCGGTAGCGGCCCTTCTGCGGCCTGGCGTAGCGGAACATCGGCGCCACCATCCAGGTCTTGACCGGCTGCGGCTCGCGCTGCAGGCCGTGCTCGATGTAGGCGCGGCAGACCTGGGCGGTGCCCTCCGGGCGCAGGGTCAGCGAGCGCTCGCCGCGATCCTCGAAGCTGTACATCTCCTTGGAAACGATGTCGGAGGCCTCACCCGAAGAGCGGGCGAACAGCTCGGTCTCCTCGAAGGTCGGGGTGACGATGCGCCGGTAGCCGTAGGCGGCGCAGAGCCGCTCGGCCTCGTCCAGCACCCGTTGCCAGGCCGGCCACTCGCGCGGCAGGACGTCGTGGGTTCCCTTGGGCGCCTCGATGCTCATTTCGTGCGCAACGCTGTCAGGAAGGGATTGGAGCGGAGCTCGGCAGCGAGAGTCGTCTCGGGGCCGTGACCCGGGTAGATGGCGGTCTCGGGCGGGAAGCGCCGAGCGAGCATCTCGAGCGTGGCCAGCAGCGTCGGCCAGTCGCCGCCGGGCAGATCGGCGCGCCCGACCGAGCCGCGAAAGAGAACATCACCCGAGAACAGGCCGCCGTCGATCAAGAAGGCCATGTGCCCCGGCCGGTGACCGGGCACCGCTACGACCTCGATCTCCAGCCCGGCCAGCTCGAGCTTGTCGCCGTCCGCGATCAGGTGGTCGGGAGTGAAGGAGGCGAGCGGCGGAAAGCCCAGTAGCTCGGGGCCTTCGGACTCCAGCTCGGGCAACTCGGCTTCGCCCAGGTAGACCGGGGCGCCGGAGGCCTCGACCAGGTCGACGACGCCGAGCACGTGATCCCAGTGCCCGTGCGTGAGGAGGATGGCGACAACCTTGGCGCCCATCCGCGCCAGCTCCAGGCGCAGCCGGGTGATGTCGCCGCCCGGATCGATCACGACGGCCTCGGCGGCTGCGCGATCCGGCCTGACGACGTAGCAGTTCGTCTGCAGCGGGCCGAGCTCGTAGTGGTCGACGGCGATACTCACCCCGCCATTCTGACTATCGCGAGCGGCGGCGGTTGCTTTTACTTCGAACCGCGCTTACGCGAAGGCGGAAGCTGGCCTGTTCGCCTCAGGTAGGAGCGATAGATCATCCGCTGCGTCAGCCACATCAGCGGCAGCATGAGAGCCGTGTAGACGACCGCCATCAGAGCAGCGGCGGGAATCGACCTGTTCAGGATCGCGAAGGCGGCGAAAATGATGAAGAAGAAGATGATCGCCTGCCTGCGCAGGTAGGAGAAGGTGGGCGGCTGTACCGGCCGCACCTGCGCGGAACGGCGCCCGCTCGAAGAGGCCGCGGGGCGACGGTCCTTCTCCTTGCGCGAGGACGCGGGAGGCTGCTCGACCTCGACCTCCTTGCCCGCCTCGTCGATGTAGACGTATTCGTACTCGTGCCGGAGCTCTTTTTCGCGCCGGCGGCGCTGTTTCTTGGAAGCCATCGTTGCCAAGCGTAGCGCCAGCGGGTGTGGCGGTGAGCATGTCTGCTCCGCCGAAAGAGGAGATGAAGCAAGTTGTGGAGCGTTTCGCGCCGCGCTGTTCGGTTACTCGGGACAACAGGGTCTTCCGCCCGCCACCGAGCCACCCGCCCGCGGGGTCATGGCACGGTACCTGCCCTGAGCGGCGAGAAGCACTCGTTCGCGTATCGATTTTGTGCCGATTCCCGACCCAGCCGCCGCTAGACGAGCCGGTCGTCGAAATCCTCCCCCAGCTCGCTTCCCAGCCTCGACTCCAGGATCTGCGCCGGCGCGAAGAAAAGCCCCGCCTGCTCGGCCTCGGCAGCGGCGCCGTAGGGAATCAGGCCGACCAGCTCCGAGCCGGCGACCTCCACCCCGCGCCGGGCCGCCTCCTGCTCGATGCGCCTGAAGATCTCGGCCAGCCCACTTTTCTGCCAGTCCTCGATGTTCATGCTCACCTGCACCAGCCCGGCCTCGCGTAGCTCCAGCCCGAGCGCGCGCACCCCGACGAAGCCGCCGCCGTCTTCGCGTATCAGGCCGGCGATCTCCTTGGCCGCCTCGATGCCGCCGCGCAGATTGACGTTGAAAGCGATCAGGGGCTGGCGGGCGCCGACGAGCACCGCGCCGCTGCGTAAATCGAGAGCCGCCGGCCCGAAGTCGGGCACGAGCTCACCGCTTTCCATCCTCCGCGCCAGCTCGGCCGGGCTGCCGCGGCGAAGCTCGGGCAGCCGGCGACCCCAGGCCAGCTCGCCGTAAAGGAAGACCGGCAGCCCGATATCGACGCCGATTTGCCGGGCAAGCTCCAGCGCGCAGGCCCTCGCCCGTTCCATGTCCTCGGGGCGAACGGCCACGACCGGCAGCACGTCGGCGACCCCGACGCGGGGATGGACGCCCTCGTGCCGGCGCAGGTCGATCAGCTTGCGCGCCACCCTCACGCCCTCCACGAGCGCCTCGATCAGCTCCTGCTCGCCGCCGGCCAGGGTGAAGACCGAGCGGTTGTGATCGGCGTCGGCATGGACATCGAGCAAGGCGGCGCGGTCTCCGAGCGCCTCGGCGATGGCCTCCACCGTGGCCTGGTCACGACCCTCGGAGAAGTTGGGAACGGCCTCCAGCGGGAAGGGCATATGTCTACTCTAAGCCCCATGCGCGAGTACTACGATGCCCGCGCGCCGGAGTACGACGACTGGTACCTCGGTCGCGGCCTGTTCAGCAAGCGCGAGCGCCTCGGCTGGAAGAGGGAGCTGAAGGCGCTCGAGCGCGCGCTGGCCTCGCTTCCCTGGGCGCACACTCTCGATGTCGCCTGCGGAACGGGCTTCCTCACGCAGCACCTCCCCGGCGAGATAGTCGGGCTCGATCAGAGCGAGCAGATGCTCGGGATCGCGCGCGAGCGAGTGCCGACGGCCGGGTTCATCGCCGGCGACGCCTTCGCGCTACCGTTCGCGGACGGAGCCTTCGAGCGGGTCTTCACTGCTCACTTCTACGGCCACCTCGACCAGAGCGAGCGGGCGCTCTTCCTGGCTGAAGCCACCCGGGTCGCGCCGGAGCTGGTCGTCTGCGACGCGGCGCTCCGGCCCGATCGCGAGCGCGAGGAAATACAGGAGCGCGTGCTTGAGGACGGCTCCAGCTGGCAGGTCTACAAGCGCTTCTTCGGCGCCGAGGAGCTGGCCGCGGAGCTGGGCGGCGGCGAGGTCGTCTTCAGCGGCGACTGGTTCGTGGTCGTGCGCGCGTGACAGGGCGACAGGCGTCCTATCGCTCGCTGGCCTCGTTGCAGCGCGACAACCGCGCCTGCCGGACCTGTGCCGAAGCCGGCCACCCGATCGAGTCGAAGCCGGTGTTCGAGGGGCACGAGGGCCAGCGCGCCTACCTCTTCGGGCTGGCGCCGGGCATCGTCGAGGGCGAGGAGCGGCATCCCTGGCGCGGGCGCGCCGGTAAGGCGCTGCGTCGTTGGCTGGAGATGGACGAGGAGCGCTTCTACCAGACCTTCTATCTCGCCGCCGTCACCCGCTGCTACCCCGGCAAGCCCGCGTCGGGCCGCGGCGACCGCACCACCACGCCGGAGGAGCGCCGTCTCTGCGCCTTCTGGCAGGAGTGGGAAATGCGACTACTTCGGCCGAAGCTGCTCGTGCCGGTCGGTGGCGTGGCGATCAAGCGCCTGCTCGGGCTGAATTCGCTCGCCTGCGTGGGTGAGCGGATCGATCTGGAGGGCGCGGTGGCGATTCCGCTGCCGCATCCTTCGGGCGCCTCGGGATGGCTGAACGATCCCGGTAATCGCGCGCGGCTGGAGCGGGCGCTCGCGCTTCTGCAGAGCCTTCTGGGCGACGCTCGATCTGCCTGACCGGCCCCGCCGACTTGACGCTACGCTGAAATATCGATAGAAATCGATCATCGACGTTTGTCGATATAAGCCATGGATACCACACTCGAGCAGACTCCCGCACGGCGCACGAACTGGCGCACCTTCGTCCGCCTGGTCGGCTTCCTCAAGCCATACCGGGTCGGGCTGGTGGTGTCGGTCGTACTGGCGGTCGGGGCGCAGGCGGCGCAGATCGCGATCATCCTGCTCTCGGGCGCGGCGATCGGGGCGATCAAGAACGGCCACCAGCAGCAGCTCTGGACGCTGATCGCGTGGATTGTGGCGACCGGGGTTGCGCGGGCGCTGTTCATGTCCGGGCGCCGCTTCATCGCCGGCAATCAGGCGCTCGGAGTCGAGTACGACCTGCGCATGCGTATCTACTCCAAGCTCGTCCGGCTCTCCTTTTCCTTCTTCGACCGGCACCAGACCGGGCAGCTGCTCTCGCGCTCGACGGTCGACCTGACTCTGGTTCGCTTCTTCCTCGGCTACGGGCTGATCTTCTTCGCCCAGCACGTGCTGACCGTGCTCGGCGTGACGGGGGTGATGCTCTACCTCGACTGGCGCCTCGCGCTGGTGACGATCGCCGTGACGCCGCTGATCGTCGTCGTCGCCTACCGCTACAGCCACATCTCCCACCCCGTGCTCCGCGACGTGCAGCAGAAGCTGGCCGACGTCGCCACCTCGGCCGAGGAGAACATCACCGGCGTGCACGTGGTCAAGGCCTTCGCCCAGGAAGACGCCGAGGCCGGGCGCTTCGCCGAGCGCAACGAGCGCCTGTTCAGGCGCAGCGTCCTGGCCAACCGCCAGCAGTCCTTCTACATCCCGCTGCTCGGCTTCATTCCGTTCCTGGCCCAAGCCGGCGTGCTGCTCTACGGCGGCTGGCTGGTCATCCACGGCCAGCTCGCGCTGCAGTGGTTCGTCTCCTTTGCCTTCCTGCTCAACATGCTGATGCTTCCGCTGCGCCAGATCGGCAACTGGATCGGCCAGGCGCAGCGGGCCACCGCGTCGGGCGAGCGCATCTTCGAGATCGTGGACGAACCGGAGGAGATCGCCGAGCGCCCCGACGCGCGCGAGCTGCCCGAGGGGCCCGGCGAGATTCGCTTCGAGCAGGTTGGTTTTTCCTATGCGACCGGGAGAACGGTGCTGGAGGAAGTCGACCTCGTGCTGGAGCCCGGCAAGACGGTCGCTCTGATCGGGCAGACCGGCTCGGGCAAGACCACGCTCGCCTCGCTGGTGCCGCGCTTCTACGACGTCAGCTCCGGACGCGTGCTCGTGGACGGAGCCGACGTGCGCGAGCTGAAGCTCTCGTCGCTCAGGCCGCAGGTCGGCGTGATCGCCCAGGATCCCTTCCTCTTCTCGGCCAGCGTGCGCGAGAACATCGCCTTCGGCCGCCCCGAGGCGAGCTTCGAGGAGGTCGAGCGCGCCGCCCGCCTGGCGCAGGCGCACGAGTTCATCGAGCAGCTTCCCGACGGCTACGAGACCGAGCTGGGCGAGCGTGGCGTCACGCTCTCGGGCGGGCAGCGTCAGCGCCTGGCGATCGCGCGCGCGCTCCTGACCGATCCGCGCATCTTGATCCTCGACGACGCTACGGCTTCGGTCGACGCCACAACCGAGGCGCAGATTCGCTCGGGACTGGAGCAGGCGGTGCGCGGGCGGACCACGATCGTGATCGCGCACCGGCTCTCGACGATCGCGCTGGCCGACGAGATCGTGGTGCTGGAGCACGGAAGGATCGCCGCCCGCGGCAGCCATGAGCAGCTGCTCGGCACTTCCGCGATCTACCGCGAGATCTACGAGCACGGGCTGGTCGAGCAGGAGATGGCCGGACGACTCCAGGAGCACGCCGGCGACGGCGACGGAAGCGAAGGGGCGCCGCAATGAAAGTCTGGCAGCCCGGCGCTCACCTGACGCGAGTCGGCGACGAGAAGGTGAAGGACTGGTCCTGGCGCCAGACGGTCAGGCGCCTGGGCACGCTGGCGAGGCTCGTCTCTCCATACAAGGGTCGAGCGGCTCTCGCCGCGCTCTCGCTGCTGGCGGCCGCGGCGACGGGGCTTGCGCCTCCCTACCTCGCCAAGCTGGCGATCGACCGCGGCATCATGCGCAGCGACGCGCGCCTGCTCGCGATCATCGTGGCCGTCTTCCTGGTGGTCGGGCTGGCGAACTGGGCGACCGGCTACGCCGAGAGCTACTACACCGGCTGGGTGGGCGAGCGCATCCTCGCCGACCTGCGCCGCAAGCTGTTCGGGCACCTGCAGCGCCTCTCGCTCGGCTACTACGAGCGCAACCGCACCGGCGTGATCGTCAGCCGCATGACCAACGACATCGAGGCGCTCGATCAGCTCGTCACCGACGGCGTCTCGACTCTGATCCAGAGCACGCTGATGCTGGTCGGCTCGGCCGTGATCCTGTTCGTGCTCGACTGGCGGCTGGCGCTCGCGACGATGACCGTGTTGCCGCTGATGCTAGGCGCCACCACGGTCTTTCGCTTCTACTCGACCCGCGCCTACCGCGCCGTCAGGGAGCGGATCGGCAACGTCACCGGCACGCTGGCGGAGGACATCGGCGGCATGCGCGTCGTCCAGGCCTACACGCGCGAGCGCGAGCGGGAGCGGAACTTCGCCGCGCTGAACGAGAGCTATCGCGAGGCCAACTACCGCACAGTCGTCTGGAACGCGATCTACTTCCCCTTCGTCGACGTGCTCTCGGGCGCCGGCAGCGCGATCGTGCTCGGCTACGGCGGTTGGCTCGTCTTCCACGGACAGGTGACGATCGGCACGCTGGTCGCCTTCATCTACTACCTGTCGAACTTCTTCGACCCGATCCAGCAGCTCTCGCAGCTGTTCAACACCTTCATAGCGGCCACCGCGGCGCTGGACAAGATCATGGACGTGCTCGACGCCGAGCCCGAGGTGCTCGACAAGCCGGACGCGCGCGAGCTCACTCGCGCGATCGGGCACGTGCGCTTCGACCACGTTCGCTTCCATTACCGGCCGGATCTGCCCGAGGTCCTGCACGACCTCGACCTGGACGTGCCGGCCGGAACGACCGTGGCGCTCGTCGGCCACACCGGCGCCGGCAAGTCGACGATCGCCAAGCTGCTCGCCCGCTTCTACGACCCGAGCAAAGGGCGGATCACGATCGACGGCTCCGATCTACGCGATCTCAAGCAGCGCTCACTTCGCTCGCAGCTAGGCATCGTGCCGCAGGAGGGCTTCCTGTTCGCCGGCACGGTGCGCGAGAACATCGCCTTTGCCCGGCCGGACGCGACGGACGCGGAGATCGAAGCCGCCGCCCGCGCGGTCGGGGCGCTCGACTTCATCGAGGGGCTCGAGCACGGCTTCGAGACCGATCTCGGGGAACGGGGCGCCCGGCTCTCGGTCGGGCAGCGTCAGCTGGTCGCCTTCGCCCGGGCACTGGTCGCCGACCCGCGCATCCTGATCCTCGACGAGGCGACCTCCTCGGTGGACATCTCGACCGAGCGCACGATCGAGCAGGCGCTACACGTGCTTCTGGCCGACCGGACAGCCTTCGTGATCGCGCACCGCCTCTCGACCATCCGCGGCGCCGACCTGATCGTGGTGCTCGAGCACGGCCGCGTGGTCGAGCAGGGCAGGCACGAGGAGTTGCTGGCGCGGCGAGGCTTCTATACCTCGCTCTACACAGATCCGGTGGTCGCCGCGAGCTAGTTCAGGCTCACGGCTCCACCATGAAAACGTCTACGGAGCGACGTTGCCTCTCTGCTCGACTGTGTGCTCTTGCCCACCGGGTGTGCTGTGCGTCTCTTCGTGCGTAATGCTCCGGCGTGAGCCGCCTAGAACCGTCATCAGGAGACCGAGGGCGAATAGCACGATGCCCGCGACCAGCAGGATCACCCCGATTGTGTTGATGTTGAAACCATTGCCGGTGACGGTGACGCCGAACTTCAGGATGGCCCCCACAACTGCCATGATCGCCCCTAACACCATTAGCCCAGGATCTCGGTACATGCGCGTCCTCCTTTTCAAGTGGCCGGTCGGCCGTGCCCACTACTTCCGTATTTACCGTTCCCGTCCCCTGTAGGGCTGAAACGCAGCGCCTGCTCACCGAGCTCGTAGAAAAGAGTGCGGGAATCACCCTGGCGCCTCGGGCGCTGTTACCGGCCGAAACGATCGCTAGCCTCGATCCCGTGACGGTAACCCGCTGGATCGATCTGCTCGATCCGAGCCGAGAAGAGCTCGAGCAGGCCCTGCCGGGTGCGCTGCACGATCGCGCGCTCAACCGCCTGCTCGCCCCCGCCCGGCACGAGGACGAGCCGCGCCCCACGCTCGAGAGCCACGAGGGCTACGTCTTCGGCATCTTCCTGGTCGCGGTCGCCGTGCCCGACGAGGACCGGATCTTCTACCAGGAAATCGATCTGGTGGCCACGGCCGAACTGCTCGTCACGGTGCGCAAGACGCCGCCCGACGGGGCGCCCTTCGATCCGGCGCCGATTCGCGACTCCTACCAGTCCGGCCAGGCGCGAGTTGGAATGCTCCTCTACGAGCTCGTGGACGAGGTTGCCGAGCGCTATCTGACGCTGGTGGATGCGCTCGAGGACGAGATCGACGAGCTCGAGGAGGCGGTCGAGAAACTACGCGCCGAGGTCATCCGCGACCGCCTCTCGGGGCTCAGGCACGATCTGCTGCACGTCCGCCGTACGCTGGCGCCCACGCGCGACGCCGTCCGCCGCGTGCTCGACGGAAGAATCAAGATCGGCGACAAGAGCCACTTCACGCGCGAGGTAGAGCTGCACTTCGAAGACGCCTACGACAAGCTCCTGCGCGCAAGTGAAGGACTGGAGTTGGCCCACGACCTAGTCTCCGGAGTGCGCGACTATAGCCAGGCCAAGATCGCCAACGACCAGAACGAAGTGATGAAGCGCCTGGCCGCGATCGCCTCGATCCTGCTTTTCCCGACCTTTATCGTCGGTCTCTACGGCCAGAACTTCGACAACATGCCCGAGCTCCACTGGGCCTTCGGCTACTGGTGGTCATGGGGCTGGATCGTGGCCACGACGATCGCTCAGGTCACTTTCTTCCGCTGGCGACGCTGGCTCTGACGCTCGAAACCGCGAGCGGTCTTGAGCGCAGACGGTTAGTCGGACTCGGGGTTGTGCTCGGAACGTCAGGACAGCGCGATCCGAGATCTACGTGAGCGCCACGACAGATAAACGGCACTTATCACCGGAAGCACGATCAGAACGATCAGGCCGGCAATCATGACGGCGCGCAAAGTGGGCGAGATATAGGGCGTGCACTCGGGTGGCGCTCCCTTCCTTCCCCGCCCGCAAGTCTGGACGCCCGCGCCGTCAAGGACGACAGCCGGCAGTAACCCACCAGGAACCAGGAGAGCGCCGACCAACTTGTCGCGCATCGTCCAAAACCGAGACGACCAAAGCAGGTGAAGTCCGACAAACCATCCCACGAGGAAGAGAAAACCTCCGAAAAGCAAGAGGATTACCGCCAGCGATTCGCGCATCCCGGGACGCGGTGTTTCCTTCGCCTCCGACTCGGCCTCGGCGACGATCTGCTCGGGCCCGCCCAGGCGTTCGAGCACGTTCAGCGCCTCGGCCCCACTTGCCCCGGCCGGAAGAGCCTCAGTCAGGTGCGACTCGATCTCTCCGATCAGCTCGTTGCGTCGAGCACGGGGAAGGCGCCGCGCGGCTTTCTTTAGTCGCTTCAGGTAATCGCGGGCGAGCGGGTGCAGCGTGGCGGCGTTCATGCGGTTTTCTCCTGTTCGAGGAAGTGATCGACGGCGTTTCGGAAGCTGGCCCACTCGCCGCTGAAGGCCTCCAGCACGGCGCGGCCGGAGGAAGTGAGCCGGTAGTAGCGCCGGGGCGGGCCCGAGGGGGACTCGCGCCAGCTCGTCTCGACCACGCCGGCGCGGCGGAGCCGGCTCAGAAGCGGGTAGAGCGTGCCTTCGCTGGTGACCATGCCCGGAACCTCGCTCAGCGTGCGCACGAGCTCGAAGCCGTAGCGCTCGCCGTCGCGAAGGAGCGCCAGGACGCAGTACTCGATCACGCCCCGACGAAGCTGCGAGAGTGTCCCTTGGTCTACTATGCACTACATAGTACCTTGCCGACCGAGCAAGTCAAGATCCCTGAGACCAAGACATCTTCGGCGCCTCGCTTGCTCTAGCGCCCGCTCGAGCACAGGCAGCCCAACCTCCTCCCCACCGCGAGCCTATTTCCGAACAACGCACTCGTGTGAAACGCACCCGTGCCGAAAGCAGAACAAGCGCTCGCCAACTCCAAACCGCCCACCCCTGACCGACGCGCGCTCTCACCCGACCCGGCACCGATACGATCAACCCGTGCCCATCTACATCTGCCCCAACTGCAAGCAGCGCTCGGTCGACGTGGACGGCGTCGAGGGCTTTTCCGACGAGCCGGTCGCCTGCCACAGCTGCGGCTTCGGCTTCCTGTTCGAGCTGATGGACGACTACTACCCGGGCCCGAACACGGGTCTCGTGACCTGCGACCAGGAGGCGCGCGTGATCGCCGTCGGGCGCGGCGTATTCGAGCTGACCGGCTACGAGGAGGACGACCTGCTCGGGCGCGACGTGCGCGAAGGATTGGGGCTCGAGCCCGCGAGCGAACAGGATCCCGTGGCGCTGGCGCTCGAGTGGGGCGTGCGGCGGCTCGGTGAGCCGATGATCTTGCGAGCGCGAAGCGGACACAGGAAGCCGGTTATTTGCGACCTGTTCCCGGCCTATGACGACGACGGCGGGCTGCTGGTGGCCTTTTCGCCGGGTATCGGCGCCTAGTCCCGATCAGGCCCGACTCGAGGGACAAAGATCCGCCACCACGCAGCGCTCGCAGGCCGGGCGCCTCGCATCGCAAACGCGCCTGCCGTGCCAGATCAGCAGATGCGGGAAGAGGCGCCAGCTCTCGCGCGGCACGAGCTTGATTAGGTCGCGCTCGATCTTGACCGGATCCTGCTCGCGCGTCAGGGCAAGCCTTTGCGCCAGGCGCCGGACGTGGGTGTCAACAACGATGCCCTGCGCCTCGCCCAGTTCGGACGCGACGACGTTGGCCGTCTTGCGCGCGACCCCGGGCAGGCGAACTAGTTCGGAAATCGTGCGTGGCACCCGTCCTTCGTAGTCCTCGACCAGCATCCGCATCGAGCCCTGAATCGAGCGCGCCTTCTGGCGGTAGAAGCCGGCCGCGTAGACGTCCTGCTCGAGCTGTTCGATCGGGACGGCGAGGTAGTCCTCGGGGCGGTGGTACTTGCGAAAGAGACGTTCTGTGACGCCGTTCACGTTCGCGTCGGTGGTCTGGGCCGAGAGCATTACGGCGACCAGTAGCTCGACGTCGCTCGCGAAGCTGAGCGCGATCGCCGCATCGGGGTGCTCGGCCGCGAGCCGTTCGATGATCGGTTCGATCCGCTTCTTGGCGGGCGCCCGCCGACGCCTGGCCTCGAGCGTGTAGTCGCGCGGCGCCACTGCCTCAACTCCCGGCAGGAACCGCGGCGAGCCTCGGCGGAGCGCCAGGCAGATCCATCCCTGCACAGACGACGCCATTCGCCGGACAGTCCGAGCAGGTAAACGCGCTCGGAGTCGGGGAGAACTCAGCGGCGGCGACGCGCTCGAGCACCTCGTCCAGCTCGCGCTCCAGTTTCTCCGCGTCGGCGGCCTGATAGCTGGCGCTGACGACCGCATCGGGCTGCTCGAGGAAGGCGTAGGCGATCTCCACCTCCTCGTAGCCGGCGCGCAGGCAGGCGAGCGCGTAGACGAGGCGCTGGATGCGGTAGTCGTCGGCCACGATCTCCTCCAGCTCGCGATCGATGCGGTTCGTCTTGTAATCGAGCACGAAGGCCTTCCCGTCGGAGAGGGAGACGACGTCGAGGAAGCCGTTCAACAGCACCTCGCCCTGCTCGAAGACGAAGCTGAGCTCGGTTTGCGGCTCCGGCAGCTGCGCCACGCGCTGGGCCAGCTTCGAGTCGCAGTAGTTGGCCACGAAGCGCCCGATTCGCTCCAGCTCTTCGTCGCTCGCCGCGGGATAGCGCGAGCGCACGTCTTGCTCGATCTCCGCGGGCGCCGGCGATTTCGGGGCGCGCAGGTCGATCTGCTCGAGCAACTCGTGCACAGCGCTTCCGAGCTCGGTCGCGGCCAGGCCGGCGCCTTCCTTGGCGGCGGGACGCGGTAGCGACTTCATGCCACAGACGCGCTCGGCGAAGAAGCGATAGGAGCAGCTCTCGAATTGCCTCAACCCGCTGTAGGAAAGTCGCCTGGGACGATAGAGCGGCGGCGGCGCGATCAGAGCGAGCGGCTCCAGCTTGGCGTCGGGCGCGAGCTCCACTGCCCGGCTGTGCTGGAAAAGCAGAAGTTGCCCTTCGTCGTAGATCTCCTCGTGGCCAGCGGGCTCGGGCTGCTCGTCCTGAGGCGCGAAGCGATCGAGGCGCACGATGACGCTCGACTCGCCGCAGGCGATCTCCTTCGGCTCCTCCGCGCCCTCGAGCACATCCGGGCCGAGCTGCCCGAGAATCCATTCGATCGGCGTCTCGCCGCCGAGGTCGTCCGGATCAGCCGCCCCGGAGACGAGCAGGCGCTCCTGCGCGCGGGTCATCGCCACGTAGTAGAGACGGCGCCTTTCGGCTTCCTCCTGCTCGATGTCGATCTCGTGCAGCTGCTCGTAGCCGAGAGCGGAACGTCGCTTGCCGCCGCTCGGATCGGCGACGCGGAATCCAAGCCGCCCGTCCGGCAGGCAGAGGACCTCATCGAATGAGGAACGGGGCTTCGAGCGGCCGGCATCGGCAACGACGACGACCTTGAACTCCAGCCCCTTGGCGGCGTGGATGGTGAGCAGCCGTATCGAGTCGGAGCCCTCCTCTTCGGCCGGCGCCTCCTGAGCCGAGGCGCCGGCGGCGCCGAGGTCGGTGACGAAGCGAACGAAGCCCTCGATGTCGGGCCCACGCAGCTCTTCGAAGGAGCGCGCCATCCGCGCCAGCTTGCGCACATTCGCGTAGCGCTGGCGCCCGTCCCACTGCGCCAGGAGCGCCAGGTCGTAGTCGTGCTCGCGGACGATCTGCTCGCAGAGCTGCTCGGTAGGTAGCACCTCCGAGGCGGCGGCCAGGCGCTCGTAGCGCTGGCGGAAGGCGCGGAAGAGGCGCTCGTCGCCGGTCTCGAGGCCCGGCGGCAAACCGCGCTCGAGGCCGCAGTAGAGCGGGCGCCTGGGCGCGTTACGCCTGAGCAGGAAGAGGGCGTCGTTGGAGACTCCGACAAACGGCGAGGCGAGCACGCTGCAGAGCGCCTCGTCGTCGTAGCGGTTGTGCAGCAGGCGCAGGTAGGCGAGCAGGTCGAGCACCTGCTGCTGGCCGTAGTAGCCGCGGCCGGTGGCGCGGTAGGTGGGAAGGCCGAGCGCCCGCAACTCGCGCTCGTACAGCTCGGAATCGGTACCGGCGGCGAAGAGCAGGACGATCTCACCGGGGGCGGCCTCGCCGCTTTGCACCAGCTCGTTCAGGCGCGCGGCGATGTGGCGAGCCTCGGCGCCACGCCAGTCGCTCGCCGCGCCGTAGCTTGCCTTGTCGGTCACCAGCAGCTCGACGACCGGGCCCTCCGGAGCGGGAAACTCTTTCGCCGCCTGGAGCGGTTGGAAGCTCTTGCCGAAGTCCGGAGCAAAGAGGTGGTTGATAACGCCCAGCACCTGCGGGCGCGAGCGGTAGTTGAGCGTCAGATTACGCACCTGCTCGCCGTCCTGATCACGGCGCCCGCGGAAGACGTCGACGTCGGCGTGGCGGAAGCGGTAGATCGACTGGAACTCGTCCCCGACGAAGAACAGCTCCTCGACCCCGCCGGCGCCGGCCGAGGAAGCCGCGCCCACCTCGCCCGCGAGCAGGTCGATGATCTCGCACTGCAGCCGGTTCGTGTCCTGGAACTCGTCCACCATCAGCGAGCGGAAACGCAGCCGCTCGCGCTCCAGCACCTGCGCGTCGCTCTTCAGCAGGTCGCGCGTGTAGAGCTGCAGATCCTCGAAGTCGAGCGCCGAGGCGGCATCCTTGGCCTCCCGGTAGGCGCGATCGAAGCCAAGTAGCAATTCCTGCAGCAGATCGCGGTCGCTGAGCGCCAGCTCGTCCCAGGCCGATTGCTCGAGCACCTTCCTGGCCTGTTCATAGCCCTCCGTTCGCGCGGACTTCCTGAGCTTGAAGGCGTCCAGATGGAGAAGAGCGTCGGCGTCCGAATGCGCGTCGAGCAGCTCGAGCAGGTCGCGGGCGGCGAATCGTGCTTGCTCGGGCGCCTCGGCATCGGCGGCGAGCGCCTCGGCCTCCGATCTCAGGGAGGTTTCGGACTCGGCCCGGGACGACGGGGCGGAGAGATCGAGCTCGAGCGCCCGTCCGGCCGAGCGTAGCGTCTCGTGTGCCGAGACGATCATCCGCTCCAGCCCGCGGCGCCCATACGAGACGACGAGCGTCATCCTTTCCGAGTCGCCGTTCGCGCAGAACTCCGTCAGGGCAGCGGCGAACGCCTCGCGCCCCAGCACCAGCGCCTGCTCGGCGTCGAGCACGCGGAAATGCGGATCGGCGCCGGCGGCCACGGCGTTCTGGCGCAGAAGTCGGCTGCAGAAGCCGTGGATGGTCGAGATCCAGGCGCCGTCGAGCTCGCGGGCGAGATCGGAACGTCCCTTCTCGTGCAGAGCCGCTCGGATACGGCTGCGCAGCTCACCGGCGGCGCGATCGGTGTAGGTGATCACGAGCAGCGAGTCGACCGCGAGCCCGCGCTCGATCACCGCGCGACAGAAACGCTCGACCAGCACCATCGTCTTGCCCGTGCCGGCGCCGGCCGAGACGAAGACTCGCCCGGAGGCCTCGATCGCGAGCTGCTGCTCCGGATTGGGAGTGCGCGCGCTCATCTTCTCGCCACCCGGCAAAGCGGCGCGAGCTGGCACCAGCTCGGGCAGCGGCCCCGCTCGGTCCGATTTCCGTTCGTCTCGCGCGGGCCCACGTCCAGCCCGAGCGGATCGTGCCGCACGTCGCCCGAACGGATGCGGCCGGCGAAGGTGCGCGCGGTCGCCGCCGCCCATTCGACCTTGGCCCAGAACTCCTCATCTTCGAGGTAGTCGTTACCGACGAAACCGGGCACGCCGTCCTCGCGCGCCGAGGCGCGCAGAAGCCCGCGCGTAGGCCGTTCGCCGGCCAGCGCCCGATAAACGCCGCCGAGCGGCTCGACTCCGATCAGGTCTCTGAGCACGAGCAGATAGAGCGGCAGCTGGAGCTTCAGCTCCGCCTCGATCTGGACGGCCGACTGGGCCGTCCGGCCCGACTTGTAGTCCTGCACCAGGCCGCGGGCGGCGAAGGGGTCGAGGTCGATGCGGTCGATCTTCCCCGAGACGGTGAGCTCACCGAGGTCGAGGCCGCGCTTCAGCTCCGCCGCAGAGCGCTCGCTGCCAAATCCGACCTCGAAGCGCTTCGGTACCAGTGGCAATTGCGATTTTGCCTCGCCCCTGATGAACTGCTCGAGGTCGCGCCAGAGCCCCGCGTCCAGCTCCCTCAGCTCCAGCTCGTCGAGCTCCAACCGCACCTGGCTCGAGATCGCATCCGTCAGGCACTCGCGCAGGAACTCGAGCTGTTCGTCGAGCCTGCCGTCCTCGACCCGGTCGGCGCCGAAGCGCTTCGGCAAGCCCGAGTAGAAGCGGTAGAGAGTCTGGTGGGCGGTCGAGCCGCGCAGTTTCGCGTCGATCTCGCCGTCGATCTCGCGCGGTGAGACGACGCGCTCGACGAACCACATCTGCGAGCAGGTGCCGAAGGCCTCCAGCTCGGTGACCGAGAAGGTGCCGCGCGCCCGCATCTCGTCGAGCACCGCCGGGTTGACCAGCGCCGTCGGCCGCTCGAAAGCATGCAGAGCGCGCTCGAGTTGCCGCTCCCAACCGTTCACCCGGGCCAGCGCGAGGGCCTGTGCGGACTGCGAGGAGGCCAGCGCAGCCAGCGAGCGCAGTCGCTCGCGCTCGCTCGGCGCCCCGGCGGGATCCTCCCAGACCAGCCGTGAGAGCGAGCGGCGCTTCGTCCAGCGTTCCACCTCGTCGGCGGGGAACAGATCGCGCAGCTCCTCCCAGAACGGGCTGGCCTGATGGGGTGAGCCCTCTCCGCTGGCCGACTCGCGCACCAGATAGAGCCTCTCGTAAGGGCGCGTGCAGGCATTGTAGAAGAGAAAGCGGTCGTGCTCCAGCTGATCCGCCGGCGGCGGCGTGATCATCTTCTGCTCCAGCTTCTCGCGCGCCTCGTCGCCGAGTAGCTCGTGCTGCGGGGAGCGGCGCGGAAGACTGCCCTCCTCCAGCCCGACCACGAAGACAACCTTGAACCGGCGCGCGCGCGCCTGGAGAAGATCGCTGACGACGACGCGGTCAGGCTCGTCCGCCGAGCCGATCGAGACGGAGGCACGTTCCAGCGCCGCCACCAGATCGTCGCGCCCGAGCGCTTGCCCGCTCAACTCCTGCCAGCTCTCCAGCTCGTCCAGGAGGGCGCGGACGCTTTCGTGCGCGCGCAGCTCGAGGCGCGCTCGCTCGGAGACGGGCGGGCTCTCGAGGCCAGAGGCTCGCTTCAGCATCAACGTGCTCAACTCGCGCACGACCTGAAGCGATGAGTCGGCTGCCTCGAGCAGCTCCAGATCGGTCAGCCGCCGCCCGTTCCTGAGCGAGATCAACTCCGATTCGATTCGACCTGGACTGTGTATCCCGCGGCCACGTAGCCTTCCTTCGAGATAGTCGGCGCTCGCACGGGTCACTTCCGAGTAGGGCGAGCGGACGAAGGAGAAGAGATCCGAGCGCCCGCCGCCGAGCCAGACGAAGCGAAGCAGTCCGCAGAGCGCGTGCCCGAAGGGAAGCTGGGCCAGTTTGACCCGGCCTTCGAGCGCGTAGGGAAGCCCGAAGGTCGTAAAAGCCGTCTCGAGCGAAGCTCTGCGGCGCTCGAGCGAGGGGCAGATGACGGCGATCTCTTCGGCCTCGACACCCTGCCTGAGTAGCGCCAGCGCCTCCTCGGCGACCAGCTCGAAGGTCGCCCGTGCGCCCGAGGCCTCGAGGAAACGAACGGCGCCCTCGATCGCCGGCGCCTCCGCGTCGCCGGGCTCGAACAGCCTGCGCTCGACAAAGGCCAGCGCCGGCTGGGCGTACTCGCTCGAGCGCGCCGGAAGCTCGCTTATCCGTCCCGAGGCGCGACGAGCAAGCTCCTGCTGAGTGCGGGCGAGCGCGGCGAAGGCGGCCCGCCCCGCCTCGTAGGGAAGCGCCACGCTGACCTCCGCGCGCGCCGCGAGCAGATCGAGCAGGCGCCACTGCGCGCCGGTCAGGTCCTCGAAGCCATGTACGAAGAGCGGGCGCTCAGCAGGCCAGGTATCGGGCTCCGTCGCCATCTGCTCGACCACCAGCCAGCGCTCGAGCTCGCGATCGGCGAGGTCGAGACGCTTCAACTCGTCGAGATAAAGCGAATAAAGCGAGCCCAGATCTCCCTCCACCAGACCGGGCTCGACCAGCGCCGATTCGAGCTCGGCAATTCCCTCCACCAACGCGTCGACGAAGCCGCCAAATCGAGCCGAGCGCGAGAAGGAACCGAGCTGCGCTCGATCGAGTAGCGAGCGCACGAGCAACCGGCGCTGCGCATCGCTCAGACGGGTGCGCGCGCTCTCGTGCTCCGCGAGCTCCCGAAAAAGGTCGTCGAAAGTGCCGACCTTTCCGGCAAACAGCGCGGGCGATCGACGGAGTAGATCTCGCTGCAATCGCGTGATATCGCCGACGGTGGGAACGACCAGGAAGGGGCGTCGGTCGAGCACTGCCGAATACTGCTCGAGCAGTCGTTCCACCTTGCCGGCATTGGCCGGCCCGACGAGAAGATTCAGCGGCACCGGTTCATCGTAGTCCGCGACCGCCGGGCTACGGTCTTCATCCCGTCGCGGCGGCCGAGTCGTGCCCAAACGAGATGAGGGACGGCTAGCCGTCCCTCATCGACACCCGGAATAAGGCTCTGCTTTAGGCGGTAGCGCTCTTGGGGCGGCGACCGCGACGGGCGACCGGATGCCCGGGCAGACTTTGCGCGCAAACCTCGCAAAGGTCGGCCTGCTTCGCACCGCGCCGCGCATCCGCATAGGTCAAGCGAAGCGTAGCTCCCTTGCCTTCGTCGATCTCTTTATTACAGCTATCGCACACAAGAACAGTTTTTCGAGCCACGAAATCCTCCTACTTAATTTGAACAACCCATTTATCGTAGCGAAAACCACCAGTTAGTGAACGCTTTCCATTCATTACTTCGAAGGCAGATACTTCTGTGTTGACCGGTTCGTGTATTCGCCTTACGGCTAATAGGCATTGGAAACTAATAGGCTCTACGGGTATTTTCGAGCGCAACCTAGTGCCTACCAACGGCACGTAATGGCAAGAGGAAAGAGATTCGCGTCGGCGAGACCGCTACGATGGCGCCGTGCAGAAACGATCCTTAGCCGTACTCGAAGGCGACGAGACCGGGCGGGAGCTGCTGGAGCAGACGCTGCGGCTGCTCGCGCCCGAGGTAATCGGCTTCGATCTGGAGCTGCAACGCTTTGATCTGTCGCTCGCTAACCGGCGTGCCAGCGCCAACGCGGTCGTGTCGGAAGCCGCCGCCGCCATCCGCGCGCTCGGCCTGGGCCTGAAGGCGCCGACGATCACGCCCGAGAAGCCCGGCGACGTCGGTTCGCCAAACCGCATCCTGCGCGAGGAGATCGGCGCCGAGGTAATCGTCCGCACCGGGCGGCGAATACCCGGTGTAGAGCCGGTCACGAAGATTCAAGCGCCGATCTCGGTCGTGAGAATGGCGGTCGGCGACGCCTACGGTGCCGAGGAATGGCGCGAGGGCGAAGGCGGCGCCGAGGTCGCCTATCGGAAGGAGCGCATCGAGCGCCGCATCTGCCATGCGGTCGCCGAATTCTCCTTCCGCGAGGCCGAGCACATGGGCGCAACGGTTTTCGGCGGCCCAAAGTTCACCGTCAGCCCGGTTTACGAGGGAATGTTCAAAGAAGAGCTCGATGCGGCGGCGGAAAGGCATCCCGACGTCGCCTACGAGCCGCAATTAATCGATGCGACTTTCGCGCTGCTACTCACCGTCGAGGAAGGGCCGCTGGTAATTCCGGCGCTCAACCGCGACGGCGATATCCTCTCCGACCTCGTCTTACCGATGTTCGGATCGATCGCGGGAGCGGAATCGCTGGTCGCGGCGCTCGACGAAGACTACGTTCCCGTGCGCCTGATGGCCGAGGCACCGCACGGCACGGCACCGACCTTGCTCGGGAAAGACACGGCCAATCCACTGGCGATGATTCTCGCTGCTGCGGCGCTTCTCTCGCACGGAGACGAGACGATGAAGGCGGCCGGAGATGCGATTCGCCAGGCTTGTCTGGACGCTATTCAGGCCGGCGTGCGCACTGCCGACCTCGGCGGCACCTGCAGGAGCAGCGAATTCGTCACGGACGTCAGCTCCAGAGTGCGCGCGCTGCTCTCGCTCTGAGCCGATTTCACTCCGCAGGGCGAATTCCCGTTCTCGCTCGGACAGATGTGCTTCGGACTAGATGGAACGCTGATCGAAATCGGCACCGTCGAAATCGATCAGAGCGATTTTGACCTGCCGTAATCCGGCATCAGGACTGAGATCGGTTGTCTCCGTGGAAAGCGCCCTTCTTTCCGCTAGAGTCAGCGCCGTGAAGATCGGAGTGCCCAAGGAGACAGCTGCCGGCGAGGCGCGGGTCGCGCTCGTCCCGGAGGTCGTTGCCAAGCTGGTCGGACAGGGGCTCGAAGTCGTCGTCGAGAAGGGCGCGGGCGTTGCCGCCGCCTTCACCGATGAGGCCTACAAGAAGGCCGGAGCCAAGCTCGCCGACGCCAAGGAAGCCTTCGGCTCCGATGTCGTGGCCAAGGTGGCCAAGCCGAGCGCGGCCGAGATCAAGCTGCTGAAGAAGGACGCAGTTCTGATCGGCTTCCTGCAACCACTCACCGACGAGAAGGGCATCGACGCGCTCGTCAAGCAGGGCGTCGTCGGCCTGGCAATGGAGTCGGTGCCGCGCATCACGCGCGCCCAGGCGATGGACGCGCTCTCTTCTCAGGCCACCGTCGCCGGCTACAAGGCCGTGATCATCGCGGCCGACCGAGTGCCAAAGCTTTTCCCGATGCTGATGACGGCAGCCGGAACGATCGTGCCGGCCAAGGTGCTCATCATCGGCGCCGGCGTCGCCGGACTACAAGCGATCGCGACCGCGCGCCGTCTCGGCGCCGTCGTCTCGGCCTTCGACATCCGCCCGGCCGTCAAGGAAGAGATCGAGAGCCTCGGCGCCATGTTCCTCGACCTCGGCGTCGTGGGCGAAGAGACAGAGGGCGGCTACGCGAAAGAGCTCACCCCCGAGCAGCAGAAGCAGCAGCAGGCCGAGCTCGAGAAGCGCATCCCCGATTTCGACGTCATCATCACTACCGCGATGGTGCCCGGTCGCCCGGCGCCGAAGCTGATCCCGGCCGACGCGGCCGAAGCGATGCGGCCCGGCTCGGTCATCGTCGACCTCGCCGCCGAGAGCGGCGGCAACTGCGCTCTGACCGTGCCCGGCGAGATCATCAAGAAGAACGGCCTCACCGTCGTCGGCTCGACCGACCTGCCGAGCGAGATGGCCTTCCATTCCAGCCAACTCTATTCGCGCAACGTCGCCTCACTACTCGGCCTGCTCGTCAAGGACGGCGAGTTGAAGCTCGACTTCGAGGACGAGATCATCGCCGGCGCCTGCGTAACCAAGAAGGAGAAGAAATCGTGAGCGGTAACACGGCCGTTTTCCTGGCTGAGCTGACGGTGCTGATACTGGCGATCTTCCTCGGCATCGAGGTGATCTCCAAGGTGCCGACGCTCCTGCACACGCCCTTGATGTCGGGCACCAACGCGATCCACGGCATCGTGATCGTGGGCGCGATCCTGATCGCGGGCCAGAACCTACATTCAACGCTGGCTCAGATCGTGGGCTTCTTCGCCATGATCCTGGCCGGTGCCAACGTCGTCGGCGGGTTCGCGGTCACCGACCGCATGCTCGAGATGTTCAAGGGGAAATAGTCGAGTGAGCGACAACCTGACGACACTCGCCTATCTGCCGACGATCATCTCGTTCATCCTCGCGCTCAAGTTCCTCTCTTCTCCGAAGCACGCGCGCCTGGGTAACCAACTCGGAGCCATCGGCATGGCGCTCGCCATCGCGGTGACGCTGGCGCAGAAGCACTTCTACGGCCTCGGCTACATGCTCATCGCTGTGGGCGGACTGATCGGCGGCGGGATCGGCTGGGTCGGCGCGCGCAAGGTCAAGATGACCGACATGCCGCAGATGGTGGCGATCTTCAACGGCGTCGGCGGCGGCGCGGTTGCGTTGGTCGCTCTCGTCGAGTTCCACCAGACGGCCGCCGAGCCCGGTCGCATGCTCCTCAACGTATCGATCGCGATCATCGTTTCGGCTCTGATCGGCAGCATCTCCTTCGCCGGCAGCATGGTCGCCTTCGGCAAGCTGCAAGGCCTGGTCGGAGATCGCCCGATCGTCTGGCGCGGCCAGCGTGTCGGCAACATCATCATTCTCCTGATCGGAATCACGGCGGGAACGTTCATCCTCGGCGGGCATAGCTATCAGCTGATGTGGCTGCTTTTGATCGAGATCGCTGCCGCGCTCGCCTTCGGCATTCTCTTCGTGTTGCCGATCGGCGGCGCCGACATGCCGGTCGTGATCTCTCTGCTCAACGCCTGTACCGGTCTTTCGGCCTCCGCGGCCGGCTTCGAGCTTCGTCAGAACGTCTTGATCGTCAGCGGCATGCTCGTCGGCTCTTCAGGTTCGCTGCTGACCTTGATGATGTGCCGCGCGATGAACCGCTCGCTGGGGAACGTCATCTTCGGCGCCTTCGGCCAGATCCAGACGGGCCCCTCAACAGCCGCCTCGAACGAGGGCCTGACGGTTCGCGCCACAACCGCCGAGGACGTCGCGATCATGCTCGCCTACGCGCACAAGGTGATCATCGTCCCGGGTTACGGCCTGGCGGTCGCCCAAGCGCAGCACGACGTCCGTCAGCTCGCCGATTTGCTCACTGCCCGCGGCGTCAACGTCGAGTACGCCATCCATCCCGTCGCCGGGCGCATGCCGGGGCACATGAACGTGCTCCTGGCCGAGGCCAACGTTCCCTACACGCAGCTCAAGGAAATGGACGAGATCAACCCGGAGTTCCCGCAGACCGACGTCTCGCTCGTGATCGGCGCCAACGACGTCGTCAACCCGGCCGCCCGCAGCGACAAGTCGAGCCCGATTTACGGCATGCCGATCCTGGACGTCGACAAGTCGAAAGCGGTCGTGGTACTCAAGCGCTCGATGAACCCGGGCTTCGCCGGAATCGAGAACCACCTCTTCTACGAGCCCGAGACCTCGATGCTCTTCGGCGACGCCAAGGACTCGATCCTGAAGCTGATCGCCGCGGTCAAGGCCGTTTAGAGCAACTCGAGATCAGGCACCAGCCGAAATCCGAATCAAGCGCGGATTATTCGCGTTTGTGTTGTCGAAAACGACGTCGGCGATCTTCTGCGGAGCGCAGCGGCTGAAGTACAGCTCCTGGCCGGGCACGTACCTCGCGCGATAGCGCTCCCGAACAGCCTCGGCGCCTCCCATCAGCTCCCGGTCGCGCTTTTCGGCGCGGCGGACGATCTCGTCGAAGTCGGCCTGCACGAAGATCGAGAAGTCCCAGCATGCTCGCAGCTCGTCGCGAAGCAGAAAGACTCCGTCGAAGAGGAGGATCGAGCCGGGCGAGGCTTCCTCCTCCGGCGCCTCGACCTTCTCATCCAGCCGGTAGTCGAAACAGGCGCGCCGATAACGCCGCGATCCGTCCGGCCCGAGCGGCTCGAGCAGCAACGTGCGAAGCGCCTCGTAGTTGAAGGAGTAGAGAAAGTAGCCCTCCGGCGAGTCGGGGCCACGGCGAAGCCGATCGGAGCGCGGATTGTGGAAGTCGTCGATACCCGCGCGGATGACCGGGCGCCCGCCTGCCAGAACTGCTGCCAGCTCGTCGCCCAACGACGTCTTACCGGCGCCGTCGGGCCCGTCGATCGCGACGCGGAGTGGATGAGGCAGCTCGAGCTCGAGCAAAAACCCGGCGAGTAGCTCGAGCAGCTCCCCGCGTTCCATCTTTCCTACCCGCTGCGGCGCCGCAGCGTCGAGGCGCCCAGCGCTAGAGCGAGCACCGTCACGCCGACCGTGACGGTGAGATCGAGCGCGAAGCGCCCGTCGAACGTCCCGAGCGCCGTCGCGCGGTGGAGCGCGTCGTAGGCGTAGGTGAAGGGGAGCAGATCGGAGAGGACGTGCATCCAACCCGCCATCTGCGAGCGCGGCGTGAACAGGCCGCAGAGCAGGATCTGCGGCAGGATGAAGGCGGGCATGAACTGGATCGCCTGGAACTCGGTACGGGCGAAGGCGCTGACGAAGAGACCGAGGGCCATGCCCAGGATCGCATTCGCGATCGCCAGCAGCACAACCGCCCAGGACGGGCCCTGGGTGTGGAGCCCGAGGAATCCGAAGGCGACGGCCGAGACCAGAGTTGCCTGAAGAGCCGCCACCAGCGCGAAGGCCAGCCCGTAGCCGGCGAGGATGTCGAGCTTGGCCAGCGGCAGCGCCATCAGCCGCTCGAGCGTGCCCGAGACCCTTTCGCGCAGCATCGTGATCGAGGTGACCAGGAACATCGCGATCAACGGGAAGAGGCCGAGCAACGGCCCGCCGATTCGCTGGAAGACGACCCTGTTGTCGGCGAACAACTGCTCGAGCAGAAAGACGAGCACGACCGGAACGAGGAGCATGAGCGCGATCGTGCGCGGATCGCGGCGAAGCTGGTTGAGCACGCGCCGAGCGGTCGCGAAGGTGGCGCGGAAGCTCACACGACCTCCTCGTTGATCAGGGCCAGGAAGGCCTCGTCGAGATCCTGCCTGCCGCTCTTGGCGCGCACATCCGCCGGGGTTCCGGTCGCCACCAACTGGCCCTCGCGCAGCAGCAACAGGTCGTGGCAGTGGTCGGCCTCGTCCATCACGTGGCTCGAGACGAGCAGCGTCTTTCCTTGGCCGGCAAGGTCGTTGAACGTTCTCCAAAGGTCGCGCCGGAGCACCGGGTCGAGCCCGACCGTGGGCTCGTCGAGGACGAGCAGTTGCGGCTTCCCGATTAGTGCCGTCGCCAGCGAGACGCGCGCTCGCTGCCCGCCCGAGAGCCGGTTGACGACCCGGTCGCCGAACGCGGTCATATTGACCATCTCGAGCACCTCGTCCACGTTCTCGGGCGCTGCGGCGAGGATGCGGGCGAAATAGTGCAGGTTCTCACGCACCGTCAGATCGCCGTAGACGGCCGGGTTCTGGGTCATGTAGCCGACCTTCCAGCGCAGGGGCGGCGTGCCCGCGGGCTCGCCCAGCACCGTGATCGATCCCGACTCCACGATCTGGACGCCGACGATCGCGCGCATCAGCGTCGTCTTGCCGCTGCCGCTCGGCCCGAGCAGGCCCGTGACCCGTCCCGAGGCGACCGAGAGCGAGATCTCGTCGAGCACGACGCATCCGCCGCGGCGGATGCGGAGCTTGTCGACGGCGATGCTCGGCGCGGCTGGCATCGGCGGTAGTCAATCAGTTCGGGGCGTCGGGCATGATCGAGACCCGCTGATCGGATGCGATCTACTGCTTCTCGGAGTTCGGGCGCCTCCTTGACCACCCCCCACCCTCCCACGGGGCGGGGAACGGTATCGAAGAATCCCACACTCGAATGTGCCGATTTCCTGCCAACACGACACCCTCGCCCGAGTAGGCTTCGAGCGTGGTCCCGTTCCTAACCGCCGAGAATGTCCTCGCCGCCGTCTCGCCCGAGCGGGCCGTCGAGGCGGTGCGAGAGGGCTTCATCGCATACGCCAAAGGCGAGTGGACGATGCCGCCCAAGATCTACGTGGCGGCCTATCCGAACGGCGACTTCCGCGCCATGCCGGCGATCGGCGCAGGCCACGCGACGCTCAAGTGGGTCACCTCCTTCCCCGTCAACCTGGAGCGGGGCCTGCCGACGGTGAAGGCGATCGTGCTCGTGTCGGACGCGGAGACCGGGATGCCGGTCGCGGTGCTCGAGGGCTCGGCGCTGACCGCGCTGCGTACCGGCGCCGCCGCGGTGCTGGCCGCCGAGACGCTTGGAAGAAGGAAAGCAAAGACCGTGGCCGTGATCGGCGCCGGGGTTAACGGCAAGGCGACGGCGCGCACTTTCCTGGCGCGCGGGCGCGAGGTGATGATCTGGGACCTCGACTCCGAGCGCGCCCGGGCCGCCGCCGAGGAGCTGGGCGCAACCGTCGCCGCCGATCGAGAGGAGGCGCTGGCCGCCGACATCGTCGCCACGGTCACGCCCGCCTACGAGCCGTTGATTAGCGAAAGCTTCCTCCGTCCCGGCCAGCACGTCAGCCTGATGGGCGCCGACGGCCCCGGCAAGTGCGAGATCGACCCACGCGAGATCGCCCGCACACACGTCTTCTGCGACGAATGGGCGCAGGCCTCCCACGCCGGCGAGCTGCAGCACTCCGTCCGCGAGCACCTGGTCAAGCGCGAGCAAGTGACCCAGCTCGGTGACGTCCTGGCCGGCCTGGCCCCCGGCCGCGCGAACGGCAAGGAGATCACTACCTTCGACTCGACCGGGCTGGCGATCCAGGATCTGGCGCTGGCGCTGGCGGTTCTGGAGCAGGTCGGGGAGCTGGAGAACGTGCTGGAGTTACCGCTCTAATCCGCAAGGCTGATCTGCGATCTTCCCGCTCGGGAGAGGCGGCCAGTTCTCACTGGCAATTCGGCCCTCGACCGTGCTCTCAACACAGAACCGGTTCTTGCCCAACCAGGCCGGATCGACCGGATCGACCTTCAGATTGGCGTGGCTCTCCTCGTTCAGCTCGGGCACGTTCATCCCCACATAGGTGCCGTGATCTCGTCGATAGGCACTGATGGCATCGACCGAGGCTCGCACGTTGTCTTCGGCTTTCCGGAGCGCTCCTTCTCCTCCCAGATGCTTCGGCCCGATCCACAGGCTGGTGACCTTGTGCGTCTCTCGATCGATCGTGAAACGCGCATAGGTGCCACGGCGGATCTGGTGCGGCGGCTGGCGATTCTTGGCCAGGCGCCAGTTCTGGCAGTGGAAGTCGCCCCAGAGCTCGACCAGATTGTCCGTGATCCGCATCCGAAGCGGCTGCGGATCATGCAACACTCGCACCTCGGCCCTAGCGACGGGGATGACCCAGGCCGGTGTTCCCGGCCAGATCTCGGCCACTTTCGCGAACAGGTCACGGCGCACCGGCAAGGGAACGATGTGAGCGTTCAGCTGATCGGAGATGCCGAGGAGGCCGATCAACTCCATCTGCGGCGTCCAGCACGTATCCGTCTCCACGTTTACCGGCCGGCCCTTGAAGTGACCGCTGATCGTGATACGCCAGAAATCGGCGGCGCAAGTAAACGGCTTCGGATGAAGTAGTGCATCCGGATGCTTCGCGAGCGCCGCACAGGCGCGGGCGGGGTGGGCAATATCGCCGCCGACAGGATCACAGCGAAGGTGGAAGACGGCCTTGCTTCCAAGCCCGCCGTCCGCCACGAGCACCAGAGAGGCCTTCGTAGTTGAGTGTCCGCCGCACCCGGAAACGGCGGCCACGAGCAAGGCGGCGCCGACGAGGGCTACGAGTACCGGCAGTCGCTTCACGTCGGTAACCATACGGCGCGGGCGCCAAATCGGTCACACACTCATCCGCGTCGCCAGAGCGAAGCGCGGAGCAACGACTAGCTACTCGCTACCTCGTCCTCGGCCTCGACCTCGCCGTCCTCGCCGTCCTCGGCATCCTCAAGCGTGATACCGGCCGCTTCTGCGGCCAGTGCGGCAGCGGCAGCCAGCTTCTTCTCTTCCTTCTTTTCCTGCTTGCGGGCGCGCTTTTCTCTCAGTGCCCGCTCTCGCGCCATTTTCGCCATTGTCTGCTGCCGTTTGGTGCTCGACCCCATTCAAAACCCCGCTTTCTTACGGCACCTAACCACGATTCGGTGACGATCGCCTGGGTACACCGTACAGCCAGACCGCCTAGCGCTGCTCGTGCGCTCGATAAATCCCCTCCGCACAGACCGCCTCTCCTGCCAGTTCCAACTCCACCAGCGCCGCGGCTACCGCGTCCACCGCGAGGCCCGAGCGCTCGACCAGCTCGTCGATCGAAGCCGAGTGATCGGCCAGCAGCTCTCGCACTCTTTTCGCCTGCTCCGACAGCCGAGCCGCGGATCGGGCCGGCGCCTCCTCCAGCCCGAGCAGCGCGAGCACGTCGCCTGAGCCGAGCAGCGGCGCCGCGCCCAGGCGCAAGAGCTCATTGGTTCCCCGCGAAAGCGCCGAGGTGATCTCTCCCGGTACGGCGAACACCTCGCGCCCGTCTTCCAGGGCGAAGTCGGCGGTGATCAGGGCACCGCTCCGCTCGCGCGCCTCGACGATCACGGTCGCCGCGGCCAGGCCGGCGATGATGCGATTGCGGGCCGGAAAGCGCCAGGGCGCCGGCTCGACGCCGGGCTCGTACTCCGAGATGAGCAGGCCGACCTCCGCGATGCGACGGGCCAGGGCAACATGGGCGCGCGGGTAGTCGCGATCAATGCCGCAGCCGAGCACGGCCACGGTCGGGCCGCCCGCCTCGAGCGCGCCGCGGTGCGCCTCTGCGTCGATGCCGCGCGCCAGGCCGCTGACCACCGCCACTCCCGCCGCCGCCAGCTCGCGTCCCAGCCGGCGCGCCACCTGGGCGCCGTAGGACGAGCAGGAACGGGTACCGACGACTGCGACCGCCGGGCGCGAGAGCATCTCGACCGAGCCGGTGCCGCGCAGATAGAGGCGCCGAGGCGGATCGTGGATGGCCTCGAGAAGTGGCGGATAGCTCCGGCTGCGACGGGTCAGACAAGGTGGGCGGGCGCTCGTCACGAGGTCAGCTCCGGCGGGATGCGGTAGGAGAGCGCCTCGGCCAGGTGACTTCGCTCGATCTCCTCGGCTCCGGCAAGTGCCGCGATCGAGCAGGCCACCCGGGCGACCCGCGCCCGCCCGCGCCCCGAGAGTGCCATTCGCTCGACCGCATCGGTGAGTAACGACCTGGCCTCGGCGCTCAGCCGCGGCGGATTCGCTTCCAGCCTCTGCCGCGCCGCCTGCACCCGCTCGCGCACGAGCGCCGAGGCCTCCTCCCCGCTCCCGTCCAATTCTGCGGCGCGCGGGCGCGGCATCGCCACTACCAGGTCGAAGCGGTCGATCAGGGCGCGAGAGAGCTTCTCGTGGAAGCGCGCCAGCCTGACGGACGAGCAGGAACAGCCGGCCGCATCGCCCTTACCGCCGCAGGGACAGAGGTTCATCGTCGCCACCAGCTGGAAGCGGGCCGGAAAGACGGCGCGCCCGTTGGCGCGGGCGACACTGACCACGCCATCCTCGAGCGGCTGGCGCAGCGCCTCCAGCACCGGCCGCTGGAACTCCGGAAACTCATCCAGAAGTAGAACCCCGCGGTGCGCCAGGCTGGCTTCGCCGGGGCTGGGGCCGCTGCCGCCGCCGACGATCGCAGGCATCGAGGAAGAGTGATGCGGGGCGCGGAAGGGCGGCACGGCGACGAGAGGATGCTCGCGTGGAAGCAGCCCGACCACCGAATGGATCCGCGTCACCTCGAGCGCCTCCTCCTCGGCCAGCGCCGGCAGGATCCCCGGCAGCCGGCGCGCGAGCATCGTCTTGCCTGTTCCGGGCGGGCCGGCCAGGAGCAGATTGTGGCGCCCGACGGCGGCGATCTCGAGCGCCCGGCGCCCGCGCCGTTGCCCCTTCACCTCGGCCAGGTCGGGACAGGAGGCAAACCGGGGCAGGCCGTTCTTTCCGAGCGGCGCCGGATCAGGCAGCCAGTCGCCGCGCAGATAGTCGACCGCTTCGACCAGATGGTGCAGCGGCACCGGATCGACACCGGCCAGCGCCACCTCGGCCGCCGACTCGGAGGCGCAGAGCACGAACTCGATCCCCGCCCGGCGCGCCCCTTCGGCCACGACCAGCGCTCCCCCGACCGGCCGCACCCTGCCGTCGAGGGCCAGCTCGCCCACCGCCGCGTGTGCCTTGAGCGAGCCAGGCGGAATCTGGTGCGAGGCGGCGAGGATGGCCAGCGCGATCGTCAGATCAAAGCCCGACCCCTCCTTGCGCAGGTCGGCCGGCGCCAGGTTTACGGTGATGCGCCGGAGCGGCCAGGTCAGCTCGGCCGAGACTATGCCGCTACGAACGCGCTCCTTGGCCTCCTGACAGGCCCGGTCGGCCAGCCCGACGATGGCGAAAGACGGAACTCCCTTTTGTAGATGCGCTTCCACTTCCACCCGCCGCGGCTCCAGCCCGACGAGCGCGTAGGTCAGCATCTTCGCGAGCACGCTTCCAGGCTATTAAGCAAGCCGTCACGTGTCTGTCACGGATCGATGCCAAAAGACGTGAAGCGGACGCCAGAAAGCGTTTGGGCGGCGACCGAGGCGGTCGCCCGTGTTTTCGTCTCGTCGGTGCGGGCAACGCGAGATCAGCGACGAGATTGGAGGGGGACCTACCTCGTCGCGATCTCGCGGGCTTGGCCGCGCTCGCGGCTACTCAGGCAAAGTGGGTTACGAGGACATCTTCGTAGTACTCGCCGGCCCGGCGGCCGGTGCGGCGGTTTACGTGGCGGCGGTGACACTCCTCGAGCTCCAGCCCGGCGGCGGCAAGGATCTCGGGGTAGAGGCTCCGTCGGTCGTTGACGACGATCAAGACCGGGGCGCCGGGCCTCAGAGCCGGGCGCAGCTGCTCGAACACCGCGGCAATCCCCTGCGAATAGTCCGTAAGCGCACCTCTCCCGCTGCCACGCGCCGCCGGCCCGAGCTCCTGCTTGCGCCGGTCGTCGAGGCCGAGCAGCTCGTAGGCGTAGCGGTGCTGCTCGTGGTAGTCGATCAGGCCCGGGTAGGGCGGCGAGGTGATGATGCCGTCGAGGGGGCCTTGCAGCTGGATCGAGCGCGCGTCTCCGTGCATTACGGCGGCCGAGCGCGCGCGGCCGCGCAGGCGCTGGAACTGCTTGATCCGCTCCAGCGTGTCGAGCGAGTAGCGGCGCAGGAAGTGCGAGGCGCGCTCGACCGGGCGACAGGTGCGGCGGTGCTTGTGGCACCAGTAGGGCTCGAGCTGCGGAGAACGCGGAAACTCCAGGTCGAAGTGGCGCGTGCGCCGGGCCGAGCGCGCGGCGCGGGCGAGAATGACACGAAGAACGTCAGCATGCTCGTAGTCGGCGATCGCGGCGCGGAAGGAAAGTAGCTCGGCGAGCGCCTGCGGCGCGTACCAGTCGCGCAGGTAGGAAGAGGCGCGGCCGCCTTTCGGCGCGCCCTGGGAGTCGAGCCCGGCCACGACGCTCCTGATCTCGTGCTCCAGCGAGAAGAGGTCGTAGCGGCTCGTCTTGACCTGCATCAGCAGGCAGTTGAAGGCGGCGATGTCGACTCCGGTCGCGTCCAACCCGCTCTCGAGCGCCTGCACGAGCGTGGTGCCCGAGCCGGCGAAGGGATCGAGCACGTGCTCGCCGGCGCTGAAGTAACGATCGAGCAGAACCTCGACCAGCTGCGGAATGAACTTGCCCAGATAGGGATGAAGACGATGGACATGCTTCGTCCGCTCGCGCTCGGGAAGATCGCGCTCCGACCAGGAGAGATCGAGGTCTAGCTCGCGGTAGAGAGCTTCCTGGGTGAGCGCCATGGCTCGCCTCGATTCGACGCCAGCGGCCTGAAGCCCTGCAAAGGCGCGGAAACCCGGTCGCAGCCGGGATTACGAGCTAACTGCCAGAAACTCGAGCGCGCCCGGGCTGCCGTTGGGGAGCCTGGCGTCCTCCCAGGCCTTGGCGACGGCCTCGCCGAGGCGGGCACAACGATCGAGGCTCGCCTGCGAGAAGTTGCCGCAAACGACGCCGCAGCCGGCGCCGGGCCCTTCCGCGCCGGCGAGGAGCTGCTCGACCTCCTGCTCGGATTGCCCGGCCGCGGCGACGAGCATCAGGTCGCCGCACCAGACGCTGGTTCCGGCCTCGCGCGCGTACTCGCGCAGCACTCCCATCGGATAGCTGCGCTGCTCGGGCGTGTCGTAGCCGTACCAGTAGAGGACCTTGAAATCATCCTCGATCAGGCCGGCGGCCAGCTCCAGCGCCGAGATTCCGCCGGCGATCTCGAACGGCTGGAAGGGATCGATCGTGACCACGACGCCTTCCGACTCGCCTTTCAGCTTGCGGGCTTCCTCCACCACCGTCGTCATCCCGTCGGCCTCGCGCACCACGTCTTTCTCGCGCAGCCCCAGCTCGGCGGCGGCGGCGTTCAGGCTGGCCACGCTCTCGGGATCGAGGTCGCAGAGCAGGTACTCGGCGTCCTTACCGAGCATCCGCATCGCCAGCAGGGCAGAGCCGGGGAAGCTCGCGGGTGCCACACCGTCGGCGGCAAGCCGGCGCAACTCGGTGGCATAGCGCGACTCGGCCAGCTCGGGAACGCTGTCGGCGCGCTCGATGAAGCGATAGACGCCGTAGTCGCGGTCGGGCGAGTGTGTGAGCGGATAAGAGGCCGAGCCGGCGTGCGTCTCCCAGTAGTGCTTGGGCGGCTCGAGCGCGAGCAGCTCGGCCAGCACCAGATGCTTCCAGACGTCGCCGATGTTGCCGTAGTAGCGGTTCATGCGTGCTCCAAGCTAACACAGCCGTGCGTGGCGCGAGATAACGCGCTAGAAAGCATTTTCCAGGCGCTCGAGCTTGCCTTGCCGCACTGCCACCACGTCGAAGCGCACGGCCAGATCGGGCTCGGGCGCCTGCGCCAGCCAGGCCTCGGCCGCGCGGCGCAGGCGCGCCTGCTTACGCTCGTCGACCATCTCCAGCGGGTCGCCGAAGCAGTCCTGCGTCTTCTCCTTGACCTCGCAGAATACGGCGACGCCGCGGCGGCGGCAGAGCAGGTCGACTTCGACGCCGGCCAGGCGGATGTTCGAGCCGAGGATCCTGTAGCCGCGCAGACGGTAGTGGCGACGGGCGCGGCGCTCGGCCCGGGCGCCCGGGAGCGCGATTGCCCTCACCGCTGGTAGCAGGCAGCCCGGAAGGAAAGCCTATGGACGGCGCAGGGCCCATGCAGGCGCACGGCGGCGGAGTGAGCCGGGGTGATGTAGCCGACATGATCGGCGAAGCCGTAGGTCGGATAGACGGCATCGAGCCGCCGCATCATCCGGTCGCGCACCACCTTGGCCACAATCGAGGCGCAGGCGATAGCAGCGCTCTTTCCGTCGCCGCGGACGATTGCGGTGTACGACGGCGCCCCCGGCCCGAGCGAGAAGTTGCCATCGACCAGGCAGACCTCGGCGGGTGGGACGCAGGCTCTGAGCGCCCGCTCCAGCGCTTCCAGGTTGCTCTCTTGCAAGCCGCAGCGATCGATCTCGCCGGCCGGGATCGTCTCCACGACGACCAGCTCGCTCAGCGCGAGCACGGCCAGCAAGAGACGCTCGCGCGCCTGCGGCGCGCACTTCTTCGAATCGCGCAGGTCGGCCAGGGTGCGGGCCCGCGAGCCGTCCAGCTTGTGGAGGTCGAGAACTACCGCCGCGGCGGCCAGCGGCCCGGCCAGCGACCCCCGCCCCACCTCGTCGGCCCCGGCGACGAAGCGAACGCCAAGCTCGCGGTCGTGCCGGATCAGCTTCTCGCCGAGTTCAAGGCTCACGGCGCGAGAATAGCGCGCGCTTCGGCCCAACTACTCAAGCGGGAGAAAGAATTGCTCCCCCGTTACAGAAAGGGCTTCGCGGCCGCTGCTACTTGGCTTCGTCGGCCGGCGCTTCGCCGGCTGGCTCGGAGCTCTCCGGCTCGGGCGCGGCGTCATCCGCCGGCTCCGCGGCCTCAGGCTCCGTGGCCTCAGGCGCCGTGGCTTCGGGCTCTGCGGCTTCGGGCTCGACGCTCTCCGGCTCCACTGCCTCGATCTCCGGGCTTTCCTTCGCGGCCGTCGTCTTCGTCATCTGATCGCGCTTGGCGCGAACACGCGCCTTCTTACCGATCTTGGCGCGCAGGTAGTAGAGCTTGGCGCGGTTGACGTCGCCGATCGAGATCACGTCGATCTTTTCGATCTTGGGCGAATGGAGCGGGAAAGTGCGCTCGACGCCAACGCCGAAGGAGCTCTTGCGCACGGTGAAGGTCTCACGCACACCGGCGCCCTGGCGCTTGATCACGATTCCCTCGAACACCTGGATGCGCTGGCGCTGACCCTCGATCACCTTGAAGTGCACGCGCACGCTGTCGCCCGCCTTGAATTGGGGCAATTCGGAGCGCAGCTGACGCTGCTCGATCTGCTCGATGATCTTGTTCATGACTGGAAAGAGGTCAGGCTGGTAGCCGGCGGCAATCCTAGCTAAAAGCCGCGGTCGGGCGCTATCTGAACGAGATCCGGTTCGGCGGCCAGTAGGTCATGAAGACCGGTCCGATCAGGTCCTTGCGCGGCACCGGCCCCCAATCGCGCGAGTCGCAGGAGGCGATTCGGTTGTCGCCCATGAAGAAGTACCAGCCCTTCGGCACCGGCCAATTGCCATTGCTCTTGTCGCGCCGAATCGACTGTACATAGGGCTCCTTCAGCTTCTTGCCGTTGATGTAGATGAAGCCGTGCCTCTCGCTGACCATGTCGCCGGGCAGCCCGATCAGGCGCTTGACCAGCACCTTGGTCGTGAGACCGTGGCAGGCTTGCTTCGCGAGCGACGGCGCCTTGAATACGACGATCTCTCCCCGGTGCGGACTGCGAAACCTGTAGATGAAACGGTTCACGAGCACCCGATCGGAGAAGTGCACGCCGAGAAAGCTAGTTCCCTGACACTGGCGGAGAGAGACAGGGCCTGAGTGCTGCGTTGTAGTCGTTTGGCTCTGGCCGGGCGGCAGTGATGAGGTGGGCGAGGATGTTTTCGTCTTGGCGGGCGCGCAGTGCAGCGTCGGTTCCATCGAGGAGGTTGGAATCGCGTAGGGCGTGACGACCCAGGCGCGAAAGGACAGCACGACGACCACCGCGATGGCGATGCCGATCAACCAGTCGGCGAGCACTCGCGCCCACCCCGGAAGCCGTTGCAGGAGCCGATCGAGCGGGTTCTTCGTCATCGCCTAGTGGAAGGAGATGCGATTGGGCGGCCAGTAGGTCATGAAGACCTTGCCGATCAGGTTCGCTCGCGGAACCGGGCCCCAGTCGCGTGAGTCGCAGGATGAAGCGCGGTTGTCGCCCATGAAGAAGTACATGCCGTTGGGAATACGCTTGGCCGAGTAGTTGCGCAGGTCACGTCGTGCCGGCTGGATGTAGTTCTCGATCAGCTTCTTGCCGTTGATGTAGACGTAGCCGCGTTTCTCGCTGATCGTCTCGCCGGGCAGCCCGATCAGGCGCTTGACGAAGACGGAGCTACCCGAGCTGCCCTCACAGACCTCACGTGCCCGTGCGGGCGTTTTGAAGACGATGATCTCGCCGCGGCGCGGGTTGCGGAAGTGGTAGATAACGCGGTCGGCGAGCACGCGGTCGGAGAATCTCGCCGTACAACCCGGAGCCGGCCTGGCACAGAGCAGCGTCGGCTCCATCGACGAGGACGGGATGCGGTAGGGATTGACGACCCAGGCCTTGATCGCAAGTACGATGGCGACCGCGCCGATGATCGTCAGCGTCCAGTCGAGCGCTACTCTGGCGGGTTTTGGTAGACGTCCGAAGAGGCGATCGATCGGATTTCTCACTTGGCGCTCCTGACTCGGCTTTGTTCGCGCCGCCAGCTTTCGATGCGGGCGTGGTTGCCTGAGAGTAGGACCTCCGGCACCTTCCAGCCACGGAACTCGGCCGGGCGCGTGTATTGCGGGTACTCTAGCCCGCCGTCCAACTCCTCGGAGAAGCTCTCGATCAGTCCCGACTCCTCGCTGCCCAGCGCGCCCGGAAGACGGCGCACGACCGCGTCGAGAAGCGCCATGGCCGGAATCTCGCCGCCCGAGAGCACGTAGGGGCCGATCGAGACCCGGTCGCTGCAGATCTGCTCGACGATTCGCTCATCGAAGCCCTCGAAGCGCGAGGTGAGAAGGGTCAGGCTCTCTTCGACGGCCAGCTCCTCGACCAGAGCCTGGTCGAGCTGGCGCCCCTGCGGCGTGAGCGCGATCAGCCGTCGTTTCGGGATGCCGCCGTAGACAGCGTCCAGGGCGGCGGCTACAACGTCCACCCGCAGCACCATACCGGCGCCGCCGCCGTAGGGCTCGTCGTCGACCTGGCGGGCACTGAGCGGAGTCGTCTCGCGGTAGTTGAAGACGCGCAGCTCGAGCGCCTCACCGAGCACCGCGGCGAGCGGTCGCCGCTCGCACATCCATTCGAATGCCTTCGGGATGAGCGTGAAGATGTCGATCTGCAAGGGATCAGCTCTCGCGGGCGTTAGCTCGGCTCTGCGAAACCGGTGTGCACAACGATACGTGCTGCCGCGAGATCGACGAGCGAGATGCAGTCCTCGACCATTGGCAGCGCCAGGCCCGAATCGAGCTCCAGCACGTCGTTGGCCACGCCCGAGACGACCTCCTTGATGCGCCCGAGCTTCCGCCCGCCGTTCTCTTCGACCTCCAGCCCGACGAGCTGGAAGGCGTAGTAGGTGTCCTCGGGCAGCGGTGGCAGCTGCGTGCGCTCGATCTGGAGCTCGGCGCCGCGCGTGACCTCGCAGTCGAGCCGGATCACCGGGCGCCCGCCCGATACCTTCGACTCGACGACCGCGGCGGCGACTCCGTTCACCAGAACGGTCGCGCCCACGGCGAAGCGCTCGGAATCCTCACTCGGGCGCTCGACGAAGAAGGCGCCCTTCAGGCCGTGCGGCTTGCCGACGCGTCCAATCGAGACGAACTGAGGATCCTTACTCGGCAATCTCGAGCAGGTATCGCTTTCCCTCGCGCGCGCCGCCGGCGCGCGCGAGCGTTCGCAGAGAGCGGATGATCCGGCCCTGCCGCCCGATCACCTTGCCTCGGTCGCTCTCCGCGACGGTGAGCCGAAGCACGGCGTCGCCGTCGCGCTCCAACTCCTCGACCGAGACGGCGCCGGGATCTTCGACGATCCGGCGCACGACCTCGAGCAGGAACTCAGCCAAGGAGCCCCTTCACCTTGAGCAGGCGGCCGACGGCCTCGGAAGGCTGAGCGCCCTTGCCGAGCCAGTCCTTCACCTTGGCCTCGTCGAACTCGATCAGTGATGGCTCGGAGCGCGGGTTGTAGCGGCCGACGATCTCGATGAAGCGGCCGTCGCGCGGCGCGCGCGAGTCGGTGACCACGACGCGGTAGATCGGGTTCTTCTTCGAGCCGACCCGCGTCAATCTTATCTTTACTGCCATTTAGATCCTTTCTGGCGAAGCGACTTCGCTTCGCTGCCTTTCCATAGTTCCGGAAAACTCGGGCAAACCTTAGCGGCGGCGGCGCTTTTTGCGCGCCTTGGTCGCTTTTCTCGTCGCTCCTGCACGGCCGCCCTGCCCCGGCAGACGCATCTTCCCGCCGGCGTTCATCTGCTTCAGCATCCGCTCCATCTGCTTGCGCATCTCCAATACCTGGTTCACCTGCTGCACCGTAGTGCCGCTGCCGCGCGAGATGCGCGCCCGCCGCCTGCCGTCGATGATCTCGGGCCGGCGCCTCTCCTGCGGCGTCATGGAGAGGACGATTGCCTCGACCCGCGCCAGCTGCCTCTCGTCCACGTCGACGTCCTTGAGCTGGCTGCCGAGGCCGGGAACCATGCCGAGCAGTCCCTTCATCGAGCCCATCCGCCGCATCATCTTGTAAGAGCGCAGGAAGTCCTCGAACGAGAAGCGACCTTTGAGCATCCGCTCTTCCATCTCGGCCTGCTCGTCGACCTCGACGGCCTGCTCGGCGCGCTCGATCAGCGAGAGGACGTCGCCCATGCCGAGGATGCGCGAGGCCATCCGCTCGGGATGGAACAGCTCGAGCTGGTCGAGCTTCTCGCCCACCGAGACGAACTTGATCGGCTTGCCGGTGACGGCCTTGACCGAGAGCGCTGCGCCGCCACGCGCATCGCCGTCGAGCTTGCTCATCACGACGCCGTCGAAGTCGACCCGCTCGGCGAAGGCCTCGGCAACGGTGACCGCCTCCTGACCGGTCATCGAATCGAGCACGAGCAACACGTTGTGCGGCTTGACGGCGTCTCTGACCGCGGCCAGCTGCGACATCATCTCCTCGTCCACGTGCAGGCGGCCGGCGGTGTCGACGATGGCCACGTCGCAGCCCTGGCGCGTGCACTCCTCGACTCCTGCGCGCGCGACGGCGACCGGATCGGTTGTGTCGCGGCGGGCGTAGACGGGAACGTTGACCTGCGCGCCGAGTTGCTCCAGCTGGTCGATCGCGGCCGGGCGCTGCAGGTCGCAGGCGACGAGAAAGGCCTTCTTCTTCTCCTTGCGCAGGTAGAGCGCCAGCTTGGCCGCGGCGGTCGTCTTGCCCGAGCCCTGCAGGCCGGCGAGCAGGATCACCGTCGGCGCCCGCTGCGCGAAGGCCAGCCCGGAGGCGCCGGCACCCATCAGCGTCGTCAGCTCCTCGTGCACGATCTTCACCACTTGCTGCCCGGGGGTGAGGCTCCTCAGCACGTCCTGGCCCAGCGCCCGTTCCTTGACCTGGGCGACGAACTGTTTGACGACGTTGAAGTTGACGTCGGCCTCGAGCAGGGCGAGGCGGATCTCGCGCATCGCGCGTGAGATCGCTTCCTCGTCGAGCGTGCCGCGCTTGCGCAGGTCGCCGAGGACGCTCTGCAACCGGTCGGAAAGGGAGTCGAACATCGCGGCTCAGTGTAGTCGTGGGCTCAGCGGCGGCCGCCTGGCTGCGCGTAGCGATCAAGCTCTGCTTCGGCACAAGACCGGCACAGATCGCGCGGCCGTTCTCGCGTCAGATGGGCTACGCGGACGGACGCGAATGGGCCGTCGTGTTGCGGACGAACCACCTGGCGCACACTGGCACGCCGCCGCCACGGCGCAAGGTCATGACCCAGCTCTCCGCACGCGGTGAGAGAGCTCGTAATAGTGCTCTACGAGCCCTCGAGGGGCTCAAGGCCGGCAATTCTGTCTTTCATGGCCTGGACAGCTTCCGGGGAGTGTCCCTGCCAATCCGTGCACTCGCCCGTGACCCGCAGCGGCTCCCGGGAGCGGTATGACTTCGTCGGATTACCCGGATACCTTTTGTCCGTCAGATTGGGGTCATCCATAATCGGGCCGGTCGGTTCTACCGTAAAGATTCTGCCGGGACCTTCGCCGAGTGCCAGCTCAGCCCCCCAAGCGGCTGCGTCCAAACTGCCGGTCAGGTAGACGTAGCCTGCCTTCTTCCGCCTGCCGAAGTTAGAGCGATAGCCGGGCTCGATTAGGTCTCCCGGCTTCAGGTCAGCCCGTGTGCCATGGTAGAACCGCTGCGAACTCGGGGGGTCGGTGGCTGCCATCGGCTCGCTTCTCATACTGCGCGGCTGTGCTGCCGCGCGGTGCTGTTCTCCGCTTGCTCGTCCCATCTCAGACCAACCTACTCGCCGTCGAGACCGACGAGGAGATTCTCGTCTCGTGCTGTGCTGACGTGGTTGGGCATTTGTCTCCGGTTCACTGTAGTGCGCCTCGGCCTGGCAACAGCCGACGGTGGACGGACGTATCGCAACTCAAGTCCCTACCCGCCGAAAGAAGTGCCCGCCCGAGTCCGCTAAACAGCTTTCACCTCGCCGTCCCGCTCAGCGCTTGCGCTTCTTGACCGCGCTCACCTTCGGCGCCCGCTCGACCCGCGCCGCGAACGACCCGATCGCCCGCGCGACCAGCGCCGGCTCGCTCAGCATCGAGAGGTGACCGGCGCGCGGGATCACGATCAGCTTCACGCCCAGCGCCTGCGCCGAGGTGCGCCCGGCCTTCAGGTTGTCGACCGCGTCGCGCTGGCCCCAGACGACTATCCGTGGTACCCGCAGCCGCTTCAGGTCAGCGAGCGTGAGCCCCTGCACGCCGCCGCGGAAGAGATCGTGGAAACCGTTCTCGGTTCCGTCAACGCGGAACGGCCGCTCGAAGGCATCCACCTGGCTACCTGTGATCGGCGGCCGGTCGGGACCGTAGGCCTGGACGAGCACCTTGCGCACGAGCCAGTCGGAGTGGGTGACGAGGCGGAAGAGCGTCGTGTAGTAGGGGTTGACGAACAGATTCGCGAGCCAATGCGGGCCGCCGACCGGGAGTGCGTCGCCGTCGAGCAGAACGACTCCGCCCGTGTTCGCGGGCGCCTCGAGGCCCACGTCCACCGCGACCGCGGCTCCCAGCGAGTGCCCGACGATGATCGGCCGCCGCAGCCCGAAGTGAGTCGAGAAGTCGCGTACCAGCTTTGTCCAGCCGGCCAGGCTGTACGGGCCCTTGCGCTCGGAGTAGCCGAAGGGCGGCAGGTCGAGTGCATAAACGCGGTGACCCAGCGCCAGCCTCTGCCCAACCTGCTTCCAGACCCAGGAGGGCTCGGCGAAGCCGCCGAGCAGGATGATCGGACTGCCTTGCCTGCCCAGCTCGCGGTAGGCGACCGCGCGCCCGTCGATCTGGACGTAAGGGCCCGGATAGAGCGCCGAGGCCGGCTTCTGATCACCGTTCGTGGCCAGGTTGTAGACAAGCGAGAAGAGGGTGCCGAGCACGAAGAGGGCCACGAGCACGCGCACCGTCCAGCGCAGCCAGCGGCGGCGGATCAAGGGGCGCCCGCGCCGGGGAAGGCGCAGACGAGAGAACCTGCGCTTCGGACTCTCGGCCGGTTTGCCGGTGGAATCGGCGGTGGTCATTGAACTTGACCCTACCCGTAGAGCGCCCGCTCGACTCTTGGCGCTGTTTCGGCACAGATGCGTGCGTCCGGCCTCGGTAGCGTTCTCGTTGGGGTGCCCCCGGAAGCACCAAATCACGCGCGACCAAGCTCGGAAAGAGCTAGCCCCGCACCAGCGCCTGTGCGAAGTCGCCAGGATCGAACGGGCGCAGGTCGTCCAGCTGCTCGCCCAGCCCGATCAGCTTTACCGGCAGGTCGAGCTCGTAGGCGATCGCCACCGCGACGCCGCCCTTGGCCGAGCCGTCGAGCTTGGTCAGAACAACACCGGTCACACCTACGGCCTCGGCGAACAGGCGCGCCTGCTGCAGTCCGTTCTGGCCGGTGGTGGCGTCGATCACGAGCAGTGTCTCCTGCGGAGCGCCCTCCAGCTTGGCTGCGATTACGCGGCGAACCTTGACCAGCTCCTCCATCAGGTTGATCTGGGTGTGCAGGCGCCCGGCGGTGTCCACTATCACCACGTCGCTCCCGCGCGCCGTGGCGGCCTCGATCGCGTCGAAGGCGACCGCGGCCGGGTCTCCCCCCTTCTCGCCGCCGACGAAGTCGGCGCTCGCCCGCTCGGCCCAGATCTGAAGCTGCTCCTCGGCAGCGGCTCGGTAGGTGTCGGCAGCGGCTACCAGCACGCTGCGACCGTGCTGATGCAGCACCCGGGCCAGCTTGCCGATGGTCGTCGTCTTGCCGGTACCGTTGACGCCTACGACCAGAATCACGCTTAGTTGCGCGGAGAGATCGAAAGAGACCGGCCGGTCGATCATCAGCGCGATCTCCTCGGCCAGTGCCTGACCGAGATCGATGATCTCCACTCGCTCCTCCAGCCGTCGCACCAGCTCGGCCGTCGCACGCACGCCCACGTCGCCGGCGATCAGCGCCTCCTCCAGCCGCTCCCAGGCCTGCTCGTCGCCCGGATCGAAGGCCGCCGCGGCGATCTGGCCGACCAGCGCCTTGCGGCTCTTGCCCAGCGAATCGCGCAGGCGCGAGAAGAAGCCGCGCCGTTCTTCCTCGGCCTCGGCCGGGCTTTCCGCCTCTCCGAGCAGCTCTGACCAGGTTCGACTCACGCGCACAAGCGTAGTCGAGGGCGATCTCTGGAAATCACGCGAGGTGGCGATCGACTACGTCGACGTTTCCGACGCCGCCGGCCGAGGAAGCTAGGCGGTCGCCAGCGCCAACTCGGGCTCGCGCGGCGTGCGCCGCGAGACGACCTGCGAGATGCCGTCGCCGCTCATGGTCACGCCGTAGAGCAGGTCGGCGGCCTCCATGGTGCGCTTCTGGTGCGTGATGACGACGAACTGGGCCCGATCGGCGTAGCGGCGCAGCAGCTCGACGAAGCGACCGATGTTGGCCTCGTCGAGCGCGGCCTCGACCTCGTCGAGCAGGTAGAACGGGCACGGGTGGGCGAGGAAGAGCGAGAAGAGGAAGCAGATCGCTCCCAGTGACTTCTCGCCGCCGGAGAGCAGCGAGAGCTTGCTGACCCTTTTACCGACGGGGCGCAGCTCGATCTCGATCCCGGCCTCTTCGTCCGTCTCGGGCGCCGTCGAAGCGGCTGGCTCGGTCAGGCGCAGCCTGCCCTCGCCGCCCGGGAAGAGCGTGGCCGCGACCTCCTCGAAGGTGCCGCTGACCAGCTGGTAGGTCTCGGCGAAGCGGCGCTCGACTGTACCCGTCAGCTCGGCGCAGAGCCTCTCCAGCTCGGCCAGGCTGCGCTCGAGATCGGCACGCTGCAGCTCCAGCTCCTCCAGGCGCGCCTTCTCCTCGGCGTACTCCTCCTTGGCCAGCGGATTGACCCGCCCCAGCTCCTCTAGTCGTCTGTGCCCGCGCTCCAGCTTGAGAGAAAGCTCCTCGCGGTCGTCGCCTTCGGCCGGGACAACTCCTTCGCCACCCAGGCGCCGCTCGGCGTCCTCGGCCTCGGAGTCGAGACGCGCCAACTCGACTCCCACCTGGGCCTGGCGTTCGGACTCCGCACTCGTACGGTCGCGCAGAGCCGCTTCCTCGGCGCCGAGACGGCGGAGCGTGGCGCCCAGCTCGCCGGCCTGGCCGGCGCCCGCCTCGACCTGCTCGCGCAGCGGCGCTTCCAGCATCTCGACGCGATCGGGAATCGCGCTCAGAGCGGCCTGTAACCGCTCGCCGCAGGCGCTCAGACGGGCGCAGAAGAGCTCGGGCGGATGCGCACGATCGACGCGCGCCTTGGTGTGCGCCTCGGCGGCCAGGCTGGTGGCCTCGCGTGCGGCAGCGGCGACGCGGCTGGCCACCGTCAGCGTCTCCTCCGCCGCGGCGATCTGTTGCGTCAGAGCGTCCCTACGCTCGGCAACCCGCTCGGCGGCGAGCTCAACGAGCTCGGGCGGCTCGGCGGCGCCCGAGCGCCGAAGCGCCTCCGCAAGACGTTCTCGAGCCGCCGACAGCGCCAGGCGTAGCTCGGCCTCGGCGGCGGCCAGCGACTGCAGTTCCTCGCTCAGCCGCGAGACCTGACCGCGGCTCTGCACGGCCTTGCCCTGAAGTGGCTCGCGCAGGGCAGCCGCGGAGT
>Ga0247847_1000024_pt1 | contig 58327 bp, 47 predicted proteins | sample PFST25metaG_FD_186002 | JGI IMG/M metagenome (GOLD analysis project Ga0247847, IMG submission 186002) | Peat soil microbial communities from Stordalen Mire, Sweden - P.F.S.T25 | ecosystem: Environmental > Terrestrial > Soil > Wetlands > Peat | place: Sweden: Norrbotten County, Stordalen Mire...
CGGTGACCAAGCGGTGAGCGAGCACACTGACGGCCACTGCCTTCACGTCGTCGGGAAGCACGAAACCCCGGCCGGCGATCACGGCGTGTGCACGTGCGGCAGCGAGAAGGCCGATTGCCGCACGTGGGCTCGCACCGAGACGGATGAGGGGGTCCGCCCGGCTCGCCCGCACGATGGCGACGGCATAGCTCGCGACGGTGGGCGCCACCGGCACGTCGGCGACGGCCGCCTGGGCGGCAGCCAGGCCCGTCGGCGTGCACACGGGCGAGAGCGAGGAAAGCAATGGCTGCGCCCCGTGAGACACAGCGAGCTTCGTCTCGGTGATCTCGTCCGGGTAACCGAGGCGCGTGGCGAGAAGGAAGCGGTCCATCTGACTTTCCACCAAAGGAAACGTGCCCGTCTGATCGATCGGGTTCTGGGTCGCCAGCACGAGATACGGCTCGGGCAAGGGCCACGACTCGCCGTCGACGGTGACTTGTCGCTCTTCCATCGCTTCGAGCAGCGCTGCCTGGCTTCTCGGTGGGGTCCGGTTCAGTTCATCGAAGAGAACCACGTGGGCAAAGACGGGACCCGGCCGGAACTCCCAAGTCTCAGACGAGGCCGAGTAGATCGAGACACCAGTGATGTCGGACGGGAGCAGGTCCGGGTGGCCCTGGATCCGGGCGAGGCGAGTGCCGATGGAGACTGCGACCGCCTTTGCGAGCATTGTCTTGCCGACGCCTGGCACATCTTCGATGAGAAGGTGTCCCGCTGCCAGCACTGCCGTAGTCGCCGCGACGACCGCCCCCGGGGTACCGAGGACAACGGCGTTCAGATTTGCCTGGAGCGACGCCGCCAACTCGAGGGCGTCGTCGAGCGACGGGTTCACGGTGGCTTCCCTGACCATGTCATCGGTCGTCACGAATAACTCCTCACGCTGAGCGAGCGTACCCCCACTTTGGGCACCTGTCGTTCAGCTGGCCCGTGAACACGGCCGGCGCTCAGCTGCCAACCAAGGCTAACTACTACCTGGCCAGGGCGAGGCGCCGAACGGCGAGGGGAGGCCGAGCTTTCCGGGGTTCAAGATGCCCCGAGGATCGAGCGCCGTCTTGAGCCTCTTGAGCACCTCGAAACCGGTGCCGAGTGCATCGGGCAGGTACGGGCCGCGCACGACTCCGATGCCGTGGTGGTGGCTGATCGAGCCACCCTTGGCCAAAGTGGCCCCGAGGACGGCCTGCCAGCAACGCCGGTAGAACCCCTCCGCCCAGGCGTCGTCACCGGGGTCAGGGCCCAAACCCGCGAACGTGAAGTAGAGGCAGGCGCCCTCGAGGTACGCGTGCGACTGGTGGGCTGAGGCTGCGACGATCCCGGCCGTCTCCTGAAGCGCCGTCAACGCGCCGTCGTAGATGCTCGCCAGTGCATCCCAAGGTGCGGCAATCTCGATCGTGTCGACGACGATCCCGGCCCGAATGACCGCCTCGAGCACCGATACGTCGTTGCGGTGGGCGAACCAGCGCCCGACGAGGCCGATGTCGAGCGGCTCAGCGGTCCTGCACTCCTCCGAGAGCACCCGCATCGCGGCGTCGACGATGAGGGCGTCTCCTTCGTCGAGTGCGATGAGGACGTTGGTGTCGAGACCGTCGAAGTTTAGCTGCGACTCGGTCGTGTCATAGAGGCGCACCACCGCGGGGGTCGCGCCGCGCTGAAGGGTCCGGCGGAGCGCCTCGAGACCCTCAGGGAAGCTCGGGAACGCCCACGCTGCGCGCCGTTCCTCGAGAGCGACCGGGTGCGCGCGGAGCCGGGCAGAGGTGATGACGCCGAGCGTCCCCTCGCTACCGACGAACACGCTCATCAAGTCCGGGCCCATTGCCGAGCGTGGCCCGGCTCCTCGTCCGGCCAGCGCGCCCGTGCGCACGACGGTCCCGTCGGCGAGAACCACTTCGAGACCGGCGACCATGTCCTCGATCTTTCCGTAGCGGGTGGAGTACTGGCCCGCACCGCGACACGCGATCGACCCTCCGATGGTCGCCAGCGCGACAGACTGGGGCCAGTGGCCGATCGTGATCCCATGAGCGGAGCGAAGCTCGTGCTCGAGATCGTCCCCGAAAGTGCCGGCTCGGACATCGACGAGCGAAGTTGCACTGTGAACCTCCTGCACGCCGCCGAGACCGCAGCAATCGAGACTGACACCACCGAAGATCGGGACGGCGCCGCCGCAGACACCGCTGCGCCCACCAGCGGCGGTGACGGGGATGCCGGCTTCGTTGCAGCATCTGAGCACGCCGGCGACCTCGGCGGTGTCGGCTGGTCGAGCGATGACGCCGGGCCGGGCGGGCACGGCACCCGATAGCGCCCATCTGAGTGAGATGGGCCACCAGTCTCGGCCCGCCTCGGCCAGTGAGTCCGGAGAAACGTCGATGATGGCGCATGCGCCGGAGAGGCGCTCGAGAAAACGGTCGCCGAGCGCGACATGCTCACCGCCGAGCCGCTCTTTGATCTCGCCGCTCCCGACGCCGATCTCGATCGGCGCTGGCGCCGCCCTGCGCTCGTCGTGCACGAGGGCTCAGGTCTCCGGGCCCAAGAAGGCTTGGTCAGCAAGGGACGCTGCCGCAGCGAGGTCGTGCTGGCCGATGCCGGAGAACGCCGTGCACTCTTCGCGCGCACGAACGGCGCCCCAGCCGAGCTCGGCTGCCAGCAACTCAGCGGTCCGGACCGCCGCCAGGGCCGCGGATCGGGCGTCGAGCAGGAGGGCACGGGTACGGCGCGACAGGACGTCCTCGACGCAGGTGGCCATTTCGAACCGAGCCGCGTACACGACCTCCGCCTCGAGGTGCTCGAGACCTTCGACGAGGCGCTCACGAAGCTCCGGTCGATCGAAGCCGAGGCCGAGCACGGCCATCATCTCTCCTCCATAACGACGCTGGAGGTGGTCCAGGACCTGCGCGTCGAGACCGAGCTTGTCGGCGAGCTCGCGGACTTGCAGGGCGTTGACGGGTTCCGAACCGCGAAGGCGCAGGTTCTTCGTGCGGGACGCCACGATGCGCGATCCGAGCTCACGCTGGACGGCGTCGACAGTGTCAGCCGCCATCTTGCGGTAGGTCGTCAGTTTGCCCCCGGTAACGGTGATGAGCCCGGACGCCGATCGCTCAACCTTGTGGCGTCTGGAGAGGTCGGCTGTGTGCACGCCCGGGACACGGCCGTGAGCATCCGCCGTGGCGAGCAAGGGGCGCAAGCCCGCCCAGCTCGCGGTCACGTCCTGCGGCCCAAGCGGCGACGAGACGGCCGCGTTCACGGCGTTGAGCAGGTAGTCGATGTCGCCCGGCTCGACGCGGGGGTCGTCCAGCGGGCCGCTGTAGTCGGTGTCGGTCGTCCCGATATAGGTGTGCTCGTCCCAAGGTATGACGGTGATCGAGCGGCGGTCTTCCGGCACCGGCAGCACCATCGCGAGGTCACAGGGCAACTTGCTGCGCGGGACCGTGAGATGGATGCCCTTGGCTGGGCGAATCGATGTCGGGTAGGTGGGGTCGTCCAGGCGGCAGAGCTCATCGGCCCACACGCCGGTCGCGTTGACGACGACCTTCGCCCGGACCTCGAGCACATCGGGGCCGGCGTCGGTTCCTGGCGATTGTGCCAGCCAGGTGCCGGAGCGAGGTTCGGCGACGGGCGCGACCCGTACACCGCTCAGGTGGGATGTCTCATCGTGCACAAGGCCGACGGCCGGGGCGTAGTTCACGACGACGGCCGCTTGCTCGAGCACGGCGGTTCGCAAGATGGCAAGAGTCAGCCGGGCGTCGTCGGCCCAGGCGTCGTAGTAGACGAATCCGGCAACGAGGCGGTCGGTGCGCAGCGTGGGGAAGTGAGAGGCAAGCTCTTCAGCGGTGATGCGACGATGGCGCTTGCCGATTCGCCATCCACCGGCGAGGTCGTACATCCACAACGCGGTCGAGTACGTTCGCGCGACGGCCCGGTCAACGACTCCTCCCTTGCCGAACAGGGGAATGAGGAACGTGAGCGGTTCGACGAGGTGAGGCGCGTTCTGCAGCAGGAGACGACGCTCGCTGAGGCTTTGATGGACGAGGCCGAATTCATGCTGTTGGAGGTAGCGCAAGCCGCCGTGCACCATCTTGGAGGACTTCGAGGACGTGCCCGACGCGAAGTCGCCACGTTCCACGAGCGCGGTGCGCAGCCCTCTCGAGGCCGCGTCCAGCGCAACGCCGGCTCCGGTGATGCCTCCGCCCACGACGACGACGTCGAAGCTCTCGTCGGCCAGCTTGGATAGAGCGACCTCCCGGTCGAACATGGTCGCTGGTCGTCTCATCAAGGCACCGTCTCGACAGCCTGCCACAGACAGACGACAAGACCAGGCCACCGAGACGCTCGTTTGCGTCAGCGAAAGCCGCCGCCGAGGCTCGGTCCAAGGGCAGGCCCCGATCGCGGTCGAGCACCCGACTTGTCGCTTCTGAGCGGATTTGCCTGTCAAGACGAAGGCCTTGTCGGCCGAAGATTGGAAGGACGACTAGCACACCTGCCGGCACAGCTGGACAGGCCGGCCGGAATGCGAATCGTTGACAGTTTCGTTACGATCATTCATAATCGAGACTTCGGCCGGCGAACCCCCTGGCGTGCGATAAGAGCGCCGCTGCTGCCGACCGATCCCCTGCAAATCGGTCTTGTCGCGGCAGGTCGCCATCGACGACCGAAAGACGAAGAAAGCGAACTGGGATGAACGCCAATTGGCGCCAAAGAGCCGCATGCCGAGGGGTTGACCCAGACGTCTTCTTCCCCGTATCGGATGTCGACTCCGAAGAGGCGAAGGCGGTCTGCGCGTCGTGTTCGGCACGCCAGGCGTGTCTCGAGTATTCACTTGCCGCCCACGAGCGTGAAGGCGTATGGGGCGGGCGCACCGAGCGCGAGCGTCGCCGGATGCTCCGCCAGCACCGTAAGTCCGCCTGACGCGGCTGGGTCTCAGTTCGTTTCAAGGACGAAGGGGCGAAAGCGTCGAGGTAGCCTCCCTGGGTGGACTTCGACCCCACCGAGGAGTTGACCGCGCTGTGTGAAGCGGTTCCGAGGCTGGCCAAGGGAAAGGTGCTGCCTCGGCCGCGAGAGATCGACGAGAGGGCGTCGCAGGTCCAGCTGAACCTCATCGCGGCACGGGGTGTGCTCGACCGCCACCTCTGGTGGGGCTGAGGCGGCGATGGTGACCACGCTCGAGACCATCGGCGGATGGCCGGCGGTTCTCGGAAGAGTCTTCAGTCGGCAGGATCTGACGGCGGACGAGGCTTCCGCAGCCCTCGACGACGTGCTCCAGGGCACAGCGACCCCGGCCCAGATCGCCGCTTTCGTGGCAGGCTTGCGAACCAAGGGTGAGACCGTGGAGGAGATGACCGGCCTTGTGCGCGCGATGCGGGCCCACGGCGAGAGCCTCGAGGTCGGCGTCGAGGTCGTGGATACCTGCGGTACGGGCGGGGACCGTAGCGGCACGATCAATGTCTCCACACTCAGTGCCCTCGTGGTCGCCGGCGCAGGCGCGGTCGTCTGCAAGCACGGCGGGCGTGCAGCCTCGTCGCTTGCCGGCTCGGCCGATGTGCTCGAAGCCCTCGGCGTGGTCATCGACCTCGGCCCCAGCGGGGTGCGACGATGCATCGACGAGGCCGGGATCGGCTTCTGCTTCGCTCCGCGCTTTCATCCGGCGATGCGATACGCGGCGCCGGTGCGCCGTGATCTTGGCGTCACGACGGTCTTCAACTTCGTCGGCCCGCTCGTGAATCCTGCGGGGGCCACGCGCCAGCTCGTCGGCGTCTCCGACCCCGTGATGGCCGACAAGATGCTGGACGTGCTGGAAACGTTCGGCTCCGTGCACGCGATGGTGGTCTTCGGTCACGATGGTCTCGACGAGCTGTCGACCACGGCACGCTCAACCCTGATCGAGTCGGTGCGCGAACAGGACGGAACCTGCCGCCGCCGCCGGTTGGAGATCGAGCCGGCCTCGCTCGGGCTGAAGAGCGCCGCGCTTGGCGATCTGAAAGGCGGGGACGCGACGCGAAACGCGCAACTGGGGCTGCAGTTGTTGGACGGCGAGCTCGGTCCGAGGCGCGACTTGGTGTGCCTGAACGCCGCGGCGGCCCTCATCGTCGCCGGTCTTGCAGACGATCTCGCCGACGGTTTGGAGATCGCGAGCGCGGCCGTCGAGGACGGGAACGCCCGTAGCGCGCTCGATCGGCTCGTCGCGGTGTCGAATGCCGCCGCCGAGGACAGCCTCGGTTAGCGGTCTGTTAGCAGGGCTTCGGGTTCCAGGGCTCAGGCAAGTCCTTGGGGTTGTCGAGGACCACCTGGCTCTCAGGGGTAGTGGTCGTGGTCACGCTCGGAGCCGAGGTGGCCGTGGCCGGCTGGGTTGTCGCTGTGCCGGACGTGCGCGTCACAGCCTTGCGAGCTGATGAGCCGAACGCGAGGAAGCTCGAGATCATCGTCTGGGCGTAAGGCTGTGCCGCTATCAGCACGTCATTGCCGTCGATCTGGGTGCCATAGGTCGGCAGGACCTCGGTCGCGAGGCTGGTCGAGGCGACGCTCCTGAACTTCAGGCCGAGCGAGATGATCTCGCGCGCCGAGAATCCCGCGTCCACCTGCAGGTCGTGGGAGGTCGCCTGCAGGAAGCTGTTAATCGCCAGAACGTTGGGGAACTCGCCGTTTGCCTTGTTGATCAAGGCATGGAAGAACGCTTGTTGGCGCTGGATCCTGCTCCAGTCGCTCATGCCGTCGTAGTTCCAGCTCCCGTCCTTGAAGTAGTAGAGATGCCTGCTGCGAACCAGCGCCAAGGCGGTCGTCCCGCTCACGCTCTGGCATCCCACCGTGGTCACGTTCAGGCCGGAGTCCGGATCACGAACCGGGTACGGGAAGTCAAGGGAGATGCCGCCGAGGGCGTTCACCATGCCCTCGAAGCCCTGGAAGTTCGCCACCACTACGTGGTTGATGGGGATGCCGAAGTTCTGCTGAATCGTCTGCACGAGCAGGCTTGGACCGGTGTTGAAGGCTGCATTGATCCGGTTCGAGCCACCTGAGCCCGGGATCGGGACGTACGTGTCGCGTGGGATCGAGAGCATCTCGATCTGACGCGTGTCCGGCACCAGCCGCACGACGATGATCACATCGGACCGCTGTCCGGTTTGCGTGGCCGCGTTGCCGAATGCGGAGACCTGGCCGGGCCCGGCGACAAAGGCGCGGGAATCGGAACCAACAAGGAGGATGTCGATCGGTGCGCCGGAGGTCTCCTGTGTGACGGTCTGAACCTGAAAGCGCTTGATCGAGCTCAGTACCGAGTTGACGTAGAACCAACCTCCGACGCCCCCGATGAGCACCAGGACGAGCAGGATCGACACGCCGATGAGCACACGCTTTGGCCATCGGCGATGCCCGGTGGCGTGAAGAACGGACCGGCGACGTGCTCGTGAGCTGGTCGCGAGATCCTTGGACACCTCAAGGGAGGATACCCACCATCAGCCGGAATTCGGGGTCACCTCTGGGTCGTGCCGTCTTCCGGCTCAGATACCGCACGTCCGGAGTCTGGCCCCGGCTCGGGCCCCGGCTCCGGGAACGAGGGACCGTGGAGCTCCTGGACCGCGACAGTCGCGATCGGTTCGGTCTCGTCCTCCAAGCGACTCGGCGCCCCACCCTCGGGCGCGTCGTCGCGCGTCGGCGGCGACGGCTCGGGCGTGCTTGGCGGCTTGCTCACCACGGGCGGTCTGAGCGTCATGAGCATGCAGAGGCCGACAACGCCCCCGAGCGACGCAAGCTTGCCGAGTTGGTCGGCTGCCGTGGTGCCGTACGTAAGCGTGACGTGATGTGCTGTCGGCACCACTGCCATCAGATTTGGAGAGACCTCGTACGGCCCGAGGGCGCCGGTGGCATGCCAGTTCGGGAAATAGGGCACTTTCACGAGCACCGGGGCGCCGAGCCGCCCGACGTTGAAGCTGACCCCCGAGTTCGTCGTACGCGCGTCTGTCACCGTTGTCGGCTCGACGGGGACTGCCTGCGACGGGGGCACAAGCGTCCCCACCGGCGCCCTGGGCCAGTTCGGTGGTCCATTGAGTGCGAGCTCGACGGGCCAGTAGTTCTCGCTTTCCCACCAGCTCAGATTGGTGTCGAGCCACTCCTTTGCGGAGCCACCGGATTCCACGACGGGGAGGTGGTCGAGCGGCGTCACCAGCTGTGAGCCCTTGATCAGGTAGAGGTCCCAGACCGGGTGGCTGACAGTCACCTGGTCGATCGAGCCGGGGAAACCCGGGGTCGACGCGATCTTGACGAGTCCCGGGACGCTCTTGGCGGCGGTCTCGACCTGCGACGAGACGGCCAGGAAGTAGCGCACATCCCCGAATTGCAGATGCCGGATCCCGTCGGCGAGGTCGAAGGAGGGATAGGTCAGGAACGAGACCGGGTTTGAGGACTCGCCTGGAAGCGAGTACTCGGCTTGGTCGAGGAAGTGGAACGGCGTCGTTGTCGAGGACTCGAACAGGACCCCGTCGATCGTGTCCATGCACCCGTTGGTCCAGTACGGCAGAGCCATCGTTGCCTCGGTGGAGCCGAAGGGGTTCTGGGTCTCGGTGATGTACTCGTACTGCAGCCGTCCACATCCGTAGGTGCGGCCGGCCTTGTCGAGCATGCGCACGATTCCCTGGTAGACGGGCCAGCCCGACTTGCCTTGGAACCCGGTGTAGTTCCAGGAGATCCAACCGGGCACCTCGATCTGACTGCCGCTGGGCTGGAAGCCCGGGATCGCAATGCCGCCGGCGATGAACGCGCCGAGCAGGGCGGCGAGGCTGCCGACGACGATCGCGACCGGCGCCTGCCAGGAGTCGAGCTGCAGCCAGCGGCCCCCCAGGCGGAAGACCTCCCCGACGCCGTAGGCGGCGAGAAGCGCTGTGAAGAGGAAGTAGAACGGCAGCCACCTGCCGTTGTAGACGAAACCGGCCGGTAGCCACTGGAACCCAGCCACCGACGCCACCGTCGCGACGAGGAACACGATGGGCGTCCGGTCTCGACGGATCACGGCGATGAGCGCGCCGAGCCCCGCTGGAACGATCATCCAGAGATAGCCCCGCGGGAAGATGTTCGACCAGACGCCGATCACCCTCGTGTAGCCCATGGACGAGCTGTAGCGGAGATCAGCGGCGAACGGAACGAGCCAGAACGCCGCGAGCAATGCACCGACCGCGCCGACCGGAACAAGCACGCGCCAGGTGTTCCTGTTCCAGCGGCTCAGCGCGAGCAGGATCGCGATGGCCGCGTAGCCGAGTGCCGGGACGACGTGGCACAGCAGCGTCACCCCGTACAGGGCCGCCGCCAGCCAACGCAGCCGGCCGGTCCGGAGCGCGTACGCGAACACGCCGAGGAAGAGCAATCCGCTCGTGAGCGCGAGAGAGAACGAGAACTCGCCGGCGAGCGTCGAGACTATGTTCCCGCCATAGATGGTGTAGGAGGTATTGAACAAGAACGGCAAGGTTGCCGCGGCCATCAACGCGGGCACAGGCCTCTTGAAGTCCGCCAACCGCCCGAAGGCCCAGGCCGACGCCGGGAAAGTGACCAGGCCGAGGACAGTGACGAGCTTGAAGGCAACCGCATAGGGGAACACGACCGAGAGCGCCGCGACGAACAGGGCAGGCAGGGGAAAGTAGAAGACGTACAACGGGAAGCCTTCGAACCATTGAGGATCCCACCCAGTGATGCGCCCTTGGGGTAGCAGGTCGTGGATCAGGAAGTACGGCGTCACTATGTGGCCGGCGTTGTCGCCGCCGACGTCCATGTTCGAGCTGAAGAGGAGGTCAGGTCGCAGTTGCCAGATGACGAAGATCGTCGCCCCGGCTACTGCGACGAACCCGAGGGCCCTTGTGATCGTCTCGCCGACGGTCGGGCGCGGCGTCTCACCGTTGGCCTGCACGGCGGCAATCTAGCCGTGGGCAGCGAGGCGGTGGACGCACCCCGGCATCCGACGCCGAGCAAGGTGCTGCACGATGGTAGCGTCACCTCCTCAGGGGCCGTTGGCGCAGCCTGGTAGCGCGCTTGCATGACACGCAAGAGGTCACAAGTTCAAGTCTTGTACGGCCCACCAGAGGTGACCTGAGGGAACCGTTGTAGCTGTCGGGGTTTCCTCCAGGCTGGCCTTCTCTTCAGTGTTCACCACGTCCGTTGGTGTGCGCCGCCCTCGTGCGCCAGGGGCATTGATGTCGCCGTGCCGTTTTGGTATGACTGCACGCGTGAACCCGACACGTTTCTTCCCCGCGCGCCGGACCATTGCGGCGTGCCGCTCCATCACCGCCCTGGTCATCGCCGTGCTCGTTCTCGCTCTACTGGCGGGCACCACTGCGGCTCAGAACGTCCGGGCGACAGCCGGAAAGAAAGTTCCTATGTTCGCGGTACTCGCAGCGGGCAAGCTGACGCTGGTGCAAGACGGCGCGCGCACAGTAATTGGGCCCGTCGGCGTGAAGGGCACGGCCAAGCCGATGACCGTGACCGACTTCCAGTGGTCCTCCAACGGGCGCTACCTTGGTTGGGAGCAGAGCAACCTGAGCACCGGCCGGGGAGCGATCGGCTGGTATGACACCGTCACGCACCGGCGCATGTCGTATACCGTCCAGTTCCAGTACTCCGAGGGTTTGTCCGTGAGCAGATCCGGGCTGGCGCTCCTTGTGCCCGGCGCGGATCTGAACTCAGCTTCGACGCTCACCACCTTGAACGCCGATGGGCATGTGAGTCGCCGGTCGGTGGCCGTCCCCACGAGCGACAACGTTGTGGGCTATTCGGGTGGCTTCATCATGGGGCCGGACATCAAGTCCGGCACCCGGCTGTGGCGTGTCAGCCTCGGCGGCGCGGTGACCAAGCTCCAGGCGCTTCCCAAACCCGCCGCCAACGGGCCTCTGTACGAGGTGACCGCCGTCTCGCCCGACGGCACCGTCTTTGCTGCTGAGCTTGGCGACCACACCGACGGGTGCGGCATTGGGTCTGCGTCGCGAATATTCGTGGTCAACGAGACGACGCGCACCGTCAGGCAGGCCTCCCTGCCGGCTGGGCCGCGCTGGCGGGAGCAGTCGTTCGTCTTCGATCCGAAAGACACCCTCGACGCCACCATGGTCGACTGCACTCAAAAGAGCACGATGCGCACGGCGGTGCTATGGGTGTCCCCTCGGGGAGTGCTGACAGCGGACAAGAAAGGCGCGTTGGTGGCCACTGCGGCGGCCGGCGATCTCGCCTACCAGGCCGGGCACATCAAGCTGGGGGGGACAGAGGCCCCCGTATTGGAAGAAATCGCCTCCGGGCCGCTGACCGTGAACGGTAAACCGCTCGCGGCCATCAACAGCGCCGCCACCGTGTCCTGGGCGCCGTAGGTCCACTGCCCGCCAAACGCCTCGACAACGAGCCAGGGCGAGAGACGCCGGGCCAAGGACGAGACGCCGGGCCAAGGGCGAGACGTCGGGCGTGGAGGGCCCTGGGGGAATGGGCCGACGAACACTCCATCTACGCGCGCAAGTCCTGGTGATGGTGTGTGGCGGGGCGTCGGTCAGCGGGTTGGTTCCTCCGGTGGCCCTTCTGGTGCGTGGGTTGACAGTGCCAGCCTCTGCGCCCACTTACGCGGCTCCCGGTCGAGCATGGCCGACACCTGGCCGGCCGGTATGGCAGGTGAGAAGAGGTAGCCCTGGCCGACCTCACAGCCGAGGTGCCGGAGGCGTTCGAGCTGTCCTTGTGTCTCGATCTCCTCAGCGAGCACGGTCATCTCGAGCTTCTGGCCGAGCGCGGCGATCGCCTCGAGGAGCGTGTCGTCGTAGATGCTCGCCTGCGGCGGGTTGACGAAGGACCCGTCGATCTTGATGATCATCGGGTGGAAGAGCGCGAGGTGGGAGAGTGAGGAGTACCCGACGCCGAAGTCGTCGAGCGCGACAGTCACCCCATGGTGGCCAAGGCGCTCGGTCACGCTCTTGGTCTCGACGGCATCGACGAGCGCCACGCTCTCGGTGATCTCCAGGACGAGGCGGTTCGGCTCAAGCCCGCTTGCCGTCAACGCTTCCTGGATCATCGGCACGAGGTCCGGGTCGTGGACAAGTCGAGCAAGGGGCGTTCACGGGTTTGGCTCTTCGTGTGCCGGGTTTCGGCGCCGGCAAGGAACGACTTTGGCAAAACCGGGTCGAAACTCAGAGGTCCATGGCAATGAGAGCGGAGAACCGTTCGCATCTCGGACATCGCCGGCCACTTGTTCCTCGAGTTTGCGCCGCCCGGGGAGAGACCTGACGGGACTTGGGGCAAGGCGGCCCCGGCACTCGACCAGGGCCGTCCTGGGACGCGAAACGGAGCCGGACGGAACCTCGACCTTCGGCGTTTGTCTGGCTCAGGTCACGAGAGGAGATTGCTAGCGGAACCCAAGTCCTTGAGCCCGCCTAGGGACGAGGTTCCGAACAGGACGCTCAAGTTGCTGGCCGTCAGCATGGTCGCGTTGGCTGGAACTTCAACCGGAGTGGCCGGGTGGGACACACCGATCAGAAGGTAGGCGCTGGAGTTGGGGACGAAGACCTGGAGCTTGCTCACCGCCCCTTTCGAGATCCACAGGTTCGCGCGGAGAGAAAGCTTGGCGGAGATCTCGCCGATCGTCTTGGAAAGCTGTGCTCGAGATGGGGACGGCTCATTGAAGTCCGCTGCCAGAGGCTTGGCCAGTTTCTCGACAAGCGAAGCGCCAAAGGATCGAACGGGAAGGCTGAGCGAGTACTCGTCGGCCGTCTTCTTGTGGATGCTCAGCCACGTCCGTAGGGACTGCGCGAAGGAGGCTGAGACAGTGAGCTTCATTTGGTTGATCTTCTGCAGGTTCTGGCTGAGCTTCTGCAGGTTCGCAATCGATGACGCGGCTGACGGCATCTTGCCCGTGAGTTGGCGGGCTACTGCGACGAGCGTGCTCGACGAGACGCCTACCCACTTGCCGAGCAGGATGTCGTGGAGATATCCGAGGTCCTTATTGCCGGCCAGCTTGTTGATGCTGCTCGATATGGAAGCGAATGTCGTTTGGCCGCCCTGGCCGATCAAGTCAGTGATGCCTCTGAGATCTACCCGAAAATACCCCCCCGATTTGCCTACCACGCGGAGGTCGACGAGGTCTGTGGAGGCGTGGAAGATCGAAACATCCACGGACTGGTCACCACGCAAGAGAGAGCTGCTCGCACCGCTCGCCAAAGAGGTCGTGAGCACGACAGAGAAGCTGCCGTCAGCGATGCTTGCCGCTCCGGGAAGATCCTGTCCGGTAATGACGAATCGGGTCGTGGGACTCTTGAACACGCTGGTCAAAGCTGAGTGAACGGTGTCACCTGCCTGCACATGGGTGACGACTTGCTGGCCGCACGCGGCAAGGGCGACGCCACACGCGACGCTCAAACCGGCGGTTACGATCTTGCGCCTGAGCCGCATCAGATTCGCTCCTCGCCTAGAGGTTCATCGACTGGCGCAACTGTACTTCACGTCGAGGGCGCTACCGGCACAGCCGTCTTCTCGTGCAGCCTCAGATCCTGGTGGTGGGCTTCTCCGGCGCTGCCGGCGTTGAACGCAGGTGTCCAGTTAGACGCGGAGGCAAGGGCGACCGGGAAGAGGGACGCCATCGTGACGAGGATGGCTGCAGACAGCGGCGCGAGTGGCGTCGGGACCAACGGTCGTGGTCCTCTCTCACGCCGCTGTCTGCTCAGGCGGTCAGCTGGTTCAGCTGTCAGCGGCCGCGCTGGTCCTGACGGCCGTACCGCCGCCCGCGGCGGTTGTGCCGGTCAACGCCGGCATCGAGGGATACTTGTTCGCACAGTTCGTGGGGTTGCTTGTGTTGTCAATGTGGGACACGAGGTACTTGATCGGCTTGTCAGCTTTGCGCCTTGAGCACTTCTCGCAAACTCTGTTGCGCTTGGCCAGATCCTGTTCGCCGCCCGCCACTTCTCAGCTGCGGCTGATCCACTCCTCCAAGTCGGCGGCCGCAAGCGGGGCGCTCCAGTGGTAGCCCTGCCCGTAATCGCATCCGAGAGTTCGGAGCCACTCGACCTGGCGACTGGTCTCGACATTTTCGGCGGTGACCTTCAGCCGCAACGCGTGCGCCAACGACACGACCGCCTCGATGATGACCGCGTCACGGCCGTCGGTACCGAGACCGTCCACGAACGTGCGCTCGATCTTCACGCAGTCGATCGGTAGTTGCTTCAGGTATGCGAGCGAGGAGTAGCCCGTGCCGAAGTCGTTGATCTCCAGCATCACCCCGAGGCTCTTCAAGTCTCCAAGGACGAGTGAGGACCAGTCGACCAGGTCGATCACGGCACTCTCCGTCAGCTCGATATGCAACGACTCCGGCTCTAGCCCGCTCGCGTCGATGGCCTTGGAGACAGCACGGACAAGGTCGCCACTCGCGAGCTGTCGTGCGGAGACGTTGACCGAGGTCCAGAGCTGCGCGGCGGCCGGGGTCCGCTCTCTCCAGCTCTGAAGCTTCTGTAGCGCCTCGTTCAGAACCCAAGCACCGATTTGGACCACGATGCCGGAGCTGTCTGCGACTGTGAGGAAGTCCACCGGCATCAGCACACCACGCCTGGGATGGCGCCATCGCAACAGTGCCTCTACCCCGACGGTGCGCCCTGAAGCCAGCTCGACGACTGGCTGGTACTCCACGAAGAGCTCGCCGTTGTCGAGCGTCGCCGAAAGCTCGGCCTGCAGCCCGAGCCTGTCGACGTAAGCCTTGCCGAGGCGTGCCTCGAAGAACGTGTAGTTGTCGCCTCCGGCGTCTTTGACTGCGTACAAGGCGACGTCCGCATCCTGAACGAGCTTTTCTCCGTCGGTGTCGAGCTGGTTGGCCATCGCGATACCGACGCTCGCATGCACGATGAAATCGCGGCCGCCAAGCGTGAACGGGGTTCGCATCGCCGAACATACGCGGGCCGCGACCGACGCCACCTCGTCGATTCCTGAGGCGTCGTCGATGAGGATGGCAAACTCGTCTCCCCCGATGCGTGCGACCGTGTCGGAAGGACGGATGCACGAGCTCAGACGATCCCCGGCCGCGATCAACACCTCGTCGCCGCTGGAGTGGCCGAGTGTGTCGTTCACGTCCTTGAAGCTGTCAAGGTCGCAGAGCATCACGGCCACACGGCGAGTGGGTGAAGCGCGCCGGGCGAGCGCATGTTCGATGCGATCGGCGAAGAGCACACGGTTGGGCAGGCCGGTGAGCGAGTCGTGAAGGGCGTAGTGCACCAGCTCGACCTGGTTCGCGCGGAGCGTGTCGACGGCGCGCTGCATCTGGTCGGTGAGACGGAGGTTCTCGACCAGGGTGAGCACTTGTCGTGTGAGCACGGCAGCGATGACGCACAGCCCGGCGACCACGGTGAACAGGTCGATGTGACCGGACTGGGCGCCCTTGACGGCGGCCGCGGCGATCGCGATGGCGAGGAAGAAGTAGGGGAGTGCGACCCGCCATGGCGACGGCCCATCGGCATCGTCGCGCGTGCCGATGGTCGGCTCGAGCGGCCACAGCGGGGCGAGAGCGATGAGTAGGAAGCCAGCCACGCGGCCGCCGTCGACGAGAGCGTCGTATCCGAACGAAGTGAGGTGACTCAGGTAGGCGAGACTGCTGTCGGTGCCAGTGATGCAGAGCAAGCCGGCGACGACGAGCACGGGCGGGACGCGCTGGCGACCACGGCCTTGGGCGAGGACGCTGATGGCGACGGTGGCGACGATCACGTCGCCGATCGGGTAGGCAAGCCCGACTGTTTGGGAGAAGACGCTGCCCGAGCCGGAGTGGTACACGGTGCCGAGTGCAGTGGTCCAGCTCACGATGAGAAGTGATCCGGCGACGATGATGCCGTCGAGGGGCATGCGTGCGTGAGAGACGCCGAGCCTTGGCTCCGAGGGGAACAGAAGGACCCCGAATGCGGCAAGTGGCAGCGCGGCCAGGAGGCCTGCATCGGCGGCCGAGGGGAACGGCAGCGCACCGTTTCTCGCGAAGTCGTACCACGTGACAATCGCTTCTCCGACAGCCCAAACAGTGGCGAAGGCCCCGATCCACATCCAGGCGAGCCGTACTTGAGGCGCCGCGCGCCGACCGAACACGACGCAGCTGGCGGCTGCCAGCACGGCGACGGCGAGCTTGACGACGGCACGGAGGTCAGTGGTGAAACCGTGGCCACCTTGGTGAGAGGCCGTCCAAATGAGGAAGAGCCCGAGGATGATCGCTGCCCCCCAGGCGGTCACTCCGAATTGGCGAATGGACCTGCCGCGGACCTCGGGAAGCGAGTCGGCTTCCGGCGAGTCGGCTTCCGGCGCGTAGGCGTGCACAAGCTCGCTGGCTGTCGCAGTCTCGGCGGTGTCCACTGCCATGTCTCTTTGTCGCTCCCGCACTCCCTGTCGGACAAAGCGTGATCGACGTGCTCAGGGTTGTTGGATCCGCTGCCCGGACAAGTCCCCGGATGTCCCGAGGAGCCAATTGAGACTATCGGTCCTAGCGAGTCGGCCCTTGAGGGGTTCCAATGCCCGGGCCCCGGTGATGGGCGCGCCTATTGACCGACGGTGATGCAATGCTAGGGCGACCTCCATACTCCCTGTTCAGACGCCTACTCTTCCGGGTCTCGGTCGACTCTTCGCTCAGTCTTGCGCTCCGATCGTAGGCGTTTCTCAGCGAGCCTGCGGTCGATGGAGGACTTCGTCGGCGCAGTCGGCCACCGGCGGGCGTGGACGGCGAGCGCGCCCCGCACCCGGTCGCGTAGACGTTCGAGAGCGAGGTCTCGGTTGCGCGTCTGTGAGCGTTCGTCTACGACCACGATACGTATCACGGGCCCGAGCTCGGAGGCCAGCCGCACCCGTTGGAGGTCCGTGAGCGCTCCAGACGTCTCGAGGTTCCAGGTCAGCATCACCTTGGTATTCGAGGTGTTCGCGTGCTGCCCGCCGGGTCCGCCGCTGCCGGAGAAGCGCCACCGAAGCTCGCCCGCCGGGATGGTGAGCCGTCGCGTCACGATGAGATCACCGCTCACATCGACCACAATCGAAGCTCCTCGGGCTCGCAGGGGGTGGCTCTGCTGCTTGGCTGCTCGTGTCCTGAGAGATCAGCCGGGCAGTACGGCTTCGATCGCCGTGACGAGCTCAGGCGCGCTCAGCTCGACCGTCGGCCTGAAGCGGACGATGGGCTGGCCACCGGGAGCGACGAGGAACTTCTCGAAATTCCACTGGATGTCGCCGGCATTTCCCTCGGCGTCGGCGACCTGTGTCAGCTCGGCGTAGAGCCGATGACGACCCGTCCCGTTCACCTCGAGCTTCTCGGTCATGGGGAACCTCACCCCGTAGGTCGTGGAACAGAAGCTCTCGATCTCCTCGGCCGATCCGGGCTCTTGCTCCCCGAACTGGTTGCAGGGGACCCCGAGCACGGTGAAACCGCGGCCGGCATACTGCTCCTGCAGGCTCTCGAGACCGGAGTACTGGGGCGTCAGCCCGCAGCGCGATGCCACGTTGACGACGAGCATTGCCTTGCTCTCGAAGCGGTGGAGGTCAAGCGGCTCGCCTTGCAGGGAGTGGATGGGGGCGTCGTAAATGGCCACGGCGTCAGCCTACGACCCGCGTCAGGCGAAGCGGATGACGAAGAACGTGCCTGCCACGAGGCAGTACAGGCCGAAGGGCCACAGGGTTCTCGTCTTGAAATACCGGGTCAGGAATCGGACCGAGATGAAGGCAGCGACGAAGGCGCACAAGGCGCCGACCAGCGCCTGGCTCCGAACGCCGTCACCGAGCGGTCCGAGCAGATCGGGGATCTTGTAGATCCCGGCGAGGAGAATTACCGGCGTTGCGAGCAGGAACGAGAAACGGGCCGCGTCCTCATGGTCCAACCCCCGAATCAGCCCTGCCACCATTGTGATGCCAGAGCGACTGATGCCCGCGAGCAGTGCCAGTACCTGAGCCGTTCCGATCACTCCGGCTTCCTTGAAGTCGAGCGTCTTCAGTTCCCGCGGTGGCAGATGGCCTCGCCGCTCCCGGATCTCGGCGCGGCGTCGGGCGACCTCCCCCCCGAAGAGGATGAAGGCGTTGATGACGAGGAAGATCGAGGCTGCCAGCGGCTTGGTGAACAGCACTCGTAGCTCGTGCTCGAAAATCAGACCGGTGATGCCGGCGGGAATCGTCGCGACAACGAGGAGCCAGCCGAGCCGCTCGGTCGGCGTCGTGATCGTCCGCGTGCGACTCGAGTGGGCCAAGGCGCCGATGATCGCCTTCCAATCCCTCCAGAAGAAGGCGACAAGGGCCAGCGCGGTCCCCACATGGAGCGCGACGACGAAGGCGAGCCAGAACGACTCGGGCTTGCTCTCTGACGCGACCAGGTTGTTCCAGTTGAAAAGGGCCGGGAACACGACGGCGTGGCCCAGGCTCGAGACGGGGAAGAGCTCACTCACGCCCTGAAGGACTCCGAGCACTACCGCCTGGAAGAAGGTCATCTTGCTGTGCTGAGCCACCGCGTGGCCAGGCCCGCCCGATCCCGTGGCGAGCAGGACGTGGGTGAAGAGGTGAACGCTGGCGATCAGCACCGGCGGAGCCTAGCGGGAGATGCGAGCTCAGAAGGCGAAGGTGCCGGGGCCCGAAGCAGAGCGGCACTTGTCGGGTCCCAAAGCGCAAGTCTGCTTGACGAGACCGATATGGACGTCGTCTTCGCCTCCCCAACAGTGTGAAGCACACATATCTTCAGCTCAGATATAGCAGCAATTGGCAGTGAAGTTCCCCGTCGGTAAGCTCGATGACAATCGAACCAACGCGAGCGAGGCTGCGCGTAGGCGGCGTGCTCGCCCGGCCGGCAGGTGGTGATCGTCGTGGAATCCGTTGAGGTCTCCCAAGTGCGCGAGGTCCGGACCGTCATCCCCGGGCCCCGGTCGCTGGAGCTCGCCGCCCGCAGGAAGGCATCGGTCCCAGCGGGCGTGGGCGCCACAATGCCGATCTTTGCAGAACGTGCGTACGGTGGCATCGTGGTCGACGTCGACGGCAACTCGTTCATCGACCTCGGCGCCGGGATCGCGGTGCTGAACGTGGGCTCGAGCGCCCCTTTGGTTGTTGAGGCCGTCACCGAGCAGATGCAGCGTTTCACTCACACGTGCTTCCAGGTGACCGGCTACGAGGGGTATATCGCCCTGGCGGAGCGCCTCAACGCGCTCGCACCAGGTACGGACGAGAAACGCAGCTTCTTCGTGAACTCGGGTGCCGAGGCAGTCGAGAACGCCGTGAAGATTGCCCGGTCCTTCACCGGCCGTCAGGCCGTCGTCGTGTTCGACCACGCCTTCCACGGCCGGACTCTGCTCACGATGTCGCTCACCGCCAAGGCGATGCCGTACAAGTCGGGCTTTGGGCCGTTTGCTCCTGAGATCTACCGCGAGCCGTTCAGCTACCCCTACCGTTGTGCCGGCGGGGCGCCGCCCGAGCGGTGCGGTGAGGTGTGTGCGGATCTGGCGATCGCTTCGATGGACAAGCAGATCGGTGGGAATCGCATCGCGTGCCTGCTCGTGGAGCCGGTGCAGGGTGAGGGTGGGGTGATCATCCCCGGGGAGGGTTTCCTTCCGCGCTTGGCGGACTATTGCAAGCAACACGGGATCGTCCTTGTCGCCGACGAGGTGCAAGCCGGCATCGCCAGGACGGGCAAGATGTTCTCGTGCGAGCACTTCGGCGTCGTCCCTGACCTGCTCACGACGGCCAAGGGACTTGGCGGCGGGCTTCCGATCGGTGGTGTCACCGGGAGAGCCGACATCATGGACGCCATTCATCCCGGCGGGCTGGGCTCCACCTTCGGTGGCAACCCAGTGTCGTGTGCCGCGGCACTCGGTGCCTTGTCCGAGATCGAGTCCCAGGGTCTTGTGAGTCGCGCTCAACACATCGGAGAGATCTTCAAGGCTCGCCTTGGGAACCTTGCCGAGGAGGTGCCGGCTGTCGGTGAGGTCCGCATCATCGGAGCAATGGCCGCGCTCGAGTTCGTGACCAGCCGAGAGATGAAGCAACCCGATCCCGCTGCAACTTCCAGGGTTCTCGCCTCGTGCCACTCCGAGGGCGTCATCTTGTTGAAGGCCGGAACCTACGACAACGTCGTGCGCATTCTCCCGCCGCTGGTGATCTCAGACGACCTGTTGAATGAGGGGCTCTCGGTTCTCGAAAAGGCGGTCCGGGCGCTCTGACCCGTCGTCGGCGCCTGTGACGAGCGCCGCGGCGCTCGACGACATCGGGAGGACCTCGGGCGAGCCGCACCGGCTCGGCCAGGCTGTCGAAGCAGTACGAGAGCTCTAGGTGGGCAACGACACAGGCACGCGAAGCAGCGCCCGACGAGCTGACCGCACGCGGGTCAGTGGTGGCGTTGTCGCGCCGGTGGTCTCGCTGAGAAGTGTCCGCCGGGTGTTCGCGGCGGCGGGTGGTTCAGTTCGTGAAGGTGACTGTGACTGAGTCGGGGACCACCTCGTACCATGTCGTCCCGGGCTGGAGGGTGATCGGTTTCCCGTTCGGGAACGAGAACTTCGTGATGTCCCCACCGCTGGGGCGACTCCAGGTCCCCGTCTCCCTGAGGCCGTCGCGCAGCACGTAGGCGGTCCCCGTGCCGGTCGTGATGCTCTCGACGTCGGGGCTGTCCGCGCCGCTCTCGTTGTAGGGCCCTGCCTGGACCTGCACCATCTGGATCACGACGTTGGTGGCGTGGAGCTGCTGGCCGGCGGGATCGTTGTCCGGCTGGGCGTTGTAAGAGCGCAACCATTGCCCGGCAGTTTGGCTCCACTGCCAGACGACGGGCGACTCGACCGAGAACGGGACCGACGCGGACGCGACCGGAGTAGCACCGGCGGGGACTGCCCTGGAGTACCGGAAGATCCTTGGCGGGAGAGTCCGGGCCCTGGGAAACAGCCCCCAAAGCTCAGAGGTCGAGGTGTAGTAGTTGTATGGCGCACCTAGGCTCGCCGGCAGGACGGAGGAGTTGTAACGATAGAAGGCGTTTGCAGTGGGCTCGACGCTACCGTTGGCGTTGTAGATCCACGCTAGCGACGCAACCTGGTTCGTCCACGGAAGGATTCCGCCGCTGTAGGCGAGGATGGCGTGGCGGTACTGCTGCAGGATGTTCCAGTCGTCCCAGCGTACCGAGCGGACGGGGCCTATCAGCGGTGCGTTCTGGCACTGGAACACGGCCATGTACCGCGTGATCCCGCCTTCCGCCATCTCCTCGTAGACGATGTCCGCCTGGTCGAGGCCGCTCTGCGGACGCGAGGAGAAGTCGTTGCCGATCTTCACGGCGAGCGCCGGGCGTTGCGGCGCCTTGCCACCCGGAGCGGGGAGGTCCGTGAGTGGGCAGACCTTCGAGCTAACCACGGCACGCGGCCGAGTCGTCGTAGTGGTCTTGAGGGTCGTCGAGGTCGAGGAGTGCGTGCCGCCTTTGGTGCTCCCACTCGACATGACAGCCGCGAGCACGACGCCGACGAGCACGATGACCACGGCCACACCGGCAACGAGGCCTATGCGCTGCCCACGTCCCAGGCCCTCGATCCAACGCCGGAGAGCTGATCTGCTGCCACCTCGCCCGGAGGTTCGGCGGTGCCGAGGAGTCTGCTGGCTCATCTCTCACTCTTTCGGAGGCTGCTCAGAAGTCGGTTCACCGGTGCGAAAGTACCGGAGACCGGGCGCGAGATGGGGGATCCCCGGCGCTGGGAACGCGACAGGCGCGCCATGCTGCTGCGCGAAACCTTGCAGGAGGTCGCTGGTCCCGCGGCCGGTGACCCCGTGACCTGCGCCTCACCGCCGAGCTTGGCGTCTTCAGGCAGCCGGGACCGCGCCAGAGCGGCCGTTCAGCTCGGTGATGAGATCGTCCCACACCGGGACCAGGTCGAGCAGCGAGCGCCAGAAGCTCTGGTCCCGGCGGGCTTCGAACTCCTCAATCGACACCCCCTGCTGTTCGACCCAGGTGTAGTAGCCGAGGTTGAAGATCCGGTTTCGATCGAAGTCCGTGCACTCGAGAAGATGGTCTTCGCCTGCTCCGAGCAGGTGCTCGCCAAAGACCTGGGCTGCGGAGACCTCTGTGAACCCTCCCGTCCAGTCGCGCCTGAGCGCGTCGGAGAGCTCGCTCTGGTACATGGCGGCGCCGTCGGTGGCGACTGTGACAACCAGGTCGTCACCGCTGAGATGAAGCCGCTTTGCGAGCTTGATCGCGGCCAGGACGTTGCACCAGCTCGAGAGGCCGAATGACGAGAGCGCGGCGATCAGTCCCGGCGGGACACCGCGGCCCGCCAGGTAACTCCAACCCACGTCGGTGTTCGCGAGAACGTTCAGGGAGTCGGTGGCCCGGTCCGAGATGGCGATCACGACATCGGTTCCCATCACGTTGTGGATGAGAGGCACGTGCTTGTCACCGATCCCCTGGATGTTGTGCTCGCCGAACCCGTTGTTCAGCAGGGTCGGGCACTCCAGCGCCTCGACGGCGACGGTGAGCGATCCGAACTTGTCCTTCAGGTGGTCCCCGGCACCGATGGTGCCGGCTGAGCCGGTGGCGGACACGAACGCCCGGACCTTCAGCTCGGGCTGCGATGCCGCAAGGTGCTCCACGACGCGCTCGAGCGCCGTGCCGGTCGCCAGCCGGTGGACCAGGTGATTACCGAACTCGCAGAACTGATTCAGGATGACGTTGTCCGGGTCCTCCGCGAGCTCGTGGCAACGGTCGTAGATCTCCTTCACATTGCTCTCGGTGCCAGGCGTCTTGATGATGTCGCTCTCGTCCACGACCCATCGCTCGAGCCAGTCGAAGCGCTCGCGGCTCATCCCCTCGGGCAGCACCGCGACACCGCGGCAGCCCATCACCCGCGAGACCGCCACCCCGCCGCGGCAGTAGTTGCCAGTCGACGGCCAGATCGCCCGATGGCGGGTGGGGTCGAAGGTGCCGGTTACCAGCCTCGGTGCAAGGCATGCGTAGGCCGCAAGCACCTTGTGGGCGCCGATCATCGGGAACCGGTCACCGAAGGCGACGACGATGGGCGCATCGACACCGGTCAGCTCACGGGTCAACACGACGTGCTCAGGCACCTCTGCCAAGCCGCCGTCGAGCTTGTTGTACCAGTGCACGCGCCAGAGGTTCGCGGGCGAGCCTGCGTTCCTGTCGACATCGCTCAACAGGGCGTGCATCGTGCTCGGGGCCTTGGCCGGGTTCGCGAGCTGACCGAAGGTCGGCAGCACGATCCGCTGCTCCCGGAAGCGTTGCGCGGTCCGCTCGACAGCAGCGGGGTCAACGACTTCTGAGTCCAGTCCGAAGATGTTCACAGGATGATCTTGGTAGCTTGTGCCGGCTCGGGCAAGCGCGGTGAACCCGGCCTCGCCACGCGACGGGGCGCAAGTGGCGCATTGACAGCTTGTCGGGGCGCACGGTACTACATGGTGTGACCACACGGAAGGTGCTGCGAGGGGCGCGCTGGCCCGGCGAAGTGGCGATCGAGGCCGGGGTCATCACCGGGATCGGTGCCATCGCACCCAGACCGGGCGATGAGGTGATCGCCTGCGACGGCGGCATCGTGACTGCCGGACTGATCAACACCCACCATCACCTGTACCAGTGGCTCACCCGCGGTCGGGCCACCAGCTGCGACCTGTTCACGTGGCTCCAGGAGCTCTACCCGGTCTGGGCGCGCATTTCCGTCGAGGATGTCGCGGCGGCGGCAACCGTTGGCCTGGCCGAGCTCGCGTTGAGCGGGGCGACGACGGTGGCTGACCACCACTACGTCGTGCCACGCGGCGACGACTCGGTCTTCGACGCCATCGCGTCGGCGGGACGAAGCGTTGGCGTTCGCCTCCACCTGTCGCGTGGCTCGATGGACCTCGGCCAGAGCGCCGGCGGGTTGCCTCCCGACGATGTCGTCGAGCGCACCGACGCGATCCTCGCGTCAACCGAGTCTGTGGCGGCCAGGCTGCACGACGGTGACCGGGTCACTGTCGTGGTGGCGCCCTGCAGCCCGTTCTCGGTGAGCGCGGAGCTCATGAGGCAGTCGGCAGTGCTCGCCCGCCGGCTTGGTCTGCGGTTGCACACCCACCTCGCCGAGACGATGGCGGAGGAGCGCGACTGCCTGGCGCGCTTCGGCCGGCGCCCGCTCGATGTCGTTGAAGAGCTTGGATGGCTGGACGGCGACGTTTGGTACGCGCACGCCGTCCACCTCAACGCTTCGGAGGTTGCCAGGCTGGGGGCGGCCGGCGCCGGCGTCGCCCACTGCCCGAGCTCGAACGCTCGGCTGGCGTCGGGCTTGTGCCCGGTCCGCGACCTCCTCGACGCCGGGGCCCCGGTCGGGCTCGGAGTCGACGGTGTCGCCTCGAACGAGGCCGGCGTCCTCCTGCCGGAGTTGAAGCAGGCGCTCTTTCTTGCCCGCCTCCGCTCCGGTCAACCCGATGCGCTGTCACCGAGCCAGGCGCTCGAGCTGGCCACCTCGGGCGGCGGCCGGTGCCTCGGCCGCCCCGATCTCGGGCGATTGGAGGTCGGAGCGCCGGCCGACGTCGCCGTCTGGCCGGCCGACGACCTGGAGGACATCGCGGACGCGGTCGCGGGGCTCGTGCTCGGACCTTCCCGCCAGGTGCTCCACCTCTTGGTCGGAGGCGACGCGGTCGTTGCCGACGGCTCGCTCGTGGGTGTGGACCTACGGGCCGCCCACGGCGAGCTCGCCCGCCGCGCGCGCCGGCTCTGGAGCTGAGCGCCGCTTGTTCAAGCTGTTCCCTGATCGACGGCTTTTCCCAGCTCAGTGCCGCGGTGCTCGAGGGCGGCCTTGCTCAGAACTGGCCCGACCCAGGCACCGGCGCACCGGCGGCGCGCCGACACGATGGCGGCGAATCCTTTGTACGATGAGCGAAAGACAACCTAGGTCAAGCGAGCTTCGATCCGGCAAGGTGCCGGCGCAGGCCATGTGTCGCGCCCCCCTTCTCAAGGGTGCGAAGGCCCTCGAGCAGCCAAGGGAAAGGGGAGACCGGACATGAGGAGCTTCCTCGGTCGAGACATCTTGTCCTTGAAGGACATGGAGCGAGAGGAGTACTTCCAGATCTTCTCGGTGGCCGACCGGCTCAAGCCGATCGCGTCCGAGCGGTGCAACGGGGACCTGCTGAAGCACAAGACCCTCTTGACCGCGTTCTATCAGCCGAGCACCCGGACTCGTCTCGCGACCGAGGCCGCCATGCATCGCCTCGGCGGTCATGTGCTGGGCTTCTCGGACGCGAAGATGACGCGCGCCGGCGACTTCTACCAGGAGACGATAAAGGACACCGTCCACATGCTCGAGTACTACGGCGATGTCATCGCGATGCGCCACTTCCAGCAAGGAGCGCCGCACGAGGCCGCGAAGTGGGCCTCGGTCCCGGTCATCAACTGTGGGGACGGCTGGGGTGAGCACCCGACCCAGGTGCTGACCGACTTGTACACGATCTGGCAACAGAAGGGTCGCCTCGACGGCCTGAAGGTGCTCTGCGTGGGCGACATGCGGATGCGGACGATGCACTCGATCCTCTATGCGATGTCACAGTTCGACATGGAGGCCTTCGTGGTCGGCCCGCCGGAGATGTCACTGCTCGACGAATTCAAGTCTGAGCTGGACGAGCGCAACGTCCAGTACAAAGAGAAGCAGGACGTCGAGAGCTGCATCGCCGATGCTGACGTCATCTACATGGAGCCTGTGGTGCAGGCCGACTACACGGTGTCGCGCGACGAGGCCACCGAGGACAAGGGCCTCACGCCCCCGGCGTACCGAGTCACCCGGGAGCTTCTCGCAACAAAGGCCAAGAGCGACGCCATCATCCTGCACTCGCTGCCTCGCATGGACGAGCTACCGCCCGACGTCGACAGCACGCGTCACGCGCGCTACTGGGTCGAGGCCTTCAACGGCGTCGTGATGCGGATGGCTCTGCTGTCGCTCATCCTCGGCGCGATCGAGTAGGCGCGACCATGCAGACACATCTTCGCGGCCGCGACTGCATCACCCTGCAAGAGTTCACCAAGGACGAGCTCGACACATTCTTGGACGTCGCTTTCGCGCTGAAGCGGGCGCGCGCCCTCGGCGAGCCCCATGCCTACCTGAGGGACAAGGTCCTCGCGATGCTGTTCTTCTTCCCGAGCACCCGCACCCGCACCTCGTTCGAGGCGGGCATGGCACAGCTCGGTGGGCACGCCCAGTTCATCGAGTCCAAGACCACCCAGATCGCGCACGGCGACACGGCCAAGGAGATCGGGCAGATCCTCGGCCGGTACAACGACGGGATCGCCATCCGGCAATGCGATTGGGGAACGGGCAACAAGTACATCCGCGACGTGGCGGAGGCCAGCCGCGTACCGGTGCTGAACATGCAGTGCGACTACTACCACCCCCACCAGGCCCTTGCTGACATCATGACGATCATCGAGCGCTTCGGCGATCCACGCGGCAAGACGGCGACGGTCAGCTGGGCGCGTTCGGCGAGCTACTCGAAGCCTGTCAGCGTGGCCCAGAGCCTTGTGCTGTTGCTGCCGCGCTTCGGGATGAACCTGCGCCTCGTGCACCCGCCAGAGTTCAAGCTCATGCCCGACATCGTGGAGCAGGGCAGGGAGAATGCCCGCAAGGCCCACTCTTCATTCGAGATCATCGAGGACTTCGACGAGGGCATCAGAGGGACCGACGTCGTCTACGCGAAGAGCTGGGGTGCCCTGCTCACAACCCAGGACCCAGAAGAGGACAAGCGCCTCATCGACAAGTACGAGTCCTGGATCACCGACGAGCGTCGCATGGCGCTGGCTAACGAGGACGCGATCTACATGCACCCGTTGCCGGCCGATCGCAACGTCGAGGTCACCGACGCCGTGATCGACGGCCCTCACTCGATCGTCTACGACCAGGCCGAGAATCGCCTTCACGCCCAAAAGGCCGTGATGGCGCTGACAATGAGCTGACGGAAGAGCGCCAATGGAAACCTCATTCAAGACCCCGGGAACGGCCGTGGTCGCCATCGGCGGCAACTCACTCATCAAGGACAAGCAGCACCAGACCGTGCTGGACCAGTACATCGCCGCCCACGAGACATGCCTGCACATCGTCGCCATGATTCAAGAAGGCTGGAATGTCGCCATCAGCCACGGCAATGGGCCGCAGGTGGGGTTCATCCTGCGGCGCTCGGAGCTTGCGGCCCACGAGATGCACGAGGTCCCGCTCGACGTCTGCGGTGCGGACAGCCAGGGCGCGATCGGCTATGCGTTGCAGCAGAACCTCTGCAACGAGTTCCGCCGGCTAGGCATAGCCCGAGAGGCTGCAACGGTCATCTGCCAGACAGAGGTGGCCGCTGACGACCCGGCGTTCAAGCATCCGACCAAGCCCATCGGCGGGTTCATGGACGAGGAGCAAGCCGAGCGGCGGCGCAAAGAAGGATGGAACATCGTCAACGACGCGAACCGGGGCTACAGGCGAGTCGTGGCATCGCCCCAGCCTCTTCGCATCGTCGAGCTTGCTGCGATCCGAGCCCTGATCGCGGCCGGTGTCGTCGTGGTCACCGTCGGCGGCGGCGGGATCCCGGTGGTTGCGGATGCGGATGGCAATCTTCACGGTGTCGCCGCGGTCATCGACAAGGACCTCGCGTCAGCCTTGCTGGCCAACAACCTGGGAGCTGACCTTCTCATCATCTCGACTGCGGTCGAGAAGGTGGCGCTGAACTTCGGCACGCCTGAAGAGACCCTGGTCGACCACCTCACGCTGGCCGAGGCCAAGGCGCACCTCGCCGAGGGCGTGCACTTCGCAGCGGGCAGCATGGCGCCGAAGATCCAGGCGGTCGTCAATTATCTCTCCAACGGTGGAACGGCGGCGATCGTGACGAATCCGGAGAACGTCGCCCGCGCGCTGCACGGCGAGACTGGGACCGTGTTCACGCTGGATTGACGGTAGACAGCCGTTCGGCTTGTGTGGCAGCGTCCCACCTCGTTCCCGGCCAAGCCCGGCTCCGCGATCTCGATCCGGTACGGTGAGAATGTTGGATCAGACCGCGTCCTAGAGAGCACAGGGCCGTCTCGGCGATAGGGGGGTGCAGACGATTACGAAGTTCACGCTCAACGGACGACCGGTCGAAGTCGGCGATCATCCGCACCTGCTCGCTGCACTTCGTGAGGAGCTCGACGTCACCTCGCCCAAGGACGGCTGCTCCCCATCGGGTCAGTGCGGATGCTGCACGGTACTGATTGACGGCAAGGCGTCGGTTAGCTGTCAGGTCTCACTCGAGAAGGTGGCAGGAAAGTCGATCACGACACTGGAGGGGTTCGACGCCTCGGAGAGGGAGCGCTTCGCTGCCGTGTTCGCCTCCGCCGGTGCGCTGCAGTGTGGGTTCTGCACGCCCGGCATCATCGTCCGTGTCAAGGCGCTCATCGACAGGAAGGGCTCGGCTCTCACCCGCGACGAAGCAGCGCGCTATCTCGGTGCGCACCTGTGCCGGTGCACGGGCTACGGCAAGATCCTCGACGCGGTGGAGGTGCTGGCTAGCGGTGAGTCACGGGAGGCGATCCCGCCGGGGGGCCTCGGGACCCGGGGCGCCCGCTACGAGGGCATCGATCTCGCGCTCGGCGACCGTGACTATGTCGACGACATCAGGGTTCCCGGCATGCTTCATGGAGCGCTCCGGCTCGCGGACCACGCCAGGGCCGACGTTCTCAGGATCGACACGACTGCGGCGCGCGCCGTGGACGGTGTCGAGGCCGTGCTCACTGCTGCGGAGGTCCCGGGTGACTTGCGGGTCGGGATCATCCACGCCGACTGGCCGGTGTTCATCCCCGAGGGTGGCCGGACGTCCTACTTGGGTGACGTCCTCGCCATTGTCGTCGCCGGCTCGAGACAGGTCGCACGGCAGGCCGCCAAGCTCGTCGAGGTCTCGTACCGTCCGCTGCGGCCGCTGACCGACGCCGTCGCGGCGATCGACGATGATGAGGACGCGGCCTGGGAGATCGACGGCAACGTGCTCTCGCGTTCGGCCTACCGGCGCGGCGACGTGGACGCGGCGCTCGGCGCCTCTGCCCACACCGTGCACGAGATCTTCCAGACCCAACGCGTCGAACATGCTTTCCTCGAACCGGAGTCGACCCTCGCCGTGCCCGGGCCCAATGGTGCCTTGAAGGTGTTCTCAGGTGGTCAGGGTGTGTGGGACGACCGCAACCAGGTCGCCGCCGTGCTCGGGCTCGCGACCGATCAGGTCGTCGTCGAGCAGGTGTCCAACGGCGGCGCGTTCGGCGGCAAGGAGGACATGTCCAACCAGGCCCAGACGGCGCTTGCCGCGTGGCTGCTGCAGCGGCCCGTGAAGTGCACTCTGTCGCGCGAGGAGTCGTTTCTCCTCCACCCCAAGCGCCATCCGATCCGTATGGAGTACCAGGCCGGGTGCGATGCCGATGGCAAGCTCACCGCGTTGAGGGCACGCCTGATCGGGGACTCTGGGCCGTACGCATCGGTCGGCGTCGAGGTCCTCGAACGCGCCGCGGGTCACGCGTCGGGGCCGTACCACCTGCCGGTGATCGACGTCGAGTCCATTGCCGTGCGGACCAACAACCCGGTGTGCGGCGCGTTCCGCGGCTTTGGCGCCAATCAGGCGCAGTTCGCGATGGAGGGAGTCATCGACCGGCTCGCGGCTCAGGTCGGCATCAGCGCCTGGGAGATGCGCTTCCGCAACGCGGTGACGCCGGGCGTGGTCTGGGGGCCCGGACAGGTCATGGACGACGGGTCGATCGGCGCGAGAGCGTGCCTGGAGGCCATCAAGCCCGCCTACGAACAGGCGGTCACCGACGGCAAGGCGGTGGGCCTCGGCTTTGGGCTCAAGAACTCCGGGCTTGGGAACGGTGTCGTCGAGGTCATCAAGGCGGTCGTCCGGTTCTCCGAGGATGGCGGCGTGGAGGTCCGCCACTGCTGGACCGAGATGGGCCAGGGCGTTCACACCGTTGCGCTCCAAGTCGCCGTCGAGGAGCTCGGCGTTGATCCGGGTGCGGTGCGGGTCGTGGTCGACACAACGCGCGAGCTGGGTGCCGGCCAGACGACCGGTTCTCGCGGGACGGTGATGGGAGCGGGCGCAGTCTCCGACGCGTGCAGGCGCGCGATCGCCGACGGGTGCCGCCCGGGTGTGGACTATGAGGGCGAGTACCGCGTCGACTGGACCAGTTCGCTGGACGAGGGTCTGGAGAACCCGGTGATCCACGCTGTCTTCTCCTACGCCGCCCAGCTCGTGGTCCTCGAGCGTGAGAGCGGCAGGATCGACAAGGTGGTGGCGGTCCACGATGTGGGACGGGCCGTCAATCCGCTCCTGTGTGAGGGCCAGATCCAAGGGGCTGTGCACATGGGCCTCGGCTACGCTTTGTCCGAGGAATTCCCCTGTGACGACGAGGGGCGACCACGGAACATGACGCTTCGGAGCCTTGGGATCATCCGGGCCAAGGACGTGCCGCCGATCGAGGCCATCCTCGTCGAGGTGCCCCAGCCGAGGTCTCCCTACGGCATCAAGGGCGTTGGCGAGATCGGTCTGGTGCCTACGGCTGGAGCGGTCGCGGCCGCGTTGCATGATCTGGACGGCCTTTGGCGGTCGACACTCCCGATGCGAGCGCCGGCCGGCGCCACTGGGGGCGGTGCCACAGACCAATGAACGCTCTCGCACCTGGCACCACCGACAGCGTCTCGGAAGCGGGCGTCACCAGCGGGCTGGTCTGCGGCCACCATCACCTCTACTCTGCGCTGGCACGCGGGATGCCGGCACCGCCGCGCACACCGCGCAACTTCCGGGAGATCCTCGAGCAGGTGTGGTGGCGGCTCGACTGCGCCCTCGACCTCGACATGATCAGGTGGTCAGCAATGCTGGGAGCGCTCGAGGCGCTCGAGCGGGGGACGACCGCGATCGTTGACCATCACGCGTCCCCGAATGCCATCGAGGGCTCTCTCAGTGTCATCGCGGACGCCTGCGCCGAGGTCGGAGTACGGGCCTGCTGTTGTTACGAGGTCACCGACCGCAACGGTCCCGACGGCATGCGCAGCGGATTGGCCGAGAACGAGCGCTTCCTGCGCTCGGGTGGGCGCGGGTTCGTCGGCGCCCATGCCTGTTTCACGCTTTCGGACGCCACTCTCGAGGCAGTGGCTGGGCTGGCGGCCGACCTCGGCCAGGGCGTGCACATCCATGTCGCCGAGGACCGCATCGACTCGGCCGCCGGCGAGCGGCTCGAGGGCGTCGCGACCGACGACTGGCTCCTCGCCCACTGCGTGCACCTGGACCGTCCGCTTCGCGGGACGGTGGCTCACAACCCACGCTCGAACATGAACAACGCCGTGGGCTATGCCCGCCCAGCGCGTCTTGGGAACACGGTTGTGCTCGGGACCGACGGGATCGGCGGGGACATGCTGGAGGAATTCCGCATCGCCTACGTCCGCCACCGTGAGGACGATGTGACAGCGACGCCGGCTGCCGCCTGGTCCTGGTTGGAGAGCGGCAGAGTCCTGGTTCCGGAGGCGGCAGAGGACCGAGTCCGGTGGAGCTACGAGCCGGTCGACCCGTGGCATCTCGCCTTCACGCCGGGCGTGCAACCCGTCGAGGTCGTGGTCGCCGGTGAGGTCGTGTTCCGGGACGGCCGCCCGACGCGGGTCGACGCGCTCGAGATACGCGCGCGAGCACACGAACAGGCACTGCGGCTCTGGGCCCGGCTCTAGCCTGTCGCTTGGGCCAAGCAGGCAGGCCCAGTCAGGCGGTCCAGTCCGCGAACGCGTCGATCATGGCGTGCACGTCCGACCCGAGCGGGTAGAGCACCGGGCAGGTGCACCCGCGGTGCACGTACTCGGCCACCTTTGCCTTGCACTCCTCGGCCGTTCCCGACGCAGTGATCATCTGCACGACCTCGTCGGGCACGAACTTGGAGGCGGCCTCCACCTCTTCGGCGGTCGCAGGCCAGGTCAGCACCTTGCTGATGTCCTCCAGCAGAGACTCGGGGACGCCGGAGGCCTTCATGATGTGTGGTTGCTGACCGAGGTACTGGGTCACCAGCAATCGGGCGGCATCGAGGGCGGCAGCCCGGTCCTCGTCGAGCGAGCACACCACCAGCTGTGGGCGGTCGAGGTCGGTGGCCGAGCGGCCGGCCCGGCGGGCGCCACGCTCGAGATGATCCATTGCCTTGTCGTTGTAGATCGGCGAGACAAGGTAGTTGAGGACGACTCCGTCAGCGATCTCCCCGGCGAGCTCCATCATCTGCATACCGGTTGCTCCGATGTAGATGGGCACGTCCTTGGGCCGGCGCTCCTGGTGGACGTAGTCGAGCTCGACGCCGTCGAGATGGACGAACTCGCCGTCGTAGGTGACGTGCTGGTCGGCGAGCAGGGCACGGACCGCTTCGACGGTCTCACGCATCGCGAGCAGGGGCTTGGTTCGGTTCACGCCGACCTTGCTCGCAAGTGGCTCCCACCAGGCGCCGATCCCCAGGATCACACGGCCCGGAGCGAGGTCGTCCAAGGTCGAGAACGTCGATGCGAGCAGTGCCGGGTTCCGCGTCCAGTTGTTCACCACGCCGGAGCCCACCTTGATCCGCTCGGTGACGGCAAGGAACGCCGCCATCGGCACCGTCGCCTCACGCACGAGCCGGCTCTCTGCCTGCCAGATCGCATGAAACCCCTTGGATTCCGCGTAACGGGCGATCTCCATTCCCTCTCTAACAGCGTGCGCGTCCTGCAGGTAGACGGCAACTTGTGTACTCATGGCGACACCTCCTGAGTGATCGGACCAGATCCCGCCACCGGTCCAGGGCCCGAGCCCGCCAGAGCGATGTCCTGAGGGCGGACCGGCGCTCTCGGCAGCTCTAGGCCGGTGGCGGCGCGGATCGCTGCCACCACGGCAGCCGTTGACGAGACCATCGGCGGTTCGCCGGCACCCTTGGCGCCCATCGGGGACCCTGGCTCCGGCTCTTCGATCAGCGCCGCTATGTGCACGGGAGGCATGTCAAGGGCAGTCGGGATGACGTAGTCGGTGAAGGAGGGATTCCGCACCCGGCCGTGGTCGAGAACGATCTCCTCCATCACGGCGAGCCCTACGCCCTGCGCGATGCCACCCTCCAACTGGCCAACCAGCTGGACCGGGTTGAGCACACGGCCGACGTCTTGGGAAGTGGCGATCTCCAGGACCCGCACCAGGCCGAGATCGAGGTCGACGTCGACGACTGCGCGGTGGGCGGCGAAGGCGAATGAGACGAAGGCATCGCCTTGCCCGTCCACGTCCAGCTCCGCGGTGGGAGCGTGGTGGAAGTCCACGGTCTCCTCCAGCACATCACCCCGGGCAGCCTCGGAGATCGGAATGTCGACTTGGCCGTCAAGCGAGACGACTCTCCCGTCCACGATATCGAGGGTCTCTTGTGGAACGCCGTGCCTGCTCGAGACGGACTTGAGCAGTCGATCTCGGACGGCAAGACAAGCCGCTTGAACGGCCCCACCGGACATCCATGTCTGCCGGCTGGCCGAGGTTGACCCCGCCGAGCCGATGTCGGTCGTGCCCGGAGGCGCCAGGACCACATCGACGCCTCCGAGCACATCGCGGGCGATCTGCTGAGCGAGCGTGACGAAGCCCTGTCCGACTTCGACGGCGGCACAGGTGATGGTGGCCACGCCGTCCTCCAGCCTGCACCGTGCCGACGAGTAGTCGTCGAAGCCACCTCCGTACAAGAGGTTCTTGATCCCCACGGCGAACCCGACACCACGCCGCACGCGGTCGCGGTCGGCGGTTCGGCCGGCGCCGCCGGGGAGCTCGAGTTCTGCCGTGGTCATGGGCACGCCGGCCGGCAGGGGCGCGGCAACACACGTCCGGATGACCTCGGCGACGGGTGCTGTGCCCCGCAGCACCTGCCCGGTGATGAGCGAGTCGCCGGGCTTGAGAGCGTTGCGGAGCCGCAGCTCGACTGGGTCGAGCCCGAGCGCGGCCGCCAGCTTGTCCATCTGAGCCTCATAGGCAAAACACACCTGAACCGCGCCGAAGCCCCTCATTGCCCCGCACGGTGGGTTGTTGGTCCGAACCGCGACCGCCTCGACGACCGCGTTCGGGACTCGGTACGGTCCGGGTGCCATGCAGGCGGCGTTCATGGTCACGGCCGTCGATGTCGACAGGTATGCGCCGCCATCGAGGATGATGCGCGCCTCGACCTTCACCAACCGGCCGCCGGCATCCGCGTGATGGCGGTACCACATGACCGCCGGATGCCTGTGGACATGGCCCAAGAACGACTCCTCACGGGAGTAGACCATCTTCACCGGGCGCCCGGTGCGCAGCGCCAGGAGGCAGATCTGCACTTGCATGCTCAGGTCCTCGCGGGCCCCGAAGGAACCGCCGACACCGGCCAGGTGCAGCCTGACCTTCTCGAGCGGGAGAGCCAGGCATGCCGCCATCTGCTCTTGGTCGATGTGCAGCCACTGGGTGGCGATGTACAGGTCGACACCACCGTCCTCAGCCGGGATCGCGAGCCCGGACTCGGGGCCCATCTGGGCCTGGTCCTGCATACCTGTCTCATAGCGACCCTCGACCACGACTGTTCCGGCGGCGTCGGGATCGCCTGTGCGGACCCTCTGACGGTGGAGCACGTTGCCGAGCGGATGGATCGGCTCCGCGTCGGCTGCGGCCACCGGGTCGGTTAGCGGCTCGGTTGGCGCGTAGTCGACGATGATCGCCGCGGCCGCGCGTCGCGCCGTCTCCGGGTGGACCGCGGCCACCGCAGCGACCGGTTCTCCCATGTACCTGACCACATCCCACGCGAAGACCGGTTGGTCGGGGTAATCGAGCCCATAGGTCTTGCGACCGGGCACGTCGTCGGAGGTGAGCACTGCTCGCACACCGGGGATCCGAAGTGCCTCGGACACGTCGATGCCGCGGATCGCCGCTGCAGGATGGGGGGAGCGCACGATGTGTCCCCAGAGCATGCCTTCGGAGAACAAGTCGGAGGAGAAGGCGAACTCGCCGCGAACTTTGGGCACTCCATCGGGCCGCGCCGCGCTCTCACCAAGCCGGCGGCGCCGTGTGCCCAGAGCGGTGCTCACTCTTGTCGCGTTTCTTGAGCAGCTCGGACTGCTGCAAGGATCCGGCCGTAGCCCGTGCACCTGCACAAGTTGCCCGAGACGGCTTCGCGGACCTCCAGCTCGGTCGGGTCGGGATTGTGCTCGAGGAGATCGTGCACGCTCACCACGAATCCCGGGGTACAGAACCCGCACTGGACACCGCCTTCGGCGAGAAAGGCGGCTTGGACGTCCGAGAGCTCGTTCTCTCCAGCGGAAAGACCCTCGACGGTGACGATGTCGGCGCCGACCGCGCTCGCGGCAAGCACCATGCAGGAGCAGACGAGCTTGCCGTCCATGAGAACCGAGCAAGATCCGCACTCGCCTTGCTCACAGGCGTTCTTCGATCCGGGGAGGCCGAGGCGCTCGCGAAGCACATAGAGGAGGTTTTCTCCGAGCCATGCCTCGGCAACGTCGTGCTCGTGACCGTTGACGCGAAGTTGGTAGTCGATCAGCTCGCCCACGATGTCTGCTCCCATGTCCCTCCGTTGTGGTCCGCGAGCACGCGTCCGAGCGCCCGCTGCGCGCACACTCCCACGGCGTGGCGACGGTAGTCCGCTGTGGAGCGGTGATCGTCGATGGGCCGTGCAGCCGAGCGCACCAGAGCAGTGAACTCTGCGACGTCGCCCTCGTCGGTGAGTGTCCTTCGCGCCCAGTCGATCCTGGAGCTGATGAACTCCTCGGCGTCGCGTGCACGGATCACCACAGGTCCGACCGAACCGAGGGCGCACCGGACCGACTGCCCGGCCCAGTCGACGACGAGCGCCACGTTCGCCACAGCGATCACCATTGCGTTGCGCGTGCCGACCTTGAGGAACTCCTGCGAGCCCAGCGCGGCCGGGACCCGGACCTCAACGATGACCTCACCCGGCCCAAGCGTGGTGCGCTTGGGGCCGATTATGAGCTCGTCGAGTCCCAGGCTGCGGCGCCCCTTCTTCGATGCGACCACGATCCTGGCATCGAGCGCAGCGAGCACTGGGAGCGAGTCGCCGGCAGGCGACGCCGTGCCGAGGTTGCCTCCCAGGGTGCCCGCATTGCGGATCTGCGGGGACCCGACGGTGCGCGACGCCTGGGCAAGACCCGGCAGAAGATCGCTGAGCTGCGGCCCCATGAGCTCGGCGTAGGTGATGCCCGCACCGAGCACGACCTCGGCATGCTCGAGCCTCCATCCCTTGAGCTCCTCGACCTTTCTCAGGCACACGACCGCCGGAGGGCGCCGGAGGGCGAAATTGACCTCGACCATGAAGTCGGTCCCGCCGGCCAGAAGCTGGGCATCCGGACACTTGTCGAACGCGTCAAAGGCCTCTTCCAAGCAAGCCGGGACAAATACAGTCATTCGGTCAACTATACGGCCAACGGTCGTCTGCTCCCGCTCGGAGTCTGTCGCAGGAAGCGGGCTGCTCCGGTCAGGTCGCAGCGACGTCAGTGAGCGCGAACTTCATCACGTCGACGAGGCCCTTGTCGGTGATACGAAGCTCCGGGAGCACCGACAGGCCGAGGAAGCTCAGCTGCATGAACGGCGAGTCGATCGTCACCCCCAGGCCGTTGGATGCAGCCTCAGCCAGGAGGCGGACCTCTCCGGCTACCTCCTCGATGCTTTGGTCACTCATGAGCCCGCCGATGGGCAGACGGACCTCGGCCAGTACTTGTCCATCGCGTACAGCGAGCTGCCCGCCACCGATCTCCGCGAGCCGGGCAACGGCGACCGCCATCTCCGCTGGACCCGAGTCGTCGAGGGCACCGACGACCATGCAGTTGTGGGCGTCATGCGCGACCGTCGATGCGATGGCACCGTGGGTGAGACCGAAGCCTTGCACGTACCCGAGGCCGATCCGGCCTGTGCGGCGGTGACGCTCGACCACTGCGATGCGCGCCACTTGCACTGATGGATCGGTCACATCGAGCACGAGACCCCGTGTCGTGAGCGAACGCGACTCGATGCCGATCACCCGGGCACGGCCACCGGGCGGTGGCGAGCAGTCGAACGCATCTGGTCCAGGAGGGCTCTCGAGGTGGACCGACGCGCGCATCCAGTCCGGGGCGCCCACGTTCGGAACAGCACCTGGCACGATGAGACCGCCTGTCGCGACCAATTGGCCGGCCTGCCAGACCCGCGCCGGCTCGAAGCTCGACAGGTCATCGAAGCACAGCACGTCAGCCTGGTAGCCGGGCGCAAGCCAGCCCAAGTGGTCGAAATGGTGGTAGTCGGCCGGATTGCTCGTTGCCATCACGAGGGCGTCTTCGGTGCTCACGCCGGCGGCGACGGCCAGACGCACGCAGTCGTTGACGTGGCCGGAGTGCAGCAGCGTGTCCGGTTCCCGGTCGTCGGTGCACAGCGCGACCCGGTCGGTCCCGTGGCGGAGCACGGTCTCGATCAGGGCGGCGAGGTTGCGGGACGCGGAGCCCTCCCGTATGAAGATCCACATGCCTTTGCGACGTTTCTCTTCGGCCTCTTCGAGTTGCGTGCACTCGTGGTCGGACTCGATGCCTGCGGCGAGGTAGGCATCGAGTTGCCGGCCAACAACGCCTGGCGCGTGACCATCGACCCGCTTGTGGCCGGCGGTCGCGATCTTGGCGAGGACCTCTGGGTCGCCACTGACGACACCGGGGAAGTCCATGAATTCGGCAATTCCGATTGCCCCGTGCTCGTCGAGAAGTTCCCTCAGCTCGGCGCTGGAGAACTCGGCGGCCGGGCTCTCGAAATGAGACGCCGGCACGCAGCCCGGGGCGGAGATCCCGAAGGTGAAGGGGAGCCTGCCAGAAGCCTCGGCCAGGGCGACGATGCCAGGAACGCCGAAGACATTGGCGATCTCGTGTGGATCAGCGGCCACTGCGGTGGTTCCGTGTGGGAGCACGGCGCGTACGAACTCGTCAACCCAGAGCTTGGTGGACTCGAGATGCATGTGGGCATCCACGAAAGCGGCGGTGAGCGCCGCTCCGCTCACATCGACGGTTTCGTGCGCCTCGCGAGGGCCCCAGCCCGCGATGGTGCGGTCCGCAATTGCAAGGTCGGTCGCCACCCACTCCCGTGTGGCCGGCACGAAGACGCTGCCGCCCGTGAGCAGAAGATCTGCCGGCTCGTCACCGCGCGCGACAGCCAGGACTCGTGGGCTACCTCGGCGCGGCGGCACCGGTGCATCTTATGACGAGGAACTTGGTGGTCCAGCGGTCCCGTTCTCGGACGCCTCGACCTCGGACGCCTCGACCTCGGGCGCCTCGACCTCGGACAGCCAAGCCCCGGCGTGCGCCCTCGCCCATGGGCGCGAGATGCGCCCGCTGAACATCGAGACGAGCTGGTCTGGTCGCGACAGAGCGAACACGACGTGCACGAGCACGGCCAATGTGATCGCAAAGAAGAGAGTGTCGTGCACGAGGGTGGCTCCGGTAGCCCAGGTGATCCACGACGAAGGTGCAAAGCGCATGATGACGCCTGTCACGAGCGCAGCGACCATCGCCGCCCCGAGGAAGGCAGCCTCGATCTTCTGGCCGCCGTTGAACTTGTCCCGGGCTAGACCCGAGCCACGGGCGCGGTTCTTGAACCAGTCGAAGTCGGAGGCTCCCCAGCGGTCGAACCGGCGCAGATCTGTCATCAGTCGTTTACGCCAGGGGCCGGCGAGTCCGAGCGCCAAAGGTCCGAGCAGGCACAGACCGGTGATGACGTGAATGTTCTCGACGAGTCCCCGATGCCCGACACGAATGGCCAGAGCCGGGAGGTAGAGGAGCGCGCCGGTGACGATCAGCGTCAGCACGATGATCGCCGTGCTCCAATGCACCAGCCGCTCGACTAGATCGAAGCGTGCCAGCTCCATGTCAGAAGCCATTTCGAGGTCCGGGCTCTCGCGAAAGTCAGGGTACGACGCTCACCGGCGATGAGCCGCCGATCCAGGCGTCGACCGGGTAGCCGTCGTTCTCCCAGAAGCCAGGGACAACCTCATTCGTCACCTGGATCCGGTTCAACCACTTGATCGACTTGTAGCCGTACATGGGTGCGACATACAGCCGAACCGGACCCCCGTGGTCAGAGGTGACGTTGGCACCGAGCATCCTGTCCGCGACGAGGATGTCGGAAAGGCGCGCCTGGGCGAGCGTGAGGCTCTCGGTGTAGAGGCCATCGCCCGAGAAGAATCTCAGCGCCGTCGCATTGGGTGCGACCCCGGCGCGTTCGAGCAGTTCGGAGAGGCGCACTCCTTCCCAGTGCACGTTCGGCACGTACCAGCCTGTGACGCACTGGAAGCGATGGACCAGATGGGTCCGTTTCATGGACCGGAGCTCGCTGAGCCGCAGCCGGAGCGGCTCGCGGACCATGCCATCGACGGTCAGCTCGTAGGTATCGGCGGGAATGACCGGATAGGAACCGGTGACTGTGTAGTAGCGAAACTCGTCAGCGCCAGGCAGCGGTACGTTGATGGCACTGCTGATGGCGCTGAGGCCGCTCCCGAGCGCGCCATCGATCTTGGCGCCCGTGGCGATACCGATTCCTGCGAGTCCAAGGATCCCGAGCACCGTGCGACGGCCGACGTGGACCGGTGGCTTCGCCAGGGGGTCAGGTCCACCCGACAGCTCTCGCTCAGACTCCCCGGCCATAGCGCACCCCCCAATTTGTCATCCGCATCAGCAGCTAGGTATTACCGTCCACTGTTGCCCCGTCCGCGTTACATCGTACGGTCGCGCCCCGAACCTGCGGCCGCGGGAGGCGAGCTGACGGCGGCATCCGGGCGCCGGCGGGTCGCGAGCACCGAGCCTGCGATGACCAGCGGGAAGCCGACGCCGAGGCCGAGAGTGAAGGGCTCACCGAGCAGGGCGACGCCGAGGATCAGGGCAACGGCCGGGTTGACGTAGGTGACAACGGTCGTGCGGACGGGCCCGATCTCGCCTATCAGGGCGAAGAACACGATGAATCCGGCGAAGGTCGGGACGACTGCAAGGCCGACCACCGACCAGGTCACCTCGGTGGACATATGTGCTGGGAGGTTGGAAAGCGCAAAGGGCGCGTAGACGATCGCCGCGATGGCAAGTGAGCCAGCCACCACCCCGAGGCTCGGCAGATCCGACAGGTACCGGTTGAAGATCCGCGGCCCCACGGCGTAGCCGACGACAGGCACCAACATCGCCGCGATCGGCCAGGCGGTGGCCCCGCGGACGTCGATGCCGACGAGCACCGCCACACCGGCAAGCCCGAGGAAGAGCCCTCCGATCTGCTTGCGATCAAAGCGGTCCTCGTCCCCGCTCAGTCTTGAGACCAGCGCCCCCACCAGCGGCACAGCAGCGATGAGCAGGCCTGCAAGCGAGCTGGAGAGCCGCTCCTCGGCCTTGAAGAGCATGAGCCAGGACACCAGGATCTCTGCCGCGGTGTACGCGAGCAACGGCCGCCACCGGCGCACAAGCTCGGGTAGTTGCCCGCGGTATGCCACTAGCGGTAGCAGGACCAACGCGACCGGCGCCGTGCGAAGGAAGATGAGCGTCGACGGCGCCACTTCGCGTACCGATATGCGTATGAGCAGATATGGCACGCCCCATATGACACTGAGCGCGCCGAAGAGCAGCCATGCGCGCTTTGACACATCAAGGACGGTACTGCCCCGGTCAGGGCGCGGGGAATCCTGTTAGCCGACCGGCGGCAGGAGCACGCCTGGGTTGAGGATCCCGCCCGGGTCGAGCGCGCTCTTCATCCTGCGCATCACCGTGAGGTCGCCAGACGAGCGTGCCGCTGTGACAAAGTCGAGCTTGGCGATGCCGACTCCGTGCTCGGCACTGATGGAGCCGCCGCGCTGGATCACCATGCGGAAGACGGCGTCGTCGGCGCGGTAGTCCTCAGGTTCCGGGCCGATCAGGTTGACGTGGAGGTTCCCGTCACCGACGTGTCCGAACAAGATGACTCGCGTGTCGGTTCCCCCGCCCAACGCAGCCGAGACTTCGGACCGGACCGCGCCCGCGAACTCAGCGAGCGCGTTCATCGGCAGCGTCAGGTCGAGTTTGTGAGCCACCCCAAGCGTCGCGATCGCCTCGGTGTGCCGCTCCCGGTACGCCCAGAGGCGGGCGCGCCCGCCAGCCTCGTCGGCCACAGCGATCTCTGTGACACCTGGGGCGTTCTCGATGGCTTCGGCGAGCATGCCGCTCGGGTCCTGCCCGCCCGAGGCCTCCACGAGAAGCCACGCGTCGGCACCAGGGTCAGGTGGGGCGGGAAGGCCCATCACCTCGCGAACCAGTGCCATCCCATCCGCGTACACGAGCTCCAGCGCGTCGATGCAGTCCACGCGACGGCGCAGCCGAGCTGCCAACGCCACCGCCACCTGCGACACAGCGCGGACGCCGGCAGCCGAGTCCGCCGCCGAGTGTGCGAAGCCACGCAATCCGATGAGGGCAGTGACGCGGAACGGGAGTAGCGGCACGAGGTGGAGCACGACCTTTGTCACCACGCCGAGCGTTCCTTCGCTGCCGGTCATGATCTGGGCGAGGTCGTAGCCGACGTTGTCCTTCACGAGCCCTGACAGGCGGCTCGCGACGGTGCCGTCCGCGAGCACGACCTCGATTCCACCGAGCCGCGCGCGCATCGGGCCGTGCCGGATGACGTGGATGCCGCCGGCGTTGGTGGCGACCATGCCGCCAAGGGTCGCGGAGTCACGCGCGGCGATGTCGATACCGAGCGCGGCGTGCACGCTCGCCGCCGCGGCCTGTGCCGTGGCAAGCGTCGTACCGGCCTCTGCCACAAGGAGCCCTTCATCAGGATCGCAGCTGAGGACGCGGTTGAGACGGCCGAGGCTCAGCACTGCCTCGCCACCTCTGGGCACCGAGCCGCCCACCAGACCTGTGTTGCCGCCCTGTGGAACGACAGCAACCTGGAAGCGGGAGCAGGCGGCGAGCACACTGGCGACCTCGGAGGTGTTCGCGGGCCGCACGACCACAAGGGCCGGGCCACCGAAGCGCCTCGTCCAATCGAGCTCATAGGAGGCCTTGAGATCCGCATCGCTGAGGCAGTGCTCGGCGCCCACCGCATCGTGGACAGCCGCCAGGAAGCCCTGCGGTGCCTGGCAGGAGTCAACCATCAACGGATCCTCTCACGGCTGGGTTGTCGGCCGTGGGCCGCGACCGGACGGGCGCGCGAGCCTCCCGAGGTCACCAGCCATGAGCACGCCGCCAGGCCACCCAGACGCGCACGAGCCTGCGTTACTCGGCCGCGGTCGTCAGTGGGGCCTGGACCGATTCGAGCAGGTCGCGATCATGTGAATAGCTGAGCAGCCGGGCGGCATCGGCGAGCGGAGGCCAGCGAAGCTCGTCGATCTCTGCCGTGGGCTCGAAGGCGCCGTCGACGGGCTGCATCAGCCAGTACGAGACGACCTTCACCCGGCCGCGACGGTCGAGGTACTCGACTTCGCCGACGAACCGGCCGAGGTGGCAGCCGTAGCCCGTCTCCTCGCGTACCTCGCGCAACGCGCACTCGGTCGGACTCTCGCCGATCTCGACCTTGCCCTTGGGGAGAGTCCAGTCGAGATGTTCGGGCCGGTGGACGACAGCGACCTCCCAGCCGCCCGAGTCGCCGGCGCGAACAACGATTCCCCCCGCGGCGCGCACGACGTCGCGGTCGTCGGGCGGAACCGTTGCAGGATCGGTCATGCACCGACCGTAACCGGTAGCGCCATGAAGTGTTCCCGTCTGCCGCGACTAGCTTGTGTTCCATGTCCGCACCGGGGGAGGCTCGAAGGGATATAGAGGTCGAGTGGCAGCTCGACGCCCTCGACCTGCGGCCGGTTGAGCGCTGGTTGGCATTGAGGACGGGTCCGGTCACGGTCGCTGAGCCGATTCCGGGACTCGGGATCGTGCCAGGAGCCCCCAGGCGTCTCGTCGATGTGTATGTCGACACCGAAGACTGGCGCATAGGCCGCGGCGGCTACGTCCTTCGCGTGCGAAGGCGCGCTGGGCGCGTCGAGACGACGCTCAAGGACCTGTCGACTGCGACCAAAGGGCTGCGCCGCCGGCTCGAAGTGACTCAGGCTTTGCCGGAGTCGGGCATGCAGGGGCTGGACCGCGCCGGTGAGGTCGGATGGCGCGTGGAGGCGCTAGCGGGAGGTCGCCCGCTCAAGCAGGTGCTGGAGGTTCGGACGCGGCGACGTCCCTTCGATCTCGCGATCCACGGCGAGAGAGTTGGCGAGCTCGCGTTGGACGACACCGTGATCGCGGTCGGACACGAGCGCCGACGGCTCCGCCTGACCCGTGTCGAGGTGGAGGTGCAGCCTGCCTGGGTGGATGCGATGCAACCCTTCGTGGAGCGATTGCGACGCGAGTGCGGCCTCCAGCCGGCGACCCTGTCCAAGTTCGAGGCGGGCCTCATGGCAGCCGGGCTCAGCATCCCTGGTCCTCCGGACCTCGGGCCCACCGGGGTATGTCCTGCCTCGACGCTCGGCGAGCTCGCCTACCGGGTGCTTCGCAAGGATGCCTCGGCGATGCTCGCACACGTGCCGGGCACGCGACTGGGAGAGGACATCGAGGCCCTCCATCAGATGCGGGTGGCAACGAGGAGGATGCGCGCGGGTCTCGACATGTTCGCCGACGTGCTCCCCGTGAGGGCGGGGCGCTTGCGAGCCGAGCTGGGTTGGCTGGCCGCCCTGCTCGGCGAAGTGCGGGACCTCGACATCCAGCTCGGCCGTTTCGATGACTGGACCGAGGAAATGCCGGGAGACCACCGTGAAGCACTGGACGAGCTCGCCGATCTTCTCGCCGGTCATCGCATGCAATCAAGGCGGGCACTGCTCGAGGCCTTGGACTCGCGGCGCTACGAGCGGCTCGTGTCCGGCCTGGTGGCGATGCTCGAACAGGGTCCCTCCAGCCGCTCCAGAGCCGGCCGCATGCCCGCAGTGACGGCGATGCCGGCCTTGATCGGCGAGCAGCACCGCGCTGCGAGAAAGGCTGCCCGCCGGGCCAAGCGCACCGGGGCGGCGACCGACTACCACCGGCTGCGCATTCGCTGCAAGCGGCTGCGTTATTCGCTCGAGTTCGCCTCGGGCCTGTACGACGGTGAGTTGAGGGGTTTCGTGCGCCAGATGACCCGCCTCCAGGACGCTCTGGGCTCCATGCAGGATGCCGAGGTTGCCTCCTCGCGCCTGCGGGTGGTCGCCCTGAGCGAGGAAGGTTCCTCGCTCTCTCGTGCCACCGTCTTCGCCATGGGTGGCGTCGCCACGTGGTACCGCAGCCAAGCCGATCATCTCCTTGGTGAGCTGCCCGAACTGGCGCGACTGCTGAAAGCCAAGGAATGGAAGCGCGCAAGGTCGTTGATGGAACTACGGCGAACACAGCCGGCGGCTGTCACCCGACCGCCTGCAGCTGGGAGTGCTCAAGCCCAGCGGACCGGGGCCGCGGGTCACGCCCGTCCTGCACTTGGGAGGCCCGCCTCCGGCTCCCTCGCCAGTTCAGGTCCGGGACTTTCGGCTCGGCTGCTGCCCGAGCCTGAGGCGAGAGCGCCGGAGGCAGTGGTGACAGCCAGCGAGGAGTCAGCGCCGGGTCCCGATCCGCGTGTGGAAGGCGGCCCGACAACGATCACGCCGATCCGCCGGCGGATTGTTCCCAGCTGACGTCATAGGGATCGACGAGCCCGGCTACCCAGCCAACCTGCGTTCGATCCCCTTCCCACCGAAGGTGTTGTGGGTGCGCGGCGCCTTGCCACCTGTCGGCGCCGTAGCGATCGTGGGTACGCGCCACCCGACGCGCTTTGGGCGGAGCGTGGCGCACGCGGCGGCCTGCAGTGCAGTGGCTGCCGGCCTCGCGGTCATCTCTGGGCTCGCAGCCGGTATCGACACCGTCGCCCATGAGAGCGCGCTCGCCGCCGGCGGACGCACCTGGGCGGTACTCGGGTCGGGTGTGGACGTCCCGACGCCAGTGTCGAATGCCGTCCTCGCGGAGGAGATCGTCGCCTCCGGCGGAGGTCTCCTGGCCGAGGTCCCGCCGGGAACGCCGGTCGGGCGTCGACACCTTGTGGCCCGCGACCGCATTCAGTCGGGACTCTCCCTGGCCGTGGTGATCTGCCAGTGCGAGATCTCCTCGGGCGCGATGCACACGGCGCGTTTTGCCGCGATTCAAGGGCGGCTCCTCGTGGTCGTGCGCCCGAGAGGACCGGGCCGGGCAGTGACCGCATGCACCGGCAACGTCGCGCTCGCCGATCCGAACGGCTGTGACCCGGCACTGCTCTCGGCCACGGGCAAGACGGCGGAGCTGATCCGGGCTCGCCGCCCGATGGCGGACGTGGTGATCGACAGCCGCGACGAGCTCGCCGAGCTTCTCGAGCGGCTCCAGCCTGGCTAGCGGCGCTTTCGTTTCGTGACGGAGCGACCGCGCCCAGCCTCTGAGCGTCGGTCCGGAGCGGTCCGGCGAGTGGTTCGCGACGTTGGCCGAACCGATTGTGAGGGGTCTTTCGGCCCTAGTCGGACCGGCAGCCGGAGTTGTTGACTGAAACCGGAGAGCACGTCCTTCCGGCGTGACCGTGAAGCTCCCCCCCGGCCCCGGGCCAAGACCCGGGGCCGAGTTGACTCCCGCCAGCGTCGAGAGTGATCCGAAGAGTGTCGAGTCCGGGAGATCGCCTGGTTGACGCCTCAAGTCGGAGCGCACTTCGGCCGATAAGCAAGGTCAAGAGAAGTCTCGCGTCAGGTCACGTAGCGGGAAGCAGGAACCGAGCTTGGAACCTGTTGGTGTTTGCGAGAAGGGCGATCTTGTGTGGTTGAGCGGACAGTCCTCGAGGAAGCACTCAGACGCGCCGTTGATCCGGTGGTACTGATGCACCGGGTCGCTGACGAGGCAATGCCCCTCGTCCAAGATGCGGGCGTCCTGACGCGGGCAGCACTCTCTCAAGCCGGCGAGCTCGTTGGGAGATCCTTGTGAGCGAAGTCGGTCACCACACATCGAGAGTTTTCGAGAGCAAGGGCCACGCGCGACTTGGGGGGCCGCAGGCCACGATGGTGCTCGCCTTGATGCTTGCCACCAGCAGCGTCGCGACGCTCGACCTCTTGCTGCTCGCGTCCTCCGGCTTGCACTGACTGGAGGAAACCTCGGTCCAAGCCGGCAGTGGAGCCTCACCCGTGGGCGGTACGGTACAGGCGGGCCGACTGATGCCGACCGGGCGCGCCGAGGGCGAGTCCACCTGCGTCCAGCCTGCCGCGGCAGGTGACGTGTGCTCGACCGCGCTGGGCCGCTGCCGCCGGTGGGGATACGACCCGCCCGAGAGCGCGCCGCCATGGGCTTCATCCAGCCGAGAACTGCTCACGGTGGTCGGCCGATGCGGACCACCGTTCACCCTCATGCGCCGACGCTTGTCTGTCCTGGCGTGTCCTGGCGCGACAGGAGCCCTCCAAAGGAGGGCTCCTACCAGCACTTTTGTCGCGAAGATCCGGTGGAGGTGGCGGGAGTCGAACCCGCGTCCCCCGGCATCTTGATGGGACTTCTCCGAGCGCATCCGGCGGTGGTGTCTCGGGTCCCGCCACGCCACCGGCGCCGGTGCGGGACCCCAGCCGACTTGAATGTCCCTGACTGCTCGCCGGCGGCGCCGTTCAGGTGAGTCCTGCAAGATGACGCCTGGGACCGGTCCGCAGGACTAGGACCGGGCAGACGTTGCTGCTAGTTAGGCAGCAAGCGCGAGCTGAGGCTCGGCGTTTGTTTAGTTTTCCGGCTCTTTAACGTGGTTCCGGAGACCACGGCTCGCTTCTCCCAACTTGACGACCGAAGTCGAAGCCTGTCACCCCCTTGGTGATGTTTGGTCTTGACACGAGGATACCGCCTCGGCGGTGGCCTCAGCGCCGGCGCTCGTGATCGCGAATCACGCGCTGGGCCTCCCGTGTCGCGTCACGCTCGGCGATGGCGTGTCGCTTGTCGTAGAGCCGGCGGCCCCGGGCGAGCGCGAGCTCGACCTTGGCGAGGCCGTCCTTGAAATAGATGCTGAGCGGCACGAGCGTGAGCGCTTTCTGGGCGACCCGGCCCGAGAGCTCATCGATCTGTTGGCGGTGCAGCAACAGCTTGCGAGCCCTGACCGGTTCGAAACGACCGAATCCGGACGCGTACTCGTACGGCGCCAAGTGGGCTCCGAGGAGCCACAGCTCACCGTCGTCGATCCTGGCGTACGCGTCCTGCAGCGACGCCTGGCCCAGTCGGAGGGACTTGACCTCAGCGCCCTTGAGAGCGATCCCGCACTCAAAGACTTCGAGGATGTCGTAGTCGTGCCGGGCGCGCCGGTTGCGTGCCACGTTGCGGATCACCGGTTCGTGCGGGTCATCTGACGCCCTGGGCTTGCCCGCGGCGCGCCGGGCCTCGGTGGGCTTTCTCGTGACCATCGCCGGAAACGCTACCGTGCGGGCCTGATGAGCGGTTCCAGACCGGACCCGGCGGCGCCGGCGACGCCGGCACCTGTGGCCCCGGGCCTGCACCTGAGGTCTAGTCACCTGGACGAGATGATTTCTCACTGCCTGGGTACCTACCCGGAGGAAGGTTGTGGGCTCCTCACCGGGGACCCGGCCACGAGCACCGTCGTCGCGGTGCGCCCCACCGCGAACCTGGCGGCATCGGCGCAGGTCTATACCGTCGACCCAGGCGAGCATCTCCGAATCGACCGGGCGGCCGAGGCCGACGGGCTGGCCGTGATCGGCGTCTTCCACTCGCATACCCACACCGATCCGTACCCATCGCCGACCGACGTGGCTCAGGCGCCTGACCCTTCTTGGCACTACGTGGTCGTGTCGTTGCACCTCGAAGTGGCCTCGGTGCGTTCGTACCGAATAGTTGACGGCCTCGTCGAGGAGGAATCGATCGAAGTCCCGTTATAATCTGACTGAATCAGTCAACTTTCCGGAGGCGCACGGCACGATGTGAATTTGCCGAACCTGCTCCGCCGGTACTCCGGTGGACAGAGGTCGTTCAGCGTCGAGGGCTCACAACTGCCGCATGCTGAGTAGCTTCTAGTCGGCGTACGTATGTTCATGCATGGATGCATGAACCTATCCGATCGGGCGGAACGTGTCGGGGTGAGCAAGTTCACCGCCTACCGATATTCCGGGAAGGCACGCTGCCGGTACCCGCGCAGAAGCTGGGCCGTTGATCCTTTCGACATGGAGAGCTCCGAGAGTCCCGGTGCTCGCACGGTCCTCTATGGCGGTGTCCTCCCACGACCGACGGGGTGATCTCGACCGCCAGGTGGCCCGCCTCAGCGAGTGGGCGACGAGACGTGGCCTGTCGGTCGACGAAGTGGTCACCGAGGTCGGCTCGGCCATGTTCGCAAAGCGCCCGACTGGCCCGAGTGCCGGCTGACCCGACGGTGCTCACCGTCGTCTCGAGCACCGCGACCGTCTCGCGCGTCGGGGTAGAACACCTCGAAGCGGGTCGGCGGTGCTCGGCGGGTGTCGGTCGCCGACGAGGGCGAGGTTGATGACGACTTGGTCCGAGACATGACCGAGGTGCTGGGTTGGTTCTGCGCCCGCCTCTATGGGCGAGGGGGCGCGCAACCGGGCCGAGAAGGCGCTGCGGTGTGCCGAACACGATATGGGACCCATGGCGCTGTCACACCCCACTGCGACAATGAGAGCATGCCGGTCTATCAGGCATTCCGCTTCGAGCTCGACCCGTCCACCACGACGCGTTCGGCCCTGGGCTCTCACGCTGGGGCCTCCCGTTTCGCCTACAACTGGGGGCTCGCCCTTGTGAAGGACCATCTGGACGCTCGACAGGCGCTCGAGGTGCTGGCCATGCGCCAAGGAGCTGGTGCCGGCGAGGCTCGGGCGCGGGCGGCCGAGACCGCCGGGCCGGTCGTGGACCCTCTACTCGTTGCGCAGGGAGTGGAACCTGGTAACCGACGAGTTCACCCCCTGGTGGAGAGAGAACTCCAAGGAGGCCTACAACTCGGGCTTCGACGCCCTGGCCCGGGCACTGAAGGGGTACTTCGATTCAAGAGGTGGCGCCCGGGCCGGCAGGCCCATGGGGTTCCCGAGCTTCAAGAACAAGGGTGGCCAGCGAAGCTTCCGCTTCAGCACCGGGGTGATCCGGGTCCTCGACGACCGCCATGTCCAGTTGCCGAGGCTCGGCGTCATCCGGACCAAGGAGCACAGAGGGCGTTGTCCGACCAGGTGGTGGCCGGCATGGCCAGGGTGCTCTCGGCCACCGTCAAAGAGGAGGCCGGCAGGTGGTCGGTGTCCTTCGGCTGCGCGCTGGAACGTCACGATCCAGTCGCCACCTACCCCGAGGCCATCGTCGGGGTTGATCTCTGGCTCCACCACTTTGCCGTCCTGTCCACTGGTGAGCTGTTCGAGAACCCCAGACCCATCTCTCAGCGCGCCCGAAGGATGGCCCGGCTCAACCGGGAGCTCTCCAGAGCCCAGAAGGGCTCCAAGCGCCGGGCCAGGACCAGAGCCAAGCTGGCCCGTTGTCACCGCAGGGTGGCCAACCTGCGCCGGGACACCTTGCACAAGCTCACAACGACCTGGCCACCGCCTACGGCACGGTGGTCATCGAGGACCTGGCCGTGAAGAACATGACGGCTTGTCCCAAACCCAAGGCTGATCCCGAGAACCCCGGTCACCACCTCGACAACGGCCACGCGGCCAAGGCCGGGCTCAAAGGTCCATCCTCGACATAGCCCCCGGCGAGCTCGGCCGCCAGCTCAGCTACAAGATGGGCTGGCACGGTGGTCACCTGGTGGTAGCCGATCGCTGGTTCCCCAGTTCCAAGAAGTGCTCGTCGTGCAAGAAGGCCAAAGCCACGCTCTCTCTTGGACGAGGACCTACCGCTGCGAGCATTGTGGTCTGGTCCTCGACCGGGACCACAACCCAGCACGCAACCTTGCCGCCTACGGCAACAAGCACCTCGTCGCCGGGAGTGGCCCGGAGACTCAAAACGGACGCAGAGGCGATGCTTGGTGTACCAGCGACACCGGTGCACACTCCCCGAAAGGCCCTCGTGGCAGGAAGCCTCAAGACGGCTCCGGGCAACCGGCGAAGGCCGTCACCGCCTCTTCGCAAGGGGAGGCGGCGTGAGTGTGCGTGTAACTACTGCACACTCGATCGCAACGGACCATCGTGTTCATGTGCAGTGACGGAGGATGGAAGTACCTTTCGACAGGGGCTTGGACCGGCGGAGTGGCTGAGGTCGTCGAACGGGCGCGGCGCACGGTCTACTTCTGACGTCCCACCGGCCCCGGGCCGGGTACCCTGCCGGGGTGACCGACTCACGACCTGATTGCCTCGACCTCGCACGCCACGACGGTCGCGCCCTCAACGAGCTGCGCCCGGGTTTCTTCGTCAGGGACTTCACCGAGTTCGCCGCCGGTTCGGTGCTCGCCGTCTCCGGTCGCACGAAGGTCCTGTGCACGGCCTCGGTCGACGAGGACGTCCCGAGATGGATGCGCGGGACCGGCCGGGGCTGGGTCACCGCGGAGTACTCCCTGCTCCCGGGATCCTCGCCCGAGCGCGTGAGCCGAGAGGCGACAAGAGGGCGCCAGTCCGGACGGACGCAGGAGATCCAGCGGCTGATCGGCCGGGCCTTGCGCAGCATCATCGACCTCGGGGCGCTCGGCGAGCGCCAGATCCTGATCGACTGCGACGTGCTGCAGGCAGACGGGGGGACGCGGACGGCCGCGATATCGGGCGCGTATGTTGCGCTTCACGACGCTTGCTCGCGGCTCTGCTTCTCAGGGGCGGTCGTTCGCCATCCCGTACGCGAGGCGTGCGCCGCCGTCTCGGTTGGCATAGTCGAAGCGGTCTGCATGCTCGACCTCGACTACGCCGAAGACTCTGCTGCCGAAGTCGACTTCAACGTCGTGATGACGTCCTCGGGGCGCTTCGTCGAGGTGCAGGGGACGGCCGAGGGGCTGCCGTTCGCCCGCACCGAGCTCGACGGGATGCTCGCCCTTGCCGAGCTCGGCATCGGCCAGATCCTTCAGGTTCAGGCCGAGGTGCTGGCGACGCCACCACCGGACCGCAGCCGGGCCGTCACGGCCTGACGCCTCAGCGGAGCGACGTGAGGAGGGCCGAGTCAGCATGCGGTTGGTGCTTGCCACTGCGAATCCCGAAAAGGCCGTGGAGCTAGCGGCCATTCTGGAAGAGGAGCTCGATGATCTGGTGGAGCTCGTCGCTCGTCCGCAACTCGTCGGCGCGGTCGAGGAGACGGGGGAGTCTCTCGAGGAGAACGCCCGTCTCAAGGCCGTCGCGCTCGTCGCAGCAACAGGCGAGGCCGCCGTCGCCGATGACACCGGTCTCGAGGTGGCGGCGCTGGGAGGGGCGCCGGGTGCGCGATCGGCTCGCTTCGCCGGCGAGGCCGCCACCTATGCCGACAATGTCGCCAAGCTGCTGACCGCACTCGAGGGCGAGACTGACCGGCGCGCGAACTTTCGCACCATCGTCGTCTGTCGCTTCCCCGACGGCGTGGAGATCGTCGGCGAGGGTGTCGTCGAAGGGGAGATCGTGCTGGCCCCGCGTGGTGAACGGGGCTTTGGTTACGACCCGGTATTTGCGCCGGAGGGCGGAAGTGGGCGCACCTTTGCGGAAATGAGCCCGGCCGAGAAACACCGACTTTCGCACCGGGGCCTCGCTCTCCGCTCGTTCGCCGCGCGACTGTTGCAAACGGAGCTCGCCGGGCCGGCTCGTTCGCCGCGGCTACCAACTTCGTGAGGCGACAGGCCGCGTTTCGAGGTCGTCGCCGGTGGCGACCATGCGCGCTGGTGTCGCGAAAACGTCAGCTTTCATTGGTCCAGCCTTCGCAGAAGTCTTGCGTTGAGCGATACGCTTGATAAATGGCAGTGCTCGCGGGCAAGGGCGACAGCGTCGATGCCGTGGTCGACCAGGTGCTCGCCACACGGGACCGGGTTCTCGTTGAGCGAGGGGGCGTGCCAGCCGTCGTCATCATGCCGGCCCGCGAATTGGAAGGCCTCGAGTACACGATCGACCTCTTGTCGGAGCCGAAGGCGGTGCGCCGCATCCTCGAGGCCGAGGCGGCGCTCCAAAGCGGGAATCTCTACATGGGCGAGGAGCTGGCGGCGCTCGACCCCGATGCCCGTTACGTGCCGCGCGCGGTGATGGGCGGCGTGACGCTATTGGCGGGCGCGCGATCGGGTGGCGGTGACCGGTGGGGCCTTGTCGGGAGCGAGCCGGCGCGCAAGGCGCTCGACGACCTCCAGTCCCACGTCGCGGATGCGGCCCGGCGTTTCATTTTCGGCGAGTTGCTCGACGACCCAATAGGTGCTGGCGTCGAGCTTTGCGGTTTCCTGGCTCGGCGCTTGGCATCAAGAGTTGAGACGGCGCTCGTCATCTACCGCCTCGACACCGTGAAACATGTCGTTCGCCTCGTGGAGGTACTCAGCATCGGCGGCGTGGTAGGCCGGCACGACATTCACCGGTGGTAGTCGGCGCGACGCGGGAAACGAACCCAAGTGGCCGCGGCTGACGGGCAGCTGGTTCAAACCGGTTCGAGCGCGTCGCCCAGGGTCCCCAGCGGCGGTGCGCCGAGCTCGAGCAGGGCTTCGTGAAACCGCCGGAGGCTGAAGCGCGGGCCCCAGCGGGCGATCGCCTCGTCGCGAAGCGCCCGGATCTCGAGCTTGCCCCACGTGTAGCGGCCATAGGTCGGGTCGAAGGTGGCTCGGCTCGCCTCTGACTGAGCCGCGGGTCCCTCAAGGAAGGCATCTTCGCGAAAGCGCGCCGCAGCGTCCTGCACCGTCATGGACCCGCCATGGATCCCGAGCGCCGAAGCGAGACGTGTCACCCGCACGAGAGCCTCGATCCAGACTCCGATCGCAAAGCGCGGGTCTTCTTGCCGAAAGCCCTCCTCCACCAACAGTTCCTCAACGTAGTGCGCCCAGCCCTCGACGAACGCAAGGGAAGCCAGCGATCGACGAACGTCCCCACGGGCCGTTAGTCGGATCATCCGCCCGTGGGCGAAATGACCAGGCGTCACCTCGTGGGCGGTGATCGCGGGCAGAGTAGTGGAGCTGAAGAGGGACCGCCATCGGTCCTTGGTCTCGTCGTCCCACGCAGGATCGGGCGGGTTCAGGTGGAACCACGCAGGCGCCTCGGCCTCGTAGGCGCCAGTCCACGACATCATCGCCGCGGCGTACCGTCTCGATGGCGGGGCCGGGCCGACAAGACAGGTGCCTCCGAGCTCGGGCAGAAGGCCGCGCTCGGTCGTGAACGTGCTCAACTCCTCGACGAGGAGGCGGGCGGCGGCATAGATGCCCTCGTCGTCGGGATGGTCGCTCAGCAACTCCCTGACCACTTCGGCTGGAGACAGACCTGGTCGAAGGCGATCGCAATCGTGAACGAGGCGCTCTTTGATGCGGGCCCTCTCTGCGTCCGCGACCTCCTCGAGCCGGCCGAGGTCCACGGTCGTCGCCTCGGGATCGCCGACCAGCAGGGCGAGCTTTTGCGGGCCGAGGCTCGTGTCGGGCGAACCGGTCGCCGCCGCAAGCTCCAGATGAGCGACCAGCCTTTCGAGGCAAGCCCGGCCACGCTCGAGCGTCGCAGAATCGGCGGCCACAGCCTCGAGGCCTGCGCCGAGGCCGCGGGTCGCGGGCAGAAGGGCGACCGCCACAGGCGCGCTCACCGAGTCGAGCGACTCGATGGCACCGTCGATGGCGTCCGGCCACCCGCCTAGATGAGCTGCCTTGGCTGCCGCACGTTCGTCGGCAGGCGCGTACTCGCGGTCGTAGCACGCGAGGTCGAGATTCGCCAGGTGGACTAACGGGTTCCACCTGTGGAGCTCGGCCACTGAGAACGTGGCGCGCGCTCCCGCCTCCACCGCGGACAGCTGTGCCTCGTCGTGTGCATCTGGCTCGGGCGCGCCGCGCCCGACCGGTGTGAGCAGCGCCGCGACTCCGGCCGGCGAAAGGTCCTGGACCTGGCCGTCGAACTCGTGCAAACCCGCGCTCTCGCGGGCCTCGGGCATCTGGAGCTCCCAGATAGCGCGAAGCCGGTCAGAGACCATGGGGCGACCGTAGCCGGAATCGGTCGGCGATCGCCGGTAGCCTGACGGGCCTGATACATCCTTCCGGCATCATCTCTCCTGTGGTCCTTGACCGGCCGGCCGCCTCCCGAGGTGGACGACTGGCCCGCGCTGCCCACGACGAGGACCAGGAGGAGGAGCGATGCGGACCGAGAGCGTGTCCATCAGCTGTGATGACTGTGTGCTCAATGGGACCTCGGCGTGCAAGGACTGCGTGGTCACTTTCCTGCTGGGTCCCCCGGCTGGCGTTGGGATCGTGGTCGATGTCGCGGAAGCTCGTGCCGTTCGTATGCTCCAACGGGCGGGCCTGGTACCCGAGCTGCGCTTTCGTCGGCGCGTCGGGTGAGCCGCGTAGTCACGGCTCCACGGCGCCTGAGCCGTTCAGCTGATGGGTTACATCCTGGTCACCAACGATTTCCCCCCCAAGATCGGTGGCATCCAGTCGTACTTGTACGAGCTCTTCCGCCGGCTGCCCCCTCATGAGTTCACCGTTCTCACGACCCCGCACCGCGGTGCCGCTGAGTTCGATCGGCGGCAGGGTTTCCGGATCGAGCGCTGGCCGTCGACGGTCCTGCTGCCGACGCCCGGGTTAGCACGGACGGTTCGACGGCTCTCGCAAGTCTCAGGCGGCGGGCTGCTGCTACTGGATCCGGCACTCCCACTCGGCCTTCTCGGCAAGTGGCTCCAGATCCCGTACGGTGTCGTGCTCCACGGCGCCGAGGTTGCTGTTCCCGGGCGGCTACCGGTCTCTTGCCAGCTTCTGCGGTCGGTGCTGTCCGGGGCGTCGCTGGCAATTGCCGCGGGGGATTACCCAGCCGCAGAGGCGGCGCGCGTTGCTGGGGCACACATGCCGCCTCTGGTGGTCGTGCCTCCCGGTGTCGACCACGAGCGTTTCCACCCGATCGGGCTCGACGAGCGGGTGGCGGTGCGCCGCCGCCTGGGTCTGCCCACCGACGGCAGGCTCGTCGTGAGCGTGAGCCGGCTCGTTCCGCGTAAAGGCATGGACGTGCTGATCGAGGCGGTCGGGCGGCTGAGCGCGGCTCGAGCGGACCTGACCCTCGCGATCGGCGGCACGGGCCGGGACCGCAGACGGCTGCAACTGGCGGCGAGGCATTGTGGCGCGCCGGTCCGCTTCCTCGGTCGAGTCGCCGACGAGGACCTGCCGATGCTCGACGCCGCAGCGGACATCTGGGCGATGTGCTGCCGTGACCGCTGGTTCGGACTCGAGCAGGAGGGTTTCGGGATCGTGTTTCTCGAGGCCGCCGCCGCGGGCGTGGCCCAGCTTGCCGGGCGAAGCGGCGGCTCGGACGAGGCGGTCGTCGATGGCCAGACCGGGCTCGTCGTCGACCGGCCTGGCGACCCGGCCGCTGTCGCGGCCGCGTTGGCGAGGTTGCTGGACGATTCCGATCTCCGAAAGCGCCTGGGCGTCGAGGCGCGTCGGAGAGCCGTCGCTGAATTCGACTATGACCACCTGGCCCGAATGTTGCACGAGGCCCTGGTTGAGGCGGGTGGGTGACCACGTCGGCTGGTGTTTCTGATTGTCGGTGAGGGCTGGGGGCGTGCATCCGCTGTCGGCCAGTGCTGGCTGACAGCCCGAGGAGGTGCGAGGCTGGAGTCCACATGGGCAGAGAGGAGGACGTGTGCCCGAGCAGACCATTGAGCGGATGGTCGTCGACGGATCCCCGACGCGGTGCTTCGAAGTCGTGGCCGACATCGAGCGTTATCCGGAATGGGTCGCCGATCTGAAGGAGGTTCACGTCCACGAGCGCGATGAGCAGGGACGACCTTCCCTGGTCTCGTTTCGTGCCGGCGCTTTCGGGCGCAGCACTAGTTACACCCTTGTCTACGACTACTCCCAGGCGCCGACGGAGCTGCGCTGGGTCCAGCGAGATGGCGATCTCACGAGCCGTCTGGACGGCATATACCGCTTCAAGTCCGCACCCGAAGGCGGGACCGAGGTCACCTACCAGCTCACCGTCGAGCTGCGGGTGCCATTGCCGGGTTTCATTAAACGAAGGGCCGAGGGCAACATCATCCACGCTGCGATCCGGGACCTGAAGGCGCGGGTCGAGTCGACACCGTGAGCCTCCCGAGCCTCCGGCTCAGCGAGGGCTAAGAGTTTGAAGGTCGGCATCACGCTCCCGACGTTCGAGCCGAGCGCCACTGCGGCGCTAGAGGTCGCACGCGCCGCGGAGCGGGCCGGGATCGACGGCGTCTTCGTCTTCGACCACCTCTGGCGAGGCGGCCACAGGTCGGGGCCGGCCTTGTCGATGTACCCAGTGCTGGGCGCCGTCGCAGCAGTGACTCGGCGCATACGGGTTGGATCGCTCGTGGCACGCGTGGGCTTCCTGCCTGACCGGCTAGTGGCTGAGTCGTTTGTCACCTTGCACGAGCTGACCGGTCGCCGTCTGGTGGCGGCGCTCGGCATCGGGGACTCGGAGAGCGTCTCGGAGAACGAGGCCTACGGGATCGCGTGGCCTGCGCTCGAGGATCGCCGGGCATCGTTGGCCGCCATCCTCGGCGAGCTCACTGCTCGAGGGATCGAATGCTGGGTGGGAGCGACCGCTCCGGCGACGCTCGAGATCGCACGCGCCGGCGGAGCAACGGTCAACTTGTGGAATGTGGAGCTGGACCGTTTGCAGGCCGAGACCGCACGCGGGCCAGCGACCTGGGCAGGTTCGTTTCCGGCCAAGGTCAGCCCCGCAGCTGATCAGCTGATAGGCCTGCGCGACGCTGGAGCCACGTGGGCGATATGGGGCTGGCCTCGTTCGATCGATCTCGTCACTCGAGCCTTGTGCGCAGCCGGGATGCAAGGCCGCAGAGATTAAGGGCTAACGTCGGGTGATGGAGCTTCGCAGGATTCAAGGACTTCCTCCGTACGTCTTCGCCGAGATCGACCAGCTGAAGTTGCAGGCGCGCCGTGCCGGTAGTGATGTCATCGACCTCGGCTTCGGGAACCCTGACATCCCTTCGCCGGACGTAGCCGTCGAGAAGCTCGCCGAGTCCGTCCATAACCCCCGCAACCACCGCTACTCGGCGAGCCGCGGGATCCCCAAACTCCGCCAGGCGATCGCGGATTTGTACCTACGGCGCTTCGGAGTGCAGCTGGACCCCGACCGCGAGGTTGTGACAACCATCGGAGCCAAGGAGGGACTCTCGCACCTCATGTGGGTTGTCGTGGGGCCGGGCGACACGGCGCTGGTTCCGTCGCCCTCTTACCCGATCCACTTGTACGCGCCACTGTTTGCTGGCGCGGATGTCCGGATGGTGCGCTTGGAGGGGCTTGGCAACGATGAGGCGGACACCGGCGAAGCCTTCTTCGCCAATCTGGTCGAGGCTTGGGAGTCGGCGTGGCCCAAGCCCCGGGTAGCCATCCTCTCTTTTCCGCACAACCCGACAACGGCGTGCATCGACCTTGCCACAATGACCAGGCTCGTCGAGTTCGCCCGCGAGCACGGAGTGCTCCTGGTACACGACTTCGCTTACTCGGACACGGCCTTCGACGGGTTCCAGCCCCCGTCGATCCTCGAGGTCCCGGGCGCGTCAGAGGTCGCCGTTGAGCTTTACACGCTGACCAAGTCGTTCTCGATGGCGGGTTGGCGAGTGGCCTTCCTTGTCGGCAATGCCGAGATGGTCCAAGGTCTCACCAAGCTGAAGAGCTACCTGGACTACGGAACGTTCCAGCCGATCCAGATTGCGGCGATCGTCGCCATGAACGAGGCGCCGGACTACCCGAAGCTTGTGAGAGAGATCTACCAGGGGCGTCGCGATGCCCTCTGCGAGGGGCTGACGCGCGTCGGCTGGGACGTGCCCAAGCCCAAGGGCACGATGTTCGTGTGGGCGAAGATTCCTTCAACGCCATTTCTAGAGATGGGCAGCATGGAGTTCTGCAAGTTCCTCGTCACCGAAGCGAAGGTGGCCACATCGCCAGGAGTGGGCTTCGGGCCAGGGGGAGAGGGCTACGTCCGTTTTGCTCTGATTGAGAATGAGCAGCGGATAGCACAGGCAGTGCGGAACCTCAGGAATGCACTGAAGCTGGGCTAGCACACCAACCCCCAGAACCTCCTACAAGCCGCTGAAACGGCTGGGAAGTACTAACACACACCCGCCGATCAACCTGTGCCGCTCCTGGCGGACCTACTCTGGGCAGGTGAGCAACGTACTACTGGCAGCCACAACCACACGAAGTACCTCGTCCTCTGTTGTCGTCATCTTCCTGGTGCTGTTCGTCCCGGCAGTGTGGGTGTGAACACCGGCCCAATCCAGCGGCGCGCGCCGGTCGAAAACGGTGGCGCGGTAGTCAGAAGTTACTGGCTGACGGGAGCCTCGTCCACAGCCCCGGCTGGCTTGTCGTTCGCGCCGGATCGAGC
>Ga0247847_1000025_pt1 | contig 56537 bp, 53 predicted proteins | sample PFST25metaG_FD_186002 | JGI IMG/M metagenome (GOLD analysis project Ga0247847, IMG submission 186002) | Peat soil microbial communities from Stordalen Mire, Sweden - P.F.S.T25 | ecosystem: Environmental > Terrestrial > Soil > Wetlands > Peat | place: Sweden: Norrbotten County, Stordalen Mire...
GGGCAGGGGGCTTTCTCGGCGCCCTCGGTGGGGAACCCCAACGTAAACGCTACCCGGGGAAAACACACCCGTCTGTGCCGACTTACCAAAGAATCAGAGTCAGCGTGTGCTCTCAGGGCTCCTCGTAGACGTCCTCGACGAAGCGCGAGAGCTCCTGCGCGGCTGCCCTGACCGCGCCGATCGCCTTCTCGTAGTCCATCCGCATCGGGCCGAGTAGGGAGACCGTGCCGAGCGAGCGGTGCGCCAGGCCGTAGCGAGCGCCGACCAGCGAGACGCCGCTCAGAGCCGGGTTGTCGAGCTCCTCGCCGACGCGGACGTAGGGCCGGCGCTGCTCGATCGAGGCGCGTAGTAGCTCGAGCGTGGCCGCCCGGCGCTCGAGCACCGCGAGCAGGCTGCGGCAGGCGTCCAGCTCGCTGCCGCGGACGGCGTCGAGCAGCATCGCCGCGCCGCCGACGAAGACGCGCTCGTCGCCGCGGCCGGCCTGCTCCTCCAAAGCCGGACGCAGAACCGCGAGGAAATCGCGCTCTCCGGCACTCAACGCGTGATCCTCGAGCGCCTGGCGCAGCAGGCGCGGCCCGAGCGCGCGCCCCTCGAGGCGCTCGTTCAGGTACTCGCGTGCCCAGTTCACCAGCCCCGAGTCGACGGGCGCCTCGAACGCGCAGGCCCGCTTCGAGACCTCGCCCGTCGAGGTGATCAGCACGATCAGGACGACGTGCGGCTGCAGCTGCAGCACCTCGACGTGGCGCACGGCGGTGGTCTCGAGCGACGGCGCCGAAGCGAGCGCAAGCAGATGCGTCATACCCGCCAGCATCTCCGTCGTTGCCTCGAGCGCCTCCTCGACCTCGTTCTGAGCGACGCTCAAGTCGAGCGAGAGCAGCTCGGATTGCGGCGAGCGCTCGGAAAGAAGCGAATCGACGTAGCAGCGGTAGCCGCCGTCGGTGGGAATGCGCCCGGCGGAGGTGTGCGGATGAGTCAGCAGCCCGCGCTCCTCCAGCTCGGCCAATTCGTAGCGCACGGTCGAGGAGGAGATGGAAAGCCCGGAGCTCTCGACCAGGTGCTTGGAGCCGACCGGCTGACCGCTCGTCACGTACTCCTCGACCACCGTGCGCAGAATCCGGCGCTGGCGATCGCTCAGATCAACTGCTAGAGGATCGGGCATTTGCAGGTATTTTAGCGAGGTTTGTGCGTCGGGCGCTTGCAGGCGCCAGCTCATCCGCCCGCCACCAAGCCACCCGCCCGCGGGGTCGTTCGAAGATACCGTCCCACGAAAGCCGAAAACACCCTAGAAAGTGCCGATTCCGTGCCGATTCAATACCGTCGTCGGCTGCGCGCTACGAACACCACCAGCGCGCTCAGGTACGACCTCGGCACTGGGCCTCTAGGTCCCCGCGAGCACGGGCTCCGCGTCCCAGACGATCAGCTCGGCGCTGACCGCTCCCCCGAGCATCCGCCCGCGAGAACTGAGCGTCAGCATTCCGCCCTCGACCAGGACGAGGCCGAGATCGGAGAGTCGAGCGAGCGCGTCGCGATCGAGCGCCGCTTCCACCTCCGCGATTTCCACGGGCTCGTCCAGGCGCAGGCCCAGCATCACGCGCTCGCGCAACTTCGTCGCCTCGTCCAGCGCCTCGGTCTCACGCGGCGGCCTCGCCTTCCGCTCCAGCGCCTCGAGGTAGTGCGGCAGCGAGGGCGCGTTTTTCCAGCGGCATCCGCTCAGCGTCGAGACGGCGCCGATCCCGATCCCGAGATAGTCGTGCCCGCGCCAGTAGCCGAGGTTGTGAAAGCTCCGCAAGTCGCGCCCGGGCTCGCCGCGGGCGAAGTTGGCGGTCTCGTACCAGCGGTAGCCCGAGCCGGTCAGGCGCTCGACGACGTGCTCCAGGTGGTCTTCCAGCGCCTCGGACTGCGCGGCCAGCTCGGCACCGTGCTCGTGGGCGAAGCGCGTTCCCGACTTCGCCTCCAGCTCGTAACAGGAGAGGTGCTCGGGTGCGAGGGTGAGCGCCGCGCCGAGATCGGCGTTGAGGTCGCGGCGGCTCTGCCCGGGGATTCCGTAGAGGAGATCGAGCGAGATGTTCTCCATCCCGGCCTCGCGGAGGAGCCGGAAAGCGCGGCGGACGTCGTCGGGACCGGCGCGGCGACCAAGCAGCTCGAGCAGGCGCGGCTGAAAGCTCTGCGCGCCGAGCGAGACGCGGTTCACGCCCGCCTCCACGAGCGCCCCGGCGAGCTCGGGCGTCACGGTCTCCGGATTGGCTTCCACGGTCAGCTCGGCTGCGGCGGGCAACCCGTCGAGCAGGCAACGTAGAGCAGCGGCTTCGAGCAGGGTCGGCGTACCTCCGCCGAGATAGACCGAGTCCAGCTCGGGCGCCAGCAGCTCTCGCTCCAGCTCCAGCTCGGCCAGCAGCACCTCGACGTAGCGGGCCTGCTGATCGCGCTGCCCCGTCAGCGAGACGAAGTCGCAGTAGTCGCAGCGCGAGACGCAGAAGGGAATATGGACGTATAGATGGCGGGCGCCGCTCACTTCTTCCCTCCGCCCCCATCCAGCTTGAGCACAGCCAGGAACGCCTCCTGCGGCACCTCGACCGAGCCAACTTGCTTCATCCGTTTCTTGCCCTTCTTCTGTTTCTCGAGCAGCTTGCGCTTGCGGCTGATGTCACCGCCGTAGCACTTGGCCAGCACGTCCTTGCGCTTGGCCTTGACCGTCTCGCGCGCGATCACGCGGGAGCCGATCGCGGCCTGAATCGGCACGTCGAACATCTGCCGCGGGATCTCCTTGCGCAGCCGCTCGACCAGCAGGCGCCCCGTATCGTAGGCGCGGTCCTTGTGCAGGATCAGCGAGAGGGCGTCGACCGGCTCGCCGCCGACGAGGATATCCACCCGCACCAGCTCGCCCGGGCGGAAGCCGCTCAGGTCGTAGTCGAAGGAGGCGTAGCCGCGCGTGCGCGACTTGAGCTGGTCGTAGAAGTCGAGCACGATCTCGCCCAGCGGCAACTCGTAGATCAGCATCACCCGCTGCTCGGAGAGGTACTCCATGTGGTCGAAGCGGCCGCGGCGCTCGTTACAGAGCTCCATCACCGAGCCGACGAAATCCTTGGGCACGATCACCGTCGCCTTGATGTAGGGCTCGAGAACCTCCTCGCGCTCGTCCGGCATCTCGGCCGGGTTGTGCACCTCCAGCTCCGCTCCGCCCAGCGTCTTCACCCGGTAGGCGACGTTCGGCGCCGTCACCAATAGATCGAGGTCGAACTCCCGCTCCAGCCGCTCGCGCACGATCTCCATGTGCAAGAGACCCAGGAAGCCGCAGCGGAAGCCGAAGCCGAGCGCCTGCGAGGTCTCGGGCTCGTACAGGAGCGCTGCGTCGTTCAGCTTCAGCTTCTCCAGCGCCTCGCGCAGCTCGGGATAGGCGTCCGACTCGGTCGGGAAGAGCCCGGCGAAGACCATAGGCTTGACTTCCTTGTAGCCCGGAAGCGGCGCCGAGGCAGGACCTGCCACGGTCGTGATCGTGTCGCCGACGCGCAGCCGGGCAACGTCCTTGAGGCCGGTGACGAGATAGCCCACCTCGCCCGCGCCGAGCGTCTCGACCGGCCTCATCCCAGGGCCGAAGAAGCCGATCTCCTCGGGCTCGAACTCGGTGCCGAGCGCCATCGCCTTGAGCGCCTGGCGGCGCGAGAACGAGCCGTCGATCATGCGCACGAAGGCCACCACGCCGCGGTACTGGTCGTAGGAGGAGTCGAATACGAGCGCGCGGGCCGGCGCGTCCAGATCTCCCGTCGGCGCCGGGATCCGCTCGATCACGGCGTCGAGCACCGGCTCGACTCCCTGCCCGGTCTTGGCCGAGATCGCCAGCACTTGCTCGGGCGCACCGCCGAGAAGATGCGAGACCTCGATCGCGGTGCCCTCGGGGTCGGCCTGGGGCAGGTCGATCTTGTTCAGGACGGGAACGATCTCCAGGTCGTTCTCGATCGCCAGGTAGGCGTTGGCCAGCGTCTGGGCCTCGATCCCCTGCGCGGCGTCCACCACCAGCAGGGCTCCCTCACAGGCCTGCAGCGAGCGCGAGACCTCGTAACTGAAGTCGACGTGCCCGGGCGTGTCGATCAGGTTCAGCTCGTGACCCTTCCACTGCACGCGCACCGCCTGAGCCTTGATCGTGATGCCGCGCTCGCGCTCCAGCTCCATCGAATCGAGCACCTGCTCGCGCATCTCGCGCTTGGAGACGGCGTGGGTCAGCTCAAGGATGCGATCGGCCAGCGTCGACTTGCCGTGGTCGATGTGGGCGATGATCGAGAAGTTGCGGATCTTGCTCTGGTCCATGGGATACGCCTCTCGGCGCAGCCTGCTAACTGCGCCGCACTCGGGCTCGCAACGATAGTACGGCTTCGAGCTCCTGCACCCGCAGCAGGCGCGACGCGGCTAGGTAGACGACCAGACCGACGCCAAGCGCGCTACCGAGCGATAGGAGCTGCGCGGGAAAGCTGCGGCCGAGTACGTGGTCGAGACCGAGCCAGATGAAGAACGAGACCGCGGCGAGCAGGGCCGAGGCACAGACGATGCGTAGGGTCGAGCCCAGCACGCGTCTCTCGTCGACGGAACCGATCCGTCGCCGCAGCAATACGAGCAGCGCAACCGTCCCGGCGATGTTCACGATCGAGGTCGAGAGTGCGATGCCCCAGACGCCGAAGCCGGCGAAAGCGACATCCAGCGCGGCGTTGATCACGAGATTCGCGAGCGCGACGACGGTTGGTATCCAGTTCGACTGCAGGCTGAAAAACGCCCTGTTGAGCATCAGCATCGTGCCGTTGAAGGTCAGGCCGGCGGAAAAGGCCGCAAGCGCCGCGGCAACAATGGTGGTCTGGCCGGAATGGAAGGCGAAGCGCTGATAGACAAGACGCGTGATCGGCACGGCTAAAACGGCGCAGATCACGCTCGCGGGAACGAGCAGGAAGGCGATCTGGCGCAGGCCGAGCGAGACGGTCTCTCGGAAGCCCTCCATGTCTTTCCTGGTCGCCAGGCGCGAGAGCCTGGGAAAGAGAACGGTCGCGACCGCGACCGAGAAGATCCCCTGCGGCAGCACATAGAGGCGAAAGGCCGCGGTCAGCGCGCTAGGGGCGAGGTTCTTGTCGATCATGCGAGCGCCGACGAAGGTGTCGATGACGGCGTTGAAGTTGATCAAGCCAAGGCCGAGAGTCACCGGCACCATCAGCACGAACACCCGCCGCACGGCCGGGTCGTGAATGTCGATCAGGACCCGTAACCGGTCGTCGCGACCCCTGAGCCAGGGGAACGGGAGCAAGACCTGGATGACCGTGCCGACCAGGATCGAGAAGGCGTAAACGTAGAGCTTGGCGTCGAGCGTGTGCACGTTCGGCACGCCGAGTGCCAGCCCGGCCAGGATGGCGAGGTTCCAGAACACCGGGCTCAGCGCCGGGACAGTGAAGTGGTCGTAGCTGTTGAGGATGCCCACGACGATTCCGGAGACGCCGAGCAGAGCGACGATCGGGAAGAGGATGCGCGAGAAGCTGACGACCAGGTGCGCCTCGTGACCGTGGTAGCCGAAGGGCGCCATTACCCAGGGCGCCGTGAGAATGAAGAGAGCGGTCAGGCCGCCGAGGCCGAGCAGGAAGAGCCAGAAGAGGCTGGAGGCGACCCGCCAGGCGCGCTTGCGCTCCCCTTTCTCGAGCAGCTCGCTGAACACCGGTACGATCGCCGAGGAGACGGCGGTGTCGGCGACCAGCGCCCGAACGGTATTCGGGATCAGGAACGCGACCTCGAAGGCGTTGATCGGGCCGAAGACGCCAAAGAGAGCGCGGACGATGACCTCGCGCGCGAGACCGAGCACGCGTGAGACCGCCGTCGCCACCGAGAAGATGGCGGTCGACCTGGCGAGTCCGTTACCGCGCGCCGAGCTATCGAGATAACCGGTATCGGCCGCGTCTCGCGCGTCCGAGGCGGCTGCGATTTGGTCGTCCACGCGCCCGAGTATAGGTAGACGCCCGCTCGGGCCGGGGGTCGCGCCGTCACGCAATCGGCAGCGGCGAACCTGCCAAGCCGCCTGACGGGACGTATCGAAACAGAGTCGCACGAGCCCGCTGAGTAAGCTCCCGTCCGTGACGGTCTCGGGAATTCTCAGCGACGCCTGGCGACTCTACCGCATGCTCTTCCGGCGCTCGATCGGCTTCGCCGCAGTCGTGATCGCGGTACTCACGGCTGTCAATGTCGCGCAGTACGCAGTTCCGAGGCACACGGGTCTGTCGGTGCTACTCGGCATCGCGGCGGTCGTACTGGCCCTCGCCGGCCCGGTGATCATCCAGGGAGCGCTGATCGAGCTGGTACGAAATATCCACGAAGGCCGCCGGCCCGCGGACGTCAATGCTCTATTGGAGCGGGTCGGTGAATGCTTCTGGCAGCTGCTCAAGGTGTCGATCATCTACGGCCTGGGCGTTGGCCTGGGGCTCGTCCTCTTCATCGTCCCCGGCTTGATAATCATGGCCCGTTGGTCGTTGATGGCGCCGCTGGTCGTACTGGAGAACGTAACGCGCGGCGCAGCCGCCAGATCGAGCTCGCTCGTACGGGGTAAGGCGCAGACGGTGCTGCTGGCGCTGGTGGTGGGCCTCGCCGTCACCAGCATTCCCGCGTACATCGTCTATCTCGCGCCGATCGCTCTCTACTGGCAACTTCTCTTCTCATTCGTCTGGGGCTCGTTGACGGCGCCGTTCTCGGCCCATCTCCTCACCGTCATCTACTACCGCATCACCGATCCCGAGCGACCCGTGATCGCCGACTCCGCCTCATCTTGGAAGTCGCTCTGAAAGAGTGCTCGACCGCGTAAGTGCTATGGCTACCACTCGCGCCTTAAAACAACCGTTATAACGCGACTACTACATTAAGCAGGATGCGTATCGCGTCGATATCGCCGCTCGTTAATTAGCTGCAAACCAGCGCTGTCACTTGAGCGCGGCAGCACCCTGCAAACATCGTTTCACTACTGGTGACGACCGAACCACCAGGATTAAATATGCGCGTTCTAATAGTGTGAACATCGCAACATAAACGTATCTCGCTATTGCTATAGGAGGGAATAGAATATGCGTCTACGTATTGCAACGCTTCTGGGCGTAGTGTTCGCGCTCGCCGTAATTGGTACGGCTACTGCGACTCCCGCATCGGCAGCGTCATCCATGCTCTACGGAACCTGCAATATCACTGCGGTTCAACCGTGGATCGTGGATAATGTCAGTTACATAGCAGGTGCTGCCACAATAAGCTGCGGTTCCACTACGACAATACCGTATACCGTTTATCTTGGCGTCGGAGATACGTTCGACAGGGGGTATATAAAAGACTCCCGAACAAAAACCGTAACAGGCGGAACCTCTGTTACTGTGCGTACAGATAGTGTAGATCAAAGTAAAGTGATGTACGCGACGCCGGGGGCAGACTACGCCTCGCGAATAACCTTCATGGGATATACTCTTACTAGCAATTGGTACACGTTACACGGAGCTATCCCGTACCTCTACTGGTAAAGCTAGCGAGTTATTCGAGCAGTGTTTGCGACTTTTAATTCATAGAGGTAGTTCTGCTCGATATCTAAACTGAGGGAGATAGCACCGGAACGCCGCGCCGCAGCCGGGTTGTGCGTGGCGTTCCGGACTTCCCCCGTGCACGGATGCAAGGACGCAGCGCAATCGAGAGTATTCCCCGCCCTCTGTCTCCAGTCACCGGGCGCGCTCGTGTAATCGTCTGCTACCATCGCTCGCGCCCGCTCAGCGGGCACTTTCACGCTATGGCGAACATCAAGCAACAGAAGAAGCGCATTGGGATCACGACTCGCGAGCGGGTCGAGAATCTGCGCTACCGCTCGACGGTCAAGACGCTGGTTAGGCGCCTTCGCGCCGCCGTGGACGAGGGCGAGACCACGAAGATCGAGGCCGAACATAAGCTGCTAGTGCAGTGGATCGACCGAGCCACCAGCCGCGGAGCGATGCACAAGAACGCCGCCGCGCGCAAGAAGTCGCAGGCCGACCGCCTCGTCGCAAGCAAGCGCTAGTCTCGGCTTCGCGCTCACTTTCTAGAGTCAGGGCCACTTCCCCGGCTCCGGCGCGGGAAGAGTCGTTCGTGACCGCAATCGCGGCGGCGACGGCTGGCGCTGGCAGCCCGAAGGGCTAGGTTAGGCTGGCGTCTTCGTCAGGTCGATCAGCGCCCGTTCGAACTCCAGCTCCGCCGGCAGGCGACTCCCACCCTTGAGCGCCCGGTCGAGCGCGGCCAGCCTGACCGTCGCTCGGCGCAACTCGATCTCGCTGAAGTTGCGCGCCTGGGCGACCGCCTTCTCGGCCGCGTAGGGGTGCATCCCGAGCCGGGTTGCGGCCTCGCGCGCGCCGAGCCCCTGCTGCAAAAAGCGGTGGCAGGCCGAGACCTTGCCGATGTGCGAGGCAAGCAGTGCCGCCAACCGCGCGAGCAAGGCCGGGCGCGCCTCGCTCGCCCGCTCGAGCAGAAGCTCGTAGGCGGCCAGCGCCGCGGCCGCGTCGCGGCGACCCCAGGCGTCGGTGAGCCCGAACGGAGCCACCTCGCCCCGCGGGCAAACCAGCATCTCCAGCTCCTTCTCACCGATCTTCTCCCCATCGGCCCAGGTGGCCAGCTTGTCGATCTCGCAAGCCAGCTCGCCCATGTTCTCTCCCACCAGCTCGATCAGATCGCGCGCCGTGCGCGGCGAGACATCGACTCTGCGCTCACGCAACTGCGCCCGCACCCAATCGGGCAACTCTTTCTTGGCGATGTCATAGGCCAGGATCTGACCCTTCTTGCCAACCGCCTTGGCCAGCGCCGAGTCGCGGCGGAACTTATCGGCCACCATCGCCAAGATGGTGTCGGGCGCGGGGTCGTCGAGGTAGTGAACGACGGCCTTGACGTCCGCTGCCTTCCAACGCTCGATCCCGTCCACGATCACTGCCCGCCCGCTGCTCGCGAAAAGCCCGCCGGCGTTACAGGCGGCCACCGCCTCCTCCCCGCTCGTCTCGCTCGCCTGCAGGCGCTCGACCGCCTCAGGCGCGAAGCGATCGCGCAGGCGTTTTACCGCCTCCTCGACCTTCGGCCGGTTCGTTCCGAAGATCAGATACGAGGATTTGAGCTCAGCCACAGGGCAAGGATACGGCCTGGGCGTGTTGAGCCTCCACGGTCATCGCGCAGCCGTCCGACTCGAGCGTCACGCGTCCGGCCTGGTCGGTGCGAAAGACGCTGAGCTTGGAGTCCGCGGCCAGCGTGGCGAGCGTCGAGGGCGTCGGGTGGCCGTAGTCGTTGCCGCGACCGACCGAGATGATCGCGATGCCCGGATCGAGGCGCTCGAGCAGCTGCGGCAGGCCCTCGTCGGCGGAGCCGTGGTGGGCCACCTTGTACACCTCGACCGGCTGGGTCGCGAGCGGGAGCGTGAACGGCGACTCCGCGTCGGCCGGAAGCAGGAGATCGACCGAGCCGTAGGAGGCGACGACGACGATCGCCGCCTCGTTGGCGTCGCCGGAAGTATTCGCGGAGTCGTCCGTTGGCGAAAGGATGCGTAGACGCAGGTCTCCGAGATCGAGCTCCTCTCCGGCTCGGCCCAGCTTCAAGGGAACGCGGCGCCGCGCCGCCTCGTCAAGCGCCGCTGTCTCTTCGCTGTCGCCCGACTTAATGCCCGAGTCGACCACCAGCCCGACGTCGAGCTTGCGCAGCACCTCGGCCGCCCCGCCGACGTGATCCCGGTGCGGATGACTGAGCAGGAGCACTTCGAGGCGCCTGACCCCGAGGCGCCGAAGCTGCCCGGCCACGCCCGCCTCCGGCGGGCCGGCGTCGATCAGCACGGCCCCATCCTTGGTCTGAAGCAGCGTCGAGTCCCCCTCCCCGACGTCGAGGAAGCTAACGCGGAGCCCGGCCGGAGGCGGCGGGATCGACACAGGACACGGCCTGTTTTGCCAGCCCCAGAGCGGAATCAACGCCGTCAGCACCAGCACGGCAAGCCGTGGCAGCCGCGGCCTGAGCAGGAAGGGCCAGAGCGCGAGAAAGAAGACGACGAGAAGTAGCCGTAGGAGATGGGCCCGGCCTACCTGGGCGCCGGGAAGCGCGCCAACCAGCCGCGCCCAGAAGGCGATGTAGGCCGCAAGCAAGCCGTTCAGATAAGCCAGCGCCCGCGCGGCCGGAGGGGCGAGCGGCGCCAGCAGCGCGCAGGCCAGGCCGAGGAGGAGAACAAGCGGCACAACCGGCTCGACCGCGACATTCGCCAGCACCCCGTACACGGGCACCTTGCCGAACTGGAAGACCATGATCGGCGTCGTCATCAGAGTGCAGCCGGCCGAGACGGCGATCGGCGCTCGTAGCGCAGGCGGAAGCGGAGTTTTCTCGAGCAGCCGTTCGAGCGGCTTCACCAGCACGAAGATGGCGATCACGGCCGCGAACGAGAGTTGAAAACCGGCGTCGAACACCGAGCGCGGGTTCCAGACCAGCAGCGTGAGCGCTCCCAGGAGCAGGAAGTACCAGCGATCGCGCGGCCGCGCCGCCAGCCAGGCCAGCGAGGCCAATCCTCCGGCCACCGCGGCTCGCACCACCGAGGGCTGCCAGCCGACCACCAACACGTAGGCGACGATCGTCGTCAGCGCCAGCACCTCGCCCAGGCCCCTGGGAATGCCGCACAGCCAGGCGATCCCGAGCACGCCGGCCACGAGGAAGGCGATGTTCTGGCCCGAGACCGCCAACAGGTGGTAAAGGCCCGAACGCCGGAACGATTGGCGCAGCCCGTCCGACAGGCCGTCGTCCTCACCCAGGACGAAGCCCAGGACGAGCCCGCGCCGCTCGCCTTTCAGCCCGGGCACGAGATCGCGCGCGAGCCGCTCGCGCAGGCGGTCGCCGAAACCTCCCAGGCCGCCGCGGCGACTGACGAGGTGCCAGGGACCGCCGCGCAGAACAACGTGGATGCCCTGGCGGGCGAGCCAGGCCCGCTGGTCGAAGCCGCTCGAGCTCGGCCCCTGCGGCAGCTCGAGCTTGACGCTGAGCTCGAGCACCGCTCCGATCGGCGGCTTCTTGCCGGGCGGAAGCCTGAGCCAGATGCGCTCATGCAGAGGCTTGCGGCCGAAGTGCTCGATCTGCCCGACCGCGCTGACCGCGTACGAGCTCACGCGTGGCGGCCCGGTCACGACGACGCGCGCCGGAGCGCTCTCGCCGATGTGCGCAGTGAGAGGGCTGCGATCGAGCGAGCTCAACCTGAGCGATCCGATTGCCAGGCCGAGCAGGGCGAACAGCAAAGCGATCAGGAAGAGGCGGAGGCGCGACCGCCCATACAGAGCCATCCCGGCGACGAGCACGAGCGCGCCGATCGCCGCTGCAGAGACATCGAGCCGAAGCGCGTTGGCCAGCGCCAGGCCAAGGCACAGCGCCGTCACGAGGCAGTGCTGAAGCGGCAACGACCACGAGCGCTCGACGTCCGGCAAGGCGGGCTAGGGAACGACGAGGTCGCGTAACTCGGCCAGCTTGGCCGGCCCGATGCCGCTGACCGAGTCGAGCTCGTCGACTGTCTTGAACGGACCGTTTGCGGTGCGGTAGTCGATGATGCGCGCGGCGGTGGCGGGCCCCACTCCGGGCAACTCGTCGAGCTGCTCGGCCGTGGCGCTGTTCAGGTGAATCGGCGCCGCTTTCGCCGCGAGCGTCGCGGCCGAGCCGCTCGGAGCCGCCGCGGCGCTCGCGGCGCTGACCTTCTCGGGCACCAGCACCTGTTGCCCGTCGGTCAGCGTGGCGGCCCGATTGACCAGCGTGAGATCGGCCTTTCCGGTCGCTCCGCCGGCCTCGATCAGCGCGTCGTTGACGCGCGAGCCAGCCGGTAGCTTGTACACGCCGGGGCGGTGAACCGCGCCCGAGACGTCGACCAGAAGGCGGCTGCTCGAACTGCCCGCGGCGGCCACAAGCTTGACCCGCGCAGCTCGCGTCTGCACTGCCGGCTGCCGCGCTCCGAGCAGCTTGCCCGCGGCGACGAGAACCACCAGTGCCAAGACACAGACGACGATCGCCTGCCGGCGCGAGATCTCGGGAAGCTTCATGCCTCGATCCTGCCGCACGAATCGTCACGAGATTGCGCCGGCGTTGTGCCAAAACAGGCGCTAGGTTTTCCTAATCTTCACTGAGGAGGCGCCGATCTAGTATCTAGAGTGGCTTCCGACTCGAGTCCAGCCAGCGAGGGATTCGTTTCCCCTGCGGAAATCTTCCAGTCCCTCGAGACCGACACCACGGCGGCCGAGGAGTTGGAAGCTCGAGCCGCGGCGATGGCCGACCAGCCGGGGCACGAGCGAGCAGCCGGCCACTTCGTAATCGGGCTCGTCACCGTTTACTTCGAGGTCGTCGACATCAACCACCCCTTTTTCAGCGGCGCCTATCTCGGCCTCCGAAACCGGCTCGTGGCCGGAGGATGCGATCTGCTCTTCTGTGCGACGCCCCCGTCGCAGCTGGGCGCTCCGGTGCGCGCAGCGGCGGTTAAGCGCACGATCGAGCGCGGCGTAGACGGGCTCATCGTCTGGGGCCTCGGCACGAAAGATCCGGAAGTAGCGACAATTCTTGAGTCGGACGTCCCGGCGGTGTTCCTCGACCACGATCCGATCGGCGCCCGCGTCGGCTACGTGATGTCGGCCAACGTCGAGGCGATGGGCAACGTCGTTCGTCATCTGTACGAGAACGGGCGACGGCGGATTGCGCACATCAGCGGCCTAAGCAACACGCGCCCGGGTCCGGACAGGTTGCTCGGCTATCGCTCCGAGCTGGCCAAGCTCGGACTACCGACGCGCCCAGAGTACATCGAGGAAGGCGACTACTTCCACCGCACCGCCCAAGAGTGCAGCAAGCGCCTGCTCGCGCTGCCCGAGCCGCCCGACGCCATCACCTGTGCCAGCGACGTGATGGCGATCGCCGCCATGGTCGCGGTCGCCGACGCCGGGCTTCGCGTTCCCGAAGACATCGCCGTCACCGGCTTCGACGACGCTCCCTTCGCCACCACCGTCAAGCCGAGCCTGACCACCGTGCGCCAGGACGCGATCGGCATGGGGACGGGCACGGCCGAAGCGATCCTGCTCATGCTCGAGCATCCCGACGAGCCGCCGCCGACGGTCGTCATGCCTGCGGAGCTGATAGTTCGGGAATCGAGCGGCCCTCCGGCTTCACACGAGTCCTGAGAAGGCAATCGGGATACCGCGTCGGCAGGCTCGCCGACCTACAGTTCGCAGCAAGAAAACCGATGATTGTGAAGCCAGAGATGAACCATATAAACGATCAACACAGTGCTTCAGAGTCGGGGCGATTCTCGCCTTCGGAGATGTTCGCGATACTGCGCGAGCAAGACGTCGCGGCGCTCGAGCTCAAGGCGCGTTCCGAAGCGATGGCGGAGAAATCGACGCGCGATCCTTCCCACAAGCGCTACCTGATCGGGCTCATCTCCTGCCTGCTCCCGATCTCCGATCTGTCACACCCGGTCTTCGAGAAGATGCTGCTCGGAGTTCGCGGCCGTCTGACCGCGAACGACTGCGATGTGCTTCTCTGCGCGACGCGATCCATCGGCGCCGAAGAGAGCCTGCGCAGAGCCGCAGCCGTGCAGACGATCGAGCGCGGAGTAAACGGGATCATCGCCTGGGGCACCGCTTTTGGCGATCCTGAGTGCGAACCGATCCTGGAAAGCGGCCTGCCGACCATTTTCGTTGACAACGACGTCATCGGCGCGCGCGCCGGCAGTGTGATGTCCGCCAATCTCGACGCGATGAAGGGGATCGTCAATCACCTCTACGAGACCGGGCGGCGGCGGATCGCACACATCAGCGGCCACTACGAGACTCGCCCCGGGCCCGACCGGCTGTTCGGATACCGCTCCGAGCTCAAGCGCCTCGGTTTACCTGATCCGGCGGAATATGTCATCGAGGGTGATTTCTTCCAGGACAGCGGCTTCGAGGGAACGAAGCGTCTGCTCGCTCTGCCCGATCCGCCCGACGCGATCACCTGCGCCAGCGACTCGATGGCAGTCGGTGCGATGGCCGCGATCGAACAGTCCGGGCTCCGCGTTCCCGAGGACATCGCGGTTACCGGTTTCGACGACGCCGACTTCGCTGCGACCGTGGTGCCGGCGCTGACTACCGTGCGCCAGGACCCCGTCCGTATGGGAACAGCCGCCGCCGAAGCGGTGCTGCGGATGCTCGAGAACCCGGACAGCTCGCCGCCGGTCGTGCTGATCGAGACCGAGCTGATCGTGCGCGAGTCGAGCGGGCCCGCGATACCCAGGAAGAACTAGACCGATGGCGCCGTTCCCCGACCACTGCCGTTGCTTCGGCGTTAGGTGCGTTCCCGTGCAGGTGAATCTACGGGGAGGGGCCGCGGGTGTCGACTGAAGAGGCGCCGGACACCGAAGGCTACCTCTCTCCTGCACGCCTCTACGCAGAACTCGACGCCAGCATGGCCGACGCCGAAGTCCTGCGCTCGCGTACCGACGGTATGGCCGACAGACCGGCGCACGAGCGAGCTGCGGGACGCTACCTGGTGGGACTCGTAACGGCGAGTTGGGAGGTGGCCGAGTTCGACCACCCCTTCTTCGGGCCGGTCTTCAGGGGTATTCGCGGCCGTCTGGTCAGCGCCGGCTGCGACCTGCTTCTGTGCGGAAACCGCCCGTTCCGGCGAGGCGATCCGACGCGGGCGGCGGCGCTCGCGCGCACGATCGAGCGCGGAGCCGACGCCCTGATCGTCTGGGGGTTGGGTTGGGACGACCCCGAGGTGGAGCCGATCCTGAGCTCGGAGGTCTCGGTGGTCTTTATCGACCTGGATCCGATCGGGCGTAGAGCCGGTTACGTGATGTCGGACAATGTCGCCGCGATGGCGAGCGTGGTCAGTCACCTCCACGACACAGGCCGGAAGCGGATAGCTCACATCTGCGGCCCCCAGAACACCCGCCCGGGGCCCGACCGCCTGTTTGGATACCGCTCCGAGCTCGACCGGCTCGGGCTGCCGGCGCCGGCCGAGTACATCGAGCAGGGCGACTACTACCACCACAGCGCCTACGAGGCCGCGAAGCGCCTGCTGGCTCTGCCCGGGCGCCCCGACGCCATCACCTGCGCCAGCGACACCATGGCGATCGGAGCGATGGTGGCAATTGCAGAGACCGGCCTCCGCATCCCCGACGACATCGCCGTCACCGGCTTCGACGACGCTTCCTTCGCCGCCGGCATGAAACCGAGCATGACGACAGTACGCCAGGATGCCGCCGGCATGGGGACGGCCGCCGCCGAGGCGATCCTACGCATGCTCGAGAGTCCAGACGAGCCGCCGCCGACATCAGTCGTCTCCGCCGAACTCGTCATCCGCGAGTCGAGCGGGCCGGCGGCTTCCTAACCAACTACCAGGTTGACCAGCTTGCGCGGCACGACGATCGTCTTGCGGATCTGCTTGCCCTCGAGATAGGGCGCGACCCTGGGCGAGGAGCGCGCCAGCTCGACCAGCTGCTCCTCGCTCGCAGCGACCGAGGCTGGCAGGCGATCGCGCACCTTGCCGTTCACCTGCACCACGAGCTCGAACGCCTCCTGCTCGAGCAGGCGCTCGTCGTAGGTCGGCCAGGGCTCGATCCAGAGGCGCTCGTGCCCGAGCCTCTGCCACAGCTCCTCGGCGATGTGCGGCGCGTAGGGTTGAATCAGGCTGACGGCGGTCTCGGCGGCGAAGCGGGCGCCGGGGTCTTGCGGGGCGCGGTTGATCTCGTTGACCAGCTCCATCACCGCCGCGATCGGGGTGTTGAAGACGAAGCGGCGGTCGATGTCGTCCGTGACCTTGGCGATCGTCTGATGAGCCTTGCGCGCCAGCGGCGTCACCTTGGAGCTCATAGGTTTGTCGGCCGCCTCCAGCACCGTGCGCCAGAGCCTGCCAAGGAAGCGGCTCGTACCCTCGATGCCGCTGTCCTGCCACTCCGCATCCTGATCGGCCGGGCCCATGAAGAGGATGTTCAGGCGCACCGCGTCGGCACCGAAGCGCTCGATGTACGGGTTCGGCATCACGACGTTGCCCTTCGACTTCGACATCTTGGCGCCGCGGTAGTGGATCATCCCCTGTGTGAACAGCCGGGCAAAGGGCTCGCGAAAGCCGAGCATGCCCATATCCGCCAGCGCCTTGGTGAAGAAGCGGGCGTACATCAGGTGCAAGATCGCGTGCTCGACGCCGCCGATGTACTGATCGACCGGCATCCAGTGATCGACGATCTGTCTGTCCCAAGGAGCCTCGGCGTTGTGTGGGTCGCAGTAGCGGATGAAGTACCAGGAGGAGTCGACGAAGGTGTCCAGGGTGTCGGTCTCACGCCTGGCCTCGCCGCCGCAGCTCGGGCACTTCACCTGCACCCACTCCTCCGCCGTGGCCAGCGGCGAACGACCCTTGGGCAGGAAGTCGGAGATCTCCGGCAGAAGCACCGGTAGCTCGCTACCTGGCACCGGCACGATGCCGCACTTGTCGCAGTAGACGATCGGGATCGGGCAGCCCCAGTAGCGCTGGCGCGAGATCAGCCAGTCGCGCAGGCGGTAGCTGACCTTCGCATCACCGAGGCCCACGGCACCCAACCAGTTGATGATCGAACGCTTCGCTTCGGGGCTCGGGGATTGCGAGAACTCGCTCGAGTTGACGAGGACGTCGTCCGGCGAGCTGGAGACGTAGGCCTCGACCTGAACGTCGACCTCTCCCTCGCGCGGCGCGATCACCTGCACGATCGGCAGCTCGTACTGCCGGGCGAAGGCGTGGTCGCGCTCGTCGTGGGCGGGCACGGCCATGATCGCGCCGGTTCCGTACTCCATCAAAACGTAGTCGGCGACCCAGATCGGGATCCGCGCGCCGTTGACCGGGTTGACCATATTGCGGCCGGTGAAGACACCGTCCTTGGCCTTTTCCTCGCGCTCGATATTCGAGCGCCCCTGCGCCTGCTTGACGTAGGCGCGCACCGCCTCTTCCTCGGGCCGCCCGGCGACAAGCTCGGCAACGAGCGGGTGCTCGGGCGCCAGCACGAAGAAGGTGGCGCCGAACAACGTGTCCGGGCGCGTGGTGAAGACGGGCACGTCGATCTCCGTGTTCTCGACGCGGAAGACGACCTCGGCGCCCTCCGAGCGGCCGATCCAGTTGCGCTGCATCGTCAGCACCCGCTCGGGCCATTGCTCGAGCAGGCTCATCTCGTCCAGCAGCGCCTCGGCGTAGTCGGTGATGCGGAAGAACCACTGCTCGAGCGAGCGCTTCTCGACCTCGCTGCCACAGCGCTCGCAGCGCCCGTCCACCACCTGCTCGTTGGCCAGCACCGTCTGGTCTTTCGGGCACCAGTTCTGCAGTGACTCCTTGCGATAGGCCAGGCCGCGCTCGAACAGCTTCAGAAAGAGCAGCTGCGTCCAGCGGTAGTACTCGGGCGTGTGGGTCGAGATCTCCCGCTCCCAGTCGATCGCCCAGCCCATGCGCTGCATCTGCTCGCGGATGCGACCGATGTTTCGCTCGGTGATCTCGCGCGGCTGACCGCCCTCCTTGATCGCCGCGTTCTCGGCTGGCAGGCCGAAGGCGTCGTAGCCCATCGGGCGCAGCACCTTCCAGCCGCCTCGGCGGCGGAAGTGGGCCACGACGTCACCCAGCGTGTAGTTCTTGACGTGGCCCATGTGTAACTCGCCCGAGGGGTAGGGCAGCATCTCGAGCACGTAGGTCGAGCGCTCGTTCCACTCCGGCCTGCCCGGCTTCGGGTTCGGCACCGCGAAAGCGCGCTCCTTAGCCCAGAGCGCCTGCCACTTGGGCTCGATCGCCTGCGGATCGTAGGCGTCTTCGATCGTCGTCTTGGCGGGCTCGTCCGTCATGGCCTTGGAAAGCTACCTCAGCCGGCGGGCGACCCGTCCGCGTAGCGCGGCAGCCCATCATCGGAAAGCGGGAACCAGGACGGCGCCGAGCCGGCCCAGACATGTCGGCTCGGGCGTAGGCCCGGGTCGGCGTCGAGAGCGCCCATACGCACCCAGATCGTCGGGCCCTCCGGCTCTCGAGTGCCGAACAGGCTCGAGTCGCAACGACCGTAGAACACCTTGACGGCGAGCCCCGGCGCCGGTTACCAGCGGCCGGGCAACTCCTCGCCCGAGAGGAGCCGCAGCTGCTCGACGGGGACCTCGATCGAAGCCGAGCCGAAGTTACCCGAGTGCTTGCGGCAGTGCTCGCAATGGCACCAACTGGCGAGCTCGAAGGGCGGCTCCAGCTCGAAACGCACGCCGCCGCAGAGGCAGCTACCGGGAACGGAATGCTGTCCGGGCATCTCGACATCCTCCTCTTCCGCGTCTTGGCCCAGATTACGGCAGAGCGGACGAGATTCGTCGCAGCGATGTCGTATCGCTAAGCTCGCGCTGTGTCAGTTCTCGATCTCTTTCCCGACAGCGCCCGCATCGAGCAGGGCGAGCTGGAAGTCGGCGGCCTGCGCGCCTCCGAGCTGGCGCGCGAGTTCGGTACGCCGCTGATCGTCTACTGCGAGCAGACGCTGCGGGCCCGAGCGCGCGCCTACCGCAAGGCGGCGCCGAACGCGCTCGTCGTCTTCGGCTCGAAGGCCTTCCCCAATGTGTCCGTGCTGCGCCTGCTCGCCGAGGAGGGCGTGGGCGCCGACGTCTCGACGCTGGGAGAGCTGAAGGTCGCGCTGAGAGCGGGAATCGGCGGCGGCAAGATCGTCGTCCACGGCAACAACAAGAGCGACGAGGAGCTGCGCGCGGCCGCCGAGGCCGACGTGCTGTATCTCGTTCTCGACGCGCCCGACGAGGTCGAGCGGGCCGCGGCGGCCGGGATCAAGCGGGCGCTCGTCCGCGTCACGCCGGGCATCGAGGTTGACACGCACGAGGCGATCCAGACCGCGAGCCTCGGCTCCAAGTTTGGGCTGACGCCCGAGCAGACGATCGAGGCCGTGCGCCTCGGTACGTCGCTCGGGCTGGAGATGGCCGGACTGCACATTCATCTCGGCTCGCAGCTGCTCGATCTGGCCGCGCCGCGCATGCTGCTCGATTGGCTGGCCGGCTTCGTCGCCGTCTGCCGCACCGAGCTGGCCTGGGCCCCGGCGGTGGTGGACGTCGGCGGTGGTCTCGGCATCCGCTACACCGAGGACGAGCCGGCGCCCTCGATCGCCGAATGGATCGGCGATCTCGAGGCGCGGTTGGCGCGCGACTTCGCCGCGCACGGCCTGCCCCGGCCGGGATTGATTCTCGAGCCTGGACGCTCGCTCGTCGGCGAGGCGGGCTTCACGCTCTACACGGTCGGCGTCGTCAAGGAGCCCGCCGAGGGCCCACCCTGGGTGGCGGTCGACGGCGGCTACTCCGACAACCCGCGCCCACTCTTCTACGGCGCCCGCTACGAGGCGCTGCTCGCCAATCGCGCCGGCGACCCGAGCGACCGTTCCTACACGGTTTGCGGCAAGCACTGCGAGGCCGGCGACGTGCTGGTCAGGCGCGTCGCTCTTCCGGAGCCACGTCGCGGCGACCTGCTGGCCGTTCCCGACACCGGCGCCTACACGCTCAGCATGGCCTCCAACTACAACGTCCTGACACGACCCGCCGCGGTGCTCGTCGCCGACGGAAAGGCGCGCCTGATCCGGCGCCGCGAGACTCTCGAGGAGATTCTCGACCTCGAAACGCTCTAGCGTCCTCGCGGCCCGAAGCGTGAAGCGCACGGTCCTCGTGCACGCTCGTAACAAATGTTCCAGAATAGGCGTGGTGCGTCGCCTTGGAGCCCTCACTCTCGCGCTTGCGCTGGCAGCGATCGTCGTTTTTGCCGCCTACTACGGCTTCGTCCACCGACCCGACAACGGGAGCCGGATCGAGCAGGCTTTCTATGCGGGCGCGCTGCTGATTCCGCCCGCGCTCTTCCTCGTGCTCGCCCTGGTGCTCCTACTCAGAAAGGCGACCGGCACGAACGTTCTCGCTCTGATCGGTATCGCCGCGCTCGTCGGAGCGCCGACGCTCGTTTTCTTCCTGGGTGGAATGATCGGCCTTTCGCTGACCGCAGCGGCGCTGCTCGTGATCGGAATAACAAGTGCCGTGCTGATTCGGCGCTCCGGCGTCGATTGGTCCGACGGCCACTTCGGCTCCGGCTAGCGAGCGTCGACCGCGGGCCGGCCCGCGAAGCGATAGATCATTCCAACCGCGTCGAACCCCAGCTCGCCGTAGAGGTTCTTGGGCCAGTCGTCATGGACGGCGCGCAGGAAGGTGAGCTCGTACCCCAGCGCCCGGCTGCGCTGGACGGCGTGCGAGACGGTGGCCCGCGCCAGGCCGGCGCGTCGGTGAGCCTTCAGGGTCGCGACCGAGCGAACGACGGCAACGCCGCTGTCGTCGCTGTACAGCTCGCAGAAGGAGCGGATCTCACCTTCGGCGACGGCTGCGAAGAAGCGCATCTCACCGGCCGCGGCCAGTCTGCGCGGCACCGCGAGCTCCTGGCGAACGAGCACCTCGTTGCCACCGGAACGTTCGAGCAGATAGCGCTTGCGCACGGGCTCCAGCTCTTCGATCTCGACCTCGCGCACGAAGTCCGCGTCGGCGACGCGATCGGGCCGGCGATGTTGGGCCATCAAGACGACGCGCTCGGCCTGCCAGCGGTCGAGCTGCTCGAAGCCGAGCGCGAGCCTGGCGCCGATCTCCTCGTCGTAGACAATCACGCGCCGAAAGGCGAGCCGGCTCTGGAACTTCTCGGCCTCGTCCGCGATCCGCTCCGCCTCTGACGCCAGCTCGCGCAGCGAGAGACGGTCGGGCAACGACTCCACCCTGAGCAGGTTCATGTTCAGGACGTCCGGCAGCTCGCTGTCCGAGAGCGTCGCCACTCCCCCCGGAAACTTCTCGCGTCGCTCGCAGACGGCGTCGTCGAGCGCGCGCAGAAACTGAACCACTCGTAGGCGCTCGTTCTCGCTCACCCTTGCCGCCTCGCGATCGCCGCCGCTGGCGGATCGAGCCGCCTAAGGGAACGATCCCCGCACAGGCGCCCGCACGCACGCGAATCGAGCAGGATCGCCAAGCCGCTGATGAGAATCTTCACGCGAGTAGCCTACTTCCCCCGGAAATCTCCCCGGAAGATCGGGGCGTTTCGCACGGCGCGTCGCTCCCGGCGCAGTCGCGAGTGATGGTGCGCCGGATCTGAAACGGGGTCTCAGGTAAGAACCCCGAAGGAAATGGAGACCCGCCGGCCGGCTGTGATCGGTGGGTGCGACGCTGGGACACAGCGTCGCTTTCGTAGCCGCAGGCCAAGAGCGAGAGCGAAGACGGCGTAGCGCGCCGCCGAGCGCGGCCAGGCGGTGGAGTGCTTGGTCGTAGCGGGAGCGCCTAGGAGATCAGGCGTGTGCCGAGGCTCATGCCCAGTAAGCTGGGCAGGCGAACAGCCACGGTGGAGTCGTTCGCGGAGGTGCGAGTCCTGATACTGAGGCGCTTCCCGTCGAGTGTTCCCTTGACGCTGGTGATCTTCTTGCCGCGGCGAATGACGAGCTTGCCGCGAGCAGCCTTGCCGCGCACGGTCACCTTGGCCAACCCGCTGACGAGATTCAGGCTCCCGTTCACGACAACGCCGGGCACGTAGACGATCTTCCGCAGCCGAAGACTCGCCACCGAGCCTCTGAAGTAGCCGCCACGCAGTCCCGCGGTCGGTCCCGACCCCGAAAGCTCAGTCATGGTCACATCGCTGAGCGTCCCGAGGACGGCTCCCACAGTCCGGCCGCGAATCCCCGTCAGCTTGACCGGCGCGACCTTGGCCAGCGAGGCGGGATCGATCTTCACCGGTCTGAAGAAGGGGGTGACGTTCGAGCACGAGGCGACGGCGCTGCCGTTGAAGAAGCTCGCGAGCGCCCGCCCGACGCAGGTACTGGCATTCGGCCAAACGTCGGTGATGACACTGTGACCGGTGAAGGGAACGCTGACGACCTTCGCCTGCGGGAACAGTGCGGCTACATGCTTCCCGTCAACGGCGGGGGTCACATCGTCTTCCTGACCGCTCAGGATGAGCACCGGGACGTTTGGTGTCGGCGCCGCCACGGTGGGATCGACGGCCGGCGTCGGCGCAGGCCAGTAAAGGCAGTAGTTGACATCGGAGATGCTGAGCGCGGTGTCCGACGTGAAGGGATCGAAAGTGCTCGCAGCGATCCCGCCGAGCGCGCTCGCCAGCTTGCTCCTACGGGCGACGATGTTGTCGTTGGGCGACCAGGGGAAGGTCTCCTCCGTGCACCTGGTGGCCAGGTAGAGCGTGTCGCTCAGGTCCGTGTTCGAGACCGCCCCCGATGACGACGGCGCGAACAGGCGCCCGAGCGGGTAGGGATCGCCGGCCAGAGCCGAGCGAACCGCGCCCGGCATGCGAGCGCGGACAGTGGCGTCGTAGCTGTAACTCTCGGCCATGAAGAAAAAGAGGTCGGCCTGGTTCACCTCCATGCCGCGCACCTTTCCGGCCTTGTCGACGTAGCGGAGTGCGATGGCGCCCTTGGACCGGGCGCGGGCGACCAGTCGCTTGAGGTCGCTAGAGGGCGTTCTGGTGATGCCGCGACAAAGATTCTTCGCACAGTCTGCGGCCAGCACGCCGGAAATCGAGGTGAAGTTGGAGCGCAGGAAGGCATCGACTCCGGTTGGGGCGACAACCGAATCGAGCACCAGCGCCGCCGTGTGCGTGGGAAAGAGCCTGGCGTAGAGCTGGGCCACGTAGGTGCCGTAGGAAACGCCGAAGATGGTCACCTTGTCGACGCCGACGGCCTCGCGCACCGCGTCCAGGTCGAGGGCGGAGTCCTTGCTCGTGTAGTAGGAACGCGCCGGCCCGAGCTCGGCGGCGCACTGCTGGACGTACTGCGAAAAGCTGACCGCGTTGTCCGCACCCGGGCAGGAAAGAGCGTTGGCGCCGGTGCCTCGTTGATCGAAGACGACCAGATCGCGCGTTTTCAGCGCGGGTGCGAGCGCCGCGGCGAACTCGGCCGCGTACGGGGTGGCCGACTGACCGGGCCCACCGGCGAGCGCGAAGATCGCTCCGCTCGTGTCGGCGACCTCAGCCGGTCGCCACATCACGGGCAGCGAGATCGTGGTGGTGAGTGGAACGCCCAGCCCGCTGCGGTCCACGGGCACGACCACGTGACCGCAGTAGAAACCGCTGGCGCTGGCGCTCGTACAGGCCGTGAAGCCAGCCGGCACCGCGCCCAGCGCAGGCGCCGGCAGCGCGAGCGCGACGCTGGTAGCGAGAAGCGCCAGAACGGCGCCTGCGTAGCCGCGCCTCGCACAAGCTCGCCCGCTCAGCCGATCGCCGACTCTCGCCTCTTCTCTGCGCTCGATGCGGTTTCTCGCCATCACTAACTAAGACGATACCTGCTGCAACTCGTTATCTCCGCGAACCTCAAGGAACGCCGGGCTGGCGCCGAAGCTGGAAACGTGCGCGTGCTTGCGGTTCTCGTCCTTCTCGTCGCGGTGCTCGTCGGCTGGGAAGCTCACCGTGAGCTGAGCCTGGATCACAGGCTCAGCGGCGTGGCAAGCGAGATCGCCGGCCGGCCCGTGAGCGTGGATTGCCCGGGCTTCCTGCGCGGGCTGATCGATCTCGGCGGCAGCGGAGGATCGGTGATGTTCGACGCAAACGGCAAGCCGAGCAACACGACCCATCTCGAGACCTCTGTCTGTCACGATCTCTCCGACTACGGTGCGACGCGCAAGCGCGCCGAGTTCTCGTGCGTCTTCGGCACTACTCCCTGCTCCGACAGGGTCGAGAGGGCCGTGTACGCGGTGCTCGTGCTCAGTCACGAATCCCAACACCTGCGCGGCGTCCAAAGCGAAGCCGACGCTCAGTGCTACGCGATCCAGACAGTGGCGCGTGTCGCCGAGCGCCTGGGCTCTCCGCCCGCCGAGGCGAGAGCCGTGGCCGCCCACTTCCTCGCCGTCGACGAGCCACTCATGCCGACCGACTACAGCCTCCCCGACGGCTGCGTCGACGGCGGCAGCCTCGACCTGGATCCGCAGAGCTCCAGCTGGCCGACGGGCTGAGAGCCGCTCACGAGCGCGGCTCTTCTCAGCCGGTCGCCACCATGCGCTCGATCGCCGTGCGTGCGCGGGCCTGGGTCTCCGGATCGACCGTCACCTCGTAGCGCCAGTCGCGCAGCGAGTCGCGCAGCTTCTCGAGCGTGATCATCTTCATGAAGCGGCAGACGGCCTCGCCGTTGACGGGCTCGAAGCTCTTGCCGGGCAGCTCCTTGTGCAGCCGGTACAGGATTCCAACCTCGGTCGCGACCTTGAAACGATTCCGCTCGCTGCGCGCGGCGAAGGTGAGCATCCCCTCGGTCGAGAGGATGTGCGCACGCTCGCCGGCGAAAGCCATCGCCTGGCTGGCGCAGCCGCATTCGGGATGGACGAGCAACTCGGCATCGGGCGCTTCGGCCAAGACGCGATCGATGTCGTGCGGCCGGATGCCCGCATGCACGTGACACTCACCGAGCCAGAGATGAAGCCGGCGGCCGGTCACCTGCTCGGCCCAAAGACCGAGGTAGAGATCGGGCAGGAAGAGAATCTCCTGCTCGGCCGGAATCGACTCGATCACCGCGCGAACGTTGCCCGAGGTGCAGCAGTAGTCGCTCTCGGCCTTGACCGCCGCGGAGGTGTTGACGTAGGAGACGACCACGGCGCCGGGATGCTTCGCCTTCCAGGCCCGCAGCTGACCGGCGTCGATCGATTCGGCAAGCGAGCAGCCGGCCGCGAGGTCGGGAATCAGGACGGTCTTCTCGGGAGAGAGAATCTTCGCTGTCTCGGCCATGAAGTGAACGCCACAGAACACGATTGCCCGGCCCTCGGCACGAGCCGCTTCGCGCGAGAGCCCGAGCGAGTCGCCCACGAAGTCGGCGACGTCCTGAACCTCGGGCAGCTGGTAGTTGTGGGCGAGGATCACCGCCTCTCGCGCGCGCGCGAGAGACCGAACCTCATCCTGCAACGACTCGATGAGTTCGCTAGTCAAGGCTCCAGCACCTCCAGCGAGACGTCGAGAGAGCGGGCCGAGTGGGTCAGAGCCCCGATCGAGATCGCATTCACACCCGTCTCGGCGTAGGCGCGCACGTTGTCGAGCGTAACTCCGCCCGATACCTCCAGCTGAGCGCGGGCGGCGACCAGCTCTACCGCAGTGGCCACCTCGGACGGGCTCATGTTGTCGAGCAGGATGCGCTCCACGCCGAGCCCCAGCGCCTGCTCGACCTGCTCGTGCGTATCGGCCTCGACCTCCAGCGGCAGCGATGCCGAGCTACGCAGGCGGCGCACGGCCTCCGCCACGCCGCCCGCTAGGCGTAGGTGATTGTCCTTCACGAGCACGGCGTCGAAGAGCCCGAAGCGGTGGTTGACGCCGCCGCCGATCTGAACCGCGTACTTCTCCAAGATCCTCAGCCCGGGCGTCGTCTTGCGCGTGTCGAGAACGGCGACCCCGCTGCCCTCGACCGCCTCGACAAATCTCCGCGTCAAGGTGGCGATCCCCGACAACCGCCCGAGCAGGTTCAGGGCAACGCGCTCGGCGCCGAGAATCGCCCGCGTGCGACCGGTCAGCCGCACCAGCTCTTGCGGCGCCGCGGCCACGAGCTCCCCTTCGCCGGCCAGCCGCTCGAGCTCGATCGCCTGATCGAGCTTGCGGAAGGCGGCGCTCACGACCGGCAGGCCACAGACGACTCCCGCCTCTTTGAGCAGGATCACCGCCTTGCAGCGATCGTCGGCGCCGAAGAGCACCTCACTGGTGAGGTCGCCCGACCCGATGTCCTCGGCCAGCGCTCGCCCGACCACCTCGGCGAAAGCGCGCTCCAATTCGGTCTGTGTCAGTTCCATCGCTCGAACAGCGGCTCTTGCCCTTGGCGAAGAACGGTGTGCGCCGCCAGTTCCGGCTCTTCGATCGGGAAGTCGGCGCGGAAGTGGACGCCGCGGCTCTCACGGCGATGCAGCGCGCACTCGGCAACCAGGCGCGGAACCAGCGCCGAAGCCGCAAGGAGCGGCTCCAGGCCGGCCGCATCGCGCACCAGCCCCGCACCTTGCCACATCTGCGCGCGCAGTTTTCGATCGACCCGATCGACCTCCGTGGAAAGCGCCTCCGGCGGCTCGGGGTCGAAGGCGGAAGGAGCGTCCGCCAGCGCCGCGAGAGCCGCGCGGCGGCCAAAGACGACGCACTCGAGCAACGAGTTCGAGGCCAGTCGGTTCGCGCCGTGGACACCCGTGCAGGCGCACTCGCCGGCCGCATACAGACCGGGCAGAGTCGCGCGGCCGTCGAGATCGGTGATTATTCCTCCGAGCGTGTAGTGCGCCGCAGGAGCAACCGGCACCGGCTCGATGTCGGGATTGAAACCGGCCTCGCGGATGCGATCGATCAGGGCCGGGAAGCGCCCCCGGTCAATCGGGCGAAGGTCGAGCAGGGCGCTGCCGCGCGCGGCGATCGCCCGAGCCACCACGTCACGCGGCGCCAACTCGTCGGTGAAGCGCTCGCCGCTGGAGTCCAGGAGCAGCGCACCGGCGCCGCGAAGAGCCTCGCTCAGCAACATGCCGTTGGCCGACAAAGCGGTCGGGTGGAACTGAACGAACTCGAGATCCGCGACCGCGGCGCCGGCCCGGTAGGCGATGGCGATTCCCTCGCCGAGCGCCCCGCGCGGATTCGTCGTTCGCGACCAGAGCGCCCCGGCTCCGCCGGTCGCCAGTAGCGTGGCCGGCGAAGACAGCGGCCCGTTTTCCGTGATTACACCGGCGCAATCTCCTCGCTCGCGCCAGAGCCCGAGCACGCGCTCGTTCTCGACAACGCGGATGCGCTTGTCTGCGCGCACCTGGCGGGCAAGCGCCAGCTCGATCTCGCGCCCGGTCTCGGCCCCGCGCGACTGGAACACCCGCGAGCGCGAGTGGCCGCCTTCGAGCCCCGGCTCCGCTCCGAAGCGAACGCCCCAGGCGCGCAAATCGTCGATCCGGGCAGGGGCCTCCTCGACCAGCGCCTCGACCGCGCTCGGACGGCACAGTCCCCGGCCGGCGATGATCGTGTCGGCCGCATGCAGCTCTGGGCTGTCGTCCTCGCCGCAGGCTGCCGCGATGCCTCCCTGCGCGTGATACGAAGCCGACGATGAGAGCGTGCCCTTGGAAACGACCATCACGTCGGCGCCGTGCTCGGCCGCGGTCAGGGCAGTGACGAGCCCGGCGATTCCCGACCCGACGACGAGTAGATCGACGCGGTTCTCACTGCTCTCGTTGCCGGTCGGCTTGGTCATTTGCTCGCTGGTCCGCTAGGTTATCGACTATAAGTAGAAAACCTGTTCGGAAGTTTACCAGGTTCTCGCCTCCCCAGACAGGAACGCCCACGCACGAGAAGCCAACCCACGTCGTCCTAGCAGTCGTGCTCCAGGTGCGCGACGGTCGGTTGCAGGTGCTCCTCTGGCAGCGTGCGCTGGCGCCCTTCGCCGCTGCCTTCGCCCTCCCCGGCGGCTATCTGCTGAGCGGCGAGACGCTCGAGGACTCGATCCGCCGCCACCTGGCCGAGAAAGTCGACGTGCGCGAGCTCTCCCACATCGAGCAGCTCGTCACGACCGGCGACCCGGTCCGCCACCCCGACGAATGGCAGGTGGCAACCGCCTACCTCGGGCTCATACCGAGCGACCTCGACCCGGAGCTCCCCGGCGACACCGGCTGGTACCCGGTCGATCAGCTACCCGAGACGGCCTTCGATCACGGCGCCATCATTCTCGCCGGCAGGGAAAGGCTGCGCGCCAAGCTCTCCTACGCGAACATCGGCTTCGCCCTCGCGCCGCGCTCTTTCTCGATCTCCCAGCTGCGCGATCTCTACGCCGCCGCGCTCGGGCACGAAGTCTCGGCGACGAACCTGCAACGAGTGCTGCTACGGCGCGAGTTGCTCGAGCCAACCGGAGAGAGACGTGCCTCGGGCCCCAGCGGCGGCCGCCCGGCGGCGCTCTTCCGCTTCCGCTCGCACAGCCTGGAGATCACCGACCAGTTCGCGGTGCTCCGACCACCTGTTTAGCGACCGGTCCTAGACGGCCTTGAGGGCGCTGGCCTTCTTGTGCGAGGCCTTATCGGTGGCCGCCGGAGCGTCGACCGGCTTGGCCAGCCATTCGACCAGCTCCTGCGGCGGAATCGGCCGAGTCAGGAAGTAACCCTGGACGACATCGCAACCGAACTCGGCGAGCTCGCGCCAGGTGTCCTTCGTCTCGACACCCTCGGCAACAACCTTCAGCCCGAGGCCGCTCGCGAGGTCGATGGTCGAGCGCACGATCTGCTGGTCGTTCTCGCTCTGCGGCATGTTCATCACGAAGGAGCGGTCGATCTTTATCTCTTCTACCGGCAGCTTGCGCAGGTAGGAGAGCGACGAGTAACCGGTGCCGAAGTCGTCGATCGACAGCCCGACGCCGAGATCGCGCAGCTTGGTCAGCACCTCGAGCGCCTTGGGCGGATCGACCATGATCGTGTTCTCGGTAATCTCCAGCTTGAGCAGCGACGGATCCACCTGCCAGGTGTCGAGAAGTTGCGCGACGTCGTCAGGGAGCTCGGAATCGAGCAGGTTTCGCGCCGAGAGGTTGACCGCGATGTTCAGCGTGAGCCCCTGCTCTTGCCACTGATGGCATTGCGCCAGCGCCTCGTTGAGGACGTAGAGAGTGAGCGGACGGATCAAGCCGGTGTGCTCGGCGAGCGGGATGAAGTCGTCGGGGAAGGTCAGACCGTGCTCGGGGTGCTGCCAGCGCAGGAGAGCCTCGACGCTGGTGACCTTGCCGGTCTTGATATCAGCCTTGGGCTGATAGAAGAGCACCAGTTCCTTGTTCTCGAGTCCCCGCCGTAGCTCGCCAAGTAGCGCCAGGCGCTTGGGCGTGTTCTGATCGCGGTCGGCCGCGTAGACCTCGTAGCCGGCGTGCGCCTCCTTGGCCATGTACATCGCCACGTCGGCGCGCTGGATCAGCGTGTCCACGTCGGTTCCATGGTCGGGGAAGAGCGAGATCCCGATCGAGGTCTCAACGTCGAGCGTGAGGCCCTTCAACATGAACGGCCTCGAAAGTGCCGTCGCGATCTTGCTGGCCACGCGCATCGCCGCGTCCGCGCTCGCCGCCCCGGGCAGAAGCACGGCGAACTCGTCGCCGCCGAAGCGAGCGATCGAGTCGACATCGCGAAGCAGGTTGCGCAGGCGAGGTCCGATGGCCTGGAGAATCAGATCGCCGTTGCGATGGCCGAGAGTGTCGTTGATCTCCTTGAACCTGTCGAGGTCCATGACCAGGAGAGAGAAACGGGAGTCCTCGCGCCGCGCCTGCAGGATCGCCTGCTCCATACGGTCGCGAAAGAGCGTTCGGTTGGGAAGTCTGGTCAGAGTGTCGTGGAGAGCCTGATACTCGTTCTCCTCGACCTGAATACGTAACTTGTGAGAAGCGCTCGCTACTAGGGCGAGCTGAAGCAGGTAAAGAACCGCCAGTGTGATCGCGACCCACACCCCGGCGTGGAAGACCACGCCGACGACCACGATCAGTGCCGCACTGAGAACCCCGAACTGAGTTGTTAATGAGAGACGCCGCATAATTGCTTCATCGACCCGCCGCAATCAGAACTAAAGGCCAATCGCTCGATCGCAGGAACACCCTTTAGAGGGATTCGAGCCGATCTCGCCACGAGGGACGGGCATCCCGCTTCCCGCAAAGCTCTCCCTATGGGCGCGGCGGCGGCCCGGGAACGAAGGCTCGGATGCTCGGCAGTGTCGACCGCTCTGCTCTCGACTTCAGTTCAGATCGAGCTCGCGGGCGCGCGCATGTGACTTTCGCGAGCCCGCACTCCGATGCACGGGATGATGCCCGTCGTCACGCTCCGCTGCCGCCGTTCGAGGTCGCTGGCAGGATAAGAGCGTTTTCAGGTTTTCTTAGGAACTTCTTAGACCGAGCGCAAGGTGGCTTGAATCCTCGGCTCTCGGCTCTAGGAGCCTCATTCGGCCGTTTGGGGCCTCTTGACACGCCCCCCGCCACGAAGTATCAAGTCATCGGAGCTGGTCATCTGGCGACCTCTGGTGCAATTACAGTGCTCGCGGTCAAAGGATGCCCAGCAAATATCCGGCTGCGATGACTCAGATCACTTACATGGCCTTGCAAGTAGCTCCAGCGCCCACCTCATTCAGCGCCGAGCTAGCCGTCAACAACGAGTCACAGCCTCTTCCATCGCTTTCGCCGTCCGTCGTTCGGCACCTTCCTTCGGCCGCATTCCGCGGCGAGGCGCCGACCGGACGGCTGACCGGTTTCCGCGAGCGCTCACATCGGGCTCGTGGAAAGAGCCCGTTTTCGGACGGGCGCGTATGTCGCTACTCCTCGGAGAGAGCATCCGGGAACGGCAAGACCGTAACTCGATCCGCTGTTTCTTCTCCGAGATACAACAAACCAATCCGAGCCTCGCGGCTCGGTGGAGGTGAAACACATGGTAAGTCGTAGAAAACTGGCCGTTAGCATCGGCATCGTGGCGGTAGCCGCGGTTTCGCTGCTGGCAGCCAACTGGGCTGGCGCCCAGGGGAAGGCCTCGAGCCTCCCGCGCAACCAGTTGCTCATCACGAGCGGCACCGCGTGGGGAGCCGAGTCAAACTTCAACCCCTTCGGCGGCGGTTGGGCCACAGGCATGGTCGGTCTCGTTAACGAGACCCTCCTGCGCTACGACCCGCTGACGGACAAGTACATTCCCTGGCTCGCCACGAAGGCTGGGTTCAACGGGAAGAACTACGTGATCCAGGTCCGAAACGGAGTCAAGTTCAGCAACGGCAAGAAGCTAACTGCTGGCGTTGTTGTCTCTGACCTCAAGTTCGGGGCCATCAAGACGGCCTACTGGAACACCCTGTACAAGACCGTCAAGAAGCTGAAGGTCAAGGGCAACACGATCACAGTCTCCTTCAAGGGTAAGCCGAGCTACATCCAGTGGCAGAACCTGATGTGGAACCTGCCGATCGTTTGGCCGGGCCAGTTCAGTGGCATCAATGCGACCAACTTCACGACTCTAGGGAGCGCCGCAGGCTGGGCTCCGATCGGGACAGGCCCGTACGTGCTCGATACGTCAGCCTCCGACCCCGCGACGGGTGTCGTGTGGCAGAAGAGGTCGGCGAAGTCATGGTGGGCCGCGGCAAAGAAGGTTGCTTCTTCGCCCGCTCCGACATACATCCAGGACCTCGTCAACACGAGCAACACCAACGCCCTCGAGGGACTTCTGAAGAACATCGAGGATCTGAACAACAACTACCTACCGGGTATTCAGACCCTCGTCTCCAAGGGGCAGGCTCAGACCTACTTCCCAGGCAAGCCGTACGATCTGGCCGCGAACACCGCTTGGCTCGAGGTCAACACGGCCAAGGCGTCGTCACCGGCGCTCGGCGATCCCAAGTTCCGCAGGGCTCTCGCTGAGGCAGTCAACAGCTACAAGATCACTGGTAGCGGTGACTACGACGGAATCACGACGGTCGCGAACCAGACTGGTCTACTGAAAGTCTGGAAGAAGTGGATCGACCAGAAGCAAGTGAACAAGTTGGGCTTCAAGGTAGCTGATGTCACCGCCGCGAAGGCAGATCTCGCGGCAGCCGGCTACAAGGTCGGATCCAACGGGTTCGTCAATAACAAGGACGGAAGCAAGCTCAGCCTCACGATTGAGGTTCCGTCCGGTTGGTCGGACTGGGAAGCTGCACGGTCGATCATCGTGTCCGGTGAAAGAGCTGCCGGTATCGATGTCAACGTCGTGACAGGTTCGCAGGGACAGGTTCAGACGACTGATCGTAACCAGGGTAAGTACGACCTGGAAGTCGACAACGCCTATCAGATCAGCGACAACCCGTGGACGTACTTCAACGGCATCTTCCACCTGCCGATCATCACGACCGGTTCTGGTCAGACGTTCGCCAACTACGGTCGGTACAGCAACCCGACCGCGTGGGCAATGGTCAAGAAGCTCGACCAGACCCCGCCGACTGATGTAAAGGGTCGGAAGACGCTCCTGAGCGCGCTCGAGAAGGTCGAGCTCACTCAGGTTCCGATCATCCCGCTCTGGTACAACGGCATCTGGTCACAGACCCAGTCCAAGTACTGGAAGAACTGGCCGTCGAGTACAAAGAAGGGAATGCACTTCATTCCGTGCATGTGGGGTGGCTACCTGCAGATGACGGGTATCGACACCATCACGCACATCAAGAAGGCGTAGTAAGGAAGAGTTAGTGAATTAGCTCATCCAAGCAATGACCGCCGCCCCTCCTCGCCTTCCTGGCGTAGGAGGGGCGGCGGTTTTCTGTAGAATGCGGTCGTCTTCGGCCTCCTCGCGGCCCTAGCGAGAAGAAAAGGTGGCCTCGGTACTTTCGTTAGAATGATGTGAGTTAGGAGATTACGTGCGACGCTATTTCGCGAGAAAACTGATTACCTACGGTTTCACCTTCTTCGCTGCGGTGACGATCGATTGGGTAATTCCTCACCTCATGCCGGGCGATCCCATTCTGAATCTGATGTCGAAACTTCAGATCAAGGATCAGGCGACTTTCAACGCGATTTACAATACTTACGCAAAGGGTTTCCGATCAAATCTTCCGCTCTGGAAGCAGTATTACTATTTTTGGGTTTCCCTCTTCCATGGCAATCTCGGGATAAGCGTCTCTACCAATTTCCCAACACCGGTGACAACGCTTATTCAGCGAGCTGCCCCCTATACGCTCGGCCTCCTGATTCCGGCGATCTTGCTCAGCTGGTTCGCAGGTAACAAGGTCGGGGCAATGGCGGCGCGCAGGAAGGTCCTCGACAACTCTGTTCTTCCGGTCTCTTATGCGCTGACTGCCACTCCTTATCAGTGGCTCGCGCTGGTGGTCGCCTGGCTACTCGCGTTCATCTTCCCGTTTTTCCCGATCGGCCGCGGCTACGACATCGGCGCCATACCGCAATATTCGTTCACGTTTTTCTTCGATCTTCTCAAGCACTGGTTCCTGCCTTTCTTCAGCCTCTTCCTCGTGTACTTCGGCGGGTGGGCGATCGGAATGAGGAACATGATCATCTACGAGCTCGAGTCGGACTACTCGCACTACCTCGAGGCGCTCGGGGCGCCGAGGCGACTGGTACGTAAGTATGCGTTCAGAAACGCCGTGCTGCCCCAGGTCACGGGACTAGCGCTTCAGCTGGGAGCCGTGCTGGCAGGAGCATTGGTAACAGAGATCGTATTCACGTATCCGGGTCTTGGTTTCCTTCTCTATAACGCGATCCTCAACCAGGACTATTTCATCATTCAGGGAGTCTTCCTCCTCATCATCATCGGAGTTCTGATAGCCAATTTCGTAGTTGACATCGCTTACGTATTAATAGACCCGAGAGCAAGAATCGGAATGCAAGGTGGGCAGGCATGAAAAAACGAGCTAAGCCGGAAGGGAAAGCCGCAGCAATCGGTACAGACGCGGCGTTGCCCGAGAGCGGTATTTCCACCGAGCCGGGCGTAACCCACGTTGAACAAACTCCGCCTGAAAAGAAACCCGTAAAGGCGCCTTCCAAGACGGCGAACATGGGTGCTGTGCGCGAGATGCTCTATTTCGCGTTCAGAAACCCCAAGCTCCTCATAGGGCTCGGCGTAGTCGTGTTCTTCCTCGTGCTCGCGCTCGTCGGGCCGTACCTCGCAATTCACGATCCTCTATACAACATAAACGGCCCGAGCGCCCATGGTCCGATGCTCCATCATCATTACTATCTTGGAACAACACCCGAGGGACTGGACGTCTTTGCGCAATTCGTGGAAGGTCTCAGGCTTGCGTTCGTTGTGGGTCTGATCGGAGGCGGAGTGGCAGCCGTGATCGGCACCGTTGTAGGCTTCACGGCCGGATACAAGGGCGGCATCATTGATGAGGTGCTGAACATGATCACGAATATCGTTCTCTGCATCCCGGTGTTCTGCCTGCTGATCGTCATCGCGGCTTTCGCACGAAACCAAATAAAGGGCGCCGTTCCCGAGGCTCTGATCATCGGCTTCGTCACCTGGCCGTGGGCAGCCAGGGCCCTGAGAAGCCAGACGTTCTCCCTGAGCTCGAGAGAGTTCGTCAGCCTGGCGCGCCTGAGCGGCGAGAGCAGCTGGAAGATCATCTTCAAGGAGATCGCGCCGAATGTGAGCTCGTACCTGTTCATGATGTTCATCCTTCTCTTCGGTGGAGCGATCCTCACGGCGTCGACACTCGACTTCATCGGGCTCGGCCCGGGCAACGTGATCACGTTCGGACAGATGATGCAGAACGCCTTCAACGGCTCCGCTCTGCTTTTGGGATATTGGTGGTGGTTCATACCGCCCGGTCTTGCGATCACGCTCATCGTGGGCGGGGCGTACTTCATGAATGTCGGCCTCGACGAGGTCTTCAATCCGCGGCTGAGAGAGATGTGAGCAAGTGAATCTGGAAGTCGAGAACCTAAGGGTCTACTACCGAACTCTCGCCGGCGACGTCCAGGCTCTGGACGGCGTCACCTTCGGTGTCGGCGACGGCGAGATCATGGGGCTGGCGGGAGAGTCAGGGTGCGGGAAATCTACGCTCGGAAACGCCATCATCTCCCTGACAGGACGTATGAAGTACATCGAGGGGTCGGTCACTCTCGGGTCGGCGGAGCTTCCGATCTGGGATTTCGACGAGATGAATCACCACAGGTTCAATGATCTCTCGATCATTCCGCAGTACGCGATGAGCGCCATGAACCCGACACGGAAGATTGGGAAGATGGTCGGCGAGCTGCTCGATTCGAAGGGTGTCAGGCACAAGGAATACATCCCGGAGCTGAAGCGCCGGTTCGAGCTGGTCGGACTCTCGCAAGACGTGCTCAACATGTACCCGATCGAGCTTTCGGGCGGCATGAAGCAGCGAGCCGTGATGGTCATCTCGACGTTGCTCGATCCCTCTCTCTTGATCGCGGACGAGATCACATCGGCGCTCGATGTCTCGACTCAGAAAGCCGTGGCGGAGATGCTTGTCGAGTTCCGTGAGCGCGGCTTCGTGAAGAGCATGATCGTCATCACGCACGACATCTCGATCCTCTACCAGGTCGCCGACACGATCCTCGTGATGTACGCCGGGAAGCTGGCTGAGAAAGCCTCAGCCGACACGATCATCAACTCTCCCCGGCATCCATACACGCGCCTGCTTATTTCATCATTGCCGGAAGTTGGTGTGACCTACACCGGCAAGAGGTTGACGGGCATAGCCGGTACGCCACCCGCCTTGCTCAACCCGCCGGAGGGCTGTCGCTTCCGCGACCGTTGCCCGTTCGCTTACGAGAAGTGCCTGGAAGAACCGCCTTTCGTCGAGATTGCGCCCGGGCATCAGACCGCCTGCTGGAAGGAAATCTGAGAGATGTCGAAGTGGAGATCGAAACAATGAGTGGGCCTCAAAACGACGCACGAGATAACGGCGAAGCCGGACTGCTCAAGCTAGACCACGTCACCAAGGTTTACAGCACCGGCACCTTCGGTGGCGGGCAGTTGACAGCGGTGCGGGACGTCAGCTTCGAGGTTAAGCCCGGCGAGGTCATGTCGGTCATCGGTGAGAGCGGCAGCGGGAAATCCACCATCGGCAAGATGATCCTGCGCCTTTCCCCGATCTCGAGCGGCACGATTAGCTTCGACGGAACCGACGTCTCGACTCTCAAGAGGAGAGCATTGAAGGAGTACCGCCGTGACGTCCAGGGCGTTTTCCAGGACCCGTTCAGCTCCTACAACCCGATCTTCAAGGCCGACCGCGTCTTCGCGATGGTCAAGAGCGAGTTCTTCCCCGGGACGAGCGGGCCGGAATGGAGGAACAAGATCGGTCTCGCGCTCGAGGCGGTCACCCTCGATCCCACTCAGGTTTTGCACAAGTACCCGCACCAGTTGAGCGGCGGTCAGCTTCAGCGCCTTCTGATCGCTCGCGCTCTCTTGCTCGACATCCGGTTCTTGGTTGCCGACGAGATCATCAGCATGCTCGACGCATCGACCCGGATCGACGTGCTCAATCTGCTCGCCGATCTCAAGGGTAGAGGCCTTGGCATCATGTTCATCACCCACGATCTCTCGCTTGGCAACTACATCAGCGAGAAAACCGTCATCCTCCGCCGCGGCTTGATCGTTGAGATGGGAGAAACCCAGAAGGTCTTTGGCAATCCGACCCACCCGTACACGAAGATGCTTCTTGCCTCCGTACCCCAGCTTCACCACAAGTGGGAAGAGATCGCCGAGGGACTCAAGGTTCCCGACTCGGTGGTCATAGATAAGGAAGCCGCGGCAAAGAAAACGTACGAGACCGTCAGCGAGATCCTGGCGCCCGATGCCGACGACTCGGTGCTCGTCGAGACCGAGCCGAATCACCTCGTTCGCTTCTCACCCGAAGAGGCGCGGGAGATTGAGCCTGCTGCGGTCGCTGGGAAAACCGAATGAGTCAAGTACAGATCCGGGGCCAGGGGAAGATCGAGAATCTCCCCTGGGAGGAACGACCAGAAGGTATTACTGAACCGGTTTGGCGCTACTCGAAGAACCCGGTCATCCCGCGCGACCTCATCCCGAGCTCGAACAGCATCTTCAACAGCGCCGTCGTTCCCTACAAGGGCGAATTCGCCGGCGTCTTTCGTTGTGATGATCGAACTCGCCGGATGGTCATGCATCGCGGCTTCAGCGCCGACGGTGTGAACTGGAAGCTCGATCCGGAAACGATCAAGTTCGAATGCGACGAACCGGAGATCGCCGAGTTTGTCTACGGCTACGACCCCCGCGTCGTCTGGATCGAAGACCGTTACTACATCACGTGGTGCAACTGCTACCACGGCCCTACGATCGGAGTCGGCTGGACGAAGGACTTCGAGAGCTTCCACCAGTACGAGAACGCCTTCTTGCCCTTCAACCGAAACGGCGTCCTCTTCCCGCGCAAAATCAACGGCAACTTCGCGATGCTCTCGCGGCCTTCGGATAACGGCCACACTCCGTTCGGAGAGATCTTTTACAGCGAGAGCCCCGATCTGACCTACTGGGGCAAGCATCGGCACGTGATGGCGCCGGTCGAGAATTCCTGGCAGGCGACCAAGGTCGGCGGCGGGCCGGTCCCGATCGAGACCTCCGAGGGCTGGCTGCTCATCTACCACGGCGTTCTCACTTCCTGCAACGGCTTCGTCTACAGCGCCAGCGTCGCCCTGCTCGACCTGGAAAAGCCGTGGAAGGTGATTGCGCGCGCAACCCCCTACGTCATCTCACCACAGACCCTGTACGAATGTGTCGGCGACGTGCCCAACGTCGTCTTCCCCTGCGCGGCGCTCTGCGACGCGGAGACCGGGCGCCTGGCGATCTACTACGGCGCCGCTGACACGGTGACAGGGCTCGCCTTCGCCTACGTCGACGAGCTCGTAGAGTTCGCCAAGAAGAGCTCGCTTTAGGATCTATGCGCGCGCGGCCCGAGCCGGCCTGCGTATGTCGGTCTTCTCAGTTAGTCTCTTCGCCTATGGAGATGGCGGTGCTTCATCTATCAATGCTTCTCAGGAGTAAGTTGGTCGATCGCGGCGGCGAGAACCTCGGCCGTGTCGAAGACGTGATCGTCAGGCTGTCCGATGGCGCCTATCCGCCGGTAACAGGGCTCAAGGCGCACGTGGCCGGGCGCGATCTCTTCGTCGCCGCCAAGATGATCGCTGTGCTCGAGCCAGGCAGAGTCCAACTCGCCGGAGATCAACTCAACTTTGGCCGTTTCGAGCGCCGCCGCAGCGAGGTGCTCTTGCGCCAGGATGTTCTCGGGCACCGGCTGATCAATGTCGCCGGCGCTCGACTGGCCAGAGCCAGCGATATCGAGTTGGCCTTCAACGAGGGCGCCTGGCGCGTCGTGGGCGTAGACGTCAGCCTGCGCGGCCCTCTGCGCCGACGTCTGCCGCGGCAACTGGGAGGCCGCTCGGCAGCACGCACGCTGCTCGACTGGGAGAGCGTCGAGCCCTTCGTCGGACATGTGCCCTCGTCGAGGCTACGCATGCGCTTCGGCAAGCTGTCGCAGCTCCATCCGGCGCAGATCGCCGACCTGGTCGAGGCCGCCACGCACGATGAGGGCGAAGAGATCATCCGGGCGGTCGGCGCCGACCGCGAGCTCGAGGCCGACGTCTTCGAGGAGCTCGATCTCGAGCACCAGGTCGAGTTCCTGCATCAGCGCTCGGACGCCGAGGCGGCGAACGTGCTGGCCAAGATGGGCGCCGACGACGCCGCCGACTTGTTGGCCGAGCTCGAGCAGGAGCGGCGCGAGCCGGTGCTCTCGCTGCTGCCAAAGACGCAGCAACGCAAGGTGAGAACACTGCTTGGCTTCAACCCCTCGACCGCTGGAGGGTTGATGAACCCCGACTTCCTCTGCCTTTCCGAGCGCATGGCCGTCAAGCGAGCGCTTGAAGAGGTGAAAAGGTCAGCGTTGGAGCCCGAGCAGCTGACCGTCGTCTTCACGCACGACAGCAAGAAGATTCTCTCCGGCGCGCTGGCGATCGCCGCGCTTGTTTGTGCCGACCCTGAAGCGCGGCTTGCGGACATCGTCCAGCGCCGCCCGGTGAGCTTGCACCCCGACGCCGACCTGCCCGAGGTAGCACGCGAGCTGACCGACTTCAATCTCACCGCCCTGCCCGTGGTGGACGAGGAAGAGCACGTAATCGGCGTGATCGCCGTCGATGACGTGCTCGAACTGATTTTCCCGGAGGACTGGCGCCGCCGCTTCAGCGCCTTCAGCAACGAGTAAGCGGCTTCGATCGAGCCCTCAAGGGAGGTCGATTGGATCTACGGCTGGTAGAGTCCGGGCGGCTCTGATAGTTCGCGTGGAGGTATCCGTGGAATCTGATGACCCTTTGAGTAGCAACTCCGCGCGCGCCTCACAGGCACGGTGAGCGAAACAGATCGCTGACCTCCTGGGCGTGCGCGAGATGCACGCATGACCGGCCCGTATGGCCGGAGGAGGTATAGCGATTGTCCAAGAGGAAGACTCCTGCGCGTTCGACTCGGTCGCTGAGCGCTGCTGCCCGGCCTGACGAGGCGCGCTTCGGCGATATCAAGGGCGCCCTGGGCACCATTCGCCACGACGAGGTTCCACCGCGTCATTCCTGGCGCGGCCGGACCAAGGCGCTGCTGGCAATAATGGGCCCGGGCCTGATCGTAATGATCGGGGACAACGACGCCGGCGGCGTATCGACCTATGCCCAGGCCGGGCAGAACTACGGCACCAGTCTGCTCTGGGTGCTCGCGCTACTGATCGTCGTCGTGATCGTCAACCAGGAGATGGTTGTCCGCCTGGGGGCCGTCACGGGCGTCGGGCACGCCCGGCTGATCTTCGAGCGGTTCGGGCGCTTCTGGGGCGCCTACTCGGTTGGAGCACTGTTCGTGCTCAACTTTCTCACCATCGTGACGGAGTTCATCGGGATCACGCTGGCGTTCGAGTACCTCGGCGTGAACCGCTACGCCGTCGTGCCGGTCGCTGCCACCGCGCTGATCGCCATGACCCTCACCGGCAGCTTCCAGAACTGGGAGCGCTTCATGTACGTATTCATCGTCGCCAGCCTGATCGTCATTCCGCTCGCCCTGCTGAGTCATCCGCACGCCGGCCCCGTTTTGCACGGCCTCGTCGTCCCTAACGTGAAGGGAGGGGTCAACTCGACCTCGGCCCTGCTGATCATCGCCATCGTCGGCACCACCGTCGCGCCCTGGCAGCTCTTCTTCCAGCAGTCGAACGTGATCGACAAGCGGATAACGCCGCGCTGGATCAACTACGAGCGCGCCGACACGATCATCGGCGCCGTCTTCGTCGTAGTCGGCGCGGCCGCACTGATGATCACCACAGCCTTCGCCTTCGAGGGGACGTCCCGCTACGGCCATTTCCAGGATGCCCATGCGGTGGCCGCAGGCCTCGCTCACACGATCGGGCGGCCCGCGGCGGTGCTGTTTGCGATCGTGCTGCTCAGCGCTTCGATCATCGGCGCCCAGGCGGTCACGCTGACCACCTCCTATGCGCTCGGCGACGCCTTCGGGATGCGCCACTCGCTAAACCGCTCCTTCCGCGAGGCGAAGCTCTTCTACGTCGCCTTCTCGGGCCTGACGCTACTCGCCGCCGGTATCGTGCTCGTCCCGGGCGCCCCGCTCGGCGTCGTCACCGTCGGCGTTCAAGCGCTGGCCGGCGTGCTGCTGCCGAGCGTAACTGTCTTCCTTGTCATGCTCTGCAACGACGCGCATGTGCTCGGGCCCTGGGTCAACAAGACCTGGCTCAATGTGCTTGCCAGCATCATCGTCGGCGTCCTCTTCGTGCTCTCGGGCATCCTGGTGGCGACGACCGCGGTTCCCTCGGTGAACGTCCTGATCCTCGCGCTTGTGCTGGGCGCCCTGCTGGCAGCGGGCCTTGCTGTTCTTGCTGCCCGAACGCTCCGCTCACGACGGCGAGAAGAGCCCGCAGAGCCCCCCGCGCACGTCGAGCGAGAGAGTTGGACGATGCCTCCGCTGGCCCTGCTCGAGAAGCCGGCCTGGTCGTGGGAGCGGCGACTGGCAATGCGCCTGATGACGGCTTACGTCCTGACCACGATCGTGCTTCTCGTGGTCAAGGCGGTTCAGCTCGGCATCGCTCAGTAGAGCGCTTACCGAGGGCGTCGGAGAGATTCCGGCGCCCCCGGATAAGCCGCGCGCTCAGTCCGCGAGCTCGGCCTTGAGCGCCTTGACCTTCTCGACCAGCGGAGTGAGCTTCTCGTTCGAGATCTCGCCACTATCGACCAGGTCGACGACGAGCTTGCCGATGCTGTCGTACGTCTCCCCCAGCTCGCGCTTGGCCTTCATATCTTCGACACCTTCGCGCGTCTTGGTCGCCGTCTTCTCGGCCACGTTCTTGGCGCGGTCCATGAACCCCATATTTCCTCCTTCGTTTTTGTCCTGTTATCCCTATTGTCGCCGTACTGCTCGATAAAACCAAGCTCTAGCTTCTTTCCCCGGAATTCGGATATCTTCCCGGCTCGTGGCCCACCATCAGTTCGAGCCGGATATCTACCTGGAGTTCGTGCGTAGCCATGTGGCGCATTACGACGAGCTCGAAGACACGGTCGCGGGCGTAACCGAGGCGCTCGCTGCAACAAGGATCCTCGACCTCGGCGCGGGGACGGGCGAGACAGCGCGGCGCGTGCTCGAGAAACATCCCGGCGCCCGCGTGCTGCTCGTCGATGCATCGGCGGAGATGCTCGAGGCGGCTCGCCTGACTTTGCCCGAGGATCGCATCGAGCAGATCGTCGTGCAGCAGCTCGAAGATCCTCTCCCTGAGGGGCCGTTCGACCTCGTCGTCTCGGCGCTGGCCATCCACCATCTCGAAAGCGCCGACAAGCAACTCCTCTTCCATCGGATCGCCGCGGCGCTCGCGCCGGGCGGCAGCTTTATCCTGGCCGATGTCGTAGTTTTGGATGATCCAGGCCAGGCTGTCTTGTCGTTCGGTTCACCCTACGATCGCCCAGACCGGCTCGACTATCAGCTCGGCTGGATGGAAGAGGCCGGCCTGAAGCCGAGCGTGGTCTGGTCGAGCGGCGACCTGGCGGTCGTCAAGGCCGATCGGCCGATCGAATAATCATCCCAAGCCAGGAGAGACCAGATGCCGACCCAGCCCAGAGACGAAGAGAAGTCACGCAAGCGCAAGAACGTCGCACGCGCCACGCTCGATCAGGCGAGCGCCAAGCGCGTCTACGGCGAACCGATCGAGATCGAGGGAGGGAAGATCATTCCGGTCGCCGCGGTGCGCCGTTGCGGGCAGCAAGAAGATGACAGAGCGGACGAGAAGGGCCGCGGCTGTAGCTACGTCAGCATCAGACCGGTCGGCCTCGTCGTGATCCGCGGCGATCAGGTCGAGTGGGAGTCGGTCTTCGATTACAACCGCGCGGCGCTGGCCGTGGCGAGCGTACTCGGTCTTTTTCTACTGTTCCGGCGCCGCTGAGCTCTACGCAGCGCCCGTGCGAGACGCCGCGATCTGGTCGCGGTACCAGAGCGCGCTGCGCTTGGGAATGCGCCGCTGGGTCGGATAGTCGACGTAGTAGAGGCCGAAGCGCTTGTCGTAGCCCTTCTCCCACTCGTAGTTGTCGAGCAGCGACCAGACGCAGTAGCCCTTGACGTGAACGCCGCCGGCGACGGCCTGTGAAAGCGCCTCGAGATGACGGGCGATGAACTCGACCCGTTGGGGGTCCTCGACGATGTCTCCCCCATCCCACTTGTCCGGGTAGGCGGCGCCGTTCTCGGTGATGTAGATGTCGATGTCGCCGTAGTCGCGCTTGATACGGAGCAGCATCTCGGGCAGGCCGTCGGGCGTTACGTCCCAACCCATCTCGGTCAGGGGCAACTGAGTGGGGACGCAAGTCAGGCCCAGATAGGGCGAATTCGGCTCCGTTTTGACCACCGCCCGATGGTAGAAGTTGACGCCGAGAAGATCGACCGGGCTCGAGATCACGGCCAGATCGCCTTCCTCGACCGCCTCTTCGAAGCTGAAGCGCTCGTATTCGGCGAGCATGTCCTCGGGATAGTGGCCCTTGAACACCGGGTCGAGGAACCAGCGGTTCTGGAAACCGTCCCAGGTAAGCGCCGCCTTTACGTCCTCGGGGCTGTCGCTGAACGGCCGAGTCGGGTGCAGGTTGGGCGCCAGCCCGATCTTGGCGGAAGCAGCGCTGGAGGCGCGAAGGGCCTGTACAGCGAGACCGTGCGAGAGCAGTAGGTGGTGCGAGACGCGCAGTGCTTGCGGCCAGTCGTTGTACACGCCCGGCGCCTTTTCGCTACCGATGTAGCCCATGAAGGCCGTCACCCAGGGCTCGTTGTGCGTCAGCCAATGGTCGACGCGGTCGCCGAGACGCTCGAACATCGCCGCGGCGTACTCGGCGAAGCGCTGCGTCGTGTCCCTGTTCACCCAGCCGCCCTCGTCTTCGAGCGCCTGCGGAAGATCCCAGTGGTAGAGAGTCGGGAAGGGCATGATTCCGCGCTCGAGCAGGCCGTCGACCAGGCGCGAGTAGAAGTCGACACCCTCCTCGTTCAGCGGGCCCTTGCCGCTCGGCATGACCCTGGGCCAGGCGATCGAGAAGCGATAGACGCTGACGCCGAGATCGGCCATCAGGTCGAGATCCTCCTGCCAGTGGTGGTAGTGATCGCAGCTGACGTCACCGGTCTCGCCGCGTGCCGTTCGGCCGGGCTCGTGGCTGTAGGTGTCCCAGATCGATTGCCCGCGGCCGCCCTCGTCCACCGCGCCCTCGATCTGGTAGGACGAGGTCGAAACTCCCCATCCGAAATCGGCAGGAAAACCCGGAACTAGTCCACTACTGGCCTGTGCCGCCATCTGCTTTGACTCCCTTTCGCCTTGGCTTCAACTGTGCTGGTCGCCGAGCGACTCGAGCGAGCGCCGGAGGGCGTCCGCAGGAGTTACAGGCGAAGCGACCCGCCCGTACACCTCAGCTTGGGCTCAGTCTATCGTCGCAAACGTTCTCGGGTCTAGTCAACGCAAATCACGAGAGGCAGAGTGCCGCGAAAGCGAGCGTAAACGGCACTAGCACAGGCGAAACGAACTGTTTGCCGGGCTCGACTCGGCGTCGGTCAGCTCCTGCAAACGTTTGCAGGCTCGGGCCATCGCAAGCGCCAAGCGATACCGGAGCGCGTTCCCAGTCAGCCGGTGGATCCCGGGGCGAACCCCTGGCGACGACACGCGGCGGCAATCCCGTCGTTGAGCTTTGCCTGAGCTCGGCAGAAGTTCTGCGCGGCGGTACCGCAGTTTCGAAGTACCGCACCTCCGATTGTCGACGGGACGGTCATGACAACGCAGCCCTTGTTTGACGGCGCGGGCGCGTGACTCGCATATGCGTAGACGCTGACACCGACGCCCAGAACGAGCGCGCAGGTGATGGCCACGAGAAAACGCTTGTCTCGCGGCCCGAGTGGCGAGACCAAGCGCTGCTCATGCCCTTCAACCGGCATGAGCCGAACCTTCGTGGGTTGAGCGCATGCTCACGAGTCCTCCCCGCCCGAGATCAGCTGGACGTCGATAGAACCGTCATGCAAGCGCTCGATCCTGAGCGGCCAGCGACCTTCGCCTATCACCACATCGAGACCCTCCACGCACTGTCCCGGCGAGCGGCCGAGGTCGCGCTGGCCGCGCAACCACTCGCGCTGGCGCACACAGGCGGTCTCGATCGCCGGCAGCAGGTCCTGCTCGCGAAACGGCTTCACGACGTAGGCAAAGACACCGGCTCTGATCGCATCCGTCACGGTGCCCGGATCGGAGTAGGCCGTCAGCATGACGATAGGAATCGAGCGTTCGGCGAGGATGCGCCGAACCGCCTCGATGCCGCTCAGTTCCGGCATGCGAACGTCAATCACGGCCGCCTCCGGCTCGGTCTCCCGAGCCAGTTGTACCGCCTCTGCACCGTTTCGGGCTTCGGCACAAACCTCGTAACCAGCCCGCTCGAGCATTCGACGCAGATCCAGGCGGATGATCGACTCGTCCTCTGCAATCAGAATCCTCATTTCCTACCTCCCGTCAGGCTCGAACCGGTCCGTTCGAGCCGTTAGAAATCCACCCCGATCCCTCTGGGCAGAACGAGCACCGGGCAGTGAACCGTTCCCATCAAGTACAGACCGGCGGCACTCATCGAGACCACACCGTGGCGTGTTCCGATCTTCGATCCGATGACCAAGAGATCGGGCGTGACCTGCGGGCTCGTAGCGACCGTGGCGCCAAGGCGCATCGCGAGCGACTCGGCGGTCGTCTTGACACAGGGGTCGTCTTCCGGAGTGATTGCTCCGATCGTCTTGATCTTCTTATTACCGTTGCGCTCGCGAAAGCCAGCCGGCGCGACGGCGACCGCGAGTCGCCCACCTTCGAGCAGACGCCGAGCCGAGGACTGGGGCTCCACGTGCCCGTCGGCGGTGCGGTATTCGGAGCCGAAGACAATCAAGCTCGCCTGCTCGCTCGTGGCAAGCTGACTCAGACCTTCCGGCGTCGAGGCGCCGAAAACGATGAAACGGGGAGCGTCCGGCTGACCGAGGAGCCTGGCGCCGCCGTCGAGTAGCTCGGCCGCGTCCGCCGCGGCGAGCTGCTCGCGCTCGTCGCCTTCTTCTTTGGCGTGACGCACGTAGGCGAGCGCAAGCGAGTTGCGTTCTCCGGCCAGCACCTGGCCCAGCGCGAGCGCGTCCTGATCCATGTTGCTTGCGTCGTAAGAGACGATGATTTCGATAGGCATGACTTTCTCTCCAAGTTTCGTGGTGGCGAGTCTGCTCCCGCTCGCTGCCTGTATCTGAGGGAACGGCGGGCTTCATCCGAGTCTGTCCGGCGAAGGAGGGAGCGGGCCGCGAGCCGGCTACGGTGAGTGGCGTCCCGACTGCGGTGGGAGCGCCGCGATTCTCGCGACCCGTTCTCCATCCTTGGCTGAGCGGACTACGCCTTTGGAGGCTCGGTATCACCTCCTGCTCCGCTCTTCGACGCCGCGCTCCCCAGAGGTACCGCCACCCAACCGGGGATGCCGGTGGGAAGGGCGAGCGATGGAACGTCGGACGGATAGACCTCGTGACCGTGCACCGCGACGTCGCCGAGCTCCATGTCTTCCTCGCTCATTCGCAGTGAGACGAAGCGGCCGACGATCTTGAGCAACACGAAGGTGCCGATCGCCGACCAGCAGATCACAAACAGCGCCGTGAGTGCCTGCCACTTGAGCAGGATCCAGTTCCCGCTTATCAGGCCGGTGGCTGAGAAGCCGGAGCCCTTACCGATGCCGAGATAGACGAGCATCTTCGGATCGGCGAAGACGGCCACCAACAGCCCACCCACTAGTCCGGCGAAACCGTGCGTGTAGACGACGCCGAGCGTGTCGTCGACGTTACGGAAGGGACGAAGGCGGCTGACGTAGTTGTAGGCGACGTAGACGAGAGTCGAGCCGATCGCGCCCATCGCCAGGGCGCCGTAGCCGTTGACGAAGCCGGCTGCCGGCGTGATCACCACCAGTCCGACGATCATCCCGTTGACGCTGCCGATCATCGACGGCTTGCGGTGAGTGACGTAGTCCCACATGACCCAGACGAGGAACGCGACCGCGGTCGAGAGGTTCGTGTTCAGGATCGCCGCCGACGCGTTTGCGCCCGCGAAGTAGGGATCGCCGCCATTGAAGCCGTTCCAACCGAGCCAGAGCAAGCCTGCTCCAAGCGCGACCATGGCCAAGTTGTTCGGCGCGTCGATCTCGCGATCGCGCGCCAGGCGCGGACCGATCACGGCCGCCGCAACGAAGCCCGAGACGCCGGCGGAGAGGTGAATCACGTAGCCGCCCGAATAGTCGATGGCGCCGTGATGGGCGAAGTAGCCGCCGCCCCAGATCAGGAAGGCATCGATGCAGTAGACGAACGTCATCCAGAGCGCCACGAACGGGATCCAGGCCTTGAAGTTGACCCGGCCGAGCACCGAGCCGAGCATCAGGATCGGCGTGATCGCCGCGAACACGAACTGGAAGTAGATGAGCGAAGACTGCGAGAACCTGAACTTCGGCATTCCGCCGACCAGATTTGGAACATTCGCTCGCGCCGTCTCTCCGGAACTGCTGAGGACACTCCCGGCTTTGCCGACAAAGTTGCCGAAAAAGCCGCTGTCGCTGAGACCGTGCCAGGGCATTCCAAAGCCCATCTTGAAGCCCCAGAGCACCCAGCAAACCAGGATCACGGCAAAGGCGACGAACGAGAGCATCATGCTGTTCACCGACCAGCGCTTCTGCATCACGCCGCCGTAGAGGACGACGAGTCCCGGCACGCTCATCAGCCCGACAAGAGTCGCGGCGGTCATCTGCCAGGCGTTGTCGCCGGGGTTCAACCATGTTGGATAGGGAAGCATCAGACCTCCTTCTGCGAGGACCGCGCCCCGCGTCGAAAATGCCGAAAAATACGAAAAAGCCCCAGCACGCACCATGCGTCCCGAGGCAGCCTTGCCTTCCTATCCCGCCCTCTTCGCCGGGACCAAAAAAAACGCCCCGGCGCGTTTTTACGCTCCGAGGCTCCTTTGCCGTAGTTCCGTCTTCGTAGCCGGAACCGTCTTCAACCTAGCACGGACGTTCGGGAGACGTCAAGTCGCCCCAAAGATGGCGGCGCCCACGAGCTCAGCGCGCCTGGGCGGGCTCGGGCCAACGCAACCGCCGCGCCAACCAAAGCGCCAAGTACACGAGGGAGACGAGCACCGGCACCTCGATCAACGGACCTACGACGCCGGCCAGCGCCTGGCCGGAGGTTGCTCCGAAGACGCCAACAGCCACCGCTATCGCCAACTCGAAGTCGTTGGAGGCGACCGTGAAGGCGAGGCTCGCGGTCTGGGCGTAGGGCAGGCGCATCAGCCGCCCGGCGCCGAAGCCTGCAAACCACATCACGGCGAAGTAGGCAAGAAGGGGCGAGGCGATCCGGACAACGTCGAGCGGACGGGAGGTGATCTTGTCGCCCTGGATGGCGAACAAAAGCACGATCGTGAAGAGGAGCCCGTATAGCGTGATCGGCGCGATGCGCGGGATGAAGCGACGCTCGTACCACTCCCGGCCGCGCCGCTTGAGTCCGATCCGGCGCGTGAGAAAGCCCGCGGCGAGCGGGATGCCCAGGAAGATCAGCACTGTGCGAGCGATCTCCCAGATGCCCGGCTGAAAGCCCTGCGTGTCCAGGCCGAGCCAGCCCGGCAAGACGGTGAGATAGAAGTAGCCGAGTAGCGAGTAGGCGACGACCTGGAAGAGCGCATTGAAGACGACGAGAACGGCCGCCCGCTCCCGATCGCCGCGGGCAATGTCGTTCCAGACCAGCACCATGGCGATGCAGCGCGCCAGGCCGACGATGATGACCCCGGTGCGATAGGCGGGTTGGTCAGCGAGCAGAAGCCAGGCGAGCGCGAACATCAGCGCCGGCCCGACCAGCCAGGAGAGAAAGAGCGAGACGCCGAAGAAACGCCGATCGCTGACTCCGTCGTGGCTCATTCGGCCGAGATCTTCGTAGTGCACCTTGGCCAGCACCGGATACATCATCAAGAGCAAGCCCGCCGCGATCGGCAGACTGACCGTGCCGATCTGGAGCTTGTCGAGCCAGTTGTTCAGGCTCGGTAGCAGTGCTCCCAGCCCTAGCCCGGCGGCCATCGCCAGCCCGATCCAGAGCGGAAGGAAGCGATCGAGGGTCGAGAGCTTCGCCAGCACCGTGGTCTCCCCCGGACTAGATGCCGGTCGCGTGCGATCGGTCGGATCCGTCACTTCTCTGCTTCAGCCTCGAATTCAGCGAATAGCCGCTCGACGCGAGCAGCGATCTCGTCTCGGATCTCGCGGACCCGCTCGATGCCCTTGCCTTTGGGATCCTCGAGGTCCCAGTCGATGTAGCGCTTACCGAGGATGACCGGACAAGCGTCGCCACAGCCCATGGTCACGACCAGATCGGCCCACTCGGCGTCAGCGCGCTCGAGACGGTGCGGGACGCGCGCGGAGAGATCGATGCCGAGCTCGGCCATCGCTTCCACAACCTCCGGGTGAACGGCCGCGGCGGGCTGAGTTCCGGCGGAGCGCGCCTCATGGCGGTCCTGCGCCGCGCGCGTAAAGAACGCTTCAGACATTTGCGAGCGCCCGGCATTACCGATGCAAACGAAGAGAACCTTCATCCGCAGCACGTCCCCTTCGATCGATTACCGGTCAGCGGAAGTGGCTTCGCTACCGGCCTGGCTTGCTCGGCTCTGGCGGCCTTGACGATTGAGGAATGCATGCCGTCCTCGACCTCGTGCGTGAACTCGACCGAGATCTGCTCGAATCCCGCCGCTACGAGACCTTGCTCGTACTCGCTCCTCGAGAGAGCTCCCGCGATGCAGCCCGAATAGCTCCCACGCTCGCCTCGCGCGGCCGGCGAAAGGCGATCCTCGGCGATAACGTCGGCGATTCCGATCCGCCCGCCCGGCTTGAGCACGCGCGCCATTTCCATCAGCACCGCGGGCTTGTCGGTCGAGAGGTTGATCACGCAGTTGGAGATGACGACGTCGACCGACTCGGCCGGAAGTGGGATCTGCTCGATCACGCCCTTGAGGAAGATCGCGTTCGAAACGCCCGCCTGCTTGGCGTTTCGCTGCGCCAGTGCCAACATCTCGTCTGTCATGTCGAGCCCGAAGGCGCGCCCCGTCTCACCCACCCGCCTGGCCGAGAGGATCACGTCGATGCCGCCGCCCGAGCCCAGATCGAGCACCGTCTCCCCCTCGTTCAGGTCGGCGACCGCGATTGGGTTGCCGCAGCCGAGCGAGGCCAGCGTGGCAGCATCGGGAAGCTCGTCGCGCTCACCGGCACTGTAGCTCGCCGCGCCGAAGCCGTCGCTGGCGGCCTTCTCGTCGCCGCAACACGCTTTTCCGCCCTTCTCGCTGACGCTGCGAGCAGCTTCGGCGTAGCGGCGGCGCACTTCCTCTCGCAGCTTTTCCGCGGAATCTGTCATCGGCTCTTTCCTTCCAGATCGATCAGGCCGGCGAGCTTGCTCACGGCCTCGTGGTTGAGAGAGAAGAAGGCCCACTTTCCGCGCTGCTCACGCTCGAGTAACCCAGCTTCGACCAACTTCTTCATGTGGTGGCTCACAGTCGGCTGAGCGAGACCGAGCGGCCCGATGAGATTGCAGATACAGACCGGTTCTGGGCTTGTAGCCAGCAGGTTGACGATCTTCACCCGGTGCGGGTCGCCAAGCGCGGCGAAAAGCCGGGCCGTAGCCTCGGCCTCCTCGTTCGAGAGCGCAGGCGCTGCCAGCGGCACACAGCCGGCCATGGCTGTCGTCGCGCCGGTCATAGCGGCCGGTATCCGTAGCGGAGCAGGTTCTCGAAGATGCGATCGCGCTCGGCTTCGGCGATGCAAGTTGCGTCACAAGCCGTTACGCAGCGGTCGCCGAATTCGATCCTTGGCTCCCTCTTGCTCTTGCCGAGCAGCTTCATTGCAAGTTCCTTCCTGATAAGTCATATCGATTATTGTCGATGTATCGAGTTTTATCAATACATTGCTGCCTCTGTCAAGCGGTCGCCGAACGATGAGATGGATCTGCCGCGGTGTCTCTCGCGCACGTGACAATCGCCGGGTGTCGGACGCCTCCTTGACCACCCGCCACCCCCACCCTCCCACGGGGCAGGACACGGTAGTGAGAAAAAGCGCGATTAGGGCGCGCGAAAATGTGCCGATTCCGTGCCGCCTAGGCAGAATCAAGAAGAACGTGGACAAAGAGGACTGGAACTGCCGTTACCAAGGAGACGATCTCCTCTGGACTGAGCGGCCGAATCGCTTTCTCGTTACGGAGACGGAGGGGCTCGCGACGGGACGGGCGCTCGATCTCGCCTGCGGCGAGGGTCGAAACTCCGTCTGGCTCGCCGAGCAGGGCTGGCAGGTAACCGGTGTGGATTTCGCCGATGTCGCGCTTGAGAAGGCGCGCCACTTGGCCGAGGATCGCGGTGTCCGGGTCGACTGGGTGGGCGCCAACCTGCTCGAGTACGCACCGCCGACCGAGGCGTTCGAGCTCGTGATCGCCTTCTACCTCCAGATGCCAATAAAGCTCCTCCGACCTATTTTCGCTCGCGCGGCGGGAGCCGTCGCCCCCGGCGGTACGTTCCTGATCGTCGCCCACGACCCGAGCAATCTCACGCACGGCTACGGCGGTCCACGCGATCCGGCCGTTCTCTATACGACAGACGATGTTCTACCAGCGCTCGCGGGGCTGGAGATCGAGCGCGCCGAACCGGTCGTGAGGACGGTCGAGACCGCGGAAGGTGCGCGCGAGGCGGTCGATGCGCTCGTGCGGGCACGGCGACCGCGGCGCTAGCGCCTAAAGCCCGAGCGCACTGCAAACCGCGGCGTAGTCCGCGTCAACTACCGGAGGCTTGGGCACGGACTTGATCGTGATGTCCGGATCCTTGAGCCCGTGCCCGGTGAGGATGCAGACGACTTTCGAGCCCTCGGGCACTCCGAACTTGAGCAAGCCGGAGACAGAGGCGGCCGAAGCGGGCTCGCAGTAGACGCCTTCGCTCGTGGCGAGAAGCGACTGGGCGGCGAGGATCTCCTCGTCGGTGACGATGTTGACGGCGCCGCTGGACGCGCTGATCGCCTCTTCGGCGCCCTTCCACGAAGCCGGGTTGCCGATGCGGATGGCCGTGGCGACCGTGGAGGGGTTCTCGATCGGGTGGCCGTGCACGAGCGGCGCGGCTCCCTCGGCCTGGAAGCCGAGCATGCGCGGGGTATGAGTCGAGATGCCCGCCTCCAGATACTCGCGGTAGCCCTTCCAGTAGGCGGTGATGTTGCCGGCGTTGCCGACCGGGATGCAGTGGATGTCGGGCGCGTCTCCGAGCACGTCCACGATCTCGAAGGCGCCCGTCTTCTGCCCTTGGATGCGGAAGGGGTTGATCGAGTTGACTATCTCGAGCCCCGCCTTCTCACCCAGCTCGCGCACGATCTCGAGCGCGCGGTCGAAATTGCCGCGGATCTCGAGCACGCGCGCGCCGTAGGCGAGCGCCTGAGCCATCTTGCCGAGCGCGATCTTGCCCTCCGGCACGAGCACGGCGCAGGTCATGCCGGCGCGACCGGCGTAGGCCGCCGCCGAGGCGGAGGTGTTACCGGTGGAGGCGCAGATGACGGCCGGCGCCTTGCGCTCGAGCGCCTTGGAAATGGCCATCGTCATGCCGCGGTCCTTGAAGGAACAGGTCGGGTTGAGACCCTCGAACTTGAGCCAGACCCGCGCACCGACGCGCTCGGACAGGCGCGGCGCCTCGATCAGCGGCGTGCCGCCCTCGAGCATGGTTATAACGGGGGTTTGCTCGGAGACGGGAAGGAAGCGCCGGTACTCCTCGATGACGCCTCTCCAACCCGCTCTGGCAGCGGTCTCCTGCATCGGTGTCGTAGCCACGCCTCGAAGGTAGCACACGCCCTGCCGGCGGCCCGCGTCCTCGGCAGGAGTCAAGCCCTCTCGGAGCGTGTAGCTCCCTAACCCGATGGCTACCTCCCAGCCACCGACTTCCCCCTAAGCCCCACCACCGCGGCAGCGACTCGCTCGCCGTACTCGGGGTCGGCGGCGCGGAGGTGCGCCACGGAGCGCTCGATGATCTCGTCCTTCGAGACCTGCGCGAGGCTGCCGGCGATGTTGGCGACCAACCGGGCCCGCGCCGCCTCGTCGATGACGCGATACAGAGCGCCGGCCTGCGCGAAATCGTCGCCCTCACGGCTGTCCCATTCATAGCTGCCGCTGGAGCCGTCGCCGGCCAGCGGAGCGTACAGCGGCACCCCGGTCTCGGCGGGCCCGTCGAAGCTGTTCGGCTCGTAGTTCTTGGCCGCACCTGCGTTATCGCCGGGGCGCATGAAGCCGTCACGACCGTAGTTGGCCGCGCTGGCGGCGTGCGGGCTGTTCACCGGAAGCTCGGTGTGGTTGATCCCCAGCCGGTAGCGCTGGGCGTCGCCGTAGGCGAACAGGCGGCCCTGCAGCATCTTGTCGGGTGATGGTCCGATCCCGGGCACGAAATTGGCCGGGTTGAAGGCGCTCTGCTCGACGTCGGCGAAGTAGTTGGCCGGGTTGCGATCGAGCGCAAGCTTCCCGACTTCCTGCAGTGGGTAGTCGGCGTGGGGCCAGACCTTAGTGACATCGAAGGGGTTGAAGCGATAGCTCTTCGCCTCCGCGGCCGGCATGATCTGCACCTTGAGCGTCCAGGAGGGGAACTCACCCCGATGAATAGCCTCGTGCAGATCCATCTGATGCGAGTCGGGGTTCTCGCCGGCGAGCTTCGCCGCCGCCTCGGCCGTCAGGCACTCGATGCCCTGGTCGGTCTTGAAGTGGTACTTGACGAAGAACTGCTCGCCGGCGGCGTTGACCCACTGGAAGGTGTGCGAGCCGAAGCCGTCCATGTGCCGGAAGCTCGCGGGAATGCCGCGGTCGCCGAAGAGCCAGGTGAACATGTGCGTGGCCTCGGGCGAGAGGCTGAAGAAGTCCCAGACGTTGTCGGGCTCCTGTCGATTGGTGTTCGGGTCAGGCTTTTGCGAGTGGATGAAGTCGGGGAACTTGAGCGGGTCGCGGATGAAGAAGATCGGCGTGTCGTTGCCCACCAGGTCGTAGTTGCCGTCCTCGGTGTAGAACTTGACGGCGAAACCGCGCGGGTCGCGTACGGCGTCGGCCGAACCGCGTGCGCCGGCCACGGTCGAGAAGCGCGCGAAGGCCTCGGTCTTCTTGCCGATCTGCGAGAGGAACCGCGCCCGCGTGTAGGGCGTAACGTCCCGCGTGACCTCGAAGTGGCCGTAGGCGCCCGAGCCGCGCGCATGTACGACCCGCTCCGGGATGCGCTCGCGGTTGAAGCTCGCCAGTTTCTCGAGCAGGTGCCCGTCCTGGATGAGCACCGGCCCGCCCGGGCCGGCCGTCTGCGAGTGCTGGTTGTCTGCGACCGGGGCGCCGGACTCGGTTGTAAGTTTCTTCCGCTTGCTCATCTCTTGTCTCCTTCAGGTCGAAAAGGCTCGATGCCGCGACCACGGGTCACGCAAGCTCGATCTAAACCTTATCGCCCAACTAGACCGTTACTAATCGGCGCGGCCCGCGCGTTCTGACAACGCACGACCGTCGCTACGCGGATTCGGACCCGGCACCTTTCCTGACTCAGGCGCGTATCAACGCGCTCGTCGGCCTCTCGACCGGCCGTCGCCATCGACCATATAGGCTAGTTGCATGCATGCCCCCCTTTACAGCACTATCGCGCTGCTGGCCGAGCTTCTCGTGTCCTTGGCGATCTTTTACACTATTTATCAAGGATACAAGCGAGGCAAGCTGCCGGAGAAAGTCGCTATTGGTGCTCTTGTTTACGAAATACTTTTTGACATCAGCTACATGATCTACCGGTTGCCCACCCGCGAGAGCGGTGCCAATAAATCTCTTATTACGGGCCTGGGCATATTCCACGGGACGCTTTCTTTATTCATGCTCTTTGGTCTTATCGCTTTCTTTGTGCTCGCCATCAAGAATTACCGAAGAAACGTCAACTACTTTCTGGTTCATAGGCGCTCGACGTTCGTGTTTCTCTTCTTCTGGTCGCTGTCTGTTGTTTCCGGCGCCGTGTTGTATTTCGTCGCATACTCCTGAGCAGCAACAACGACGTCCCAACGACAACGGATGAGGCCAGGCGTATTCGAACGAGGCGCCCCTCGCATCCTCGCACGGCGACTCCGGAAAGCGGCCTCACCGGCTCTCTGCTGTGGGCGCCCGAGCGAAAACGATCGCTTTCTTGCCTCCAGGGTGTACGCTCGAAGCGTGGATCCCGAGCGAGCACGCAAGCTGCTTTCCCGCGAGCGCGAGCGAATCACGAAAGACATCCGTGATCTTGCGCCGATCGAGAGCGACGAGCCGACGACGACCGACCAACATATGGCCGATCAAGCGTCGGATGTATACGAGGCGGAACTCGATGAAGGCTTCTCCGACGACCTGCGGGTTGAGCTGGCGGCCGTCGAGCGCGCCGAGCAGAGGCTCGCCGCCGGCGCCTACGGGTTGTCGATCGAAAGCGGCGAACCGATCCCCGATGAGCGCCTCGAGGCCGAGCCGACCGCTGAGCGGACAGCCGAAGAGCAGGCTCGTTTCGAGCGCTAGGCCTGACTCAGCGGCGTTTACCCACCTACTGATTCTCCGGCTACGGGGTACGGCGGTCAGAGAAAAACGGGCGACGAGCCGCCACCACCGATGCTTGGTGTCCAGGTGTACCCGCGAGGGTGGATCCTGAGCGAGCGCGCGAGCGATTAGTCGACGACGACCGATCAACATACGGTCGATCGAGTCGCAAGCCTTCTGGAAGACGTTCCCTGACCAGCGCCTCGACAACAGGCCCTACAAGGTTTTCTTCGCTTCCGGCGACTAGACTTGCTCGATCGCGCGTTTCACCGGCACGATGACGGGGCCGATGCAGATGGCGAACGGAACCGAGATCCCGCCCAGCGGCAAGTCGTTCGAGCTGGACTTCTGCACCGTGGCGCGCTGGGACGACGGGCAGATCGTCGAGGAGAACCTCTTCTACGATCTGGTCGGCTTCATGAATCAGATCGGAGTCAGCGGCTAGCTCGCGAGCGCGCAGCGCCGGAGGGGCAGTGCCGTTACACGGCCTCGGAGAGTGATGTGCGGTCAGCGCCACCAGGCGCCGCCGGTTACGGGAATCTGGCGGCCGCAGCGCGCCTCGCGGCGATAGCTCCTCGTGAGAGACCCGTCCAACGAGGTAGAGCGTTACGCCACTAAAGCCGACTTGATTCGGGGAAAAGTGTGAAAATGGCGAGCATGCGCTCGCGAAACCTCTGCCTTATCGCACTACTGGCGTTGCTGATAGTGGCAAGCGCCGGTTGCGGCGGATCGACCAAGAAGACGAACGGAGTCGCCTCGAAACCAGCCGACGCCATCGTCGCAGCGGCGGCCGCGGCCACCAACAGTGCCACGTCGGTGCATGTCTCGGGAACTATTCCGGAAAACGGCCAGCTGCTTTCGATCGACCTCCACATAGCCGGAAGCCGGGGAGGCAGCGGCTGGATGGCCGAGAAGGGCGCCAGGGCCGACATTATCCGTATCGGCTCGAAGGCGTACATGAAAGGATCGGCGGCGTTCTGGCGCAGTTTCGGAGGAAAGGCGGCTGCACAGATCTTCGCCGGACGCTGGATCATGGGATCCGCGACTTCCGGCAACTTCGCCTCACTCACGCCTCTGACCGACCTGCATAGGTTCGTCGGTGGAATGCTCAGTGATCACGGCAAGCTCGTAAAGGGCGCCACTACGACGATCGCCGGACGGTCTGTCGTCGCCATCACCGATACGGCGACGCAAGGCGGCACTCTCTACATCGCCGCGACCGGACAGTCCTACCCGGTACAACTGGTCGCAACCGGGAAGTCGGCCGGGAAGCTGACCTTCGATCAGTGGAACGCCGTAGTGACGCTGACGGCTCCGAAGGGCGCGATCGACTTGAAAAAGCTCGCGCACTGACCAAAGCCGGCGGTTTCGAACCAGATGCCTCTCGCTTTCTCGGGGCGCCGCTGAGCATGCGAGCCCGGAGGGAGCAGTTTCGACTTACACGGACCCGACGAGGATCGTGCGCTCAGCGGGGTCAACGCCGCTTCGAGAGGCCAGTCTCGTTCGGCCGTACGAAGCGGCCGGCCGAGGAAGCGAGAATAGAGCTAAGCGGAGCACGTTCAAACCCCCAAGTCGGGGTTGAGTTTGCCCGCCTAGGCGCGCTCCACGACGAGTTACTCCGCAGAGCCTTGGCTGATCCTCGTGAACCTCGCCCTGCTCCGGCCAGGGCGAGCCATGTCCTTGAAACCGTGACGCTGGTGCTCGAGCGACGGGCGAGCATCCACGCTTTCGAAAGGTGCGCCGTGGCGTTTACCAACTCGCGCGGGACGTCAGGCAGTGCGGCGGTTGAACCGCGCTTTGCCTACTAGAAGCCCGATATGACCTGGGGTCCGACGAGAGTATGCTCGCCCATCCGAGTATGCGTGTATGTTACTCGTATGCCTCGTGCCGGTATCTACGCCCGCATCTCGTCCGATCGAGACGGCCAGCAGCTCGGCGTTCGCCGGCAGCTAGAAGACTGCGAAAGGCTCGCCGAGCGCAAGGGCTGGCAAGTAGTCGAGCGCTACATCGACGACG